>Ga0209166_10003181_pt1 | contig 11980 bp, 8 predicted proteins | sample Coa_R1_3_FD_187151 | JGI IMG/M metagenome (GOLD analysis project Ga0209166, IMG submission 187151) | Surface soil microbial communities from Centralia Pennsylvania, which are recovering from an underground coalmine fire - Coalmine... | ecosystem: Environmental > Terrestrial > Soil > Unclassified... | reverse complement strand
GCGGCGCGCGCCTGGATCTCGATGGAGCAGCGGGAACCGGGCGCCTCGACGTCGTGCAGAGCTTTTTCAAGCATGATGGCAGCTTGAAGCCACCCGCGACCGAAAAGCAAATGATCTACGGATTGGGCTGGGCCTGCGAATTCGGCCATACCGCGGTAGTCGATTTCCTGCTACGCAAGAGCGTGAAAGTGGATGCGAAGCTGCGGCGCGGAGAGACCGCTTTGCACTGGGCGGCCTTCAGCGCTCACCGGGACGCGGTGAAGCTGTTGCTGGAGCACGGCGCCCCCGTTGACGTGATCGACAAGACGTACCAGTCAGCGCCTCTGGGCTGGGCGCTGCACGGGTGGTCTACTTCGTCGGGACAAAAGCTGTATCCCGAAGCAGTTGCGCTGCTGGTGCGCGCAGGCGCAAAGCCGGACAAGAAGTGGCTCGACGCCATCGCAGTGCGGCGCGATTTAGCGGAGAAGCTTCGCTCCGACCCGCGCATGCAGGCGGCGCTTCGCGGCGAGATGCCGCAATGATGTAATCACTTCGCACATCGCGACTCAACCGCTTCACTCATGGAGAATGCCCGAGCGAGCGCCTGGCCAACGCCGCCGGCAAGATCAACCCGGCATTTTTGTCTGTGTTGGCGGTGGTGGGATAACGCACATCGGCGTATCCGTGGTCCGAATATGGAATTGAGAGTCCAGGAATTGGACGTGGCTAGTCCAATTCCCGTCAATCCGCCACCGCCACAAATCTAAGTAGCTTATTCTTAAACACTTCCTGTCTGAGTGCTGTTTGGCACGAGGGTTGCAATTACATAAGACAAGTTGAGATTCTCCTTAAGACGACGAAATCCGAGGTGGGCCGGAAGCTGAAAAATTCCGGGCCCTTCGCAACCAGGAAAGAAGGAACGAAAATGGAAGCCAAGTCGACAATAGCGAAGAATTTGGAACTGAGCAGCTTACGCGGTAGTCAGCAAAAAACGCAGCAAATGTTTTCCGCGGGCGACGTCTCATTGTTACGTAGTGCGCTCCAGGAGAGGGCCGCTGAATTCGACTGCTGGCAATCTGCAGACATGATTGAAATGTTCCTGAGGTCACGAGGCTACGGAGTTTCCCGCCAGGCGGCGCGGGCCAGCATAGCAAGGCTGGAAGCCACCCGCTGTGATGACGAAGCGGTAGCAGAGGAATTGGAAAGACTGGCGCTGGTGAATTGAAGCGGCCGGATACGCAAGGCGGGCCGGCAAGGTTTAGGCCCTTATTCAGGTTTAGGTAAAAGTTTTCGCAACTCAAGCAAGGTGAAACAGTACTGGGGGGTCTGGTTCACCGAGCCGGGGGAGCGAAAAGTAAAACAATGAAAAGTTACGCCGGGCCAACCAGCCCGGCGTTTTCTTTCGTAGCTACTGGCTGTGAACAAAAAAGGCCGGCAGCCCCACGCGTTCGCCAAGCGAAGAGTGGGGAAGTTTAACCATCGGTTTATGAAATAACCGCAGCCTTCTCAACTGCTGAAACTTCCACGCCGAGTTTCCGTGACTTGTTGCCGATGGGATTTGAGCGATCTTCTCCCTCCGGGGGATTTCCTGCCTTCCTTGGAAAACGCAAACGGCGCGTTTTCCACATTCCCATCGCCCCGGCGGCTGCTATATTTTTCTCATTTCAAAATCCGAAAGGAGCCTTCGGGCCGCCATCTCTTCCCGGCACCCTTCAGGCTCATCTTTCAATTAGAAAAGACTGGTATATAAACGAACCTGGAAACAGACGCCGCTCGATTGTGTAGTTTTCAGGCTAAAATAGGGATTGCAATATTCAAGGATAGGATATTTTTCCGCTTTTGGGAAAGCCGGTGGGCCTGCCCGGTCGCGCATGTCTTGAAAGCAAGACTGAGTATCGGGAGTTTGAGTGCTCGAGTCAATTCGATGTGAAAGGGCTTGTTGTTATGAAAATAACCGTATCGCTGATCATGCTCTTGTTCTGTTCTCTACCGGCGCATGCGCAATGCGATTGGCAACAGCAGATTGTGAGCGCCATCAAGAGCCGCTTGCCGGGCGAGAAGGCTTGCAGCGTTCTGATTGGTCCTCCGCAGCAGATGTTTGGCGCTCTTGATGCGATTGAGGCTGACGTGCTGGGCGGCAAGACCGCAATCAGCCCTTACGACCGCGAATATTGGAGAGACCAGGAGTGGCTTAGCTCCTATGCCCGGCGCTTCAGCGCGCTCTCTGGAGATTCCGCCTTTGAACAGCCCGAGCAGAAGGTCGTGATCGTGCGCGACAAGGTTCCGGATGCGTTCAGCACCGGTCACTATGTTGTGCTGACTTCAGGATTGGTGGATTGGTTTGCCCAGCCTCAGCTTGCCCTGCAAAACCTCGGACTGTCGCAACAACAGGCTGCCGACTACCTCGCGCAACTCGAGAAGAACGAACCACGCTCGAACCCCGGACCCGATGGCTTGATCGCGATTACCGCACTTGAGAGCGCGCACAACCTGCTCGGTCATGCGGACGCGTTTCCTCTGGCCGAGGCATGCGATAGCTACATTAAAGACCAGAAACGCCAGCTCTACGAATACGAAAAAACTGTTGCCCTCGGCAAGAAGCCATCATTCTGGAGCAGGGTTTTCAGCTCGGGTCCTTCTTATACGCCGCTGCCGACGGACGAGCGACAGCAGCAGATAGACGCTGACAGCCTGGGTAACTGGCTTGCCTGGAAAGCGCAACGTGACCGGCGCGAGGATGCTTCGCTGGCCAACGCGCTTCACTGGCTGGCGCTGGTGCCGGAGCAGAGCTCTCTGCCCAAAGTGCCCAAGGGAAAACAGCAACCCCGCATTCAATACATCTCCAGCATGTTGTGCTCCGATCGTTCGTCGTTGCAGTCACGCGCACAGTCGATGAATGGTTTTGGCCGCTGGGGCTCGTCGTTTGATCCGCCCGCGCCGCGGGTAGCTCCGCCCGTGCGAGAGGCGATTACCCGCTTTCAGGACTTCCAGACCTGGTATCCCACACGCCGGTCAGATATTGACCGCATCGCCCGCGGCGAACTGACCGAAGCCGAAAAGACGCGGATGGTGAACGTAGAGCTCGAAGCCAAACCCGACAAGGCCACCTTGCTGGTGGATGGCAAAGAGCTGCCCGAGCGCAAGCTTAAAACCACCCTCCCGGTTGGCCCCCACGTAATCGCCAGCAGCTACAACGGCCTTACCCGCGAACAGCAGATTGTGATCTTTGACGATGGCCCAACGAAGTTCAATATAGAAGCGAAATAGGTTGTGTTTTAAACTGGAGTGTGCTTCATCGAGTGAGGAACATTATGAGTGCTGACGTCAGTCAGGAATCCCTGCAGAAAATACGCAAATTTGTCGAAAAATATTGTGAAAAGTCTGGTACAACAACGCATCCAGATCAGCAAGTGACCGAGTGTGTTGTGCAGGGGCTTGCTCTCCATCTGGAAACGCTGGGGAGACCGCTCTGCCCCTGCCGCTTTTATCCCAGCAAAGAGGAAGAGGTAAAGCATCGTACCTGGATTTGCGCTTGCGACGATATGCAAGTCTATAAATACTGCCATTGCTTGCTGTTTGTGAACGAGCAAGGGCTGCCTATCACCGAATACCTGCCGGAAGAGCATGAAGGACGCAAGACATACGGACTTGTAAAAGATCCCACTCCTGATAAAGGTTGTGCCCTCCGTCACCAAGCCCAGGAACGTGAAAAACAGCGAAAAGAAAGGCCCTCGTAGTGACAAGGGCGAACTGTATTGACACCGGACTGTTTTCCTAATAAAGTATCTCCTTCATGCTTTCCACGAGCCAGAAGCCGGTTACCTCTAAGCGGATGACAACAACATCCACAGGTACAGGCACATCTATGCGCTTCTGGCCTCGGGTGACATAACGGAATAAAAAGTAAAGATTCCAAAAAGCCCACGGTCAGAAGCAACTGACAGTGGGCTTTTTGATTTTGTGCTGAAATGGCAAAGGCGAAGGCAGTATCGCTCTCGCAGGAAAACGCAAGATTCTTCGCGCCATAAAGATGGTGCTCAGAATGACAAGATGTAAACAGAAATGTTAAGCGTTAACGGAGTGTTATGAAGAAGACGATAGTCATGAAGTTTGGCGGCACTTCGGTGGGGAATGCGGCGCGCATCCTCAGCTCCGCCCGCATTGTGCAGGAGGCCGCTGCCCGGGACCGCATTGTCGTCGTCGTTTCCGCCCTGGCCGGCATTACCGACCGCATCATGAATTGCGTGAAGGCCGCCGGCAAGGGTGAGCAGGCTGCCGTCGCCAGTGCGCTGCAGGAGATAGAAGCCCGCCACGAAGAGGTCATCGCCTCGCTTTTCAATGCTGCAAACGCTCCCAAAGTTCGCGAGCAGGTTGGGACCATGATTCGCCAACTGCATGATCTGTGTTTCGCGCTGCTGCAGCTCCGATCTCTGACTCCGCAATTGTTAGACGTGGCACTGCCGATGGGAGAGAAGCTTTCAGCCCAGATATTTACCGCCGTCCTTGAGCAATCCAACACACCCAGCCGCTACATAGATTCCACAGAAATCTTAGTTACCGACGACCACTTTGGCGATGCCGCTGCCGACTTCGAAGCCACCCGCCCCAAGGCCCATGCCGTGATCTTTCCGCTGCTGGATGAAGGCCGCGTTCCCGTCGTCACCGGCTTCAGCGGAGCCACCAAGCAGGGCCAGCCTACAACGCTTGGACGCGGGGGATCAGACTCTTCGGCTACTATCCTCGGCGCAGTCCTGGAGTGCGATGAGGTCTGGATTTGGACTGATGTTGACGGAGTCCTCAGCGCTGATCCGCGCATTTGCCCTGACGCCCGCGTCCTTCCCGAAATCAGTTTCACCGAGGCCATCGAACTTTCCTACTATGGCGCCAAGGTCATCCATCACAAGGCCATTCGTCCTACCATGGAAAAGAAAATTCCGGTGTGGATCAAAAATTCTTTCCGGCCTGAGATTGCCGGCACCAAGGTCACCGGCGCTCCTTACCTGAACGGCACTCCGGTCAAGGCTGTGACCGCTGTCACCAAGGCCAGCCTGGTTACCCTGGTGGCGCAAAACGATCTTTATGTGGCCGCCGACATTCTGGGCAGGATGTTTCTTCGCCTTGGCCATGATCATGTTGATATCCTGTTCTCCACCCAGTCTTCGGCTGAGAATTCGCTGGGGCTGGTGGTGCGCGGCGAAGATACCGACCGGGTCACCGCTTCGATTGAACGGATGTTTCGTACGGAGCTGCGCCATGGCGTGCTTAAGTCGGTGGATGTCGAGCGCGATCTGGCGGTCATTACCGTGCTGGGCGAGGCCATGAAGGGAAGCTATGGCGTCATCGGCAGGATCTTCAGCGCCGTGGGCGCGCGCCGGGTGAGTGTGACGGCAGTGGCGCAGGGGGCGAGCGAGTTGAGCATCTGCTTTGCCGTACCCGCCGCCAATGCGCCTGACGTGATTCAGGCGATCCACAAAGAATTTTTTCATTGAGAAGTGGGTTGGCTAGAAAAATGTTTTTGGTTAGAACCTTAAACCGCAGGGGCTAAAGCCCAGATTTTAGAGGCCTAAACGGTACGACTGAAGTCGTGCCCTGATACAAAGCCTGTTTTTGAAGCAAGCTCTAGTGTGGTGAAGCAGTGAATTTTTGTATAAATCGAATTCGTGAATGATTACGTAAAGCGACGGAAACAAACGGAAAGCTCGTCAGAATCGTTGCTGGAATTTTGCAAAGCATTTCTGTTTCACCACATTAGAGAATGCTGTGTTGTACCTGAGACACGATGGCTGGCAACCGGGAACTGAGAACCGGGAACTGAGAACTGCTTTCTATGGCTAGAAAACAAAATATCGCGCAACTGCGCTGCATGGGATGCGGATACATTGAACCCACCCCCACCGCTGATCTCCGCTGCACCAAGTGCCGCGAATTGCTGGAAGCGGTCTATCCTACGTGGCAAAAGCGCGGCAGCCAGCAGCCCAATCCAGTTGCTCTTAAGAATCTTTGGCAGCAGCGCCGCACCTCGCTCGATGCACTGGATCAAAGTGGCGTGTGGCGGTTTCGCGAGCTGCTGCCCATCCTGGCCGATATCAAGAATGCCGTGACTCTGGCGGAGGGGAATACGCCGCTCTACAAGCTTCAGCAGAGCGCGCGCCAGAGCGGGGTTGAGCAGCTCTATGTAAAACATCTCGGCATGAATCCCACAGGATCATTTAAAGACACCGGCATGACCACCGTCATCTCTAAAGCACGCGAGTTGGGCGTTAAGTGGGTCGCCTGCGCTTCTACCGGGAACACATCTTCTTCTATGGCGGCCTACGCTGCCCGCGCCGGAATGAGATGTCTGGTTCTTGTGCCGCAAGACAAAATTTCTGTCGGTAAGCTCTCGCAAACGTTGGAATATGGCGCTGTGGTCTGCCAGTTGCCCACTGATTTTGACGAATGCCTGAAGATTTTGAGCGAGGTTGTGCAGCAGGCTCCGGTTTACCTGGTCAACTCCGCCAACCCCTATCGCCTCGAAGGGCAAAAAACTGCCGCTGTCGAAATGCTTGAGCAGTTGGGTTGGAAGGTGCCTGATCACGTAATCGTTCCCGGCGGCAACCTCGGCAATTCTTCCGCAATCGGGAAGGCTCTTCTGGAGCTGCACGAGCTCGGTTTCATCTCTACTCTTCCCAAAGTTTCGATTATTCAGGCGGAAGGCTCGCGGGCGTTGGTGCGCACCATGCAAGAGACCAAAGGCGAGTCGCTTGTTTCGGTCAAAGCCGAGACCCTGGCGACAGCCATCCGCATTGGCAGCCCGGTTTCATGGAGAAAAGCGGTGAACGTGCTGCGCTCGACCGGCGGTGCCTGCGAATATGTAAGCGAGCAGGAGATCGCCGCCGCCAAAGCGCAACTTGGCGCCGAGGGCATAGGCTGCGAGCCGGCATCGGCTGTGACCCTGGCGGGCCTGTATAACCTGTGCAAGCAGGGCTTCGTCAAACCCAGCGAAACCGTGGTCATGATGCTTACCGGACACGTCCTCAAAGACGCGGACTATGTGATTCGTTTCCACAGCGGCCAGCTTTTGCCCGAAGCTTCCGAAGCCATGAAGTCGTTCTGCAATCCTCCCATTCAAGCAGATGCGAATCCCAAATCGGTAATCGAAGTCCTGGAGCGCTTCACCAATGAACCGGCGAGGGCCCTCGCATGAAGAGCGCCGACATCAAAGCCGATATGAAGCGGGGAATGAAAAAATATCCTGCTCCGCTTAAGCTTGTTCTTCCCGCCACCTCGGCCAACCTGGGCCCGGCCTTTGATTCCGCTGCTTTGGCCTTGAGGCTTCACCTGAATATCCATGCCGTTGTCTCGCCGGAATTTTCCATCGCCGCCACCGGCCGCGACCGGGAAATTTGCGGTAAGCTCGAACGCAACCTGGTTCTTGAAACCTATAAAGATGTCTTGCAAGCGGAGGGTAAGACTCCACTTGCGCTCGCCCTCAAAGTGAACAATCGTATGCCCATCGGCAAGGGAACCGGCTCATCGGCCGCTGCCCGTCTCGCCGGCATTGCGCTTGCCGTACACTTCGGCGACCTGATCTGGCCTGCCGAGCGCATCATGGAAGAAGCGGCGAAGCGCGAAGGACATGCCGATAACGTCGCCGCCTGCTGGCTCGGCGGTTTCGCCGTTTCGCAATGGCAGAAACCGCAAAGCCATAGCCAGAACGGAGGCCCACAGAGCGCCGCTCGAGATCAGAGCCTGTACGCCTACAAAGTCGCTATCAAAAAATCGTGGCCGCTGCTGCTGGTAGTGCCGCAAGAAGCTCTGCCTACCGAAGAGTCTCGCCGCGTACTGCCCGCCGATTTCTCTCGTTTTCAGGCGGTGGCTAATATTCAGTCTGCAATGCTGCTGGCGGCAGCCTTTGCGCAAGGCCGCGACGAACTGCTGGCATACGCGGTGCAAGATGAGCTCCACCAGCCCTATCGCGCTTCTTTGTGTCCGCTGCTGCCTGAGTTGCGCGAGCTCTCGGGCACGAAGGGAATTCTCGGAGTCGTTCTGAGTGGCGCCGGCCCGTCAGTGCTGTTGCTGTTGAGTCCCACGGTCTCGATGCGCCAGATCATGCAGCTTGTCGGTGCTCATCTCAAAGACCGCGGCCACCAGGCCGAGCTGATTCCCACAGAGATAGAAAAACACGGCGCCGGCGAAGTTTTTTCTGTACCTAAGAACAGTATCGTTCGGGCAAGAAAACGCAAGATTCTTCGCGCCAAAAAACGGCGCTCAGAATGACAGGATGCAAACAGAATGGCGGAGATAAATAAACATAGTAATAGTTAAAACGGCATAGAAGTCGGTAGTTTGCAGCTAAGAGCCACAAGCTAAGAGCAAAAAGCATGACACGCAAAAACATTAATATCGGCATCGTCGGCTTCGGCAACGTAGGGCAGGCTACTGCCGACAGCCTTGTCGCCAACGCCGAGCAAATCAAGCAGCGTGCCGGGGTCGGACTGCAGGTTGTGGCCGTGTGCCGCCGCACTCCGGTTCCTGCGAAGCAACTGCCTGCAGGTGTGCGCCTGGTCAAAGACTGGAAGCAGGTTGTCCGCGACTCGAACGTTGATCTTGTTGTCGAAACCATGGGAGGCACGGAAGCTGCACGCGAAGTCGTTCTGGGCGCGCTTGAAAGCGGCAAGCCGGTTGTCACTGCCAACAAAAATCTGCTCGCCAAATACGGACACGAGATCCAGGCCCTGGCCGCGCAAAAAAATATTCCTGTGGGTATTGAGGCTGCTGTTGCCGGAGGCGTACCGGTAGTCCGCGCGATTACCGATGGCATGACCGGAGACCGCCTGCAAGCCGTCTACGGCATCCTCAACGGCACCACGAATTACATCCTCACCCAGATGGAGCGCAACGGCCTCAGCTTCGCGCAGGCTTTGAGCCAGGCGCAAGAGGCGGGATATGCCGAGCCCGATCCTTCTTCCGACGTGGATGGCATTGATACGCGCGATAAGCTCTGCATCCTCGCCCGCCTTGCATTTCACGGCTGGCTGCCTGAAGACAAGATTCCCACGGACGGAATCCGCAGCATTGCGGCCATTGATTTCTGCTACGCCCGCATGTTGAAGAGCACCATCCGCCTCATTGCCTACGCGGAACTGAGCAAGCATGGCCTGGAAATTTCCGTGCGTCCCTGGCTTGTACACCGCCGCAGCATGATGGCCAAAGCCGAAGGCGTGAACAACGCCGTCTTTCTTGTCGGCGAACGCATCGGACGCCAGATGTTCTACGGCCCCGGCGCCGGCCCGCGTGCCACCAGCACTGCCGTAATTTCGGACCTGGTGGAAATCGGCCGCAGCATGGCCAACGGCGCGCTGCGCGGCAGGGAACTGCACGGCTTCCAGGAGATGAAGCCGCTTCCCCTGGCGAAAACTTTCAGCCCCGCAAGCTGGTACTTGCGGCTGACGGTAAGCGACCGCCCAGGAATTCTGGCGCATGTGGCACAGATCATCTCCAAGGCGGGGATGAACATTGACGCTGTGCTGCAGCAGCCCAACATGGCGAAAGAAGAGCTTTCTTTCGTGATTACCGTGGAACCGACGCCAGAGCCGGAGATACGCAAAGTCGTGAAAGAAATCAATAAGCTGGATTGTTTGCTCCAGCCGGTGCTGCTGCTGCGCATCGCCAGCGAGTAGCTCGAAACTAGAACTGTGCAGTTTTTTCTGCACCCAAAAACAGTATCGTTCCGGCAAGAAAACGCAAGATTTTTCGCGCCGTTCATTTAAAGGGCTACGCAGCTAAAAACAGGGCTGCTGCGCCCTGGCGAAAAGTTCGCGCAGCACGGCGCTCACTTTTCGCCCACCCAACGGCGCTCAGAATGACAAGATGCAAGCAGAAATGGCGGAATTAGCGCAGTAATCGTTCAACAGCAGAACTAGAAACTTGAAACTGTATTAGGGAGATTCATTATGTCAGGCTATTCAGTTGCAATCGTCGGCGTCACTGGCGCCGTGGGCACGGAATTGTTGCAGTGCCTCGAGCGCCGCAACTTTCCAATTTCCGAAATCCGTCTACTGGCCTCCAAGCGTTCGGTTGGAACTACGGTGCGCTTCCGCAATGCCGAGCGCCTCGTGGAAGAGTTGGCCGAGCCCTCGCTCAAGGGCGTGGATATCGCCTTCTTCGCGGTGGACAACGAAACCGCGCGCACCTATGTGCCTATCGCGGTCAGGCACGGAGCGGTGGTGATTGATAATTCTTCCGCCTACCGGCTCTCGCCTGACATTCCGCTCATTATTCCTGAGATTAATCCTGAGGCCGTGCGCCGCCACAAAGGGCTCATCGCCAATCCTAACTGTTGCGCCATCATCGCCATTACGCCGCTGTGGCCCATTCACAAAAAATACAAAATCCGCCGCCTCATTATCAGCACCTACCAGGCCGCTTCTGGCGCCGGCGCGCCCGCGATGAACGAGCTACGCGAATCTACCAAAGCGTTTTTGGAGGGCCAGACCTATACGCCCAAAGTGCTGCCTCATCCCTATGCTTTCAACGTCTTCAACCATGATTCGGCGGTTGATCTGGATAGTGGCTACAACGGCGAAGAGTTGAAGATCGTTGCCGAAACCAGGAAGATTTTTTCCGACCCTCACATTGCCATCTCGGCCACGTGTGTGCGCGTGCCGGTGCTGCGGGCGCACGCCGAATCGCTTACCTTTGAATGCGCAAATCCTATCTCGCCGGCTGACGTGCGCGCCTTGCTCGAAGACGCTCCCGGAGTGAAGGTTGTGGATGACCGCCGGAAGAATTACTTTCCCATGCCGATTGATGCCAGCAACCAGGACAAGATCCTGGTCGGCCGCATCCGCCAGGACACCAGCGATCCCAGCGGCCGTTCGATCTCCATGTTTGTCGCCGGAGACCAGCTTCTGAAAGGCGCCGCCCTCAACGCCGTGCAGATTGCGGAGTTGTTCTGCGCGCAGGGAACCCCGGCATCGCAAACGAAAAAGAGCGAAACACTCAATGCCAACTGCTGAGAATTGGCGGTAGTTTCCTAATTTGGAATGTTCTCACGAAGTTATTATGCAGCAATAAGGTGTCGCCCCTCCCCCCCACCACACGCAAAACCGGCGTGTGGCGGTGACCCCGGCTCCGGGCTGGTGTATCGTGTCATCGTCGTTCTCGTGCACTCGTGTAATCTGGGTTCCGACAAACAGTTTTCGAAATCAGCGTCGAACCGTGGCGGGTTTTGACTTTTCTGAGAACCGAGAACCGAGAACTGAGAACTATTTCACCACCGCCAGGGCAAAGCCGTCATATCCTTTGCTTCCCACGGTCTGGATCGCGGTTGCGCTCACACGCGGCTCACGGGCCACCAGTTCGTAGAAGCGCCGCACGCCCTGGACGTCGGCATCGCTGCTGCCGCCGTCAATCACGGCTCCCTTACGCACCACGTTGTCTGCGATGATCACAGAGCCGGGCCGCGAGAGCTTGAGCGCCCAGGTGAAGTACTCGGGATATCCTGTCTTATCGGCATCAATAAATATGAAATCAAACGGCTCGCGCTTCTCGGCTGCGAGCTTCGGCAAGGTTTCCTGTGCTCGTCCCAGGCGCAGCTCGACCACGCCAGCCAGACCAGCATGCGCGATATTTGCGCGCGCCACCTCGGCGTGTTTCGGATCAGCTTCAAGAGTGATTAGCCGTCCGTTGGCAGGCAGGGCCCGCGCAAGCCAGATAGTGCTGTAGCCGCCGAGGGTACCCACTTCCAAAATGTTGCGTGCCCCAAAGCCCAGCGCCAAAAGATGCAGCATCTTTCCTTGGGGCGGTGAAACCTGGATCGCCGGCAGCCCTGCCGCCGTGCTCGCCTCCAGCGCGGCATCCAGCGCCGGATCGTGCTGCACCAGCAGGTCGCCGATGTAATGGTCAACCGCAGTCCATTGGTCTTTAGCAGTTTCAGTCTGAGTCGGAGTCATAGACCAATAGGATAGAACAGCTAAGAGCCGGAGCACCCCGCATTTTTGTTTCCCGCATAAATCTG
>Ga0209166_10003180_pt1 | contig 11987 bp, 10 predicted proteins | sample Coa_R1_3_FD_187151 | JGI IMG/M metagenome (GOLD analysis project Ga0209166, IMG submission 187151) | Surface soil microbial communities from Centralia Pennsylvania, which are recovering from an underground coalmine fire - Coalmine... | ecosystem: Environmental > Terrestrial > Soil >... | reverse complement strand
GACGGTGAGTTGGGAGCTGCGGGATTGGCATAGACATGATAGGCGGTCCAGATAGGAGTAAGTTGCGCGCTGGCTCCCACCAGAAAATGCCACTGATTGAGCAGGTGATGGGTTTCCGAAAACTGATAGGCGGCGGACACGTCATCGCCTTTCGGGTCGGTGCTGACGGCCAGCATCTCCACGTTGGAACTCTCGCTCCCCATTTTTTCTAGCGCCAGATGGAGTTTATCAGCGATGAGTGGGCAGGTGTCTGGGCAATGGGTGTAGAGGAAAGTCAAGACAACAGGATGCCCACGAAATTGGGAAAGTGAAACCTGCTTGTCAAACTGGTCGGTCAGCCGGAAATCAGGCGCGTTGACACCTCCCAGATCATCCCCCTGGAGTGTTGCCGCCTGGCTTTTGAGCGTGGTGTGCGTAACAACAACGATAACGATCACAACCAGAATCGCTGAGACGAGTACGGAGAGACGGGAAGCAAGACGCCAACTCATGATGTTCCTCGCAGGGTGTTCAGGCGATAACGCGGTCTATGACCATCAAGGCAAACAGGAGAGCAAGGTAGCAGTTCGAGTACCAGAACAGGGTGCGCGCCCAGCGTTTGGTCTCATCACGAAATACGCGGATTGCCAGATAGAGAAAGCCAGCGCCAAGGGCCAGCGCCGAAGCGAGATACAGATAGCCCATTGCGCGGGTCGAGAAGAGGACGAGCGTCACCGCAATCAGCAGCAGGGTGTAGAGGAGAATCTGGCGTTTGGTTTCTTTCTCGCCCAGCACCACCGGCATCATCGGAATGTGCGCGCGCGCGTAATCATTCTTGATGAGCAGCGCCAGCGCCCAGAAATGCGGTGGCGTCCAATAGAAGATGATGGCAAAGAGCCAGATGGCTGGTAGCCCAACCGAATGCGTCACAGCGGCCCATCCGACCAGGGGAGGAATGGCGCCCGCCGCGCCTCCGATCACGATATTCTGCGTGGAGGTACGCTTGAGCCAGAGCGTGTAGACAAAGATATAGAAAATGATGCCCGCGAAGGCCAGCAAGGCAGCCAGGAGATTGACAAAAAGGGCCAGATCGGCAAATGAGATCGCCGCCAGGGCGATGCCAAAGAGCAGGGCATGCACTGGCGGAACGCGCCCAGCGGGCAGGGACCGCCGCTTTGTTCGGCTCATCACCTGATCGATGTCGCGGTCAAAGTAGCAGTTGATCGCATTCGCGCTGCCCGCCGCGCACGCCCCCCCGAACAGCGTGGCGATGACCAACAGCCAGGGCGGAAAGCCGCGCTGGGCCATCGCCATTGATGCAAGTGTCACCCCCAGAAGGAGTACGGTCACGTGCGGCTTCATCAGATTCACATAGCTGCCAATCCGCATTTTGAGCGTACCTGCCTCGCTGGCTTTTTCAGTAGCGGACTGTGTCCCTTCCACTGGCGCAGGTATCCAATCCTTCTCCGGGATGGATGTCTCGGATGGAGGCGCGGCCACTTCCTCTTTGGCAGGGAGATCACGGTAGGCCATTGCCGTGAGGACCACCATGCTGCCCCAGACGGCGGTGGCAAGCCCCAGATGGAAGATCTCGGTGATCCCAGGAGCGCCCAAGAGGACGATCAGCGCGCCAACCGAGACCTGAATGGCGAAGAACACCACAGCGGCAAGGGCTGCGACAGCCTGTTTGGGCGCTTCGCGCCTGCGTCGCCAGGCGTAGATGATGGTGGCAATGATGAAGAGGCCAACGATGCCCGCAACAATGCGGTGGAACATGTTGATCTCGACCAGCGACATGATCGAGGCGGGAATGTTGTCGCGCCCACACAGCGGCCAGCTTGGGCAGACGAGATCAGCGCTGTTGCCGCGCACATTCGAGCCACTGAGCAGCAAGCCGTAGGTTAGGATGGTCGTTATCAGGGCCAGCCGCGCAAAGCGGCGCGCGCGCTTCAAACTCCCCGCAACAGGTCTGGTCTGTCCTAAGAGGACTGCTACGACGGTGATGGTGGCAAAGAGCGCCAGTGCGGTGCCCAGATGGGCGGTGATGATTGTCTGGGGCAAATGATAGAGGACGGTAATGGCTCCCAGTACGATCTGAATAATGAGCAGCACTCCGGCAATCACCATCGGGATGACGTAGCGACCTCGGCGTACCCAGATCAACACCCCCAGGGCCAGGGCCACGACCAGACAACTGACGATAGAAGCGGTCAGCCGATGAGAATACTCAATCAGCGTATGTTCATCGAAGCTGGGAATCAGGCTTCCGTGACAGGTCGGCCAATCGGGGCAGCCCTCGCCTGAGCCGGTGATGCGTACAATGCCGCCGACGATGACAAGAAAATAAGTAAAACCAACCGTTACCCAGCCCAGATGGCGTAATCGGGTCATAGTAATCCCCTTTTGTAGGAGTCAACGTTTTCAACATGGCTGATTGTCCCACCTGCCCCTGACACGCGCCTTGCAATGCTCCAGCCTTGACCTTACAAACACCTGAACATCTGCGTACAGCCGATGGCATCACTCGTGCGCCAGTTGCGGCGCCAAAATGCAGGCGTTATAGTACTGATGGTATTTTTTGCAAGAGATTTTTCTGCTCACTGGCTCTTTTCCAGAAAGAAGCGTATCAATGGTTCTGTCAACTTCGCTTGCCTCGGCTACACTCGCCTTACTCACCCAATGGAATCTTGATCCAAGTATTTTCCTGGGAAGTGCCCTGTTCTGCGGCGTCTATCTCTCTGCTATTGGGCCGTTCAGGCGACGCTATGGCTTGGGGCCTGAAGTGAAGCGCGGCCAGGTCGCGGCTTTTCTCATCGGAACCGCGATCATGTTTCTGGCGCTGGTTTCTCCTCTCGATGAAATTGGTGATGCGTATCTCTTTAGCGCCCATATGGTGCAGCACCTGCTGATTACGGTAGTTGTTCCACCGCTCTGGCTGGTGGGCACGCCTGGTTGGCTGGTGAAGGTACTGCTTCGGCAGCCGCTGATAGGCCGGGTGCTGCGCGCCCTGACCAAACCGCCGATTGCCTTCTTCCTCTTTACTGGCGTCTTTGCCGCCTGGCATCTCCCCATCTTGTATGACCTGACTCTCGCCAATGAGAATGTCCATATTCTGGAGCATCTCATGTTTATGGCAACGGCTGTCCTCAACTGGTGGCCTATCTTGAATCCATTGCCAGAGGAAATGCCCCGATTGTCTTTCGGGAGCCAGATCCTGTATATGTTCGCCAACTGTCAGGTGATGGTCGTGTTGGGGGCGCTGCTGTTCTTCATCAGCCACCCCATTTACATACCCTATCTGGCCGCTCCGCGCATCTTCGGCATTTCAGCGGCTGATGACCAGATGATTGGCGCGCTGATCATGTGGATCCCCGGCAATATTGTCTACTTGATTGCGATGAGCATCTCCTTCTACTCCTGGTTTGAGAAGCATGAAGGAGAGGAAGATGCTTTGGGATCAGAGCAACTCTCATAGGGAGGGGCGCTCTTCAATCTCCTGCTGAGCCAGGCGACGCTTGAAATAGCGGAAGGCGACGATTCCGCCAATCACCAGGAGGAGATAAAAGCCCCAGAGGAATGCAAAGGCATAGTCCGAGAAGAAGGAGCCGAACGCTCCGGGAAGCCGGGTCAGAAAGGCGAGGATAATCAGCGGAGCGACGAGCGCGGGGAAGAGAAATAAGATCAGCGAGACGGCGACTTTTCCCTGCATCGATGTATCTTTTCCTGGCATGGTCATATCCTTGGTTCTGGCTGAGAGGTGTTCTTTCCATAGGTCTTGTCTACTATAGCAGGGAGCAATCAGGATAGCAACCTCATCTATTCAAGTATACCGATAGGTTTTTTCTCTGGCGCTTCTGCTGTGTTCAGGGCTTTGTAAGGGGTTCTGGCATCGCTGCAAGCCAAATGTTAGCCCCGTGCCGTAGAATAGCGGCGTTACTAGCGGGAGAAGTCTGTCCCTGCGACCGGCGGATGAGGCAAGAATTGAAGATGACGCAGTGGGCAGGTTGCTTTTGCCACCTCTCTCAGAATGTGTAGCTAGGAGGCCCCAGGGTGCGAAGATCCTCGCCTAATGGGTTAGTTCGGAGCAAGTTGATACGCTGGCTTGTTCCGGTGCTACTCGGTTTGTGCCTGCTCCTTGTAGCTGGCTGTAGCGTTGGTAACTCCTCCATCCTTGATCCTCAAGGACCAGTTGCGCTCTCGGAATCCAATCTCTTCTGGTTTATTCTGATTGTGGCAACGATTGTGTTTGTCCTTGTTGAGAGTGTCCTGCTCTACTCCGTCTTTCGCTTCCGTGCCCGGCCCGATTCTCCAGAGCCGCGCCAGATTGCGGGTAATACCAAGCTGGAGATCTGGTGGACCATCGTGCCATCGCTGATTCTCTTCCTGGTATTGGGCCTGACGGTGCGGACGCTCTTTAGTATCCAGGAGCCAGGAGCCGACCCCAACAGCCCTACTATGTACGTCAATGTCTTTGGGCATCAGTGGTGGTGGGAGTTCCGCTATTTCGACAACGAGAATGACGCGCTCATCAATGCCGAGGCGGTCCATGCCGACCCCACTGCTGACTCGCCGACACCGCTTGTTGTGACTGCTGATCAATTGGTCGTGCCACAAGGGACAACGGTGCATCTTAACCTGATCTCTGATAACGTGATTCACAGCTTCTGGATTCCCCAGTTGACCGGCAAGACAGATGTGATTCCCGGCCACACAAATCATATGTGGTTCAAGGCGGATACGCTGGGGACATACCAGGGGGCCTGTGCGGAGTTCTGCGGCGATCAGCATGCCCATATGCGCTTTGAGGTTATGATCAAGAACATGAATGGCCCCAATAGCTTCAGCGAATGGATGACCGCGCAGGAGGCTCCCGCCGCCGATCCCGCGCCTGGCACGCCGGCTGCGGAAGGGAAGCAGTTGTTCTTCAATCAGGTGTTCCTGAATAATAACCAGTGCCTTGCCTGCCATTCGATCTATGGAACCAATGCGAAGGGCATCATTGGGCCAAACCTGACGCACTTTGGCAGCCGCGATTTGATTGCGGGCGGTGTGCTAACCAATACGCCGGACAATCTGACGCAGTGGCTGACCAATCCACAGAGCGTCAAGCCGGGAAATGATATGCCCGATCTGGGGCTGACACCCGATCAGGTGTCGGCGCTGGTGGCCTATCTTGAGAGTTTACAGTAGCTTCTGATACAGTTCACACTAGACCTGAGTTGTCGGTGTGCCTGAGCAAAGACTAGCAGAGCGTTGGAGGAGATACTTATGGCGATCCAGGGGGGCATAGCCGTTCCGCAAAGAAAGGAACGCGCATTCTCGGCCCAGCGCTTCAGTCAGACCGCCGTTGGAGCGTGGATCACGACCACCGATCACAAGAAGATTGGCGTCATGTATATGATGACAGGCTTCTTCTTCTTCCTGGTCGGCGGCGTCGAGGCGCTGCTCATTCGCACACAGCTTGCTGTGCCGAATAACACCGTGCTGAGTCCTGATCTGTATAATCAGATCTTTACGATGCACGGTACGACGATGATCTTCCTTTTTGTGATGCCTTTCCTGACTGGCCTGGGCAACTATATCGTGCCGCTAATGATTGGCGCGCGAGATATGGCCTTCCCGCGCCTGAACGCGCTAGGGTATTGGCTGGTCCTGTTTGCCGGCATCTTTATGAATATTAGCTTCTTTGCGGGGGGCGCGCCAAACTCTGGCTGGTTCAGTTACGCGCCCCTGACAGAAAATATCCCCTGCGGCACGCGGCCAGGACTCTGTTCGCCAGGCACGAATATGGATTTCTGGATTCTGGGGATTCAGATTCTGGGACTCTCGTCCATCGTAGGCGCTCTGAACTTTGTGGTGACGATTCTCCGTCTGCGGGCGCCAGGTCTCACGATGAACCGCATTCCCCTTTTCACCTGGATGACCTTGATCACCTCCTTCCTCCTGCTCTTCGCCATCCCCAGCCTGACGGCGGCAAGCGCGATGCTCTTCCTTGATCGGCATGTGGGCACGCATTTCTACCAGTTTGCCTTTGGCGGTGACCCATTGCTCTGGCAGCATCTCTTCTGGTCATTCGGCCACCCGGAGGTATATATCCTCATCTTACCTGCCTTTGGCATCGTCTCGGAGGTGCTTCCCGTTTTCTCGCGCAAGCCGATTTTCGGGTATACCTTCGTGGCGTGGTCAGGCATTGCCATTGGCTTCCTGAGCTTCACTGTCTGGGCGCACCATATGTTTGCGACGGGTCTGCCAGTGGCAGCGCAAACCTTCTTTGCGACTAGCACGACGCTGATTGCTATCCCAACGGCAGTGAAGATTTTCAACTGGGTGGGGACCGTCTACGGCGGCAAGATTCATCTCACAACAGCAATGTACTTTGCCCTTGGGTTTGTGGCGATGTTCCTGATCGGTGGCTTGAATGGCGCGGCGCTTGCCATTGTGCCGTTTGACTACCAGGTGACGGATAGCTACTTCGTCATTGCGCACCTGCACTATGTCCTCTTTGGTGGCACTGTGCTGGGCATCTTCGCCGCCCTCTTCTACTGGTTCCCCAAGATGAGTGGCAAGCTCCTGAACGAACAGCTAGGTAAGCTCCAATTCTGGCTGCTGATCATTGGTCTGAACCTGGCGTTCTTCCCGATGCACCTGCTTGGGCTGCTGGGCATGCCGCGCCGCATCTATACCTATGCGTCGAATCCTCCCTGGGATCAGTTGAACCTCACTTCTACAGTCGGCGCGTTCATCATTGCTGTGGGGGTGCTGGTCTTCGTCATCAACTTCTTTATGACCATGTTCGCAGGTCAGAAAGCTGGGGATGATCCATGGGATGCCTTCACACTGGAGTGGATGACCACCTCGCCGCCAGCGCCTTATAACTTTAAGACCATCCCAACGGTGCGCAGCCGTCGCCCGTTCTACGACTTGAAGAACCCGGAGAATGCGGATTGGCGACGACGTTCCCATTAGGCGATTGGTCGGGTATAATAGAAACCAAGGCGAGCCGGTCGCCCTCACGCTCTTATTACAGGAGGTAAGCCTTGTCGCAGGAACAAGCACAACACGTAAGCCATACTGAACAAGAAGATACCGTGACCTTGCCAGACGCGCACGCTGTCGTGGAGCATCATGGTGAGGAAGAGGAACATATCCACCTGCCTGGCCCCAGCTACTGGCCGATTCTGCTGGCTTGTGCGCTGGCGCTTACGATGATTGGGCTGCTTGTTGATATAAGCCTTGCCGCCATCGGCCTCCTGCTCGCCTTCATGTTTGGCATTGGCTGGGGGCTGAATTGGGGGCTAGAGAGCCATCAAGCGTCGGTAGAATAGAGGAATAGCACGTATGAGCATTGTCCGCAAAGAGCAGCCAATCGATGTGAGCGGGGAGACAGCCCATACCGGGCGAAGTCTTGGCTGGTGGGGCATGGTCTTCTTCATAGCCTCTGAGGCTTTGCTCTTCGCCAACCTGATTGCTGGTTATCTCTACCTGCGCGTGCGGCAGGGAACCTGGCCGCCGCCTGGCCCCTTTCGTCTGAGCGACCTGACGCTGCCAGCTATCAACACGGTGATTCTGCTCTCAAGCAGTCTGCCCATGCACCTGGCAGGGTCTGCTGCTGCCAAGGGGCAGATGCGTCGTGTGCCCTGGCTGATTCTGACGACGATTATTCTGGGTGTAGCGTTCCTGAGTTTGCAGGCGGTAGAATATACCACTAACAACTTTGGTATCAAAGACGGTTTGCTGGGTTCTACCTTCTATACACTCACGGGCTTCCATGGCGCGCACGTGACTGCCGGTATCATCTTCTTGCTGGTGAATTTCTTCCGGGCATTGCGTGGGCAAATGACGAAGGAGAAGCACTTCTCACTGGTGGCTGGTGAGATGTACTGGCACTTTGTCGATGTCGTCTGGATTGCTGTGTTTAGCCTTGTCTATCTGCTCTAGCAGGCTGGTGATGAAGCTGGCCTGTTGAATGCGAGTCTATACAGTAGGAACTATGCTGTAGGAACACCGCTGTATGGCGATGGCGTGAAATAGTGTGATAAGCACAGCTCGCCAGGGCTGAGAAGGGCAGGCCAGCAGATGGATTATGAGACGCCAGGCGGCGCAAATCAGACGGTTTCAGCGGATGCTGAGGACAGTGACGGCTCGAGCGGTGATTCCGTTACCCGCTGCTCGATCTGCTGCAAGCGTATCTGGGTTGGCGCGCTAACAATCCAGGAGCCTGCTGATGCGCCAGAGCCAAAGCAGTCCTGGATACTGTGTAAGCTGTGTTATGCAGCGGTGCAGGCGGAGCTTGAGCGTTCGCCGTTGCGCACGTCTGTGCGGCTGCGTGTGGCTGCTGGGTTAGTTGCCGCAGAGCGATGGCCGCGCGCGGTGCGCTCCAATGGTGATCGGGAGGATCGCGTCTGGACGGCATTCCTCTATTGGGGGTTTGCCGGAGCGATGCTTCTCCATCTGGGGATTATCGTTTTGCTGGCAGAAATCTCCAAATAAAGAGGCTGGCCCATTTCTATAAGTGAATCTCGGTGATGCGCGGTGAGAGGGGCGCAAGCCTTTCTCGCCGCGCTCTGTGTAGGCGAATCTTGCCTCCAGAGGGGAGTTCTTGATGGCCTCTATCAAGCAGCTTGTTCCTACTATCAGCACAACCAGCCGACGTCGGGTGGCTGGTTTGATCGTCGGTGATGCGTGTATGTTTCTCATCTTCGCAGCGGTCGGTCGCACTACCCATCACGAGGCAGCAGGGCTGGGTGCCTTCTGGCTGGTAGTAGAAACAGCCACGCCCTTTGCGCTCGGCTGGTTTGTGGTAGCGCCATTCTTCGGAGTCTATCGCTTTTCTGTTACAGCCAGCCTGCGCAAAATACTTTTGCGCACGGCGCTGGCCTGGCTCTGCGCCTGGCCGGTGAGTTTGCTGCTGCGCTGGCTCTTCGCCAGGGAGGCTCCGCCGGTGAGCTTTGCCATTGTTGTGCTAGTTGTCAATCTGCTTTTCCTGAGCATCTGGCGTGGCCTCTTCGCGCTGGTGGCGAACCGCAGCCATCAGTAAGCCAGGCGGATGGCATAGCACCTGCCTCGAACCTCTCCCGCTTTCGGCACTTCGGCAGTTCGGCACTTCGGCAGTTCATTCACTATCTCTAAGGCAATCTTTGGTTGGGTTGCCCTATACTACTATCTGGAACCGTTTGCCGCCGTTGCTAAGCGCATGATAGAATCCCTATGGCCTTTCATCATCCAGCTATTATCCAGACACGCGCTTTTGTCTGCTATATCAGGAGCCAACTATGGGAACCGCTTCGAGGGGAAGGAGATCAGGAGCCAATCGCGTAGAGCAAACGACTGGTCAGGGCATTTTCTCGGCCCCTGGTTCCAACGCTGAGTCGTTGGGCAGTATTTTCGTCCAGCTACCGCGAGAGCATCAAATCCTTGCTAGTGTCACCAGCAATATGGCGAGTGGGTTTGTGCTGCTGGATTGCCAGGAGCGCATCACTTACATGAATGCGCGCGTGGAAGATCTCTTGGGCCTTGAGACAGGGGCGCTGCTTGATCGGGCGGCGGGGGATTTTCGCAAGCAACTCCTTGCCCTGGCAGTGGACCCTCACCTGGCAGAAGAAGAGCTTGATCGCGTCTGGACTAACGCTGATGAGGTCGTGGCCGATCTGGCGCTGGCGCACGAAGCCGTGCGTTGGCTGCGCGTGCGGAGTTTTCCAGTGCGCGATGAGCCGGGCGATCTGCTCGGCTGGGGGATGCTGCTGGATGATGTGACGCTGGAGCGCGCCTCAGAGAAGACCAAGTCAGAGGCGCTGGCGCTGGCGGCCCACGAGTTGAAAACCCCTCTGGCTGTGATTAAAGGTTCTGCGACCACCTTGCTTGCCAATTCTCAGCGTTGGGATCCCGCTGCTCAACGCGAGATGTTGCAATTGATTGATGAGCAGTGCGATCAACTGCATGAACTGGTCAATGCCCTCCTCGATGTCTGGCGTTTGGATGTTGGTTTGTTGCCGGTGCATCTAACTTTGGTTCGCCTGCCAGAGCTGCTGGAGCCGTTTGTGGCGCGCTGGCAGAGTCTCTCTGCGCAGCAGCATATCCTGCTCAGGCTTCCCGCTGATCTTCCTTGCCTGATGGCTGACCGGAGCCGTCTGGAGCAGGCTTTGAGCCATGTGCTTGATAATGCGGTGAAATATGCGGCGAGTGGCGAGATCGCTATTGCAGCAGCAGCGGGCGATGGGAGAATGGAGATCAGCGTTGCTGACCAGGGACGCGGTTTGAAGGCGGAATACCTGGAGCGGATTTTTGATCGCTTTTATCGCGTTCTCGGTGAAGGCGAGCATATCCCTGGCAGTGGTATGGGATTGGCCGTTGCTAAAGCGATTGTGCAGGCGCATGGAGGGTCTATCTGGGCGGAATCGGCTGGCCCAGGTCAGGGCGTGACCATTCGCATAACCATGCCTCTCACTGCCCATCGTCCGGCGCCTGCGCGTTCCTCCAGCGGGTCGCTAAGCGGGACACTATCTCTCCCTGCTGAAAGTCCGCGAACTCGCCAGAGCGATAAACCAGCTATCCTCATTGTTGATAACGATCCGGGCATCGTGCGCTATGTACGCGCCAATCTGGAGGCGCAGCACTATCGTGTCTTTTCGGCAGTGGACGGCTCCCAGGCATTCCAACTGGTCGAGCGTGAGCCGCCTGATCTGATGCTGATTGATGTAGGAGCGCCTGGCATGGATGGCTTTGATCTGCTGGCGCGTCTGCGTGAGTTCTCCACCATGCCAGTGATGATGCTGAGCGCGCAGCGTTCAGAAGATGAATGCGTACGCGCGCTTGATCTGGGCGCGGTGGATTATCTCAGCAAACCGTTTGGCATTCAGGAACTGCTGGCGCGTGTGCGAGTTGCGCTGCGCCCTGGCGAGCGCATAGCCCAGCGGAGCGCACAAAGCATGGTATTCACTGGTGGTGATCTGGTGATTGATTTTGCCCAGCGCCAGGTCTGGCTTGCCGGTCGAGAGGTGCAACTGAGCCGGACTGAATATAAACTGCTGACGGTATTGGCACAGCATGCTGGCATGGTGCTGACCCATGAGTTGTTGTTGGAGAAGGTCTGGGGACCAGGCTATAACCGCGAGATGGATTTTATCTGGGTCTATATTCGGCGGGTGCGCCGGAAGATCGAGCCAGATCCTAGCCAGCCGCAGTATATTCTGACGGTCCCCGGTGTTGGCTATAAACTGGCCCGGCCTGCTCAATAGTTGAGCGGCATGCGCAGATGTCTGGCGTGTTCTGGCATTTGTAAGGCGTATTGGCAAATTGTCAGTAACTATTCAACGTCGCTGCCGTATACTTCAGCAGATAGAGATTCTCCGGGGGAAGCCCCGCCAGGCATGCTCACAGCGGAAGGGGGCCAGCATGATGGAAGCAGCCGAGATGAATACGGTTCTTCTGGTAGAAGGGGACGTAGCGCTGCGACGAGTCATCGCAATGGGTCTGCGACATCAGGGTATGAGCGTCCTGGAGGCGTCTTCTGCCCGGCAGGCGCAGGCGCTTCTGAACCAGTGCCCATCGCTTCTGGTCCTGGATGTGGATAGCAGTCCTGCCAGCGATCCGCTGTTGCTAGCAGACTTGCGCGCGTATGATGGGTTGGCCGAAACGCCTGCCGTTGTGCTGGCCTGGGATTGCTCCTTTGAACTCAAAGACCAAATTGAGCGTGATGGCGCTGCCGTGTGTCTTGCCAAGCCATTTGATGCGCGTCGGCTCTTTGCGGAGGCTGAATCGCTGCTAGAGGTTGTCTCACAGCGTCGCCAGGTCGAGAGCGCCGTTGCTGCAAGTATTGGAGAGAAACTCTCCTCGGTGGGCGATCTGAAGCGCGCATTGGCTTCTGATCAGGCGGATGAGCTATTCCCGCTACCAGCCCATGCGCGCCTGGTTGAGCTACGCGCCGAGGCGCATTCATCGGCGCCCAGCATCTGGCCTTTGGTGCTGGCGCTGGGTCTGATGGTCGCTGCCAGCGGGCTGCTGATTCATCC
>Ga0209166_10003179_pt1 | contig 11994 bp, 14 predicted proteins | sample Coa_R1_3_FD_187151 | JGI IMG/M metagenome (GOLD analysis project Ga0209166, IMG submission 187151) | Surface soil microbial communities from Centralia Pennsylvania, which are recovering from an underground coalmine fire - Coalmine... | ecosystem: Environmental > Terrestrial > Soil >... | reverse complement strand
CCTCTTCACTCTTATCATGCTGCTCATCTTCCGGGTGGTGGCCTACGTGCCCGTCCCTGGAATTGACCCGGCGTCCCTCAACAAGATTATCAGCACCAAAGGCGGCTCGCTCAATCAGCTTTTCGGCCTGATTGACGTCTTCTCCGGCGGCTCCCTCCAGAATTTCGGCATCCTGGCGATGGGCGTCTATCCCTACATCACCGCCAGCATCGTCGTTCAGCTCCTTCAGCCGATCATCCCCAAGATGGAAGCCCTCTCGCGTGAGGGCGAGTCTGGTCAGAACAAGCTCTCGCAGATCACCCGCTACATCACCGTGCCGCTGGCGTTGCTTCAGGCATTCGGGCAGATGGCGCTGCTGGTGAATGTCGGCGCGATCACGAACTCCCAGTTCAACCTCTTCAATGGCGCGACCGCCATCCCGACCCTCTCGACGCTGGCCACGCTGACCGCCGGCACGATGTTCCTGGTGTGGCTTGGCGAGCTGATCACTGAGAATGGCATCGGCAACGGCATCTCGCTCATCATCTTCGCCAACATCATGGTGAAGATCCCGCAGACCATCGGTACCGCCCTGGTCAGCACCAGTGCGACCGGCGGCAGCGCCAACACCGGCGGCCTCGTCTCCCTGGTCTTCATCATCGGCCTTGGCCTCGCGATGGCCTACTCCATGGTCATGGTCTATCTGGCCCAGCGCCGCGTGCCGGTTCAATATCCCACGAAGCGCCGCATGTTCTCCGGGGTCCGCACCGGCCAGCAGACAACTTACATCCCGCTCCAGGTCAACAGCGCCGGCATGATCCCGCTGATCTTTGCCAGCTCCATCCTGCTGCTTCCCACCGTCCTCGCCAACTACCTCGCGTTCAGCACCAAATCAACCCTGCGCGATTGGTTCAATAACGCGCGCCTCTGGCTCGACCAATCCAACTGGTATTACTGGGTCATCTACGGTGGACTGGTCGCTCTCTTCACCTTCTTCTACGCCACCGTCGTGTGGGACCAGCAAAATATCGCGGACAACCTCCAGAAACAAGGAGCGTTCGTTCCGGGTATCCGGCCCGGCGAGCCGACGCGCGAGCACCTCAAAAAGATTCTCTATCGCATCACGTTCGGTGGCGCCGTCTTCCTGGGCATCGTCTCCATCGCGCCCGCGCTGGTCAGCACCAACCAGGCGAATCAGGTCGTCAGCGCCGCCTCCTTCCTCATCGTGGTTGGCGTGGTGCTCGATACCGTCAAGCAGATGGAAGCGCAGATGGTCATGCGCAACTACTCCGGCTTCCTGACCTAGCTGGCATTCTCGTTGATATATGGGGTGGGTCGGGTATTCGCGCCCGCGAGGCTGGCGGGAATACCAGCCGCCAGCCCCCAGTTTGATGCGACCGACGCGGCGCCCGCGCTACGATGGGCGCCGCATCGTTCTCTCATCGTTCTTTCGGCACTTCCCTTGCGAAGAGGGACAATGGTTAGGCCTTCTCCGGCAGGCTTTCGCGGAGAATAGCAGGTGAAGGTCTACCAATGCCGGCCAGATTTTTCGTAAAATATGCGTGGTCGGACGCGACTTCTCACACAGCGCGCTCAGCCCGCGTTCTTTGCTTTTTGTGACGTTCCCCCGCTGTGCCGCCGGATTCGACGGCACTGGAAGCGCCGCCTTCTGGCTGGAATGTGCGTTTTGGCCGTTCCCGCTCGGAGTGATGGCGCCTCGGTGATACGCTCATCACAACGGGGTGGTGAGCTAGCCCTGGTATCGGGTTAGGGTGCCGGGACTGTGCGGAGGTAGCCATGAATCTCATCCTCATCGGCGCCCAAGGGAGTGGCAAGGGCACGCAGGCGCAGCTTCTCTCCGAGCAGCTGCGCCTCAAGCCCAGCGCCAGCGGTGAGCTATTGCGCGACGCCATCGCGCACGAGACTCCTCTTGGCAAAGAAGCCAAACCCTACTACGATCGGGGCGACCTTGTTCCCGATGTGCTGGTCATTGGGATGATTCTTGAGAGCATGCGCGACCTCGGCGGCGCGCGCGGCATCATTCTTGATGGCTTCCCGCGCAACATTCCGCAAGCGGAGGCGCTGGACAAAGCGCTCGCGGCGCAAGGGAAGCACATTGATTGCGTCGTCTACCTGGAAGTGCCGCGCGACCTGCTGATGCAGCGACTCTCGGGTCGCTACATCTGCCGCGCGAACGGCCACGTGTGGAATATCACGTCGCTGCCGCCGAAGGTTCCGGGCATCTGCGATTACGACGGCAGCGAGCTGTATCAGCGCTCCGACGATACCGGCGAGAAGATCACGCACCGGCTGGATATCTTTTTCAGCGAGACGATCCACTTGCTGGAGTATTACGGGAACCAGGGTAAGGTGGTTCGGGTGGACGGCTCAGGTGCGATTCAAGCGGTGAATCAGGCCATTCGCTCAGGATGTGACATGCTGGCCGGCAGTGGAGAGCAACCGGCGGCCACGGCGGCCACGGCGGAGGCGCCGCCACCGGCTCCGATTGAGCGTGAGCATCCCGGTTTTTGGACCACGCTCCGGCGCTCATTCCAGGGCGGCGAGGGGCAATAGCCCGCCGCACAACATACCTAGATAGATCGGCAAGCATGGCAATCGCATATCGCAGCAAAACGGAAATCGAGGGCATTCGCCGGGCGGGGCACGTGGTGATGGAGATTCTCGCCATCCTGCGCGATGCGGTGCGGCCCGGTGTCACGACGGGCGCGCTCGATGCCATCGCCCAGCGCGAGCTGGCGGCACGTGGGGCGACCTCGAACTTCAAGGGCTACTCGCCAATGAAGGGCGTCCCCCCATTCCCAGGGGTCATCTGCTCCTCCGTAGATAGCGAGATCGTCCATGGCATCCCTGGCAAGCGCGTCTTGCGCGAGGGCGACATCATCGCGATTGACTTCGGCGCCGTGCTGGATGGCTGGCACGGCGACTCCGCGATCACCGTGCCCGTCGGCGCCGTCTCCGCGGCGACACAGCACCTGCTGGACGTCACGCAGGAGGCGCTACGCCTCGGCATCGCGCAGGCGCGGGCCGGCAACCGCGTCTTCGACATCAGCCGCGCCGTGCAAACCTACGTCGAAGCGCAGGGATGCTCCATCGTGCGGCAATACGGCGGCCACGGCATCGGTCGCGCGCTCCACGAGGACCCCTGGGTGCCGAACTACATAGATCCAAAGCAGCCCAACCCGTTGCTTCGCCCAGGCATGGTCATCTGTATCGAGCCGATGGTCAACGCCGGCAAAGCGGCCACGCGCGAGCTGCCCGATCATTGGACCGTCGTCGCGGCGGATGGCAGCCCGTCGGCGCACTTCGAGCATACCGTGGCAATCACCTCCGGCGATCCGGATGTGCTCACCGCGCTGTAACGATGGCTGGCGGAACGGCTTCCCTGAACCAGCAGGGGCGTGTTCGTCACCTCCCGGCGCCGCGCGAAGTTTGTACAAATTGGTACTTGCGATGTACCTTGACAGATGCTATACTTGGAAGTTGGCTGCACCTTTTACTCGTTCTGCAATTGCTCCTGTCGCCACCCAGCGCGGGCGCATGCGAAATCCGTGTGCTGAACGGATCGCGCAGGCAGTAAAACCGACCTGCCTGAGGGTTGGCGCAGCATCAACGCCGCTGTACGGAAAGGATCCTATGCCCAAGCGCGATGCGATTGAAGTCGAGGGCGTCGTCACCGAGTCCCTGCCGAACGCACAGTTCCGGGTAGAGGTACAGACTCCTGACGGGGGCAAGCATATGGTGCTTGCCTACCTCTCCGGGAAAGTCAAAGTCAATTTCGTGCGTATCGTTCCGGGTGACCGGGTGCGTGTCGAGCTGAGCCAGTACGACCTCGCGCGAGGGCGGATCACCTGGCGAAATCGCACCTAGCGCACCAGATGCCAGGCTCGCGACGGCCCAATTGGCCTACTGGTGCGGCTTCTGAGGCCCGTGCGCCGCTTGAAGCAGTGTGGGATGGCCATCGTAAAGCCCCGCCGGCATAGCCGCGGCGGAGCTGGGCACGTTGGGGAGCGCGGGCAACGCGTTGAGCGCCGCTCAGCGGGCGGATTCTCAGTACGGATCCTGATGGAGATAGATAGAGGAGTTCTTCGTGAAAGTACGGGCGTCGGTGAAGCCGCGCTGCGAGCACTGCAAAGTGATCCGCCGCGAGCGGGTCGTCATGGTGATCTGCAGCAAAGACCCCAAGCACAAGCAGCGGCAGGGGTAACGAAGAGCGATGGGACAGGCAAACACCCGGACACCTCGATGGTGAGGTGTCTGGGCTTCTGTCTGTCAGGCGCGGGGCAGTTGGAGCGTCGCGTCGCGAGACGAATCCGAACAGTAAGTGAGGAGGGTCTGGCGCATGGCCAGAATCGCCGGGGTAGACATCCCCCGCGACAAGCGCGTTGAGGTCGCGCTGACGTACATCTTCGGCATCGGTCCCGCGACCAGCCAGAAGATTTTGACCCGCACGCGGGTAGACCCCGATACACGGGTCAAGAACCTGACGGAAGAGGAAGTCGCCCGCCTGCGCGAGTACATTGACCGCAGCGACGAAATCAAAGTCGAGGGTGATCTGCGCCGCTCAGTGGACATTAACATCAAGCGGCTGATCGAGATCGGCAGCTATCGCGGCATGCGCCACCGCCGGAACCTCCCGGTGCATGGTCAGCGCACCCGCACCAACGCCCGCACCAAGCGCGGCGCGAAGAAGACCGTCGCTGGCAAGAAGAAGGCGGCAAAGAAGTAGATCTCACCGCCGCCTGAGTGCGGTGGTGACGACGTGCATGGCTCGTGCCGCTCGGCGGACGCGAGCCGTTGAGGAGGATTCGGCAGAGCATGGCGGAAAAAGCTCCAAAGCGGCCGGCAGGGCGACAGCGCCGGCGCGAACGAAAGTCGGTGCCACGGGGCCAGGCGCACATCCAGGCAACCTTCAACAATACGATGGTGACCATCTCGGACCCCAACGGCAACGTGCTGGCCTGGAGCAGCGCCGGCGCGTCAAACTTCAAGGGTTCGCGCAAGAGCACGCCGTACGCCGCGCAGGTGACGGCGGAAACCGCCGCCCGCAAGGCGATGGAGCATGGCGTGCGCCAGATCGAAGTCTACGTGCGTGGGCCTGGCTCTGGTCGTGAGGCCGCTATTCGTGCCTTACAGACCGCCGGCCTTCAGGTCGTCTCGATCACCGACGTGACACCCATCCCGCACAATGGCTGCCGGCCACCGAAGCGCCGTCGCGTCTAGTCCGGGTTGCCCGGGTTGCCCGGGTTGTCCGGGTTGCACCGCATCTGTTGTTTCTCTTTCGTCATTCGTACAGCATTTTCGTACATCGTGCGCGACACACGCTGGAGTGCGTCCAGTTGGGACACCGCCCCCGTCCTGGGCGGGAGGCGCTTGAGTGCGCCTCAGAACGCACGTAGCCTGCGTTCTTCGTTCCGTAATCCACGCATGGCGGCACCGATGCGCTGACTCAGCGCTTCGACGGCGCACACACGGATGGCGCCCGGTCTGCTCCCGCTGCGGCTGGCGGGAATCGAGCGGCGCGGCTTCCAGAAGCGTTCCGCTGGCGGCGACAGTCGCCCCTGGCGGTTTAGGAGCGCACCAGCTCCGCCCTCACCCGGTGGAGTTGATGGTGCGATGACTTGCAGCACTCCATAGGAGGACGATACACACCACATGGCCCGATATACCGGTCCCGTCTGCCGCTTGTGCCGGCGTGAGGGAATGAAGCTCTTTTTGAAGGGCGACCGCTGCATGAGCAGCAAATGCGCGATTGAGCGGCGTAACACGCGTCCCGGCCAGCATGGCGCCGGGCGGGCGCGCAAGGTCTCTGGTCGCGGCTTGCAGCTGCGCGAAAAGCAGAAGGTCCGTCGCACGTATGGCGTCCTCGAGCGCCAGTTCAAGCGGTTCTACGACATCTCCGCCAGCAAGCCTGGTAAGACCGGTGAAAACCTCTTGCAGATGCTCGAGATGCGCATGGATAACATCGTCTATCGTCTTGGCTTCGCCGATTCGCGCTCGCAGGCTCGCCAGCTTGTCGCGCATGGGCATTTTCAACTGAATGGCCGCAAGACCGATATTCCTTCCGCCATTTGCAAGGCCGAGGATGAGGTCGCGGTTCGAAATCGCAGCAGAAACCTCGAGTATTTCAAGACGCGCGCCCTGATGCTGAATCAAAAGGGCGTTCCGGGCTGGCTGCGGCTGGATCCGAACGCACTTTCGGGCCGTATTCTTGCCCTGCCGACTCGACAGGATCTTGAGCTGCCCTTCGATGAAGCGCTGGTGGTCGAGTATTACCAGCGGTAAGAGGAGGGGATCCCCTTGCTAGATATTGCCGTACCTCACATCACTGCTACTGAATCCGAACAAAACTACGCCAGCTATGATATCGAGCCGCTCGAAGGCGGCTATGGCATGACGCTTGGCAACTCGCTGCGGCGCGTGTTGCTCTCGTCGCTGGAAGGCGCCGCCGTGACCTCCATCAAGATTGATGGCGTCCAGCACGAATTTCAGGACGTGCCAGGCGTGAAGGAAGATGTCACCGACATCGTCCTCAACGTCAAGAAGCTGCGCCTGCGCTCCTTCTCGGATCGTCCCGTGACGATGCGTATCGAAGTGACGGGCGAGCGCTCGATTACCGGAGCCGACATCCAGGCGCCGAGCACCATCGAGATCGTCAATCCTGATGTGCAGATCTGCACGGTAGACGATCCCAATGCTCGGTTCGAGATGGAGCTGGTGGTGGAGACGGGCAAGGGTTACGTCCCGGCGGAATCCAAGGAAGACCAGCCCATCGGTCAGATTCCGGTGGACGCCATCTTTACGCCAGTCGAGCGCGTCAACTACGCCGTCGAGCATACCCGTGTCGGCCAGATGACGAACTACGACAAGATTGTGCTCCAAATCTGGACCGATGGCACCGTCACGCCCGACGAGGCCCTGCGCCAGGCGTCGCATGTGCTCGTGCGCCACTTCCAGATGATCGCCGAGTACAACGAGCCGACTATCGTAGAGCCGGGTCTGCGCGCACTGGATGGCGGACCCGCACCTTCCGGGTCCGCGGTCGCGATTCCGCAGAAGATCTACGATACGCCCATCGAAGAGCTTGATCTTTCGGTGCGCGCCTACAACTGCTTGAAGCGCAGCAACATTACGCGCGTCGGGCAGGTGCTGACTATGAATCGCGACGATCTGCTCGCCGTGCGCAACTTCGGCGAGAAGAGCCTGAACGAGCTGGCCGAGCGCCTGCAACAGCGTAACATGCTTCCGCACGTTCCCGGTGCCGGCCCCAGCCGGCCCAGCACGGCGGAGATGGACGGCGATGCCCTCGAATAGCGGGCAGCGCGGTGGAGGATTAGGGTGAGACATCGTATCGCGGGCAACCGCATGAATATGCCGGAACCGCGGCGGCGCGCGGCGGTCCGCAGCCTGATTGACGGCCTCTTTATCTGGGAGCGTATCCGCACGACGGATGCGCGGGCCAAGGCTGTCCACGGTGAGGCGGAGAAGCTGATCGCCATCGCCATTCGCGGCCACAACGACGCCTGGGCGCACCTCAAATCCGTCGTCGAGGACGACTACCTTGCCGAGCAAGTGCTGGAGCTGGCACGCAAGGGGCGTTTCCGGATGGACGAGCAGGTGCCGACGAATGAGGAGCGCGCCGCGCGGGGCAAGTTCCCCCTCAGCGACGAGGCGCGCAAGTGGAAGAAGGAGCGGTTGGAGGGCCTTCAGAAGGAGGCGCTCGACCTGTTCAAGGATCGTGAGACGGCTCAGCAGGCGCTCACCGCCGCCCGTGAGGCGATGGCGATTGAGCTGCATGCGCGCCGCACGATCCTGAAGCACCTCCCTCGCCCAACCACCGTGCGCAAGATCTTCGAGCAGTATGTGTCTCGCTATTCGGGACGCAACGGCGGCTACACCCGTATCACGAAGATCGGCCGGCGCAAGGGCGATGCGGCGGAGATCGTTCAGCTGGAGATGGTGTAGCGCTGACGAGTAGGGAGGTTGGGGCGGCCACCCTGGTGAATATCGCCGCGCTCGTTGCCTACGATGGCACGCGCTTCGCTGGTTTCCAGCGCCAGGCCGCCGATAAGGGGCCAACGGTGCAGGGGGAGATCGAAGCAGCGCTCCAGCGTATCGCGGGCGAGGCGATCCCGATTGAGGCTGCCGGGCGGACCGATAGCGGTGTGCATGCGACGGGCCAGGTGATTTCCTTTCAGGCGCGGAAGCTCGATGCCGCGACCTGGCGGCGGGCGCTCAATGCGCACCTGCCGGAGGACATCGCGATCCGCGCCGCGCAGCCCGTCCCAGACGACTTCCGCGCCCGCTGGAGCGCCCAGGCGCGGAGCTATCGCTATCGCATCCTGGTGGACGCGACGCGCTCGCCACTGCGCGAGCGCTACGTCTGGCGGGTGCCTGGTCCGCTGGATGTGGAGGCGATGGCGGCGGCGGCGGCAACGCTGCTCGGCACGCACGACTTTGGCGCCTTCGGCTCCAGCCCGCGCGACCAGCCGAAGCTGGGCATTCGGGGGCATACCGTGCGCACAATGCGTGTGGTGCGGTGTGACTGGTCCGCGGCGGCGCTGGATGAGGTGGAGTGCGACTTCACCGCCGACGGCTTCCTGTCGGGAATGGTGCGGCGGTTGGTGGGCACGCTGGCACTCGTGGGCGCGGGCAAGCTGGCCGTCGCGGCGTTCCAGGCCATCCTGGAGGCCCGCGACAAGGCCCACCCGGGTGCGGCGGCGCCCGCTCGCGGGCTGTGCCTCACCGGCGTCACCTATCCCGCTGGCCTGGTAGACTGGCCGGGATGAAATCATAATCGCGCCGAGCGCGTCATGTTGGAGAGAGACACAATGAATCCGAAAACGTACAGTGCCAAGCGCGATGACCTGAACCCGCGCTGGTATCTCGTGGACGCCGACGGCCAGGTGCTGGGGCGCGTGGCATCCACGATCGCGACCATCCTGCGCGGCAAGCACAAGCCGATGTATACGCCGCACCTCAACTGTGGCGACTATGTGATCGTGGTCAACGCCGCCAAGGTGGATGTGACCCGCAATCGCCGCGACCAGAAGATGTACTACACCCACTCGCAGTATCCCGGCGGCCTCAAGCAGGAGACGCTGCGCCAGGCGTTGGAGCGGCACCCAGAGCGTGTCATCGAGCGCGCCGTGAAGGGCATGATCCCTCATAACCGCCTGGGTGATGACATCCTTGGCCGCCTGAAGGTCTATCCCGGCCCGGAGCATCCACACGCCGCGCAGAAGCCGCAGCCGTGGGTGCAGCCCACCGCTGAGTCGCTCCTCGCGGAGCAGACCGCCGCGACTGACGCGACAGCGAGCGAGACCGCCAACGCGGAGGCGTAGCGCGGGCACCCAGCAGCAGACGAGATCGAACGAGCAGATCGAACGACGTACCGCGTTGCATCCGCCCTACGGGCCGGGGGATGACCTTTCATCCGCACCCGCATCGCGACGAACCATCCATCGGAGGGAACACCTTGGCTGAGAATCAAGGGGCATACTACTACGGCACGGGCCGGCGCAAGACCGCCGTCGCTCGCGTCCGGCTCTATCCCAACGGCGACGGCCACATGACCATCAATGGCCGCGACGCCGAGCAGTATTTCGGGCGCGATGTCCTGCTGGCCGCCGCGAAAAGCCCGCTGCGCCTGCTGGAGCTGGCCAGCCGCTTCAACGTGACGGTGAAGGTGGGCGGCGGCGGCGTCAGCGGCCAGGCTGGCGCGGTGCGCCATGGCCTCGCGCGTGCGCTCGTGCGTGCCGACGAGACATTCCGGCCCACGCTGCGTAAGGGCGGCTTCCTCACGCGCGACCCACGCATGAAGGAGCGCAAGAAGTACGGCCTCAAGCGCGCCCGCAAGGCGCCGCAGTACACCAAGCGCTAGTGGCCTAAGGGTGGCTTCTCCCAGGGCGCGTTGCGTTGCCGTCCTGTTGGCTCGCTCCCGCGCGAAAAGGTGGGCGGCTGCACTGGCGGTAAGCGGGAAAACGGCGCCGCTCTCATCCCGATGTTTTCGGGACGAGGGCGGCGCCGTCTCTCTTTTTTCGCCGGAGCTCGCGATGGGTGGGGAGACGCGTATACCCACAGAGAAGCACGACGGCGACAAAGGGCGTGTAGGGGCGCCGCCTGCCGCGCCCGCCCTCATCCGCCGCTCCGTCTGCTGCGCCCGCCTTCTGCTGCACTGCCGCGCCCGCGCCCATTCTCATACCACATCCAATTGGGACGTTGGCCTTCGCCACGGCCTGTAGGGGCGTCCGGTGGACGCCCGCCGTCGCGCGTCCCGTGTGCTGGCCTTTCAATGCCGCGAGCGCCTGCCCAAATGTGGTAGTAGCTCGCGTGAATGCGGCCAGGGTGGGCGACGTAGGAGCAATAGCTATACACTATCTGAGGAGCGTTTCGCGCATGAGCGAGTCAGAGGGACGACATGGAGAGCTTCGGCGGGCACCGGCCGTTGGTGGTGGGCGTGGCCGGCGGCACGGGCGCGGGCAAGACGACGGTAACGCGCGCCATCATGGAAGCGGTGGGACACGAGCGCGCCGCTGAGCTGGAGGAAGATGCCTACTACCGCGAATACCACAACTTCTCGGAAGCGCAGCGCACCGCCATCAATTGGGACCATCCCGACGCCATCGAGGTCGAGCTACTGCTGGACCATATCCACCAGCTCCTGGATGGACGCGCCATCGAACGGCCTGTCTACGACTTCGCCGCCTACGCCCGCTCGCCACAAACCATTCGCATCGCGCCGAAGCCCGTCATCATCGTCGAGGGCATCCTGCTCTTTGTCGAGCCGCGCCTGCGCGACCTCTTCGATGTCAAGGTGTTCGTGGACACCGACGCCGATCTGCGCTTCATTCGCCGGCTCTTGCGCGACGTGCGCGACCGGGGCCGCACGGTTGAGAGCGTCGTAAATCAGTACATGAGCACGGTGCGCCCGATGCACGTCGCGTTCGTGGAGCCTAGCAAGCGTTACGCCGACATCATCGTGCCGGAGGGCGGCGAAAATCTCGTCGCCATCGAGCTACTGCGCTCCGCCATCCTCCACTTGCTGCGCCGCGACCCATCTGAGCAGTAGACCTCGCTGCGTCCCACGCGGAGGCGCGAGGCCGGCGAGCAGTCGCGGCAGCAAACGGCGGCATCCACCGCGTTAGTTCTCCCGGCCAACGAGGAGATACGCCAGTATGCCGAGGACGCTGCCGAAGATGATGATCACCAGCCAAACGGTCTTGTCGCCGCCGGACACACGCCGCTCAGGCAGATAAAGATCGTCAACGAAGTACTTCACCACCCTCACGTAGATGGCGATGAATACGATCACCAGGAGGATGGTGATTGGGACCGGGAGCGTGGGCATCGAGCTGGGGCTGTTGTGGTGTACAAACATGCCGTTTTCTCCGACATTCTCTGCGGTTGCATGCCGCACCAGGACGCGCATGCAGGTTCATTCCGCCGGACTGTTGGTGAACGTCCCGGCGTCGTGACGTGTCTCTGCGGACTCGGCATCTTATGCCAAACTCTTGGAGTATTCCACATAGATAGAATAATGCGCGGGCGCTCGGATGCCAATGGCGTAACCCCGGCCCCAGGCTCAAGTGAGGCGCTCTCAGCATCGCCCTTCACTGTTCATTGGCTCCAGCGTGTGCTGGCCCCCCGCGGCCTGAATTGAGGGTGATGTGGCAAGCATGAGCTGCCCAGTGCGCTTCCCGATTCCCTTGTCCGTCCTTGGCCGTTCCTGCCCGCCAACCACCGTTGCCCCGCTCACCGCCATGTGATACGCTCGCCAGCAGGGCGGCAGGCATTTCCCGCCGGGACAGGAGCCACGCATGGTACGCGAGATAGCGGCAGAATCGGCAACCGCTTCTGCCACCCCTTCGTCGCGCACGGAGAGGGCTACCCACCGCGGCGTCGCGTGCTCTCACGTGGGGGCGGAACGGGGCCGGGGTGAGGTTCCCGGCAGAATCGGCAAACATTTGTTCCAGGTGGTACAATGCAGTGCCCGCA
>Ga0209166_10003178_pt1 | contig 11997 bp, 8 predicted proteins | sample Coa_R1_3_FD_187151 | JGI IMG/M metagenome (GOLD analysis project Ga0209166, IMG submission 187151) | Surface soil microbial communities from Centralia Pennsylvania, which are recovering from an underground coalmine fire - Coalmine... | ecosystem: Environmental > Terrestrial > Soil > Unclassified... | reverse complement strand
TGATCACTTTGGCCGGGAATGTTTCGCCCGGGTACGCGGGCACGGTCAGATTGACGTCGAGCCCCGGCTGGATCTGGGCGAGGTGGGCCTCTTCGATCGTGATATGCACCTCGACGCCCGGAGTCGCGAGCGTCAGGATCGGCGTGGACGGAGTGGCAAATGCGCCGGCCGTCAGCGTCTTGGTCGCCACGACGCCGTCAAAGGGCGCCACCACGGTGGTCTGATCCAGGTTGGCCTGCGCCAGCGCCACGGCCGCTTCGGACTGGGCGACGCCCGCGACCGCGGCTTGCATGTCCGCGTCGGTGTAGGCGTCCTGCTTACTCTGCACCGTGGCCATCATCTGATCGACGACGGCCTGTTGCTGCCCGAGGTCTGTCTGACCACCCGGCTGGACGGCTTTCGCGAGCGCCTGCTGGGCTTGTAGCACCACGGCGCGCGCCTGGCGGACATCCTCGTTGGTCGGACCGCTGTTCAACACGTCGAGCTTGGCCTGGTCGCTGGTGAGCTTCTGCTGCGCGGCTTCGAGCGTGCTCTGCAACTGGGTCAGCTGGGCGGCCTGGGTCCCGTTAACAATCGAGTCGAGTTTGGCCTGATCGGCCTTGAGCTTCTGCTGCGCCGAAACCAGCGTGCTCTGGGCGCCGGCTTGTTGCGACTGGAACGTGCCGTTTTTGAGCGAGTCAAGTTTGGCCTGATCAGCCAGGAGTTTCTCATTCGCCGTGGTCAGCGCCGCCTGGGCGGCGATCTGCTGCGACGCGATCGTGCCGTTCTTCTCGGCGGCCAGCTTGAGGTTGTCGGTCTTGAGCTTCTCCTGGGCCGTGACCAGGGTGCTCTGCAGCTGGGCTTTCGTGGCGGGCGGGCCGCCATTGAGCAGCTGCGTCAGCTGCGCTTGCGCCGAAGCGAGGGCCTGGTTCGAAGACGCGATCGCCGAGTCAGCGGCCGTCTGGGCCGCGGAACACTGGGTGGTGTTAATCGTGCTGCCACCCGTATTGACAGCACACGCGCCGGTCGTACCGCCGCTCGGACCGTTCTGGCCTTGCGTCGGCCTGGTCGGATTGCTCAATACTGACTTCGCCGAGTTCGCCGAGTCGAGCGAGGCCTGAGCAGCGGCGACCAGCGCGCGCGCCGCCTGGATCTGCGCGTCGGGCGGACCGTTGGCCTGGTCGATCGCCGCCTGCGCGGCATTGACCAGTGACTGGTCCGTGTTGACGTTGCTCTGGAACGACTGGAGGTCGGCAACTGTCGTGCCGTTCAGGTTCTGAATTGCCGCCTGAGCGGACGCGATCTGGGAGTTGTCCGTATCGACCGCGCTCTGCGCGGCTTGCAGATCCGAGGCGTTGGCGCCCCGCAGGTTGTCGAGGGCGGCTTGCGCCGCGGTCAGCCCGGCCTTATCGCCTTCGACGGCACTCTCGGCGGCCTGCAAATCCGAGGCGCTCGAACCGGTGAAGTTGTCCAGCGCCGCCTGGGCCGCGATGATTGCCGCGGCATCCGAGTCGACGGCGCTCTGCGCGGCCTGGCGGGTATCGTCGGTGGCGCCCTTGAGCAGCAGCGTCAGCTTGGCGTTGGCCGAATCCAGCGCTGCCTGGGCTGTGGCGATGTCCTCTGGGCGTCCCTGCATGAGCGATTGCAGCTTGATCTGCGCCTGGTCGAGCTGGTCCGCGGCCGCCTGGACGTCTTCCGGCTTGGCGCCGGCTTGTACCACCGCGAGCTTCGACCGCGCCGAGAGCAGGCCAGCCTGGGCCTGGAGTAACTGCGCCGGCAGAGATGCCTGGTCGAGGACCGCGAGGGTGTCGCCGCGGTGGACCGCGCTGCCGACGTCAACCGGCAGGTCCTGGATGATGCCTGAGGTGCGCGCGACGACGTTGACCTGCTGATTCGCTTGCACGGCGCCGGCGTAGCCGAGGACGCTGCTGATCGGTCCGACGCCCACGGGCACCGTCCGCACCACCAACCCGGCCCCACCTGGCGGGCCGCCTTGCTGCGCTTTGGCGGCCTCGGGTTTGACGAGCACAGCCGACCCGAGCGGCACCGCGGCCGCCAGAACCAGCACGGCCACAATTGAGAAGACTACAGGCTTATGGGTGGTCAAGCGTCGGAGCAGTGCGTGCACGGTGAAGTACCTCAGCGATGCAGGTCAACTGGGGGTATAGCTGGCAGTATGCTGTGCCACAACCTCATGTCGAAATAATGGGTTGTTAATAGGTTGCTAACGTCCTGACAACGCGCCACAAGCCGCTGTCGTTCCCCGACACGAACAGCCACTTCAGGATACGCGACCGTCCCAACGCTGCCGTCAGCGCTTCGCACTTCACCCACCGGCCCCCCTCTCCTCGGGAGGAGAGGGGGGCAAGTTTGCGGGCACGTTTTCCCCTGGGGAAGAGCCATGGTTGTCACAGCCGGTCGCTGTCGTTCGTTGCATTGTCCAGGTCCAGCTAGGAGGAGTGCTTGTCCATCCGTAGTCTCGGGCGCGCGCTGCGCGTCCTCAGTGCTGCTGCACTACTGCTCGTGCTGGCTAGCCCGGGAGCGCCCGGCGCCAGTGCGCAAGACTCAGATCCGCGCTTTTTCGCCCAGACCAATTTCCGCATCGACAATGATGCATTCTGGGATTTCTTTCAGCATCGCGGTGGCGTCCGCACGTTCGGCTATCCGGTCTCCCATCAGTTCAGGTTGGATGGTTTTCCGGTCCAGATCTTTCAGCGCGAAGTGATGCAACTCTGGCCAGACGGGGGGGTCCACACGCTGAATCTGCTCGACGCGGGCCTGCTGCCGTACACGCGGATCAACGGCAGCACGTTCCCAGCGCCCGACCAGAGCGTGATCGGCGCGACACCGACACCGAGCGATCCCGATTACGCCGACAAGATCGTGCAATTCGTCCAGGACCAGGCGCCGGATACCTTCGAAGGTGAACCCGTCAACTTCGGCCAGACATTCAACACGACGGTCACCTTACAAGATGCGCCCGACGCTCCGGAATCACTCCTGCCATTGTTCGACCTCGACGTGTGGGGCGCACCAACCAGCAAGCCTGCCCGAGATCCGAACAACAACAATTTCATCTATCAACGCTTCCAGCGCGGCATCATGCACTACGACAAGGGGTGCGGCTGTACGCAGGGGTTATTGCTGGCCGACTACCTCAAGTCCGTCATTACCGGACAGAATCTGCCGACCGATCTGCAGGCCCAGGTCCAGAGCTCCAGGTACTACAAGCAGTATTCCCCGAGTAGCCCGAGCTTCATCGCGCGGCCCAACGACTTGCCGGCGAGCGACCTGACCAGCGCCTTCGACACCGCGGCGGCCGGCGGCACCACGACGGGTGGTGGTACGACCAGTCCGCCCGCGGCCGCGGGCGGGACGCCGGTCGCCCCTGGGGCGTTCGCGTATGGGTTTCAGGTGCATACATCGGCCATCAGCGCGCAGGCCAGGGCGGCGATTGTCGGCAACGTCAAACTGGCCGGGTTCGGCTGGGTCAAGCACCAGATCGAATGGCTGTCGATCGAGACGGCGCCGAACCAGTTCAACTGGGCCGAACTGGACGCCATGATTCAGGCTGACCAGGCTGCCGGGCTCAGCGTCCTGCTCAGCGTCGCGCACGCGCCGGTCTTCTATCGGAGTCCATCCAGCGGCTTGATGCCATCCGATCCGGCCACGTTCCAGCGTCTGATGCAGGCGATGGCCAGTCGGTACGCCGGCAAGGTCAAAGCCTACGAGATGTGGAACGAGGAGAACCTGGCGCGTGAAACGGGTCAGGGCAACGTGGATCCGACGACCTATCTGCCCTTGCTGAAAGCGGGGTTCACGGGCACCCGGGCGGGTGACGCGAACGCGCTGGTCTTTCTGGGGGCGCTGAGTCCAACGGGTGCCAATCAGCCGGGCATTTCGATCGATGACCTGGCCTACCTGAAGAGCCTGTATGCGTTGAACGGCGGCGAAGTGAAGAACTACTTCGACGTCCTGGCGGCCCACCTGAGCGGCTTCTCGAACCCGCCGGACTGCATGCCGTCAACCCCGCAGTGCAGTCTGTCGGGTGGCTGGAACAATGATCCAAGCTTCTTCGCGTTCTACCGCCTGGGCCAGTATCGGGACGCGATGACCCAGGCCGGCGACGCGAACAAGAAGGTCTGGCTCAGCGAGTTCGGGTACGACTCCAGCCCGGTGGTCGTGCCCGGGTACGAGTATTCGACCTACATCTCCGAGGACGCCCAGGCGCGCTACCTGGTGCAAGCCTTCCAGATCGCCCGTCAGACCCCGTACATCAGCGGCGTGATCGTCTGGAACCTCAATTATCAGATGATCGTGCCGCAGACAGACGAGAAGTGGGGCTTTGCGGTGCTCCGCTCCGACTTCAGCCCGCGGCCAGCGTTTTCGGCGCTAGCGTCGATGCCCAAGACGTAGCCGTCGGCGCGCCAGCACGCGCAGCGCGATGCCAATGGCGGTGCCGAGTACACCCGTGCCAAATACGAGTGTGGTCGGATCGCGAGCATCGCCGGTGCGCGGTAGCTGCGCGGGGGCGGTTACCGCCGTGCCGCCGACGGTGAAGCTCACTGACGGCGCGACCGGGGGCTGCACCGCCGTGTGATTCGACAAGCCGAGCACGACCGCGACCGTGTGCGCGCCAGGCGCGACGCCCGTGAACGTATTGGACAGCGCCCCGGAATGGATGATGTTCGGGTTGCCAGCCGGGATCGGCGTGGCACCGGACAGGTACGGCGACGGGTCGACGTCGAGCATGTAGTGGACGTGCATGTCCTCGAGCTTGGTCGCGTTCGCGGCGGGCACCAGCGTCGTGCCGGTGACTCCAATCGTCACTGTGACGTCGGGGCCGGCCACTCGGCTGCCGTTGGTCGGCGCGGTGATCACGATCTGGGGCTGCGACTGCGCGAAAGCTGTCTCGGCGAAGCCAAACGCCAGGAGCAGTCCGAAAAGGGCGAACACTCGGGACATGTAAGCAACACTCCGCGGTGGGGGGTAGGTTGCCGAGTATACGCCTGGCTGGCGCGGCCTAGAATTTGCGCCGATGGCGTTTACGCTGGCCGATCTGGACCGTATTCGGGTGCGGGTTGGCATGGGCACCAAATCGCTGCGCGAGATGAGCGACACGCAGTTCACGGCCTGGCTACGGGCGCGGGGCGCGCGGGGCGAGATTGGCGTCGTCAAGACGGGCCCGGGTGAGCTGCTGATCCCGATCGAGGAGCGCGTCCGGGTGCTCAACGACCTGGATCAGGCCGGGTTTTTCATCCCCGACGTGATGGGCGTAGCGGCTGAGGTTCACGGACCCGACCGCGAGACACTCTCGCGCACGCTGACCCACCTCAACGCCGTCCGCGACCGTCTCCAGGACGTCGACGCCGCCGTCGCCGAACTTGGCGAGTTCGACCCGCGGGTCAATATGCGCGCCAGCATTCACGGCGCCATCGAGCTGGTCGAACAACTCCGCGGCGCCTTCGAGCACGGCCTGCGACAGTCGTCCTGACGCGGCCACGCCTGCTGCCCGCATCGCTGCGCTCGCTCTCTTGAAGTTCCCCATGGGGTGGGTGTCGGCCTTGCCGATCGGAGCGTGCGAAGCGATGCGGGTGGGATCAGGCGCGTTGGTTGCGCGGGAGCCAGGCCAGGGCTGACTCGGTGCTGGCGCTGGGGCGGTACTCGAGGCCCACGCTGCCGGCGTAGGCTTCGGCGTCGAGGTCGGCCAGGAACTCGAGAATGGGCTCGTGGCCGGTGCCTGGTTCGTGGCGGCCGGGGACGTCGGCGATCTGGACATGCTCGACGATGTCACGATACGTGCGCAGCGCCGCACGCGCGTCGCCGCCCATCATCCCGACGTGGTACTGATCGAGCTGTAGCCGCACGTTGGGTCGATCGACGGCCTGCACGACCGCCGCGGCCCGCTCAGCCGTGTCGGCAAAATAGCCCGGCATGTCAACGGTGTTGATGTTTTCGACCAGGAGCATGACGCCAGCCTGCTCGGCCAGCGGTGCGGCCTGCCGCAGGTTGGCGATCGCCGTCCGTTCAGCGGTCTCACGCGACACCCCAGCCGGCAGCACACCGGCAATCGCATTGAGCCGCCGCGTGCCGAAAACGCGCGCGGCCTCGACCGCGTCGCGAACGCTCCGCTGAAAGTCGTCTTCGCGGCCGGGCAAGCTGAGGAGCCCGCGCTCGCCGGCGTCCCAGTTTCCCGGCGCCGGATCGAACAGCACCAGCTCGAGCGCATGCTCCTTCAGGAGCCGGGCGATCCGGTCACGGTCCAGCGCGTGAACGAACAGGATTTCGACGCGGGAGAAGCCTGCCTGAGCAGCGGCCGCGAAGCGGTCGTACACGTCCAACTCGGGCCACAGCATCGACAGATTGGCGGCGAAACGCGGCACCCCGGGTCAGCTCTTTCGCGCGCCGACGTTGACGCCCGCCGGCTCTTCCCAGAGCTTGACCAGCGCCGCCATGTCTTCATCACCCATACCTCGGGCGCGCGCTTCCGAGAAGCGCTGCTCGGCCAGTGCGCCGAGCAACAGCGGCACGCCCCCAGCCCTGGCCTCGTCGTGAATCAGGCCCAGATCCTTCAGAATCAGATTCACCGGCGTCGCCCCGCTGAAGTCGCGCGACATGAAGCGCGGCAAATTGCGGGTCATCATCGTCGAGCCGCCAAACGAGGTACCGATCAGGTCGAGGACGACCTGCGGGTCTGCCCCGAAGCGCGCCCCGAACACCGCCGCCTCGGCGATCGCCGAGGTGTGAATGCCGACCAGGAGCTGGTTGATGAGCTTGACGACCTGCCCGGCGCCGACCGCCCCACACAACCGGATGTTCTTGCCGAACGCCTGCAAAATCGGCAGCGCCCTGTCGAACACGGCCTGGTCGCCGCCAACCATGACGGTGAGCGTGCCGCCGGTGGCGCCGGCGGGGCCACCCGACACCGGCGCATCGAGAAACTCAGCGCCGTGCGCGTTGAGCTGCTCGGCGCACCAGCGATTGAGGCCAGGACTCACCGTCGAGTGATCGATGTAGATCTGGCCCGAGTGCGCGGCCGCGGCCAGTTCGGCAAAGACCGCCTGCACCGATTCCGGCGTCGGCAGCGCGGTCATCACGCCCTCAGCCCGCTGCGCGACCTGCGTCGCCGAGTCGGCCGCGGTCGCGCCCTCAGAGGCGAGCGCGTCGACCGCTGCGCGCGAGCGATTAAAGACGTGGACCGTATGCCCAGCGGCCAGCAGCCGCTGCGTCATCGGGCGGCCCATCTTGCCCAGGCCGATGAAACCTACCTGCATAGCGCCAAGGGTACCTGGGTCGGCTAGCGGGGCGCGGGGATCGTCTCCAGCCGACCGCCGGCCTGGAAGACCTTGCTGTTGAGTGGATGGCCAACCGCGCCAACGATGAAGCGCGACGCTTCGAGGACCTTGTCGAGAGCCACCCCGTGCTCGATCCCCAGCCCGTCGAGCAGGTAGACCAGATCTTCGGTGGCCACGTTGCCGGCCGCGCCTGGACCAGCGAACGGGCAGCCGCCCAGGCCACCGGCGGAGCTGTCGAAGTGGGTCACGCCCTGCTCCAGACCGCCGAGCACGTTGGCGAGGGCCATCCCACGCGTGTCGTGAAAGTGCATCCCCCAGCGCTCGACCGGGGCGAGCTCGAGCAGCACGTCCATCAGCCGCCCGACATCCGCTGGCGTGGCAACGCCGATCGTGTCGCCGAGGACAACCTCGTCGACGCCGAATTCCAGCAGCGCGCCAGCCACGCCGCGAACTTGCGACGGGTGGACCGGGCCTTCATACGGGCAGCCGAACGCCACGGAGATATAGGCCCGCACGCGGGCCCCGGCGGGTCGCGCGGCCTCGATCACGGCGCGCGCGTCGGCCAACGACTGTTCGATGCCGCGGTTGATGTTGGCGCGGCTGAAGCTCTCGGTCGCGGCGACAAACAGCGCGAGGTCGGTGACTCCCGCCGCCAGGGCGCGGTCCAGACCGCGCGGGTTTGGCACCAGCGCGGTGTAGCGCACGCCTGGTTTTTGACGAATGGCGGCAAAGACTTCGTCGGCGTCAGCCATCTGCGGGACCGCCTTCGGGTGCACGAAGGACGACACCTCGATCCACGGCAGACCAGCTTCAGTCAGCAGGTCGATGAAGTGGACCTTCGTGTTGGTGGGGATGCTGGCTGCCTCGTTCTGGAGGCCATCGCGCGGGCCCACCTCGACAATGCGGACCTGCCGCGGGCCGGGCGTCGTCATGGCGCTACTCTACCGTTTGCTCCGGCTCCGCGGAGCCAATCGCCAAAAGCTGCGCGCCGCTGGCCACCTGGTCGCCAACCTGGACGCAGATCTCCGCGACGAGCCCGGCGTGCGGTGATTCGACGACGTGCTCCATCTTCATCGCCTCGAGGACGATGAGCGGCTGATTCTGGCCGACGCGCTGGCCAGCCTCGACGGCGATCTTGACCACACGGCCCGGCATCGGCGCCGTGAGGCGGCCGGTGCCGCCGCCTCCGGTCCGATCGCCCGCGGCCGCGTCAACGCTCAACCCGGGCGGGCGTTGGAACCGATAGCTGCGCCCCTGCCACTCCACGAGCCGCCGATCAGGCGCGTCCGCGTAGACGGTCAGCGCCTCACCGTCAACACGTACCCGCCGGCGCCGGTCAACAGGGGAAGCGGGACCGAGCAGGTGCACGACGCTGTGCTGCGCACCCGCATCGACGACCACGCCAGCGCCACCCAGTTCCGCGGAGACGCGGGCGGCATGGACGCGGCCCGCTCGACTCCAGCTGGCTGGCTGATCGACGCGCGCGAGGCGCCAACCCGACGCCGCGCGCCAGGGATCCCCCGCTCGATCCGGAACCAGGCTGGCCTGTGCGCTGATCGCCGCCAGGACGGGCGGCGGAACCACGGCGAGGTCGTCGATGATCCGCTGCTCATCGAGAAACCCGGTCTGCAGTTCGCCCTTCAAAAAGGCGGGGTGCTGCACGACTGCCAACAGCAGGTCGACGTTGTGCGTGACGCCGTCTATCCGCAACTCTTCCAGCGCATTGGCCAACTCGATCGCGGCGCCCGCCCGCGTCGGACAGTGGACAATGACCTTCGCCAGGAGTGAGTCGTAGTACGGCGAGATGTGCGTGCCGGCCTGGACGCCGGTGTCGAGCCGCACGAAGTCTGGACTCGCCAACGCCGCGATCGTGCCGCTGGAGGGCAGGAACCCGGCGAGGGCATCTTCGGCGATGACGCGCACCTCGATGGCATGGCCCTGGACGTGGACGTCGTCCTGGGTGATCGGCAGCACTTCGCCGGCGGCAACGCGTAGCTGGAGTTCAACCAGGTCCAGCCCGGTCACCGACTCGGTGACCGGGTGCTCGACCTGCAGGCGGGCGTTGACTTCGAGAAATGCAAAGTCGCCGTGTTCGTCGAGGAGGAACTCAACCGTGCCCGCGTTGCTGTAGCCGGCGGCGCGCGCCAGGCGCAGGGCGGCGTCCCCCAGGTGTGCCCGAAGGTCCTGGTCGACGGCCGGCGATGGGCTTTCTTCGATCAGCTTCTGGTGTCGGCGCTGGATGCTGCAGTCGCGCTCGCCGAGGTGCACCAGGTGGCCGTGCTGGTCGCCGAAGATCTGGACTTCGACGTGGCGCGGGCGCGGGACGTAGCGCTCCAGGAGCACGCGGTCGTCGCCGAAACTGCTCAGCGCCTCGCGCCTGGCGGCCTGGAGTGCAGCTTCAAACGCGGTGCCCGCGGCCACGACGCGCATGCCCCGACCGCCGCCGCCGGCGCTGGCCTTGATCAACACCGGATAGCCGATCCGGTCAGCGTGGTGTTGGAGCGTCGCCGGGGATTGGTCTTCGCCGTGATACCCGGGCAGCAGCGGCACGCCGTACTGTTCGGCCAGCGCTTTGGCGCGGGCCTTGTCGCCCAGGGCGCGCATCGCCGCTGGCGGCGGACCAACCCACACATGTCCGGCATCGAGACACACCTGGGCGAAATCGGCGTTTTCGGCCAGGAAGCCGTAGCCAGGGTGGATCGCGCGTGCCGACGACAGCCGCGCAGCTTCCAGAATGGCCGCCTGGTTCAAGTAGCTCTCGGTCGCGGGCGGCGGTCCGATCCGATACGCCGCGTCGGCCTCGGCGACATGCGGCGCCTGCGCATCGGCGTCCGAATAGACCGCGATCGTCCGGATGCCCATCCGTCGGCACGTCCGCATGATGCGCACAGCGATCTCGCCGCGGTTGGCGACCAGCACCGATGAGAGCACGCTCATCCCTCCCGCATGGCACGCCCCGCTACGTGTAGCCGGGAACGCCGCGTATCGCGCAGCGAGAGGTGCCGCATCAGGGCGACGAGAGCCGCCAGTCTCACATTCTGAACACACCGAATGGCGTCGACGGAATCTCGGCGTTGAGCGCCGCGGAGATGCCCAGGCCGAGGACCATTCGGGTATCGACCGGGTCGATGACGCCGTCATCCCACAGGCGGGCAGTTGAAAAGTACGGATTGCCTTCCGACTCGTAGGCAGCGAGGGTCGGTGCCGTGAACGACTCGCGTTCGGCGTGCGTCATATCGATCCCCTCGCGGTGAAGATTGTCGAGCCGCACCTGCAGGAGCACGCTCGCCGCTTGTTGGCCGCCCATGACGCTGATTCGGGCGTTCGGCCACATCCACAACTGGCGCGGACCGTACGCGCGGCCGCACATGCCGTAATTGCCGGCTCCAAAACTGCTGCCGACGATGACCGTGAATTTTGGCACCTGCGCATTCGCGACGGCCATGACCATCTTCGCTCCGTCGCGGGCCAGGCCCTTGTTCTCATACTCCCGGCCGACCATGAAACCGGTGATGTTCTGCAAGAACACCAGCGGAATCTTGCGCGCACAACACAGCTCGACAAAGTGCGCGCCTTTCAAACTGCTTTCGCTGAACAGAATGCCGTTGTTGGCGATAATCCCGACTGGATACCCCAGGATATGTGCAAACCCGGTGACAAGCGAGGTGCCGTAGCTCGCCTTGAATTCATCCAGCTCGCTGCCGTCGACAATGCGGGCGATGACCTCGCGAACGTCGATTTGCCGGCGCAGATCTGGCGGCACGATGCCGTACAGCTCCGCCGGGTCATAGCCTGGCTCGCGCGCGGGCAAGATCTCCCAGGGTGCGTGCTTGGCGGCCGGCACACCGGCGAGGATGCGGCGGGTGATCGCGAGGGCGTGGAGGTCATTCTCGGCGAAGTAGTCGGCGACGCCTGAAATCCGGGTGTGGACGTCGGCGCCGCCCAGATCTTCGGCGGTCACCTCTTCGCCGGTCGCGGCTTTGACCAGGGGCGGCCCGCCGATGAAGATCGTGCCGGTGCCTTTGACAATGACTGTCTGATCGCTCATCGCCGGCACGTACGCGCCGCCAGCGGTACACGAACCCATCACCACCGCTACCTGGGCGATGCCTTGCGCGGAGAGGTTGGCCTGGTTGAAGAAGATTCGACCGAAGTGCTCGCGGTCGGGAAAGACGTCGGCCTGCAAGGGCAGAAAGGCGCCGCCGGAGTCGACGAGGTACACGCACGGCAAGCGGTTCTGGCCAGCGACTTCCTGTGCCCGCAGGTGTTTTTTCACCGTCATCGGGTAGTACGTCCCGCCTTTTACGGTCGCGTCGTTCGCAACAATCGCGACGTCTTTGCCCTCAACCGAGCCGATGCCGGTGACGATGCCTGCCGCGGGCGCCTCGTCGGCGTACATCCCGTTGGCGGCCAGAGGTGACAACTCCAGGAATGGCGTCCCCGGATCGAGCAGGTGCTCGATCCGCTCGCGGGCGAGCAGCTTGCCGCGTCCGCGGTGGCGACGAACGGCTTCCGGATCGCCGTTCTGGGTGCGCGCGAGTCGCTCGCGGAGATCCGCGACCAGCCGCAGGTTGTGTTCGCGGTTCGCTTGAAACTGTGCGCTGGCGGGATCGATTCGGGTCTGGAGCAATTTTGTAACCAAACGCTAACCTACGACACTTCGGTCTGGCACGCCCACTGCTTTCCAAGGGACCGGCAGTGGTGCACCACGCTCTGGCACGCG
>Ga0209166_10003174_pt1 | contig 12004 bp, 12 predicted proteins | sample Coa_R1_3_FD_187151 | JGI IMG/M metagenome (GOLD analysis project Ga0209166, IMG submission 187151) | Surface soil microbial communities from Centralia Pennsylvania, which are recovering from an underground coalmine fire - Coalmine... | ecosystem: Environmental > Terrestrial > Soil >... | reverse complement strand
GGATTCGGGCAGCAGGTCGGCGACAAACGCGCGGAAGGGTTCCATGCTGACGTTGATGGAGGCGTCGAGTATCCAGAGCAACCCGGCCGCCATCCAAAGTACGGAACTACGCGGCATAAGAATCAGCGCGGCCGAACTCAGAATTGCGCCGGTCAAAAAATAAGGTCGCCGCCGTCCCAACCGTCCCCACGTGCGATCGCTGGCATGCCCGATGATGGGTTGCACTAGCAGACCGGTGATTGGGGCCGCCAGCCACAAATAAGCAAGCTGATCGGCCCGCGCGCCCAGGTACTCGTAGATGGGGCTCATGTTGGCCATCTGGAGTCCCCAGCCAAACTGAATGCCGAGGAATCCGAAGCTCATGTTCAGCAACTGCAGTTGAGTGCGCTTCGGTTTTTCCATGGACCTGCCCCTGTGTGCGTGAATCTAGCGATCGTACAGCAAAACCAGTTCGCGCATCTTTCTTGCGAGTTCGGGCGTGAGTGCGCCGGGCCTACACCGCCAGCGCCAGTTTCCCTTGGACGTGCCGGGCAGATTCATGCGCGCTTCGCTGCCCAGTCCGAGCACATCCTGCAGCGGCACGATGGCGAGATCGGCAATCGACGCCTCAATTGTTCGAATCATCACCCACTGGATCGGTTTATCTTTGAAATTCAGATACGCGCGCGCGAAGGCTTGCTCCTTCGCTACATCCTCGGCGGTGCGCGTGCTGTCGTTCGCACCTGAACTGTTCCACCAGCCCACCGTCGTGTCGTTATCGTGCGTGCCCGTATAGGCAGCGAGTTCGCGCGCGTAATTATGCGGGCGGAACGAAGGCCCCTGCGGATCTTTGCCGAACGCGAATTGCAGAATCGCCATGCCGGGGAACTGAAAGCGCTCGCGGATGGCTTCGACCTCTGGCGTGATCACTCCAAGATTTTCCGCGATGATGGGCAACTCGCCGAATTCGCGCTCCAGCGCAGCGAACAATTCTCCGCCTGGGCCCTTCACCCATTGCCCATTGATAGCGGTCGTCTCGCTGCCGGGAATTTCCCAATAGGCCTCGAATCCACGAAAGTGATCGATGCGCACGCCATCGTACAGCTCGAGCGCGGCACGGAAGCGCTCAATCCACCAGCGATAGCCCGATTGCTTCAGACGATCCCATCGGTAAATCGGATTGCCCCAGCACTGGCCCGTGGCGCTGAAATAATCCGGAGGAACGCCCGCAATCTTCAGTGGCTGCCCATCTTCCGACAACTGAAAGTACTCGCGATTGGTCCACACGTCCGCGCTGTCGAGCGCAACATAGATGGGAATGTCTCCGATCACGCGAATACCCGCTTGACGCGCGCAGCTCCGCAACTGCTGCCATTGGCGAAAGAATTCGAATTGCCAGTATTCGACCGCGCGAGCAGCATCCTTCAGCCTGGCACTCGCGCTGCTCAATCCGGGTCCTGTGCGCTGAGCAATGTCACTGGGCCACTTGTTCCAGGCGACTCCGCCCTGCTCTTCTTTGTACGCCATGAACAAGGCGAAGTCGGGGAGCCACGAGGCATTGGCGGTGCGGAAATCTTCGAACGCCTTACGATCGCCGCCAATCGCGCTGCCGAGGAAGCGTGCAGCCGCTTTCTTCAGCAGAGGTGCCTTCCATTCGATCACTCTGCCAAAATCCACGTGCTCTTGCGGGAACTCGGGCTGTCCTCGGAGGTCGGCAGCCTCAAGAATCCCCTGTTCGCGCAATTTCTCCAGGCTGATCAGCAGATGGTTCCCTGCGTGCGCCGAGAAGCACTGGAAAGGCGAATCCCCGTAACCGGTGGGATTGAGCGGCAGCACCTGCCACAGCTTTTGTCCAGCATCTTTGAGAAAATCAACGAACGCAAAGGCTTCCGCTCCGAAATCGCCAACGCCGTGCGGCCCCGCCAGACAGGTGGGGTGAAGCAAGATGCCGCTGGAGCGAGGAAATCGCATGCAGAACTTTGGTCCAAGTTGAACCGGTTGACCAGCATAACGCAAAACTCCGACGAACGCGGCTCCGCTCCGGGGCACGACCACGCGGTAGCGTCGGCCGCGCCATGGCTTCTTTCAACGCTCTAGTGACGTGCATGAGGTTCGTTTCACTGAGCGGTCTAGCTGCCTTGAAGCTGCGAAATGCCAAATCGTTGCGCTATCTCCCTCTGGCCACGGTTTTCGTGTCGTCTTGTGGGCCGGGAATGTGTTAGATTCTTGGACGCGCCGCGTCCGCTTCTGTGATGAGGTTCCACAGGGGAGGGAAAAATTGCCTCGAATTTTGCTGACAACGCGTTGCTGCGACTCCGGCCTCTACGATTATTTTCGCGAGAATGCGCCGCGGAATTTTCGCTGGCGTTTCGGAATGCCACGGACGATCTCGTTTGGCCTGCGATTCCTGCGGCAGAACCTGCCCCAGGTGAATATCCTGGAATATCCGACGCGCGCCGAGTTTTCCGCGCAGCTCAAGCGCGGCTGGGATGCCGTGGGTTTCTCCTTTTACCTCGAAGAGACCAACGACATCCTCGCGATGGCGGCCGAAGCCCGGCAGGCTGGTGTCCGCGAACTGTGGGCGGGGAATTACGGCGCTCTGACTCCCTCCATCCAGTCCCACTTCGATCATGTGTTCACCGGGTATAGTGAAGACGTCCTGGCACAGAAACTAGGAACACATCTCGACGAAATCCAGCATCCACCCTTGGTCACCCGCTTCCGCTTGCCCGGAGGGTGGTCGTTCCCGCTCGGCATTTTGTTTTCTTCGCGAGGATGCAGTTTTCGTTGCACCTTTTGCCAGACGACTGCCTTTGCGCCGCAACCAAAGGAAAATTCTCTGGCCTCTTTGGATCGAGTGCTGCGTTTCTATGTCCAGCACGGCATTCACTTTGTCCTGTTGCTCGACGAAAATTTCGGAAACCTTCCATCGCATGCCGATGCTGTCATCGAGTTGCTGGCGCGCCACCGGGTCCGCTGGCTCGTGCAGTCGCGTGTCGACCTGCTGCTTCGAAACTTTGATGACTGGCGAAGCTGCGGCATGGAAGGCGCGCTATTCGGTATCGAGAGTTTTCACCAGGACATCCTGAAGCAGATGCATAAGAACGAGAAAGCACAGTCTGCGTTTGAACTTGTGGAGCGCCTCAACCGCGCCGGCATGTACGCCCAGGGTTATTACATCATCGGCCTGCCGCCGGAGACGCCAGCATCGATTGCTGAAGATCTGAGAACATTGGCTTCTTTAAAGCTTGACGTCACGCAAATCACGATCGTCACGCCGCATCCCCAGACGGAAATGTGGCATGAACTTGATTCCGGTTACGGTATTTTCGAGAAAGACTGGTCGAGGTTCGATACCAAGCATCTCGTCTGGAACCACCCACATTGCCAGCCTGGGGTGCTGGAGTCTCTGCTGGAGGAGGGCTTCCGCGCTTGCTATGGAAAAGATTGGCTGGTGCGGACGACAAAAAAGTTTCTCTCCACGAGAAGAGCTCAAAAAGATATCTCCAGTGTTTTACTAGGTCCGGTGCGTTCGCGATGGGCTTCCCCGGCGCGTCTGCCCTATCTTGCGATGCAGGATCCGTTTAGCGAGCAGCCGGTGCGCAGCGCCGTCGCCTGAAGCATCTTCTCGGTTTGATGCAAGCGTTTCTGACGGCGTGGCGACTTCTCCCGAGACCGCGCGTCATCCAGACACAATACCGCCAAATTAGTCCCGACGAAATTTCAGAACCTCGGTAGTGTCATGCTCAATCTCGGGGGAGACTGGTGCGTGTGGGGGATCCAACAAAAACAGTCCGGACTGGTACGTGGTGGAATCTGGTCAATCCGCCGCTCGCGACTGCGCGGATTCAATGAGATAAATGGTAGGCACGAGGAGACTCGAACTCCTGACCTCTACCGTGTCAATTTTGAGGTGATACCCCTTAAACCCTTTAGCTCCCTTGCTCTTCCGGTTTTTCTAAGGATCAAAATACCCGTAAAACATCCTAGTTTTGGTGACGAATTGGTGACGAGTTTCACGTTCCTTTTGGGAGCAATGTAACCTGGATTGTCTTTACCGACGTACCAAGACAAGCTTGCGCTCGTGTGGGGATCAGCAAAGATCGCCTGCACCGTGTCCTTCACCACTTGAGCGTTCTGGAGGCTGTCAGCGTAGATGATGTTGTGCCCATCGGTGTCGACCAAGGTCAGAGGGTTGTTCTCGACATAGTTGTAAAGATTCAAGCTCTGTGGGTTGCCGAAGTTCGCGTAAGGAACACTGATAGGCGGCCCAGTCCGGCGTCATAAACCTGCCTAGGCTGCTGCCGTAGTAGCGTGCACCGAACATGTCCAGACCGGATTCGGTATCGCGTTCTTTGCCGGTGAACTTGTAGACATCGGAGACGCCCCGCTGACGTGAGCACGCGCCAGAATCCATCATAACAGTAGGCCTTGCATCGTAAGCATGCGCGCACGACGCAACGTGAAGCTCGGCCACTCATCTAAGGTCAACGTTTAAGTCGTCTCCCTGGGACGGACCAGCCGCCTTGGGGAGCTTAGCCCACTCGTTTTCAAAGGCATATTGCCACTCCCGTAGGAGGCTATAAAAATCATCTGCGGCAAGACGAACATCCCTGATGGTTGACGGATCATACGGGCCGTACGGCGTGGATTTAAAAGCAATAAGACGCACATGATCCTCGACATCAAAGTGCAGCACATAGCTCCCATCGTCGAAGGCCTCATCGCCATCGGGTGCCCACACGATTCGCTTCGAATGAATCATCTCCCTAAATTGCAGAAGAGGGATGCCGAAGTAACTATCCTGCGGTTCTTCCCCGTACATCGCGTTACGGAAAGCACCAGCGATGTGCTCAGCACCGGCCTCGGCGGCAAAGGGCATAGTGTGGCTGCCACGCATGGCTATGCGGCCCCCAACTTCATCAAACGAGCATGCCAGCATCGTGCTGTCGGCGGAGCGCTTGCCATAGCTGAAACCGCCAACATGAATGACAAAAAAGCCTAGCGCACGTAGGCTTAACCGCTCGTATGCCTCCGTAATGCTTGATTCGATTGCGAAATTGGAGGGATCTCCAATTATCATTGCAGCGCTCTCCTGATCTCAATCGGAATGTCCTCTTGCCTAATTCCGCCAGACCCTGCTGTTGATCCGTTCGCACCGAATGCAGCTCCTGTATATTGTCGAATCCACTCGATAAGAAGGATTCCGATTATAAAATATGAGGCGACAGAAATCAGAGTCGCAGATCGCACCAGTCCCAGTCCGGTTTTGCTCAGCAACCAAAGGCTCTGATTGTAAAGAGGGCGAATAGCGAAAACTGGCAGAAATTGGGCGAGGGCTTCGGGATTGTGAGCCCGCTCCTGCCGGGACCTGTTCTGATCATTCGGCGCGCTCGGATCATTTCCCAACAACCCGCGAAGAATCTCCGCAGGTACTCTCCGGCGTAAATCCTCATAAACCCGATGGTGGACGCTGACGATGTCCCGATCTTCCATCAGCAACGCATTGCCCATGTATTGCACTTCATCCATTGCATAGATTGGCTTGCGATAAAGGTGAACACAAGAGGAGCCGAGCGCTATGACGTACAGCAAAAAAATGATTTTGTCCTTCGCGGCAATCGGCTGCATGCAGAGTCAGAAGTTTACCATAGTTCAAAAGGAGGTCTCACGCATGTTGAAGCTTACATTTGACCGTTCAGCATGTTTCACAATCCCTTCCGGCCAAATCCAGGCATTATTGCGATTCCAATAGTACCCGCGCGAACCTAGAGAGTCACTGCCGTCGTTGTGACCCGTTAGGATAGTTCATCTCTATGGTGCGGCGCTCAAAAGCACACTCGACGAAGTTGTCCGTCACTGAATACCAGCGCTTCGCAGAACGATTCGTCGACCTTATCGTCGATCCTAAGCGGCCTTGGCTTGTTCGCTACATTGTGACGGGCGGGCTTGACCATGTACCTACGGACGAGGAGATAGATTCGGGAGATTTCGCGCTTCACGTTCTCAAGCGCATAGAGCGCCTTGAGCGAGAGGGAACCGAGATCATCGAGTCACCACTTTTTGAAGCGCTGAATTCCAGAGATCGAAAGCTCCTCGTTGTCTATACGAAGAAATGGGCCCAGGAAGCTTGCTTCTCTCGCGAAGACTTGAGAGTGCTCCTTAAGATGGGCAGTTCGTCATCTCTGAAACAGTCGTTCAAGAAACTGAATTCGAAGTTCGGTTTTCGCTCTGGAGGGAAGACAAAAATCACGACCGATGAGTTGGACAACCTCCTGAAGAGAGCCGAACAACTCAGACCGGCGGTTGATAAAATTTTGAAAGAGCGCTCCAGCACCTCTCACACTCTCGAAGAAATTCTGAAATACTGCCGAAAGGATTATCCAGAGGCGTGCAATTTCTTGTCGCTTCACATTCAGCTTTTTCGGCAAGCGTTCAACGACAAGTCGGTGTTGCGTCGCGCGACAAAGAGAATATCCGCGAGGGCGGGTGTCTTGGCAGATGCGATGGCTGGCACGGATTATGGACTTGCCTTTAGCACTTCGATAGAAAAAGTTGGCGAGGCACGACGGGTCGCACGTCGCCAGGGACCTCCTCTCGATTCGCCACAGATCGCCGATTGAATCCCTAGCAGAATCCTTCCTGTTTCGCCATGCATTTATCTCAGTTTTAGCGGATGTCTTTTCGACTGACACTTGCAGTCGAAGGGATATTCATGGAGTTCGCGAAATCAACTGAGAGCATCGCAGCTCGCAAAGATCTGTCGAACACAGAGGGGCAGGATGCGGTCGTTCATCAAACCGGAACTACGGTTGCCCACTCCGTACCGGTGCGTGGTGCGGCCAACAAGCCTGAAAGCTCCGACCGAAAATCGGACGTCTCTCTGTGTTCAGCAGAGGTTTGCAGCGGCAGTGCTCTGAACCCCCATCACCACGCTAAAAGTGGGCAGGGGTCCGGGGACGGAGTCCCCGGCGGCGGCGAAGCCGCCGGAAGGTTTACTTCTCTTGACCCAATACAGACTAATCGTAACAAGCAACTAGGGCGCGGGAAGCATTGCGGGCGCTACACCGTTCGAGGGCAGGCTCCCGGCTCTCCCGAGGTGCGCTTCCATCGTGTCAATTGCAAGTCATGGAATTGCACGTATTGCGGTCCTCGACGGGCGAAACGCTATAAGCATGCCATTCGTGCGACGGCGGAAGCCCGCCAGCTGCACAGGTTCCTCACTCTAACGCTTGATCCAAAGAAAATTGAGGGCGATCCCATTCGTTACTTGAATGCCGCATTCGCCAAATTGCGGGTCTATTTGCAGCGGGAGTGTAGGGTCGCTCCACAATACATCCGAATCCTCGAATTCCAGAAAAACGGCAACCCTCATTTTCATATCCTGATCGACCGGTACATCGACCTCGAATGGATTCGGAGAGCGTGGGTCGCCGTTGGTGGCGGCTTTATGGTCGATATCCGCTTTGTAGATGTACATCGCGTGTCCCGTTACCTCTCCAAATACCTGACAAAGGAACTGCTGATGTCCGCCCCCCTGCGCTGTCGGAGGGTGACGACTTCTCGGGGAATAAAGCTGCTGGAGAAAACGCTCACCGATATGAGTTGGACGCTCATAAAGGTAACGATTTCTCGATTGCTCGATGTTTACGGAAGAGCTGTTAGCGCAGTTTGGCTAGATCCCGATCAAATGCTCGAATCTTTCACCGCGATTTTGAACGACTGAAAAGCCTCAAAAGGCCGATCACAACGTTAACGTTGGAGGTGACCAAAAATGCCGTCCCTACCCTGTCTCTTGTGCGTCGAAAAACTCGAAAAGCGCACTGACAAAAATGGCAAGCCGTATTTCGTGTGCAATCCCTGCGGTATTCAGCTCTTCGTTCGCAGGCCTCACGGAATAAAGCTCCTGGATAAATTGCTCTCGGATGCCGCCAGGAACGAGATTCCGTTTAAGCATCGTGCGGAGGAGATTTACAAGATCCAGGCACTCTTAACCGAAATCGACGGCGTCAAGAAGCAGATCGAACGAGTGCAATCGCAAATTAAGTTCTTATTTCGCGACGACGACAAGGTGCGCGCCTGCAACTTGCTGAAAACAAAGCTAGAGAATTTATTTAAAGAACTCGAACAACTCGCTAAATAAAACTGCGCAATTTAATTCCGTCTAGCCGATTTAACGGAAATTAAGACTTAACGATTTTAGACAGCGTTTATGGCTATACTTCCCATCACGGAAAAGCAAGGCGAGCTAGCCCAGTTAGGAGGCTGGCAAAAAGAAATGGCTCGCCGACGTTATCAGAAGGGAAATATCCGTAAACGCGGCAAACGAAACCCCGTATGGGAGCTGCAGTGGTGGACAGATTGCATAAACCCGGATGGCAAGATAGGGCGGAAACGGGAATCGGTTATTCTCGGACCCGTAGCGAGCATGACTCGACGGCAGGCTTTAAAGGCCGCCGAAGAGCATCTTCGTCCCTTAAATCTCGGAAAGGTGACACCTTTCTCCGCGATATCCTTCCGGGAGTTCGTGGACAAGTACTTCGTCCCGAACTTCTTCCCCACCTTAAAACTCTCGACTCAGCGACGTTATCGCCGCACACTCGACAAACACCTTTTACCTGCTTTTGGAGACTCTCGCCTTTGCGACATCGGAACGCTAGATCTGCAACAGTTCGTGTTGCAGAAGATGGCCGGTGGTCTGGGTTGGGAATGCGCAGACCACTACCGCAACCTGATGTCGAAGATCTTCGTTACCGCCAAGAAATGGGGATTCTTTGCCGCAGACAATCCCGCAACCGGTGTCGAGCTACCGGAAAAGAAAGCCGTCCGGGAAAAGCACGTGCTCTTGCCGGAGCAGATCCCCGCGCTATTGGCAGCGCTCGAAGAGCCCGCGCGCACGATGGTTTTAGTCGGATTGCTGACCGGGCTGAGAGTTGGCGAGATTTTGGGATTGCGCTGGAAGGATGTAGATTTCCACTCCGGCGAGATTCGAGTCGAGCAGGCCTGCTATCGGGGTCTGATCGGCACGCCCAAGACCAAGAACAGCCGCCGAACCCTTCCCATGCCGGAGTCTCTCAAGGACGAATTAAAGCGTCTGAGCGAGAAATCTGCATCGGAAGCCCATCTAGTCTTTCAAACCCGCAATGGCACCCCGTTCAGCGATACCAACCTGCTCCATCAGCATTTGAAGCCGGTAGGACGCAAACTGGGGATGCCCTGGCTCAACTGGCATACTCTGCGCCGAACTCACGCTACGCTCTTTCAGCAAGCGGGAGGGACGCTCAGAGAAGCACAAGCGCAGTTGGGTCACTCGAAGATGTCCACGACCCTCGAAATTTACACAATCTCGATTCCGCAAGCACAGCGCAAGGCAGTCGAAAATCTTTCGGATTTGGTGACCAATGGTGACGAGTTGGCCAAACTCGGGGAAACACTGCCGCTCGCGAGTGAGCGGATTCAATGAGATAAATGGTAGGCACGAGGAGACTCGAACTCCTGACCTCTACCGTGTCAAGGTAGCGCTCTAACCAACTGAGCTACGCGCCTACGGTGGGTTTGATACTGCAGCCTCGGTTTCAGGCTGTATTAAAAATAATTTTATCACGCCCGCTGGTGCTGATTGGTCTTAACGCGATGCAGCCAACGATGATGTCCCTGTCGTGGCCCTACGGTGCAGCGTGGCGGAGTTCATCCGCTGGCAGCACTCCACGAACTCTGTCCGCGGTCCCTTCCAGGCGAGTTCGTCGACGGAATCAAACACAGGAACATCAAGCCGCAGAGTGGCCAGTGTCCGGAACAGCAAAGCGTCGTTCCATGCACTGAACAGCGATTCCGCCAGAGGCCGCGCCCGTCGGATTGAAGGATGCCACTGCCGGCAATCTTTGGGAATGTCCTCAAGATGAGGATATTGCGTCAGCACGAGCGATGCGGCTTTGGTTCCCCATCCAGCGATGCCCGGGAAACCGTCTGCGCTATCGCCTACAAGGGCCAGATAATCTGGAATCGAGTGCGGCTTCACGCCGAACTTCTCTTCCACTCCGGCTTCGTCGCGCACAATCTCCCGGCGGCGATCCAACTGCACGACCCGCGTGCCAACTACGCACTGGCTGAGGTCTTTGTCCGGCGTGCAAATCAAGACCTGGTTCACGCGCTGATCCAGCGCCGCCTTCGCCGCCGCGGACGCCAGCGCGTCATCTGCCTCAAAGTAAGTCATCGGCCATACCACAATTCCCATGGCTTGCAGCGCTTCTTCGAGAATCGGGAACTGCGACAGCAATTCCGGAGGCACGCCCTCACTCGTCTTGTATCCGGGGTAAAGATCATTGCGAAAAGACTCGACCACATGATCGGTAGCCACTCCGAGGTGAGTCGCACCGGCCTCGATCATGGTTAGAACGGTACCCAGCACGCCGCGAACCGCGCCAACCTCCTGGCCGTTCACGTCCGTGGCCGACGGCACCGCGAAGAAGTAGCGGAACAGTTCATAAGTACCGTCAATCAGATGTACATCCATTCGCGTCGCTTCCCCGCAGCAGATGGTAAATGATCCCACGTTATGGAAGGAAAGGTCCCGGCTAGTTTGCGCTGTCCGTCAATGGCAGGCGAACTTGAAAGCAGGTGTCTCCGGGCTTGGAGTGTACCTGAATGTTCCCTCGATGTTTCTTCACGATGCGCTGGGCCGTGTCGAGACCAAGCCCGGTGCCCTCGCCCACTCCTTTCGTAGTGAAGAAGGGATCGAAGATATGCGGCAAAACCTGGTCTGAAATGCCGGGGCCATTATCGCGAATTTCAACCAGAGCACAGTCGTCTTCGCGGTACGTACGCACGCGCAGATCTCCTTTTCCGTTCATGGCGTCAATAGCATTGTCGATCAGGTTGGTCCACACCTGGTTCAGTTCGCTGCCGTAGGAATTCACCAGCAAGGGCACCTGCTGGTAATCACGATGTACGGTGACTCCGCGTTTCAGTTTGTGATTCAGGATCGTCAGTGTGTTCTCCAGGGTCTTGACCACGTCCACGTTCTGCAGCGGAGCCTGGTCCATGAACGTGTATTCCTTGATGGCCCGCACCAGGTCTGAGATACGCGTCGCGCTGCTCTCAATTTCATTTAACAAGCCGGCGATTTCTACGGTAGTAGAAATCCTGACCAGCGCAGCGCGCGCGGCATTGGAATCGAGCGTTGAGAATAGTTGTTCGAGGGCCTCGGGCTTGAAATTCCTGCGGGCCAGATCGGCCGCGAGCTGCCACAGATCCTCCTGCCCGTGGCTTCGAAGCAGCGAATCGATCTGCTCCTCTAACGTGCTGGTTGTCAGCGGATCCGGCGGAGGTCCATCGGTTTGAGTAAGAGAAGTCTCGAGCTTCTCAATCTCGGATCGCTGGTCTGCAGTGAGATTTAGCTTTCCCAGTTCGTGGCTTGCGTCGCGAACCCGCTTCAACAAGTCGCGAAGCTGGCTGGTGGCGCGCTTCGCCGCCGATGCAGGGTTGTTGAGTTCATGGGCCAGGCCCGCAGATAGCTTACCTAGAGAAGCCAGCCGGTCCCTTTGCTGCTCAAAGCGGGTGGCCTCGCGGATGCGGTCCGACATCATGCCAACGAGCCGCGTAGCCAGTTCCGGCATTTTCTGCACGAGTTGGGGCAGAAGCCCTGCTGGAAATCGCAGCACACGCCCCGTCGTCAGCGCCCGGCCACTCAGCGTGTACTGTTTCATTCGCGAAAATGGAAGCACTCCAGTGACTTCGCCGGCCTTAATATCGCGCACTATCGTGTCCCCGGCCAGTTCCCCTCGCCACTGGAACTCCCCTTCCAGTAGCACGAACATCGCTTCCGCGGGGTCGCCGCGCCGGGCATAAGGGTCTCCCGCATTCAGACGCAGCTCTTGAGATTGGCTCAGAAACCATTCGACCTGGTCGTCGGGCAGACCCACGAATGCAGGCACCCGCCGCAGGAGTTCGCGTGCTTCCGTCATTTAGACTTTGCTCAAGTACTGATGGATGAATTGCACTGCCACAGAACCTTCGCCGACTCCGG
>Ga0209166_10003172_pt1 | contig 12009 bp, 8 predicted proteins | sample Coa_R1_3_FD_187151 | JGI IMG/M metagenome (GOLD analysis project Ga0209166, IMG submission 187151) | Surface soil microbial communities from Centralia Pennsylvania, which are recovering from an underground coalmine fire - Coalmine... | ecosystem: Environmental > Terrestrial > Soil > Unclassified... | reverse complement strand
ACCTCCCGCAACAGCAGACCACCGCCGTCGCTGGTGATCGCTCCGCCGTCGAACTGCGCCCGAATCTCGCGTCGCTTTTGGGAATGAAATCCGAAGACAAACTGGTTACACTCTGTGGTCATAAGGCTGTTGCCTCCTCTGGCAGGATCTCTTTCGGATAAAAAGAGTTATGCCATGAAGCAACAGCCTTTTTCAATTCAGTATGAGAAATTCGGGCTAGGCAATTAACCTGGAATTTTTGATTTGGACCGCGGTCCCGCGCATCGTACGCTCCTCCGGCCCCGCACACAACGAATTTCCCCATCGGAGCAGGCCCCGGAGAGATCGGCGAAGCTCCGAGGGCTTATTCCTGGCGTCTGAGGAGGTTCGCTTCCTGCCGCATGACCACGTTTTCGCCTTTACCGGAGGGTGGGGTGCGCGGACGGCGTGCGGAGGATTACGTGTGATGGTGGCACTTTGCCCTGGGCTTCGAGGGCTTCGGCGGCGGAGAGTTTGCGGTCAACGTGGGGGCTCGTTCGCGGGGAGCCTGAATGCAAGAGGCAACGCTTGCCGGCCGGAACGCCACATGTTGGACAGGGAATGGAGGAGACTTGCCTGGGAGTCAAGTTTTTTAGACGCATGCATATAAGTGTACTCTAAGAAATGAGGAAAGTCTGTACCATTTTGGACATCTTTCTGAGAAAAGTGCGAGAACAGAACGAAGAGCGGGGTGGTTTGAGCTTGTTTGGCGGCTTTGAGCCTGCCACTCGGCCAATTCGTGGCTGGTGACTGGCGAAGGGAAGAGAACAGGCCGCATAGATGCCACGCAGCGGGGTGGGCGCGATGGGGGATGCTCCGGGTGCGCCGGGTTCGGCTAGATCGGGCGGGGAATGAACGAGATCGAGAGGCGGATAAAGAGAATGCCCGCGATGACTTCCTCGGAGGCATTCCATCGGCGGTCATCGCGGGCCTATTTCAGACTAGCACTATAAAGGGCAAAGATACAGGTCGGGCGAAGGTTCTGTCTGTTCAAAAGTGAACAGTCGCAAAGCCCTGGATTTACTCGGTTTCGGCGGGTCCGTGGTGCGATTTGGAGCAAAGAGAAGAGGGAGTGATTTGAGAGCGTGTGACGGGCGTCACGCGCCGTGGTGTGCTGGGGCACAGCGAAATGGGACGGGCGATGGGAAGGTTAAGTTGTTGGAGCGGTCCTGGTTAGCACGCGCGAGTGGTGGTCGAACGCGGAGCTGAGGAAGGCGCTCCGGGGGAAGTTGGTGAAGCGGGGTCGAATGGACGCAGGTACTCCCGGAGCGCTGAAACGGAGCTGATTTGGGGACTGACGGGGCCATTCTAGAAACGGCGCTGGGAAGGAGCTGGTTATGAATTATATTTTTGCAGGTTTGGCTCTGGCGGCTGCCGCGCTTCTGATGTTGGGGCTGGTGAGGGCACTTCGGACATACTTGAAGTTTCGAGGAAAGAGGATTGTTAGGTGCCCGGAAACACATGAGGCTGCGGCAGTACGCGTGGCGGCAAGAGATGCGGCGCTGCAGGCGACGGTTGGGCGCGATGAGCTGATGTTGAGCGAATGTTCGAGGTGGCCAGAGAGGGAAATGTGCGGACAGGAGTGTCTGGCGCAGATCGAAGAAGCGCCGAAGGCGTGCTTGGTTTGGACGCTCGTGAATCGATGGTATCTGGGCAAGGAATGCGCGTATTGCCACAAGACGTTTGGCGAACTGCATTGGGACGAGCACCGGCCGGCGCTGGTGGACGCAGAGCGCAAGACGGTGCAATGGAGCGAAATTCCCGCAGAGAAGTTGCAAGAAACGATGCGGACGCACCTGCCGGTTTGCTGGGACTGCCACATTGCGGAAACGTTCCGACGCGAGCATCCGGAGCTGGTGGTGGACCGCGAGCCAAGTCCGCTGCGCATGAGCGTTTATAAGTAAGCGCTAAGAGTTAGTGGCGGGCTCGCTGCCTGCGAGGGAAGTCGCGCGAGAAGGAGGAACGAGCCCGTAAGTTTAGGGCAAGGGTCATGCGCCCAGGGTTACGATGGCACGTGGAAAGCGCGCTCAACCGGCAATCTTGGGGATGGATTCCCAGAACCAGATTACGAGAATTCCGTAGTAAACCACCACAATTGCGAGGCTAATGAGAAAAGTGCGCAGGCCTTTGCCGAGGCCGGAGTAGTGGCGCTTCCAGCGGTAGCCGCAAAAACCGATCATCAACAGAGAGAGAAAAGCAGTGATGGCCGCGACAAGGCTGACGCTGTTGGTGACGGCTTGCGCGCGCGTGAGACGGAAGAATTGACGCAGGGCTGCGCCGAGCATGCCGCTCTCAAAGGCAAGGATGAGCCAGGCAACCGGGGCCAGGATGCCGATCATGTAGGCCCACTGGTCTTCCATGTAAAAAAGCATCAGAAGGATGGCGACGTAGATGATGGTCTGATACAGGTGAAAGAGAAAGAAGTCTGGCTCCAAGTGAGTGAGTAATACAAAGCAGATAATCTGCAACGCGCAGAGTGTGGCTATGTCTCTGTAAGCTCGCATCTCGCACCTCATGGGCAATTCCGCGACCAGCGCCGGTTGAAAAGCCGCGTTCTGATGGCGAGTGATTCACGCCACGGCGAAGGGGAGGAACTGTGGGAGAGTTATCCTACATTCGAAGGTGTTTTGTCACGCAGAAACCGAGCGTTAGCGGGAAGGGAAGGCGAGCGCAGGTTGGGGTGGAGGGCCGAAGCGGTATTCTCGGCGGCCGTCCACGAGGAAGGGATTACATTCCTAGATTATCTAGGGGAAAAAACGAAGGCAACCGGAAGTGCTGCCCTTTATGGTACTGCCGTTCTATTTTCCTAACCACTTCGGGGATCCTAATTTATAGTGTAACTCGACATTTGACCGCGAGGGCTATCCCCAGTAACCCGCGCACGAAAACGCAAGGAGCGATTTGAGACTTCGCACCAAATTCATGCTGTCGCTGGCGGTGTTGGCCGCCGGCCTGACATGGGCCAGTTTGCTTATCGTGCGGCGAACGGCAGAGGGAAGAGTACAGCGAGAAATCCAAGAAGAGTCACAAAACGCGATGGTGACCTTTCAGTTGCTGCAACACGGTCACTTCGTTGCGCTGATGCGAAAGGCAGACCTGTTGGCGTCGCTGGTCGCGATGAGAAACGGCGACCCGGCGGCGATCGAAGAGGTGGGAAAAGATCCGTGGCAATCGGATGATTGCGATCTTTTGGTGCTGTCCGATGCGCGCGGGAGGATTGTGGCCCTGCACACGATCGTGGACGAATTTCCGCTCTCGACCGCGCAGAGCATTTTGAGCCAAGCCCTAAGAGAAGGCAGAACCACGGGATGGTGGTATAGCGGCACACGTTTGTATCAAGTGGTTCTGAAGCCCTTTTACGAAGGTACGCCGAGGAAGAGCAATCTTCTGGGCACAGTGATCGTAGGCCGTGGGATCGATCCGCAGGCTACGGAACTTCGCCGGCTCTCCTCGAGCCACGTAGCGTTTCGGTACGGCAACGACATAGTGGCCAGCACACTGCCACTCTTTAAGGAGGAGCAATTCGCCACTCAGATACTGAAAGGCGGGCCTGTAAACGAGCAAGTCACCCTTGACGGAGAGCGGTTCTATGCGAGTTCCGTGGAACTGACGACCGGAGCGAAGCCCATAAGCATCATAGTCTTGAAATCGTACACCGAGGCGCTGGCGTATCTGGAGAAACAGAACCAACTGCTGGGGGGCTTGGGATTGTTGGTGGTGATTGCGGGAAGCGCGCTTGGATTTGTAATTTCGGATAGATTCACGCGTCCGCTGGCCCGGCTGTTTGAAGGGGTTCAAGCATTACAACAGGGCGACTACCTTTACCCCGTGGATGCAACAGGTTCGGATGAAGTTGCGCATGTGACCCGCGCCTTCGATCGCATGAGGAAGACCTTGCAGAGCAACCAGTCGCACAAGCGCCAGCTGGAAGACCAGTTGCGGCAATCGCAAAAGATGGAAGCGATCGGACGCCTGGCGGGAGGAGTGGCGCACGACTTTAACAACCTGCTTACAATCATTAAGGGGCACGGCGACTTAATGCTCGACAAGCTGCAACCCGCCGACCCGCTGCTACGAAATGCCAGCCAGATTGAGAAGGCTGCGGATCGTGCGGCATCTTTGACTCGGCAGCTACTGGCCTTTAGCCGCATGCAGGTGCTGGAGCCGAAGGTCCTGGATTTGAATGCGCTGGTGGCAGAGATGTGCAGCCTGCTCAGAAGGCTGGTCCGAGAAGATATTTCCTTTACGTTCCGTGCGGGCGAATCCCTGAGGCGAGTGAAGGCAGATCCGGGACAACTCGAACAAGTAATCATGAACCTGACGGTGAACGCATGCGACGCGATGCCGACGGGCGGCAAACTGAACGTCGAAACACGGCAAGTGCTGGTGGATGAGGCGTTTGCCAAAGAACGGCCTCCTTTGACGCCGGGCGAATACATCCGTCTAACGGTTGAGGATACCGGGCACGGGATGGACGCTGCGACGAAGGCGCGAATCTTTGAACCATTTTTCACGACAAAAGAACTGGGCAAAGGAACCGGATTGGGGCTGGCGACGGTATATGGAGTGGTCAAGCAAAGCGGAGGCTGCATCTGGGTGGAATCGGAGCCGGGGAAGGGCACGCAATTTGAAGTATATCTTCCGGTGGTAGAGGAAACGGAAGAAGGTGCATCGTCAGAGAGCACGGCCAAAAACGGCGCTAGCCACTCGGAACCTGTGCTGATTGTTGAGGATGAAGAGGCCGTCAGAGAGTTAGCCGCCGAATTTATGAAGTCCGCGGGGTACAAAGTGCTAACTGCCGGGGATGGACAAGAAGCGATAGCCGTCGCGGAGCGCGCTGGTCCGATTCGCGTATTGATCACAGATATTGTGATGCCGAACATGCGCGGTCCCGAACTCGCCAAGCGATTGAAAGCGACCCGAAAGAATCTGAAAATTATTTACATGTCCGGGTACTTGGAATTCAACAAGGCGGGCGAAGAGTTTCTGGAAGGAAGCTACTTCCTGCAAAAGCCCTTCACGAGAGACAGCCTGGTTCGCAAGGTGGAAGAGGCATTGCGGCGCAAACGAGCCGCAGACTGCCAACCCCAATTGGTTTAACAGCGGTAGTTTGTGTTGCAGGATAATTCGAATCCTCCCCGTAACAAAAAACGGAATCATCCATATCGCGAAACGGAGAGTCGTGGTGTGCGATGCGCGCAACTATAGCAGGGAACGCCTGCGACACAAGAGCGCAAACGACATCCTATAAATTTGAAGCAGAATGGCCGGCTTCTAGCGAGTAAATGGGAGGGGCATCCTGCGGTTGGGATTAGCAAAAGAAAACGGGCGGCTCGAGGCCGCCCGTTTTGCTTCAGGAGCAGAAGATGTGACGATCAGGGTTGATCCGGTCGGCGCTTCAGCGTGGGGCGGCTGTCGTCGTCGCTCGCGGTGGAGTTCGGATCGGTGGTGGATGTTGGCTGTTTAGACTGAGCGGTCTTGGTGCGCAGCGTAGGCTTGCCCTGTGCGTTGTCCGAGGCCTTGCGCGCGAACATGATGTTGCGCAGGCGGGCCTTTACGGAATCAAACTCGGAAGTAGTGACGATATATTCCGGGCGGTTGGGCAAAAGGCGGGCGATTTCCTTCTGGGTGTTCTCGATGCGATCAGGAGTAGGAGGATGCGTCGAGAAAACCTTGGGGATGGTACCCGGACGACGCTTCTCGTCGGCCTGGATGCGCTCGAAGAAGGTTACATAGGCATTGGGGTCGTAGCCGGCCTTGTACGTATATTGCACGCCAAGGAAATCGGCTTCGCGCTCTGCGTCACGGCTGAACTTGAGGTAGGTGACAGGGATAGCCAGGCTCGCGGCTTCGTAGATACCGTAGCCTGCCCAGCCACCTGGGCCGAGAAGCATGAGAGGGATCATGGCGAATTGCATGGCCTCGCCCTTGGTGGCGTTCTTCGTGCCATGTCGCGCGGCAACGTGGGCAATCTCATGGGCCATGACGCCGGCGAGTTCGGATTCTTCCTGGGCACGCAAAATGAGGCCGCTGTTTACATAGAAAAAACCGCCGGGAAGGGCGAAGGCGTTGACTTCATCGGAATCGATGACCTTGATCGTGAAGGGCACGCGCGCATCGGAGTTGCGGACCAGATTTTGGCCGACGCGGTTCACGTATTCAGTGACGACAGGGTCGTCAATAAGCTTGGAGGAGCGCTCAACTTCCTGGGCAAGAGACTTGCCGAGCGCAATTTCCCGCTCTAGCGAATAGAAATTGAGGCCCTTGCCGACGTTGCGATTGCCGATGTCGTTGACGTCTTCCTTGGAGTTCTTGGGATGAACGACGTCTTGTTGGGGGACCGGCTGATCCTGAGGCGCCTGGGTTTTCGCGGGTTGCGGGGCCACGGGCTGAGGTGGGGCGGGTTGCGGCGGAGCAGGCGACTGAGTCTGGCCGGGTTGCGATGTCGGAATGGGTGGCTGCGCGGCAGGCTGCGGCGTCTGGGTGGGAGCAGGATTCTGACTTGGCTGTTGAGTCTGAGGAGCCGCCAGAGCAACACCTGCGGCAAGGAGGCCTGCCAGCGTAATGCCCAATGTTCGTCTCGCAATCTGAGTCATGGCATTTACCTCCCGATGAAGCCAGTATACACCCGTTTTGACAATGCCGGGTTGCAACGGCTTTTGCGTCCTTAACCAGTACGATGTAAGACTTGGGAGGAAGGTTTCCTATCACCAGCGTTATACTTTGGACTTCCGTGCCTCCAAGGCAGCGCAAGTGATTTGGAGGGCTGGGATTGGCGGCGAAAGGCAGCCGCCTGGCTGTACCGAACTGAAAAGCGGTGCAAATTGTGTCCAACATGCGGCATTAGAATTGTTGACAGGTTAGGTGAGGGCCTCTAAAGTCAAAGTCAGCCAGATGAGCGTAAAAAAGATTCAGATTGGACAGCTTTGGAGGAAGAACGACACAGGGGACGTGTACCTGGTGACCCGGGTGTACAGCGAAGCGCTGAGCACAATGGTGGTGCTGCGAAAGTCCGGCGCAGAGGACGAGGCGTTGACACGGTTGCGAGCGGAAAATACGCCCAAGGGGCCGGGGATTCCGGGGTACTCGCCAGCGCAGGATGAGGAGAAGTTTTGATGGGGAAGTGAGTCGTGGGTAATGAAAAGTGAGTAGTTCGAACGGCCTTCAACGCAATCCTCGCAAATCCTTTGCAAAAATACATAGACATCAAATGGAACGGACGTCCATGGTGACGATGTCGTGGACCTGCATCAACTCCTTGATCAGAAACGGCTCGCCGTACTTGACGCCTATCATTTCGCCGTAATGGCGAGCCAGTTGGTTCATCTGCTCTTCGAGGCGATCGATGGCGAGGAAGACGTTTGTTTTGTTGAACTCGCGGGAGGACTGGCCTTTTGGGGGACGAAATTGGGAAGAGAAAGCAAGGATGGCCCGGCGGCGCTGGTCGAAATGAGGGGTGATGTCCACAACAAAGGTTGGACGAACGGGAGCGTAGGCGGTCGAGTAGAGGATTTTGAAAGGACGATGAGGCTCGCCGTCGATAGGCAATTGCTTGAGGCCGGCGAGGAAACAGCCTTCGTAACCGAGAGTGGAGGCGTGATAGTGGTCGGGATGGCGGGCCTCCCAGTAGGGCAGGATGACGGTCTTAGGGCGGAGTTCGCGAATGACGGAAGCGAGGCGGAGTTTGTGCTGACGGCTGGGTTGGACGTCGGAATCGGGGATGCCGAGGGTGCCGCGCCAGCTCACGCGGAGGAGCTTGGCGGCCTTGGCGGCTTCCTTAGCGCGAGTTTCGGGCGTGCCGCGCGTGCCCATTTCGCCGGCGGTCAGATCCAGGATGCCGGTCTTATAGCCGCGGTGGGCCATGCTTAGGAGAGTGCCGCCGCAGGTCAATTCCACGTCGTCGGGGTGGGCGGCGATGGCGAGCAGGTCGAGTTTCATTCGCGGTCTCCTTCTGCGTGTTTTTGCGTGGTCGATGATAGCACCGCAGGGGTTGCGGTTCTGCGGAGCGCGTTGCTGGAAGGCTGTGGTAACGTTTCGGGCAGTGGAATGACGATGGCAGAGAACACAGGACGACCTGCAGCATCGCTAACGGGGAAAGTGGCGTTGGTGACCGGCTCGGCAAAGCGGCTAGGGCGGGCAGTCGCCTTGCGATTGGCGGAAGAAGGCGCGGACTTGGTGATTCATCATCGTGCCTCGCATACGGAAGCGCAAGAAACGGTTGGCGAGATTGAGAAACTGGGGCGGCGCGCGGTGGCCTTCGCGGCCGATTTGCAAAAGGTGAACGAGGTTCGCGGGCTGTTCGAGGAAGTTGCGAAGGAATTTGGACGGCTGGATGTTTTGGTGAACAGCGCAGCAAACTTCATTCATACCGAATTCGAATCGACGACGGAAGAGACATGGGATAGTTCGCTCGATACGAATCTAAAGGCTCCGTTTTTCTGTGCGCAAGCCGCTGCGCGAATGTTGAAGAAGAGCCGAGGCGTGATTGTTAATTTTGCGGACGTGGGCGGGATTCTGGCGTGGCCAGGTTATGTGCCGCACTGCGTTTCGAAGGCGGGGGTGATCATGCTGACGCGGGCGCTGGCAAAAACGCTGGCGCCGGAAGTGCGTGTGAACGCCATCGCGCCGGGCACGATTTCTATGAAAGGAGATCCGGCGGAATGGGAAGCGGAATTTGTCCGGCGCGCGCCGCTGGGCCGGAGCGGGAGTTCCGGCGACATAGGTGACGCCGTTTCTTATCTGATCCACGCGGAATTCATGACGGGACAAGTTTTGGTGCTGGATGGTGGCCGAACGCTTTAGCGCGGGAGCGGCGGCTGCGTTTCACGCAAAATGAATTTCAGGAATTTCGCAAACGCGATGTGCAGAGAAGCGCGCTGCGGTGTATTCTATTCTTCGAATCGCAGATATGAGTATGGAAGGCGCGCTGACATGCGCGCGCGAATCTAAAAAGAGGGCCAGCCGAAGTTATGGACAATGAGACGTACACACACACTGATAGCCCGAGCGAGGCAATCAGCGTACCGCACGGATTAGAAGACACGCAGATACAAGAATGGCTGGAGTCGCTAGACTCCGTGCTCGATTCGAGCGGGCCGGAAGTGGCGGCAGAGATTCTGGAAAGACTTCGGGCGCACGCGACGGTTTCGGGCATCGATCTTCCGTTCTCCGCGAATACGCCCTACGCCAATACGATACCGGCGCGACTCGAGCCTCTATTTCCGGGCGACCAGGAATTGGAGCGGCGGATCAAGAGTTTGATCCGTTGGAACGCCCTGGCGATGGTGGTACGCGCGAACCGTGTGGAACACAACATCGGCGGTCACATTTCTACTTATGCTTCCGCGGCGACCTTATATGAGGTTGGGTTCAACCATTTCTTTCGTGCGCGCTCCGAGGAGTTCGAAGGCGACACGGTTTATTTCCAGGGCCACGCTGCACCGGGCATGTATGCGCGAGCCTTTCTCGAGGGACGGGTTTCGGCCCAGCAGCTTGAAAACTTTCGCAGGGAACTGAAGCCGGGCGGGGGGCTGTCTTCTTATCCGCATCCCTGGCTGATGCCGGACTTTTGGGAGTATCCGACCGTGTCGATGGGCCTCAGCCCATTGATGGCGATTTATCAGGCGCGGTTTAACCGGTATCTCGAAGATCGCGGTTTGAAGCCAGCGACGGATGCGAAAGTTTGGGCTTTCCTGGGAGACGGCGAGACGGACGAGCCGGAATCGCTTGGCGCGATCACGCTGGCTTCGCGTGAGAAGCTGGACAATTTAATTTTTGTGGTGAACTGCAACTTGCAACGGCTGGACGGGCCGGTGCGCGGGAACGGACAGATTATTCAAGAGCTGGAATCGGCGTTCCGCGGCGCGCGATGGAACGTAATCAAAGTGCTGTGGGGCAGCGAGTGGGATCCGATCCTGGAACGGGATACGGAAGGCCTGCTCGTAAAACGCATGGGCGAATTGGTGGATGGCGAATACCAAAAGCTGGTGGTTTCGTCGGGCGCTTACGTGCGTGAACGCTTTTTTGGCAGCGATCCGCGCTTGTTGCAATTGGTTGAACCTTTGCCGGATGAGGCGCTGCGGCGCCTGCGGCTCGGCGGGCACGATCCGCGCAAGGTGTACGCAGCGTACAAGGCGGCCGTGGAGCACAAGGGAGCTCCGACCGTGATTCTGGCGCGGACCATCAAGGGCTACGGGCTGGGCGAAGCAGGCGAAGGCAAGAACGTTACGCACCAGCAGAAAAAACTGAATGAAGAAGAGTTGCGGGAGTTCCGCTCGAGGTTTGGGATTCCGCTGAATGACGAGGATTGCGCCGAGGTGCCGTTCTACCGGCCGGCAGAGGACAGCATCGAGATTCAATATTTGCGCGCGAGACGGGAAGCGCTGGGCGGGTACATGCCGAAGCGCAGCGTGCGGTCGAAGCCTATCGTTGCGGACCACGACGAGCTCTTTAAGGAATTTTTGGAAGGCAGCGAGGGCCGGGAAGTTTCGACGACGATGGCGTTCGTCGGGATGCTGCGCAAAATGCTCAAGGACCCGGAAATCGGCAAGCTGGTGGTGCCCATTGTCCCCGACGAGGCGCGAACGTTTGGCATGGAATCACTGTTTCGATCGGTGGGGATCTATTCGAGCGTTGGGCAAAAGTATGAACCAGTCGACGTGAACACGCTGCTCTATTACAAGGAAGCGAAAGACGGGCAGATTCTCGAAGAAGGAATTACGGAAGCAGGTTCGATGGCTTCGTTCATCGCCGCCGGTTCCGCATACGCGACGCACGGAATCAATACGATTCCGTTCTTCATTTATTATTCGATGTTTGGATTCCAGCGCATCGCCGATTTCATCTGGGCTTCGGCCGATATGCGCACGCGAGGTTTCCTGCTGGGCGGAACCTCCGGGCGCACCACGCTGGCCGGCGAGGGGTTGCAGCACCAGGATGGCAACAGCCACGTCCTGGCGCTCTCCGTGCCGAATTTGCGAGCGTATGATCCGGCGTTCGCTTACGAGATGGCGGTGATTCTGCAGGATGGAATTCGCCGGATGTACAAGGATGGCGAAAGTATTTTCTACTACATTACAGTCATGAACGAGCCCTACGCGATGCCGGCAATGCCAGGCGACGTAAAAGAGGGAATTCTGAAGGGCATGTACCGCTACCGGGCCTCGGAGAACAAGAAGTCCAAGTTGCGGGCGCAGCTTTTTGGAAGCGGCGCGATTCTGCGCGAGGCGCTGCAGGCGCAGGATATTCTGGAGACGAAGTTCGGTGTTGCGGCGGATGTTTGGAGTGTGACGAGTTACAAGGCGCTATACACCGACGGGAATGAAGTGGAGCGCTTGAACCGGTTGCATCCCGGCGAGAAGCCGCGTGTGCCTTACGTGACGGAGTGCCTGGCGGACGCACCGGGCGTGCTGGTGGCCGCATCCGATTATCTGAAAACGTTGCCGAACATGGTCAGCAAATGGATGCCGCGGCGGCTGGCTTCGCTGGGCACCGACGGATTTGGACGAAGCGAGGGCCGGGCTTCGCTGCGGGATTTCTTCGAGGTGGACGCGCGGTTCATCACGCTGGCTGCGCTGCATGAGCTTTATAGCGACGGTAAAATCGAGCGTTCGGTGGCCGACAAAGCGATTAAGGAACTGGGAATTAATCCAGAAAAATCGAACCCGGTTATTTCGTAAATTAGCAGGCCGACGTCCAGGCAATTTGGAAGTTTGCTTCAGAAAAGGCGAACTACGGTTCGCCTTTTCTATTTTGGAGGCAGTTTTACGGCGCGTTCGAGAATTTCAGCCGGCCTGATGCGGCCTGTGGCGAGTTGTGCGATCAGTTGCAAGTTGGCGGCGAGGAAATCGTAATTGCCAAGCTCCTTGGGAAGAACCCAGGCGATTTGTTCGAAGGTTCTTGGAAGAATTTCGCTTTCCTGGATGCTGGCAGCGAAGAAGCGGATTTCCAGTTCCTCGGGCGCGGCGGCGTATTTGTGGCGTGTTCTGCCGA
>Ga0209166_10003170_pt1 | contig 12017 bp, 11 predicted proteins | sample Coa_R1_3_FD_187151 | JGI IMG/M metagenome (GOLD analysis project Ga0209166, IMG submission 187151) | Surface soil microbial communities from Centralia Pennsylvania, which are recovering from an underground coalmine fire - Coalmine... | ecosystem: Environmental > Terrestrial > Soil >... | reverse complement strand
AGTTCGTGAGCCATTTTATTCCTCCAATGGTTTTCTGATGACGGGAGACTTGTTTTCGATGCAAGTGATGGAAAGATTATAGCTCTGGAGCGGGATTCGTGCGGCTCGCGCAAGAGCTTCTAAACGCTGAGATCGCTGAGAAATGCCGCCGAGAGCGCGAAGAAATGCTTGGGCTGGAAAGATCGATGCGCTGATTTGCCTTCATACTTACTTATTCACCACAGGGGACACAGGGGGTCACGGGGGATGGCCTTCGCTCCGCCGCAGACCAGGTTGCATAGATCCTTCGCTTCGCTCAGGATGACAATCCAGTTCACACGCTCCGCTCAGAATGACAACTCGCTTGTCCGAATCGTTCATTTTCTGCCTAGCAATCGGATTCTCGAGGTGAAGGCGCGGCCTTCGCAGGCGGCGAAGGTGGGGGCGGTGTGGGTGGCGTCGATCACGCTGTCGACTACGAAGGGATTGCAGCGGCCGGTGATGTTGTCGAAGCCGCCGCGGAGGGCCAGGTAGTACCCGAAAAGATGGAAACGCTTTTCGAGTTGAAGATTGAGAGAGAAGTATTCGGGAAAGCGTTCGGCGCCGGGGGCGCTGATCAGTTGCTGCTGAGGATTGAGCAGGCTGAAGGGGAATCCGGTGCGGGCTTCGACTGAGTAGGCGACTTCCAGTGCATGGATGATTGGGAGTTTGAAGAACGGGAGATATCCCCAGGAGAGGAAGCGGTTGGGAGTATCCCAGGGATAGGGGCCGGGTTGCTGTGCACTGAGGATGGGGTTGTCGACGTTGAAGTCGAGGGCTTGGTTGGAGTGGGCGCGGGAGCGCGTGTATGAACCCATCAGCATGTAGCTTTCGCGGAACTTGCGACGGAGGGTGATCTGGAAAGCGTCGTATTGATCCTGGCGAGTGTTCTGTAGAACGAAGTCTCCAGGGATGTTGTTGGCGATGTTGTAGACGAAACCGCGGTGGCCGCGGCGCTCGAAGTATTCGGCTTTGAGATAGATCGCGGCCGGGAGTTTCTTTTCGAGGCCGACGCTCCAGTTGAGAAAACGCGGGGATTGCAGCGTGGTGGGGTTGGCCGTGAAGGTAGAGAGGACGCCGTTGGTGGTGACGCATCCTGAGGAAGCGGTGCAGGTGGGATCGGTCGTAAAGAAGATGTCCTGACGAGTGCCGGCGAAGGGGCGGGCAATTAGAAAAATGGGAGTCGATTCATAGATGAGGCCGATGCCGGCAGAGATTTTAGTATTGCCGGAGTTGTCGAGCACGTAGGTTCCGGCTAGGCGTGGAGCGATGTTGGCGTGGCGAATAATTTCGTCCCAGTCGAGACGAACGCCGGGTTCGATTAACAGACGACTTGTGGGACTCCAGCGGTCCTGAACGTAGGCGGTGATTTCGGAGTTGTATTGATAATGCCGAGGAGCGGGCGTGAAGGTGGAGTAGCGGGTGCAGGGGAAATTTTTGTCCTGGGAGACCGTGAAGCAGGTTTCGCCTGCGGGGAGGGAGCTTTGGGATGCAGTCAGGAACGTGATGGGTTGGCGCGCGAAGGCGGCGTCGTAAGAGATGCGGTCGAGATCGAGTCCGAGTTTCAGATCGTGGTGGCCGAGCCAAGTGTGAGAGGGCAGCAAAAGATTGGAGAGGAGTTGGGAGCGGCGGGCGTGAGTTGCATCGCTGAGATAGTAGTTCCCGCTGGAAACGTTGGGATTCACGTAGTAGGGCAGAGTGCCATAGGGAGTGAGGCGGACATTGTATTGATCGAAGGCGAATCCGATGTCGAAGAGTTGTCCGCCAGGGAAATAGTGCTGGTCTTTGAGGCTGGCGACGTAGGCGGATTCGACGTCTTTGGGATTCGAGAGTTGCGGGCTGAAGGGCGACAAAACCGCGTATTGATCGTTGAGGGTGTTGAAAAGGAAGCTGGTGGTGAGGATGTTGCGGGTGGTGAGGTTGGTCTGGACCTTGGTTAGATTGCCGAGACGGAGAAGGTGGTCGTTGTCGGCGCCGACGGGGAGTTCGGTGAAGACAGTGTTGTCGTATTCGCCGTCGAAGGCGTTGTAGAACCAGGCTTTTCCTCTTTCGATGGGGCCGGAGAAGGTGAAGCGGGGGAGAAATTGGTCGAAGCGCCATCCGTGCTTATTTTGCAAGGACGGAATGAAGTTGGTGGCCCAGAAGCGGAAGTGGTCGTCGCCGATGCCGGTGTTGAGCTGGAGAAGGCCGGCTGAGCCTTTGCCGGCTTCGGCAGGCTCGCGGGAGGGCTCAACCTGGATGGAGCGGAAGGCGTCAGTGCTGACGCGGATGAGGAGTTGGCCATTCGCGGGCTGGGTTACGTTGAAGCCATCGAGCAAGGTTACGGTTTGATAGGTCTGGGCGCCGGCGATGTGAGGTTGGCCGGATTGATCTTGAACAACGCCGGGAATGAAATTGATGGCGTTGCGGTAATCGTGGGTCGTGGGGAAGATCATGTTGATGACATCGAGTCCGCTGATCTGTTCTTGAGAGGAGATCTGGGCGGGATCGATGGCGGGAGCGGATTCGTGGACGTCGACAACTTCGTGGATCTCCTGGATGTGGGAGATTGCGACTTCGAGGGCGGAGGTCGGGTTGATTGCAACGCTGGGTTGCTGGAGAGCGTAGAAGCCTTCCTTCTCGACGTGCAATTGGTACTGCCCGGAGGGAAGGTTGGGAAAGCGACAGTGTCCGATGAAATCGGTTTGGCAGCTCCAGACCGATTGCGGCGGGGCATGGAGGGAGACACGGGCGGCGGGGACGGCTACGCCGTTTTCGTCGAGGACGACGATTGTGGGTGCGGGGGGAGCCTGCGCGCTGGAGGGAGAGGAAAGGATAATCCACCACAGAGGCACGGAGGCACAGAGAATTGTTGGCAGAAGTCGTTTCGGTCTTGGGAAGGAGTGCACTCGCTTACCAGGCCTTTATTTTACGGTCGGATTCGGACTTTGCTTCGAGGGAACGGTGTGTTCGTTCTTGAGTTCTAGGGTCTGAGCACGCGTCTGCCAAGGTAAGTCTCCTATACCAGAAAGGGGGAAAGCGGTGTATAATTATGGCGCCCGCTCAGAAGGATTTCTTCCTGATGTCGCAGCTTACCTCTCACGAAGCCCTGCAACTCGCTGCTCATTTTGCGTTCACCGCGGAGCGCATGCGGACCGCCGATTCGAATTTTGAGATTCGCGCCAGCCTTTATGAAACGGCGAGCCGGGTGGCTTTCCTGAAAGCACACCTGTTAGCGAAGAACGAAGAAATTTGTCCGCTGCTTGGCCATACGCCGCGACGAGCTGTATTCTTCGCGGCTTGAGAAAGTCCCTTTTATTGCTGCAGGCGGCAGTTCTGATCATCTGTGTTCCTCCATCCAGCATCCTGATGTAATGTCCGGGTACGACCGCCCAATGAAATCTAATTCGAATGGATCCTCGGGACACCGGTTGGTGCGAGCCATTGCGGTGTTCAAGTTCTTGAAGGCTGCGGCATTGATTGCGGCTTCGGTTGGCGTGTTCCGGCTGGTCCATAAAGATATCGGCGAAGTTGCAGAGCATTGGATTGATGCACTGCGGCTGGATCCCGGCAATCGATACGTGATGATTGCGTTGGCGAAACTGTCGAATCTGAGTCCAGCACAAATCAAGAAGCTCGGTCTTGTGGGGCTGTTGTATGCCGGATTGTTTCTGGTGGAAGGGACGGGACTGTGGCTGCTCAGGCCTTGGGCGGAGTGGCTGACCACGATTCTTACCGCCAGTTTGATTCCGGTGGAGGGGTACGAGATCTATCGTCATTTGACCGCGCTGCGGGTGGTCGCGCTGGTCATCAATCTGGCGATCGTCTTTTATTTGATCTATCGCATTCGAAGGCGGAGACACGGGGGCTAAAGCCCCGGTCATTTTCGTCACTTAACGCGGCCCTAAAGCGCCGCTCTTCCACTCTCACACCTTAACGCGGCGCTGAAGCGCTGCTCTTCCACGGGGCGATCGAACGTTTTCGCGGGCGAGGCGTCCGCGCCACGCGGTTTCGGCGGGCGAGAGCGCCAGCGCGACACGATCAAGACTTGGTGGCGAGGTATTGGCAGACGCGTTGAATCGTGTCGCGTTGGTGGTCGTTGAGGGTGAGGAATTCGAAGCCGTAGCGGAGTCCCTGGCAGTAACGGACGATGGCGCGGACTTTGATCGGGTACGGTGACAGCGGCAAGGGAATTTCCAGAGTGACGATTTCGCCGGTTTCGAGACTGCCGGTGAGGGTGGCGCCGATGCCGTCCTGTCCCATTTCGACAGAGCGTCCCCAGCAGGTGCGGAATTCGCCGGCCTGAAACATTTTGACCTGCAGGCGGACATCAAGGGCGAAGCGAGGGAAGCGGCGAGTGAACGTAACTTTTGCGGAGCGGGGCTGCCCAAGATTTTGTTCGCTGGGTGTGTGGGCGCCAGCTGCAGCTGCCCGGGCTTTCGTTTCAGAACTCATACAATAGGTGCTCTCTGCCGATTACTCTCTTGCTTAATTGCCATGCAGTAGATATCCGGGCTCCAGGGGCAGCTTGCCAGCGACCTTAACTACGGCCACGCTGCTGTTAATGGCGTATACATCGACGACGCCAACTGCGCCAGGAATCGATGCAACTTTGTTGACCAAGTCTTCGTCGGACTCAGCGATGATGATTGCGGGATGGCCGAGGCGTCCATGGTTGGCGGAAGCGATGAGCTCCTTCACCTGGCCTTCGGGCAACTCATAAACCTTTTCCAGGAACACCTTCATTTCCGGATCGGACGGAGCACGCATGATGAAGGTCACCGACTTGCCATCGGGCCACTTATTCGTCTGCCCTTTGGACACTTTGATCAAATCGGGTACGGTAATGGCGGCGACGGGGTTGGCCTTGTTGGAGACAACGGCAAGGTCGCGTGCCGAAGCCAGTGAGACGGCGGCAGCCAGGAATAATAAGGACAGACTCAGGATTCGACGGTGGTGCACGCTCGCTCCCGCAAGACAGAATTACCAATGGAGTGATTTTCGTGGAATTTGGTCGTAGGCTCAACGGTCACTAAGGTCATGTACTTTGGGGTACCGACGGAAGGGGCGTGCCTGAGCAAATTCGAGCGTCCGATGCGAAATATGAGCCTGAGCTCTGCTGTGGAAAAAATGGTATTAACTCAGGCATTAAGGGGATTGGCAAGCTGGAGGGCATAGGGTAGGCTATGGCTTCTTCGTATAACTAATATCTGAGGCCTTCCCCAGCAATGACAAATCGTGTGAGCTATGCGCCACAAGATTTCCAAAAGATGTGCAAGCAGGCCGAGCGAGATCATGAAGCCAAGAAGTTGATGGTTTTGATGGAGCGCGTGAAGAGACAAATCGCAGAACGCGACGATCCGAGTTCGAGAGCGACGAAAGATGCGGAAACAGAAACGGGCCTCTTAAAGCTTCCTAGCCGATCAGTGCCGTTCGAGCGATAAATCAGGACTAATCCCACAAATATCATCCCGTGTTCTTCGGAATTTCTGCGTCAATAACTTTTTTCTTTGCACAATTGATTTGCGGTAAAATGAGTCAGCTGATCGGGTGCTCGCCAGCAAGGCGAGTGTGGGTTTTTTCGTGATTGCCTTCCCCCAGGAGGAGTAGATGTACCGGCCCTATACGAATCCCCAAGTGGCGTCGCGGCCGCTTCGGGATGTGGAGTCCCAGCTTCGGGACTTGACCCAGGATTTCGCCACATCTTTTAATACCGGGAATTATGATCAGGCAGCGGCACAGTTCTCGGGGGATGGTGTGCTGATGCCTCCGCTGTATGAAGCAGCCTACGGGCAGAAGTCGGTGGAGAGATTGCTGCGCGAGCTGGGTGAGTCCGGGTACAGCGACCTGCGATTGGAGACCACCCGGGTGGATCATTCCGGGGACATGGCAATGGAACTCGGGCGCTTTTCCCTTACCCTGCATAAAACCGACGGGACTTCCGTGATCGATCACGGAAAGTACGTGAAAGTGTGGAGACGGCTGGGAGCATGGCAGATCGTCGCCGACTGCTGGAGCCGCAACGCAGTCACGGCCAATGATCGGGTCGCGGCGTAAGGGCAACAACGACTAGCATGGGCGAGGAAGAGGCGAGAGATCCGGCGAAGGACCGGACTGGGGCGGGAGTGAAGGCAGAAGATCCGGGCCAGTATTGTCCGAATTGCTCCTCGAAGTTGCGCGAAAGCCGGTGCAAGCTGAAGTGTCCGCAGTGCGGGTTTTATTTGAGCTGCTCGGACTTCTACTGAAAGCAGCCATCAAAGCAGCTATTAGCTTTGAGCTCTCAGCTATCAGAAAATCCAACCCAAAACTTATGAACTGTGACGCGACAGTTCGCGTGCGCGCCGTCTACAATGGCAGGGGCGCTTTGTCGAAATCATAGTAAGGAGAAGATCATGCAACGCAAGGCTAGTGCGGTTTGGAAGGGCGGGTTGAAGGACGGGAAAGGGACGATGTCGGCTCCAGGCGGGGTGCTGAATAACACGCAATATTCGTTTACGACGCGGTTTGAGAATGCTCCGGGGACGAATCCCGAGGAATTGATAGCGGCGGCACATGCCGGATGCTTTTCGATGGCGCTGTCGGCGCAGCTGGGCACGGCGAATCTGACGCCGGAGAGCATTTCGACGACTGTGACTCTGTCGTTTGAAAAATTGGATTCGGGATGGACGATCACTGAAAGCCACATCGATGTGGTGGGGAAAGTGCCGGGGGCGGATGCGGCGACATTTCAGAAGTATGCTGAGGCCGCCGAGAAGGGGTGCCCGGTGTCGAAAGTTCTGAACGCTAAGATCACGATGAACGCTAAGCTTGGGTAGAGTGCCCTACTGCCAGCAGAAGCTTTTTTCACCACAGGGGGCGCAGAGGTTCACCGGGGAAGCGGTTGTGGTTTGACAGTGGGGTACGGGATTGTAGAATAGAGACGCAGGTCTTCCTGATGCGGCAGCCGTCTGGCTGCCGCGATTGACTGTCCACTTGCCATCGTGGCGGAATTGGCAGACGCGCATGGTTCAGGTCCATGTACCGGCAACGGTGTGGGGGTTCGAGTCCCTTCGATGGCACCAAGCAGGGGATAGGGGTCAGGGGCTAGTACGGACCTCGTCACCTTAGACTTCGGATTTGGGACCTCGGCTTACTTCGGACCTCAGAGTTCTTATTCAACACCCATGTAACTAGCGTTGAAGCTCTGAGTTGTAATCATGGTTCTTACTTGCGTCGGCTAAGTCCTGCTGTTTTTCCTAATCCCTAGCCCCTAACCCCTAGCCCCTGACTTCTGCCTTCGTACCCTAGTTTGTCTATGCAGAATGGGTCGAAATGGGGGACAATCAAGCGGGGCGGGCGGAGGAGTCGAGGATTGAAGATCTCGCAGAAGGGGCTGTACGCGCTGCAGGCGATGATGACCCTGGCGCGGCGGCATGAGCAAGGTGCAATCAAGATCCGGGACATTGCCGCGGAGAGCGACCTACCGGAGAAATTCCTGGAGTTGATACTGCTGGAATTGAAGAACGCGCGCATTGTGGACAGCGTGCGCGGGGCGCGGGGCGGGTATCAGTTGCGGCGCGATCCGGCCGAGATTCCTCTCAGTGACATTATCCGGTTGGTGGACGGTCCGCTGGCTCCGATGGGAGACGCAGAGCAGTTGCGCAGCCTGATCGCTAAAGATGAGGATCACCGGGCGCTGTATGAGGTTTTTCTCGCCGTCCGGGACGCAGCGGCCAAGATTCTGGAAAATACAACAGTGGCTGACCTGGTGGCCAGCAGCAGGGCGAAGAAGGGTTCTGGGGCCAAGAAGCATTAGGGGTGAGTTCCTCATGCGACGACAAGTGTGATCCCCGAATCTGTCCTAAATAGTTGAAATAGGGCTTTAGCCCGAAATAACAACACCACAGGCCCTAAAGGGCACCTTCTTCACGTCTACACGCGGCCGTCGAAGGGCCGCTCTTCCACGGCACTCGAGGCGCCCGTATCTCACCCGGGAAACGATCCAAATTTCGAAGCTACCTCTTGCTTACCGAGAGGAATCCAAAGGGCGAAGAAGGGTTCTGGGGCCAAGAAGCATTAGGGGTGGAGTTCATCATGCGACGACAAATGTGATCCCCGGATCGGTCCTAAATAGTTGAAATAGGGCTTTAGTCCGAAATAACAACACCACAGGCCCTAAAGGGCACCTTCTTCACGTCTACACGCGGCCCTCGAAGGGCCGCTCTTCCACGGCATTCGATGCGCCCGTATCTCACCCGGGAAACGATCTAATTTCAGGCTACCTCTTGCTTACCGAGGGGAACCCAATTAGTCTAACTCGGTAACCGAGAGGAGACTCCGTGAGCAAGCCTTCCGACCTTGTCCAGGGCACACTGGACATGTTGATTCTAAAAATATTGGCTTTGGAGCCTTTGAACGGATGGGCTATCAGTCAGCGCATGAAACAAATTTCCAGCGATGTGTTGGGCGTGAGTGACGGGTCACTCTATCCGGCGCTGCACAAGCTCGAGCGCAAGGGCTGGATTCGGGCTGAGTGGAAGGCGAGCGAAAACAATCGACGCGCCAAGTTTTATTCGCTGACCCAGCTCGGGCGGAAACATCTCGACAAAGAGGCGGCCAACTGGAATCGCGTGTCTGCGGCGATCTCTGGCGTGATGCTCATTGAGGAGGCCTGACATGCATCTCGTTGAATGGCTTTATTCCGTGACTCTGCGTTTGCGGTCACTCTTCCGCCCGAACCAGGTCGACCAGGAGATGAAGGAAGAACTCCGCGAACATCTTGAGCAGCAGATCAAGGAGAACGTTACGCTCGGCATGTCACGCGAGGAGGCGCGGCGCTCGGCCCTGCTTGCGATGGGCGGAGTCACGCAGATTGAGCAGCAGTGCCGCGACGCCCGAGGAAGAAATGTTTTGCAGGACTTTGTGCAGGACTTGCGATACGGCGTTCGGCAAATGTTACGCAATCCAGGCTTCACTGCACTGGCATTTCTGTGCCTTACCTTGGGGATCGGGGCTAATGCCGCCGTCTTCAGCTGGCTGGAAGGGATCTTATTCCGTCCTTATCCGATGGTTGCACACCAAGAACGGCTTTTTGCCGTTGCGGGAACGGTACAGGGAGAGAGTCGAGGAGACTTTCTTTCTTGGCCGGACTTCCTCGACCTGCAGCGGAACTGCACGCTGTGCGAGGACGCTTTTGTCACCAGCATTACCGGCAGTACGCTGAATATTGGGGATCACGCCGAAGTTACGACCGGAAGCATTGTATCGGCCAACTATTTCGATGCTGTGGGTGTGCATCCGTTTCTCGGGCGTGGTTTCGAGGCGGGTGAGGATGCAGGCAGCGATTCGCATCCTCTCGTCGTTATCAGTTACCAGTTTTGGCGCGAGCGCTTCAAGGGCGATCCGGAAATCATTGGCAAGATGCAGCGCCTGAACAATATTCCGCACACCATTATCGGAGTTACGCCCGAAGGATTCTATGGGACATTTGTGGGCAGGGACATCCAGTTCTGGGTGCCAGCATCGATGCAGGAAACCTTCGGCAACGGAGGTTACAAGCTCGAGGACCGCGGGGCGCGATGGATTGAATCCTATGTGCGCCTGAAACCGGGCGCCAGCCGAGCCCAAGCCCAACAGCAAATCACCGCGATTGCGACGCGATTGCAGAGGGAGTATCCGGCCACCAACCGCGGGCGCGGCATCGGGCTGTGGGCGCTATGGCAAACCCCATTCAACCATGCCGGCGAACTGCTCCCTACGCTCGAGGTAATGGTTGGAGTGGTGGCGTTTGTGCTGCTCATCGCGTGCGCCAACGTCGGGAATCTGCTGCTGGTGCGGTCGTTCGTTCGACGCCATGAGATGAGCGTGCGTCTCGCCATTGGAGCCAGCCGCGTGCGCTTAGTAAAACAGCTTCTCACCGAAGGGCTCATTCTGTCCGCGCTCGGCGCAGCCGGCGGGCTTCTGGTGGCGTATTGGTGCCGCCACGCGCTGGTGTTGTTGTTGCCTGCAGGGTTAAGTGGAGAACTGTACCTGCCTGGGCAAATGGACGAGCGCGTGATGGCCATGAGCGCCGGCGTTTGCTTGCTGGTAACGCTGATTGTGGGGATCATTCCCGCCTTTCAAACACGTCACCTCGATCTCGCCGGGGCTTTAAAGGCCGAGTCCTCAGGTGTGGTCGGCGCCCGGGGCAGAGCCTGGATGCGTTCTGGGCTCGTCGTCTTTCAGGTTAGTTTGAGCTTCATTCTGCTGGTTGGAGCAGCCTTGTTGCTCGAGAGCCTGGAGAAGGTCCGAAGCACAAACCCGGGCTTTACGACGACCAGCGTGGTGACGACTGGGGTCTCGCTGGTGTCTTCTGGATACGATGTCCCGCGGGCCAAGATTTTTCAGGACGAACTGATGGATCGGCTGCATGCGCTTCCGGGGGTGGAATCCGCGGCTTACGCGCGAGTGACGCCGCTGGGCTACGCCACGTACTCCACCACGCCGGTTGCTGTCGATGGCTATCAACCTTCACCTGACGAACTGCCGGACATTGAGTACAACCAGGTGGGTCCGGGATATCTGGCAACTTTGGGAATCCCTCTTCTTTCCGGCCGGGAATTTGTGCGCACGGATGATGAGAATGCGCCGCTGGTGGCGATCGTGAATCGAACCATGGTGAATCGCTACTGGGGTGGTCAGGATCCGATCGGCCGAAGACTTCAAGTAAAGGGACGATGGGCGCGTGTCGTAGGAGTAGTTGCTGACTCGAAGTATGAAAGCGTGCGGGAGACTCCGAGGCCATTTTTCTATGTGCCGCTGCGGCAGGATTTCGAGCGAGAGCCTGATCTGAACATCCGGACCAGTCAATCTCTGGCGAGCCTGCGGGCCGCGCTGGTTCGCGAAGTGCATGCTTTGGATTCCAATCTGGCGCTCTACGAGATGCTCACGCTCCAGGAGCAGGTGAATCGCTCGACCTCCCCGCAGGTCGTGGCGGTCACACTGGTGTCGATTTTGGGTGGGCTGGCCCTTCTACTTGCGGCTGTAGGTTTTTACGGCGTGATGTCGTATGCGGTTGCGCAAAGCACGCGCGAATTGGGCCTGCGCATGGCACTTGGAGCAGACGCGGCGAACATGTTGCGATTGGTGATCTCCCGCGGGTTGCGGTTAACAGCGGCGGGCGTCCTGTTCGGGGCGGTGGCGACGCTGGCTCTCACAAGATTCCTGGGACAGCTTCTTTATAACGTCAGCCCTTACGATCCAGTGGTGTTTGGATTGGCGGTAGTGGTTATGAGCGCCACCGGGATTTCCGCGTGCCTCCTGCCGGCGTGGCGCGCGAGCCGGACTGACCCGGCGCGGGTGCTGCGGGATTAAAGCGCGATGCTTACTGCGCAAGTATTCCCAGGTCTCGCAATTGCAGCGAGACCTGGGGCACCCCAGTCAATTGTTGGATTTCAGTGGCGGGCGACGACTACCACCATGAAACTGCCGGGTTTGGCTTGGGGGCGTCCGGTGGCTCCTGGTTTCTGCTCTTCGAATTCGGCGGTTGGCAAATAGATCTTGTGAGTGGAGGTGTCCACATCCATGGTGCGGGCGCCCATGGGCGTGGTTACTGTCTGCACGACTTCGAATTTACCCGGGGACGTCTCAGCGACGACATTGAGCTTGCCGTCGCGGCAGCTGGCGAATGCCTGACCGTCATGGAAGCGCGTGGCATCGACGCCCATGCCGATGGGCAGATCGGCGATCACCTTGCCATCCTCGGCGCTCATCACGATCATCTTCTGGGGTTTGCGGCATCCGACGAAGAGGCGATGCTTCTCGGTGTCGATTGCCATGCCCACGGGCGCGCCGCCGGGGGCGACCGGCCAATGCGCCAGCACTTTTCTTGCTTTGAGGTCGACGACAGCGATCTGGTCTTTGTCTTCGAGATTGACGTAGACCTTGCCGGCGCCGTCGGCAGCGAGAAATTCCGGCTTGCCACCCAGTTCGATGGGCGGATCGATGGAGCCGGACTTGGGATCGACGTCGGGCTTGAGCGTTAGCAGCACACCTTCGTCGCC
>Ga0209166_10003168_pt1 | contig 12018 bp, 8 predicted proteins | sample Coa_R1_3_FD_187151 | JGI IMG/M metagenome (GOLD analysis project Ga0209166, IMG submission 187151) | Surface soil microbial communities from Centralia Pennsylvania, which are recovering from an underground coalmine fire - Coalmine... | ecosystem: Environmental > Terrestrial > Soil > Unclassified... | reverse complement strand
CACCCATCCGACCGCCACCGCCAGCAAAATCAGGCCAAGACCGGCCAAATAGAACCCTTTGGGAGACATAGGCACTATTTGGACTCCACCGCGACACCTCCAGTGCCCGTTTCAGCAGCCCAAATCTCATTCGAACAAAAATCCCCGCTCAACTCGCTGCAAACAAACGCTTTATAATAATACATTGACAAATATGACGTTTATGATATCATAGGCTGTGATATCTTGGCGGGCCGTTCTCTCTCACCCGGCCACGGCAGTTTCTGCTCGTCGGCCATCGCCCGAATCCCTCGCGCCGATTTTTCCCTCCCTTATCCCCTTTACAATCAACACTTACAGATGTGTAGGCAAACAAATCACTTTATCCCCCTTTAGAATCAACACTTACGTAAAAACCGGGGAGGGGGGCCGGTTATGGTTAACTCGCCCTCGCTCAACTTGTTCTCCGCCGTTCCACAACACTATAATTCCGCCACGCATTCTCAACAGGAGACTCCTTTGCCCGTCGGAACCCCTTTTCACGAACGCACTCTCGCCCTCTGCGAAAGCCTCAACTATCGCGAGTGGTCCGGCTATTACACCGTCAGCGTCTACGAAATGCACCACGAGCACGAATACAACGCCATCCGCAATTCCGCCGCGCTCATCGACATCTCTCCGCTCTACAAATATCGCGTCACCGGACCCGACGCCACGCGCCTCGTCAATCGCATCATCACGCGCGACATCGAAAAAGTCGCCGTCGATCAGGTCATCTATTGCTGCTGGTGCGATTCCGAAGGCAAAGTCATCGACGATGGCACCATCACTCGCCTCGGCGAAAACGAGTATCGCTGGACCGCCGCCGATCCCAGCCTTCGCTGGTTTGGGCAAAACGCGCTCGGCCTCGACGTCCAGCTCGAAGACATTTCCGAACAGCTCGCCGCGCTCGCGCTCCAGGGCCCCACGTCCGGCAAACTTCTTCACGCCGCCGCCGACGCCAGCATCGCCAACCTCAAATATTTTCGCGTCGCGCACGGAAAAATCGCCGGCGTTCCCGTGGACATCTCCCGCACCGGCTACACCGGCGACCTCGGCTACGAAATCTGGGTGCCGTGGAACGACGCCGTCAAAGTCTGGGACAAGCTCATGACCATGGGCAAAATCTTCGACATTCATCCCGCCGGAATGATCGCGCTCGACATCGCGCGCATCGAAGCCGGCCTGATTCTCATCGAAGTCGACTACACTTCCAGCAAACGCGCGCTCATCGATTCGCAGCGCTACTCGCCCGCCGAAATCGGTCTCGGCAAATTAGTCGATTTGAAAAAAGAAAACTTCGTCGGCCGCGAAGCCCTCGCCGCCGAGGCAACGCGCGGTGCGGCACGCGCCCTCGTCGGCCTCGAAATCGATTGGAACGAAGTCGAAGCCGTCTACGAAAAAATCGGCATGGCGCCGCAAGTTCCCGGCATGGCCTCGCGCGTCGCCGTCCCCGTCTATCGCGGCGGCCGCCAGGTCGGCAAAGCCACTTCCACCACCTGGTCCCCCACCCTCAAAAAAATGATCGCCCTCGCCTGCGTCGATCGCCGGCACTCCGCCCTCGGCACCACGCTCCACATCGAAATGACCGTCGAAGCCGCGCGAAAATCCGTCGCCGCCAAAGTCGTGCCCATACCTTTTTTCAATCCGCCCCGCAAAACCGCGGTGCCAATTTAATGAATCAAACCTTTCCAACTCGAAAATACAAACGGTGGCCGTCTGGCCGCCGTCGCCCTCTCATGAAGTCGTACACAAACCGACGACGCTTCTTTCCTTCGCGCAGCTCCGTTCCGTACTCGGCGGCCGGCTACAACTCACTTCGTGATGAGTGCGTTGGAATTAACGTTGTAACCCAGAAGTCGAATGACATTGCCGTCCTTCCTCCAGACAAACACTTCCTGTGCGTCTCCTTCGGCGTACTTCGTCGTATAATTCAGGCGAATCGTGGTACCCGACGTCGCGAAATTTACGAGATATCCCTGCTGCATCGCGGATTGAACATTTCCAAGTTTCTTGTGGATCGCAGTCAGCAGAGCCAGAAACTCCTCGGCCTTCGTGACTTCTCTCAACTTTGGATCGGCCTGATTATAGATATTCAGAAAATCTTGAGCATCAAGTTGCCGGTGAAAATTGGCAACGCGCTCTTCGGCCGCTTTAACGTCCTCGCTCGTTCCACATCCGGCTTGGGCGACAAGAATCACAAAGGAAAAAATCAAATTCGCAAGTTTTTTCAATTCTCCCCCTCGGTTATCAATGGAATTGGGACATTAGCAAATTTTAGCAGCCAACAAATACTCGTTTTGAAACGCGATAAATTCTCTCACGCTGGTCAAGCTCCAACGCGCGATGACTCAATGATTCACCGCGAACGCGAGACCGGAATTGAGAAGCGCGTCAAGCCGGGAACGATCCAACACCTCGCCACGCACGATGACCGCGCGGATTTTTTGTGTGTTCTGGATATTATCGAGAGGATTTGCGTCGAGTAAAACTAAATCGGCGTTTTTGCCGGCGGCGACGGTTCCTTGCGAATCGAGATGGCCGAGAAATTCCGCGGGATTGCGCGTCGCGGTTTCGAGCGCTTCCATCGGCGTCAAACCCGCTTTCACGAGCAACGCAAGTTCTTCGTGCAGGCTGAAGCCGGGAACGACGTACGGAGCGGCGCTGTCCGTCCCGGCAAGAATTTTCACTCCGTTTTTTTGCATCAGTCCGGCAAGCGCGAGCGATTTTTCGAGCATTGCGGCGCGCAGAGAAAATTCTTCGGCGGAGATATTTTTCATTTGCGCTTCGTCGCTTTTGCGCCAGTTTTCCAGCAGTTTCGCGGGCACATATTTTGCGTTCGGATCGGAAGCCAGATTCAAGCTCGAGGAAGGAAAAGCGTCGTTGCGCAGCAGAATTAAAGTCGGCGTCTGCCACGTCTGCTGCTCGCGGAATTTTTCCATCAGCGCCGCGGCTTTTTTCTCCGAATAGTTTTCGAGCACTTCCCGCTGCCACGCAAGCTGCCGCGCCTTGGATTGCGCTGGTGTGGCTTTCCTGGTGAGAACGCGAAACTGCTTTCGCATCAAGTCCGCTTCGTCCGCGGAGCAGGCGCGAAGTTCGCACGTCAGGTGCTCGATCGAGCGTTGCCCCGCGTCGGAAGCTTCCCACGCCGTCACGCGGTCGGGAACGTGGCCGGAAAAAGTGCGATGCTCCGCGCGGCACGTTTGCGCGATCGCGAAATACGCTTCGCGCGAAAGTTGCGATTGCACTTTGATGAAATCAACGCCTTTTTCGACGAGCGAGTGGATCGCAACCGGAGCTTGTTTGCGGCTCGCGACAACGAGCGACGGCTGAAACGACGGAGGATTGCCGTCGAGATACGGCCCGGCAAACACGATGCGCGGCCCGATTCGCTTTCCTTCGTCAATTTCCCGGCGAAGCGGGATCAGGTAATCGAGATAGCCGCCCATGTCGCGAACGGAAGTAATTCCATTCGCAAGCAGCAGCGGAAGAAAAAACTCGCGGCTGCCGCCGGGTTCGCCCGCGCCGGTGAGGTGCAAATGCATGTCGCTCAAACCGGGAATCAGAAATTTGCCGCGGCCGTCGATTACTTTTGCGCCGCGCGGAACGCCGACGGAAGTGGAAGCGCCAAGCGCGATGATTTTTCCTTTGTCGAGCAAAACCGTTTCGTCGGGCGCCGCCGCCGCGCCGGTCATGTCGATCACGGTTACGTGCGCGATCGCCACCACGGAACTTTGCGGCTCTTTGCACGCGCCGAGCAAACAACACGCCGCAACAAGCATTGCAAACAGTGCAGCGAATTGTCTGCGTTTCAAGCGGGCCTCATGGATTCAATCGATTGTATTTTTTCAGAACGGCGCGAAGCTTTTCATGATCGAGCGCGATCGCGCGGTGATTTTCAATTCCAGTCGTCGTTTCCGCGGCGACCATCGCGTTCACGATCGCTTCTTCCACGGATTGCACCGTGGCGGCAAAAATGGAATCGAGATCTGCGTTGGGAAGCATCTTCAAATCCGCGATGCCCTTTTCCTTGCTCGCGCCGGAATTCGCGGTGGAAAACGCGATGAAAATATCTCCCGAGCCGTCGCCGGAAATGCTTCCGTTGCGGCCAAGCCCGAGCGAGACGCGGCGCGCAAGCCGTTTGAGCTGATGAGAAAGAAGCGGCGCATCGGTTGCGACGACGACGATAATCGATCCGCGCTCCGCATCGTTGAAACCGGCCGAGGCGTACGCCGGATCTTCGGGAATTTCCTTGCCGACCGGAACTCCCGCGATACGAAGTTGCGGACGGCGGCCGTAATTGCATTGCACGAGCGCGGCAACGGTGAAAGTTCCTTCGCCGAGTTTCACGACGCGCGAGGAAGTTCCGATGCCGCCCTTGAATTCATTGCAGATCATTCCGGTGCCGCCGCCGACTGAGCCCTCTTCGACGGCGCCGGAATGTGCCGTGTCAATCGCGTGAAATGCGTGTTCGGGTTTTACGTGAAATCCGTTGATGTCATTGAGCCAGCCGTCCCAGGTTTCCGCGACGACGGGAAGCGACCACCAATAACCGGTCGGATCGGGCTGTCCGTGTTTCACGCGCCACTCAATCACCGCGTCGCGGACGACGCCGACGCTGTGCGTGTTCGTGATCATCACGGGCCCTTCCAGGAATCCGGATTCTTCGACCCAAGTCGTGCCGGTCATTTCGCCGTTTCCGTTTTGCGAAAACCATCCGGCAAAAACGGGCTCGGTCATGGAATTTTTTCCGCGCGGAAGAATCGCGGTGACGCCGGTGCGGACCGGTCCTTTTCCCACCTGGAGTTTTCCTTCGCCGGAAATAATCGTGGTGTGGCCGACGAGAACGCCCGGAACGTCGGTAATGGCGTTGTTCGGTCCGGGCGCGCCGTCAAAAGGAACGCCGAGATCGCGCGCGCGCGGTTTTGCTTTTTCCTGCGCGCGTGAGGCGGAAGAAAAAAGAGACGCGGAGAGTAGAAAAAAGAAAATGACGGAATGACGGCGAATCATTCTGGCTCCTCGGCGGGAAAAATACGCAACACGGAATCGCCGGACGAGTTTAACCCAGCTCGGATGCGAAGACGTGTTCTAAAGCGAACCGGAGCGCACCGGCGATGAACCGGGATTCTTCGGAAGCGAGAAGGAACGGAGGAGCGAGAAGAATGTGATCGCCGCGCAGGCCGTCCACGCAGCCTTTCGCGGGATAGTCGAGAACATTTTTCCAGAGCATAGCTTGGCGGATTTTTTCTGCGACGTTTTGCTCTTTTGGAAATGGCTCGCGCGTGGATTTATTTTTTGCGGATTCGATGCCGAGAAGAAGACCGAGGTCGCGACTTTCGCCGACGTTCGGATGCGCTTCGAATGGTGATATGAATTGGCGAAGTTGTTTGGCGGCGGATTTGACGCGCCGAGATAGCGTTGTCCATCTGTCGAAACGATCCACGAGCCTTCGCCGCGAACGGCCGTGGGCAACGCTTTTTTAAGGTTTCGAGGGAAGAGAGCGGAGGAATCAGGCATTTTGCCGGATGGAATTGTAACAAACGGTGAAGCGCGATTGCTTGCATCGGAAAGCCAACGCCCGCATCGCCGAGTTTTCCCGGCCGATGCGGCGTTGTTTATTTTCGTGTCCGAAGCGCAAAAAGAGCGTGTCGGTTTTAAGGCAGGACGGTGATCTTGCCCTTCATTCCCAGTCCATCGTGGAGCGCGCAAATATAAGGAAACACACCGGCATGCGTAAACGTCACCCGGAATCGCGTGACGCCTAGAGGAGTCATGGGAAGAAACAATTGATCCTGTGGCGAGGCGCCGATGAGCCCGGAATGCACGCTATCGGCGGAGGAGTTGATCGTGCCGTGTAAAGCTCCGTCCGGATCGAGGGTTGCGTTGACGGGCGGAACGGGGTTTTGCGGCTCGACGCCAAACGTAATGGTGTGAGGAGTTATCGGATCCAAGTTGGTCCATTCCACCGTGTCGCCGGCGTGGATCACTTTTTCCGAGTCCATGAATCGCATGATGGAGAATGTCTCGGATCCTCCACCGGTCGCAATAATTTCGCCTCCGCCCGTTGTGACGGCATTCCTGTCGGCGAGCGAGTTGTGTTGTTCGTGTTCGTTGTCGTTGTCAGCGTCCGAGAGAAGATCTTCACGCTGGTCGGCGGCTTGATCGTCGTAATAACCCTGCGCATGAGGAAGCGGCTGGGAGAAATCAAGAACATGGACGACGCCAGTCATATTTTGGTGAACGAGGCAAACGAGTTTGAAGTTGCCGGCGGTTGGGAACGTGACGGTGAATTTCTGGCCATTGACTAAAGGAGGCGTGGTCAAACAAGTGGAGCCGTCAAAGCTGGCCGATGCTCCCAACGAAAAACCGGGACAGCCGACTTGAAACGGAAGGCGTGTCTGGCCGAGTTTGAGGAAGGTGACGGTATGGATTTCTTCGACGGCGGAGGTCCAAGTGACGGTGTCGCCGACGTGAATCCAGATTTCGTTGGGTAGAAATGCGAGCGCCTGATGCCCTAACGATTTATCTTGCGCTCCCACAGTCGCGCGCCATTGCGCACGAACACCCGGCGGAAAGACAAAGAAGGCGAGTGCGGACATGCAGAGAAATATTGCGGCACGGTGAAGCAGTTTCAGAACATTCATTTTTTCTCCTAAGGTAAACAGTTGTGTCGCGGGAAGAGTCGGACCAAGGACCCGATTGAAGAAAGAGCAAGGCGAGCGCGAGACGTTGCGCCGAATGCACCTCTCTACGTCCCGCAAGTATAGGAATGGCCGATGGACAATACTGTTCGAAAGTGCACACATTGACCCTTATTCCGATATTGAAGGAAGCGAAAGCGGAACGGTGGAGGCTCGGAAGGCGCGCTGTATTATCAGGGCGTGGCATACGGACCAATCTTGGCAAGGATTACTTTGGGCACGAACTGAAGTCTCTACGACTTGGATGATTTTATAAGTGTGATAGGCTGGCGCGGCAATTTTTTGGAGGACGTGAATGCGGAATTCATTGCGGGCGGTAGTTGGATTGGCGGCGGCTTTGTTGGCAATGGCGGCGAGTGCGGCGGCGCAGCAGGGCGGGAAGCCGGTGAAGCTGGAAGTGGATCTGCGCGAAGCGGCGCGGCGCGTTTATCACATGAAGATGGAATTTGCGGTGAAGGCGGGGCGGTTCACGCTGGTTTATCCGAAATGGATTCCGGGCGAGCATGCGCCGAACGGGCCGATTGTGGATGTGACGGGCGTGAGATTTTTTGCGAATGGGAAGGAAGTGGCCTGGCGGCGGGACACGGTGGATATGTACGCGTTCTCGTGCGAAGTGCCGGCGGGAGTGGAAACCCTCGAAGCGACGCTGGATTATTTATTGCCGCAGGATTCGGGGACGGCGGGAGTGGCGTCGTCCACGGCGCAAATCGCGGAATTGCCGTGGAATCTGGTGGTGCTGTATCCGAAGGATACGAAATCGGATGACGTGAACTTTTCCGCGAAGCTGCGAATTCCGGCGGGATGGAAATATGCAACGGCGCTGCCGGTGACGAAGGAATCGAGCGAAGGGATTGAATTTGAAACGGTGTCGCTCACGACGCTGGTGGATTCTCCGGTGCTTGCGGGCGCGTACTTGAAGACGTACGACCTTGCACCGGGACAGAAGCCGGCGCACAAAATCAATATTGCCGCGGACAGCGCGGCGATGGCGGAAGCGACGCCGGAAGAACTTGCGGCATGGCGGCAGCTCGTGGCCGAGACCGGAGCGCTTTTTGGCGCGCGGCATTACCGGCACTACGATTTTTTGCTGGCGCTGACGGATCATCTGGCGCCAAACGGGCTGGAGCATCACGAATCGAGCGACAATCGCGTGCCGGAGCGGACGCTGCACGATGCGGATTTGCTGGAAACGCAGATGGATTTGCTGCCGCACGAATTTTTTCATTCGTGGAATGGAAAATACCGCCGCCCTGCGGGACTTTCGACGCCGAATTATCAGGAGCCGATGCGGGACGAGCTGCTGTGGATTTACGAAGGGCTGACGCAATACTACGGCGTGGTGCTGGCGGCGCGGAGCGGCGCGTGGAAAGCGCAAGGGCTGCATGAATATATGGCGGTGACATTTGCGCGGCTTGATCGAAGGCCGGGGCGAACGTGGAGAGACCTGGAAGACACGGCAATCTCGTCGCAACTTTTATATACGGCGCGGGAGGCGGGAAGTTCTTGGCGGCGGCCGGTGGATTATTACGAAGAGAGCGAATTGATTTGGCTGGATGCGGATACGCTGATTCGGGAAAAGACGGGCGGAAAGAAATCGCTGGATGATTTTTGCCGCGCGTTTCATGGCGGAGAAGGCGGCGAGCCAAAGCTGATTCCGTACACGCTCGACGATGTGGTGGCGACGCTGAATGGAATTGCGCCGTATGACTGGAAGAAATTTTTTGAAGAGCGAATTCATTCGCACGGGCCGGGCGCGCCGCTCGCGGGACTGGAGCGGAGCGGATGGAAGATTGTTTTCAATGCGACGATGAATGAGCATGAGAAATCGGAGGAAGAATCGGGGCACGTGATGAATGCGGAATTTTCGCTGGGATTTTCCGCGCACTATCCGGGCGGCGAGAATGCGGATGAAGTGGCGGAAGTGATTGCGGGTTCGCCGGCGGAGAAAGCGGGATTGGCGGCGGGAATGAAACTGGTGGCGGTGAACGGACGAAAATGGACGCCGGATATTTTGCGGGAAGGGATTCGCGGCGCGAAGGATGGGAAAGAGCCGATCGAGTTGCTGGTGGAGAATGATGAGTTCTATCAGACGGTGAAGATCGATTGGCATGGCGGAGAACGGTATCCGCATTTGGAAAAGATTGCGGGGACGGCGGATGTGCTGGCGGAGGTTGCGAAGATGAGGGCGGCGGCGGTGAAGTGAGTCGTACGTTTTACGTTTTCAGTTGTAAGTAAAAACAAAAAGAAAGTGTTTTCGCGTTTGGATGAGCTGTGAGGGTTGGCGGACGTTTTTTCTAACGCAGAGGACGCAAAGAGCACGGAGGACGCGAAGAGTTTCGGTGGTGTTTGATTCTTTGAGGCGACGGCTAACATCGAAGAGAGATTATATTTTCCACAAACCGAGCGATTCCTCGAATTGAATCGGAGAAGCAAAAGCGCCGGTTTGTTCCGCTCGAAATGACGGAGACAGTTTAGTTTGCATGGCAGACGGCCAAAATGGCGGGGGATTCCGTTGCGGCGGAAGCGGAAATGAAAAGCGCGATGGGCGATCGCGGCGTAGGCTGAGCGGTGGCGCTAGTATCGAACGCACGACACAGGTTGCTTGGCGCTGGATTTCGCGCGCGCAAATACTTAGGCAGAAAAAGGATGACCGTGACGAAGACGCGGACGGGCGAAGCTTGGATGGCGGCGGATGAGTATGGAAGAAGGCTGCCGAAGTTTACGTTGAATTTGTTGGTGAAGGATGTGGCGAAGGCGATTCCTTTCTATAGAGATGTTTTGCAGGCGACGGTGCGGTATGCGGATGGGGATTTTGCCGCGCTGGAGATTGGCGGAACGGAATTTATGTTGCACGCGGATCATGCGTATGACCGGCATCCTTTGCATGCGCGGGTGCAAGGTGTTGCGGTGCGCGGGGTGGGAGCGGAGATTCGAGCGATGGGAATGGATCCGGATGCGGCGGAAGCGAGAGCGAAGAAATTTGGGGCGGAGATTGTGCAGGAAGCGCGGGACTTTCCGCATGGGTGGCGAGACGTGATGCTGGCGGACGCGGATGGATATGTTTGGGCGGTGGGAATTGCGATTGGCGGGAAGTGAAAGGGCGAGCGTTATTGCCGCCGATTTGGTTGGCCGGTACAGTTGACATCGAAGAGGGCCGCTTCAGAAAGCGGCCCCAACATTTCGGCTGCGGATGGATTGTGGCCGAGCAAATGTTGCAAGAAGCGCCCGCCTCAGAAGGCGGCCGCTACAACGGCTTTCCAGGAGAAATGTTGGCGATAGAGTTTGTGGAGTGGACGCGGCCTCGATCCAGCGACTGGAGGCTAGACTTGAGACGAGTTGACATCGAAGAGGGCCGCTTCACAGTGCGGCCCTTACATGGTTTGGTGGTCCGAGCGTGGATATGGCGGTGGCACATGCTGAGGTCGTAAGAGCGCAGGCAAGAGTGCCTACGCTACCAAGAGGCGTGGAAACGTGGCAGTATTTTCGGGCGAGGAAATCCATGAAAACGATGCGGAAGATGTTGGCGGTTGCGGCGATGTGCTGCGCGATGGCGCGGGGATTGAGTGCGCAGGAAGCGGCGAAGCATGCGATTACGTTTGACGATTTGATCAGGCTGCAGCGCGTGGCGGAGCCGGCGATTTCGCCGGATGGGAAATGGGTGGCGTACACGGTGGCGGTGCCGGACATGGAAGCGAACCGGAATGCGAGCAATATCTGGCTGGCGCCGGCAAGCGGCGGCGAAGCGATGCAATTGACGCAGAGCGGAAAGGATTCTTCGCCGGTGTGGTCGCCGGACGGAAAGACGATCGCGTTTATTTCGTCGCGGAGCGGAGAAGGGCAAGTGTATTTGCTGTCGATGGAAGGCGGCGAGGCGCATCCGCTGACGAAACTTTCGACGGGCGCGGATCTGGCGATCTGGTCGCCGGACGGGAAGACGATTGCGTTTACTTCGGGCGTGTACCCGGAATGCAAGGACGACGAGTGCAACAAGAAGAAGGACGAAGAGGCTGGGAAGAATAAGGTGAAGGCGCATGTGGCGGAAGCGCTGCTGTACCGGCACTGGACGCATTGGAACGAAGGAAAGCGGTCGCATTTGTTTGTTGTGCCGGCGGATGGAAGCGGCGCGGCGAAGGATTTGACGGAAGGCGCGAATTACGATGTGCCGCCGGATCAGCGGGGCGAGGCGAGCGACATAAATTTTTCGCCGGATTCGAAAGAGATTTGCTTTACGGCGGTGACGGACAAAGTGGAAGCGGCGAGCACGAACGCAGATTTATTTGTGGTGCCAGCGGGCGGCGGCGAAGCGAAGCGGATTACGACGCAGACGGGATTTGACGGGAATCCGGTGTATTCGCCGGATGGAAAGTACATTGCGTATCACGCGCAGCTGACGGCGGGATATGAATCGGACCGGTGGCGCGTGATGCTGTACGACCGGGCGACGGGAAAAAATGAAAATTTGACGGAGACGTCGTTTGACAGAAGCGCGGCGAATCTGGCGTGGTCGGCGGACAGCACGAAGATTTATTTGAATGCGGAGAATGAAACGCTGGACCCGATTTACGAAATGGCGCCGAAGGTTGGCGCCGTGCCGAAGAAACTGATCGATGGATTTAACGGCGCGGTTTCGATGAGCGCGGATGGAAAGACCTTTGCTTTTACGCGGACGACGCTGACGATGCCGGCGGAAGTGTTTACGGCGGCGAGCGATGGAACGGGAGTGAAGCAGTTGACGCATCAGAACGACGCGGCGCTGGCGAACATCGAGATGAATGCGCCAGAGAAATTCTGGTTCGAAGGGGCGGAAGGCACGCGGGTGCATGCGATGCTGATCAAGCCGCCGAAATTTGACGCGACGAAAAAGTATCCGCTGCTGGTGCTGCTGCACGGCGGACCGCAAACGATGTGGGGCGATTCGTGGGGATACCGATGGAACGCGCAGGTATTTTCAGGCGCGGGATACGTGACGCTGCTGATCAACCGGCGGGGATCGACGGGATTCGGGCAGAAATTTACGGATGAGATTACGAACGATTGGGGAGGAAAACCTTACGTCGATGTGATGAAAGGCGTGGACGCGGCGCTTGCGAAATATCCATTTATCGATGGGAAGAAGATGGCGGCGGCGGGCGGATCGTACGGCGGATACATGGCGGACTGGATTGCGACGCACACGGACCGGTTCAAGGCGATCGTGAGTCATGCGGGGATATGGGATAAGAACTCGATGTATGCGACGGAGGAGTTGTGGTTTGAAGACCACGATATGCAGGGGACGCCGTGGAGCGCGCCGGACAAT
>Ga0209166_10003167_pt1 | contig 12019 bp, 11 predicted proteins | sample Coa_R1_3_FD_187151 | JGI IMG/M metagenome (GOLD analysis project Ga0209166, IMG submission 187151) | Surface soil microbial communities from Centralia Pennsylvania, which are recovering from an underground coalmine fire - Coalmine... | ecosystem: Environmental > Terrestrial > Soil >... | reverse complement strand
TACGGTTGGCGACCTGCGTTCATCGGAATCGGGCTGATCAGCCTAGTGTGGATTCCAGCTTGGATCAAATGGATGCCACGCAGCGGAACGATAGAGGACTCCCTCCCTGTGGCCCGTGGCTTTGTCGATATTCTGCGGCAGAGGTCATTTTGGGGTGTTTGCGCAGGCCACTTTTCGGTCCTCTATTTGCTCTATTTCATGCTCACCTGGCTTCCGTTCTATCTCGTGCGCGGACGTAATCTTTCCATGCAATCCATGGTCAAGATCGCCACCGCATATTACCTGATTGATGCTCTGTCGGCCATCACGACTGGTTGGCTCTCAGATTTCTTCATCCGCAGGGGCCAAACACCCACTCTGGTGCGCAAGTCCGCGATGGCCATCGGACACGCGATAGCAGCAATCGCGCTCACGAGTTGCGCGTTGGCGAACTCTCACTGGTACCTCGTGTTCCTGGTTGCCATCGGTATAGGTGAAGGAGTGGCAGGTTCTGGGCCGTTCGCGTTTTCCCAGACGCTTGCAGGGCGCCACACAACAGGAAAGTGGACAGGCCTGCAAAACACATTCGCAAACCTTGCGGGTGTCGTAGCTCCGGCACTTACCGGGTTTCTACTGGATCGAACTGGAAAGTTTCTAGCGCCACTCGCGATCGCGGCCGCGGTATTGGTCGCTGGCGGCCTGTCGTGGGTGTTTGTAGTCGGCCGAGTCGAGGAAGTGAGTTGGAAATCAGAGCAGCGCGTAGCATCCGTACCGGCCCGCGCCAACGTCTAGAGATGCGGCTCTGACTGTCTCGCCCCTTCTTCGCCGTTTACCGCACGCAGTGGATACAGCGATTGCTGATGAGTGGTCGGCAGACCTTACCTTACAAGATTAGGGAAGAGTTGCTCGTCAGAACGAAGCCGCTCTGCGGCGGACGCTTCGCGTGTATAGACGCAAGCCTCTGAACTGCGCTCTTGAACAACTAACCGTCCGGCACTAGAATGATCCAGATGAATGCAAGAACTACTACATCGATGACCATCAATAACAACGTTTTTGCTGAATCCCGCCTCTGGCAATGTTTTTCAGGCGAAAATCGATTGAAAATCCACAGACCCGCGTCCGCCGCCACCGCGAGCGGCTTCCTTATGACGGCTTAATCGAACGCGCGCGCCCCCCTGCCTCCATCCGACTTGCCGCATGCGCCGCGTCCGATTAAGCACTTACGTCATCTGGCAAGAATGCCTGTGCAGTTCTCCGGTGTGAGGTAGTTGTTGGTCGTATGTTGCTATTGATTGGAGCACGTGCGACGTGAACTGTGGTTGCACGCGCGAGCCCGTGGGTGCATTAGCCAGGCATATAATTGTTCTCCGGCCGGTTAACTCTCTTTAGCAGAGGACGTAAATGTTCCGCAGAAGCGGTTGGAGCCTCATGTGTATCCTGCTCGCGCTGAGCGGCGGTCTTGCCCAGCACGACCACACCAATTCTGACGAGGAGAATATCGGCTGGGTTCCCCGCGAGATTCTCCAGCGCGCCGTGCCGTTACGCGAGGGGATCGGAAGCATCAATGATCCGGTCACTACGGCTTCTCCAGAGGCGCAGCTTTTCTACAACCAGGGAGTGGCCTACCTGCATTCCTACGTTTGGATCGAGGCCGCGCGATCGTGCCATCAAGCTTTGCGCACCGACCCGAACTTAGCGATGGCACACATCTGTCTCAGCCGGGCCTATTCGGGACTTGAGGATCAGGCAGCAGCGCAGGCTGCTTTGCAGACTGCGAGGTCGCTGGCCAGAAATGTCAGTGAGCGCGAGCAATTGAGAATCGCGCTCAGAGCCCAGCAGCTTGCGGCGATCAACGACATTCAAAACGTCGGCAAGCACGAGGCGTACAAGAAGGCTATAGACGATGCCTTAACGAAATATCCCGAAGATACCGAACTCTGGTTGTTACGAGGCAATGCGGAAGAACCAACTGCAGCCGGGCGCGGCCAGCGTGGACTCGTTGGAGCCGTTGCCTACTACCAAGCTGTGCTCGCAATCGCCCCTGACAACCCCGCCGCCGAACATTATCTAGTGCATGCTTACGAGTCAATTGGGCACCCGGAGGAGGCTGTGAAGCACGGTGCGATCTACGCTCGCCTGTGTCCCGCAGTCGCACATGCTCAACACATGTACGGACACGATCTCCGTATCGTCGGTCGGATAGACGAATCGATTGCCCAGTTTCGCAAGGCCGACGCGATCGAAAAGGCATATTACGAATCTGAAAAGATTCCAGCCCGCTACGATTGGCATCGCATTCACAACCTCGACTTGATGGCAGAATCGTACGAATTCAAGGGACAGATCAAGGAAGCAGAGGAATTGCTGAGAGAATTTTTTTCGCTGCCTGCCAACGACGGGCTCTGGGCAAGTTATCAGGGCGACTGGCCCCGCTTTTTGCTCTCACACGGACGCTACCGGGAAGCTGAGGCCGCCGCTGGTGACATGGTTCAAGGCAAATTTGCGCTCCAGCGTGCAGCCGGTCATTTGTTCTCTGCTCGCGCTTTTGTGGCAACCGACAGGTTGGACCGAGCTAGACAAGAGATGGTTGCCGCAGAGAAAGAACTCCAGAATGTTCCTGAGTCCGATCCTGAGCCTTTAATGCCGCAGCCGCGCAAGATGCTGAGCACCCAGATGGCGGTTTTGCAAGGCGAAATAGCTCTGCACGACAAAAAGGAAACTGACGCCAATGTACAGCTTTCTGCCCTGGTTCAGCGTTTCATGCTGGCGAGAGGTTCGGGTGACGGGGTGGGTCAATTATTCACGATGCTGTACCTTGCCCAGCAGGCGCGTGCACGTGCGGACTGGGCCTTGGTTGAGAGCATTGGGGAACAAATGCTTCTTTTCGATCCACAGTACGCGGGAGGGCATTTTGTCGCGGCACTCGCCGCTGAGCACAAGGGCGATGTTGAGCGCGCGATACGGGAATTTGACTCGGCACAAAACCTGTGGAACGAAGCTGACCCTGATTTTCCCGAACTGATGCAAGTACGCTCCAAACTCGCGCAATTGCGATGAGTATCTTTTACAGCAGGAAAGCGCGATTCGTCCAACGGCATCGGGCGTTTTCAGCGTTTTTCAAAGTGCTACATCCCATTGGATGAGTCGTCTGCAACTCTTTCATAAAGGTTTAATGAAGGCTTGCCGTGATTCGGGGCTTTCCAACGTTCGACGCAATAGCAAGGCTCAGTGCCCGACATGATTTCTAGCAAGGGTGAGTTCTGGACGATCACTTGCCGAATCTTTGCAGTTGGCAATCAGCTTCGCGAAATACGCATCGCCCTTTGCAGCCTCGCCGGCCTGATCCGCAGCGACAGCTGCGCCATACAGTGCATTGAATCGGTTCGGTGTCGCGGTCATTGACACCTCGAATTCGACGAGAGTCATTACCTTCTTTGGCGAGGATGCGGGAGCGGTCTCGAATCGCCGTCACCATGTTGTCGTGCGAGGCTCTTTACGTTGTTTGTGCTGGAGCAATCTCCACCAGTCAAACTAATTGCATGCAGAATCGCAGCCCGTCAGCAGGGACATTAACCATTGAAGCGACCATGTTAAAGCAGTATCATCGGCCCGAGTCGAGAGGTACCCGTATGAAGCCTTTCCTGTTTTCCGCCTGTGTCTTCGGTACATTAATTGCGCCTAGTGCTGCGTTCGCTCAAATGAACCCTTCGGATGTTCACGAACATGGTGGTGTAGCTTGCATCGAGTCGCCCACTCCAGGAAAGCGGCCCCCGAACACGGCGTGCGCGATTCTTCTGCAAAAGAAATTCACCTCGCTGCCATCCGGACCTCTTGTTTGGCGCTTTGAGAATTTCCCCACGACAGGAGCTGCGCAAGATGCCGCCACGCCAGCAAGCGTCGTGGTGGAAGCGGCAGGGAAAGTTTGGCTCCTCACCCTTGCGGCAAAGGGCGAGCGCTCCAACGGCGGAACGCTTGTCACGGAAACTAAGTTGCTTCCCCCCATTCCTCCTGGCCCAAGTTATGAGATCGTCGTCGCTGAGGCAGACCTCGGCCCAGAGGCCAACGTAATGACGCACAAACACTCCGGGCCGGAAACGTGGTACCTACTCAGCGGTGAGCAGTGCTTGGAGCTGCCCGGTCGAGCGGTGCGCGCTCGCGCCGGCGAAACGATGTCCGCCCCTGCAGAAACCCCCATGAAATTGAACATCGTCGGCACCGGGAAGCGTGATGCACTTTTCCTCATCGTTCACGACTCTTCTAAACCTTTCAATACTTTCCTCAACTGGAGCCCAAAAGGTCTTTGTCACAAGTAGGGCAGACCACTGGTGGGCTGCTATTTGCATTTCAGATCGGTCAGTTGATGAGTCGTCGGCAATCCTTACCTTGGGATTACTTCAGGCTTGCCCGTGATTCAGGAGCAATCTGCAAAGAGAATCGAGCAAGGTGACCGCGTACATCGGTTGCGCCCAATCAGGACGGTGCAAACGTCATGCTGGGGACGCGGACTACCAGCACTCCCAACTTACTTTGAGCAATTGCAGCCTATACAAGCAGCCCAAAAAGAGGATTCGGCGCAAATCTATGGTCGAATCTCAGATGTCGCAAGCTTACTGGGGTCTTTGATGTCTTTAGCATCGGCCGGCAGCAAGGGGTACATCTCGTCCTCGCCTTGTTGGCCCGGCACGAGAATCAAATGAGCTCTCGGCGGATGAACCATCCCAAGGCCACGCCTCTCCAGGCGAAGGTAGTATTCCTCTCCGGCCTTGCACTCCAGGCGAACCTCGGATTTATCCGCACGAAGAACGTGGGCTCCCGGGCTGATGAGAATGTTGAAATAACGGTCACCTTGCATGCGGGCGAGTTCACTATTATCAAGGTAGATTATCGGCTTCCCGCCAACCACGTCCGGGACGTGCCGATAAATGTGCACTTCAGCTTTCCCGCCCGTAACCGCCGCCAGTGCGGCGGAATTCTTCTCCTCCAGCGCGCTCATATTCTGCCGCACCTGAACGGAGTCGAAGGGAGCATCTCCATTGACGTAAGCTGAAAACTTCGCGCCTTTCGAGACGAAAGCCTCATCTCCTTTTAGAAATGGTATAACAGGTAACAACGCTATTCCCACAGCATCAGTGGGATCAGCATGCGGCTTGGAGTTGACCACAATCACTCTTGTCCCGCGAATCGCCACTTCGCTTCCGGTAATCGACTTGGCCGTCCTGACGCCCACTCGCAGCTCCGCGTTTCTCAGTGGCCTGCCCCTCGGCTTTACTACTGCCACCACGCCCGAAGCCAGGGCGTGCCGTGGAACCACCACCAGATCGCCCACTTTCACATCGTCAAGTACTTCGAACTCCACCGCATCGCCGACCTTGGCCTGCGCTGTCGATAGCCTCTTTGTGATCCTCAACTCAATCGGGGTGCCGTCGGGAAGAATGGTCTTGGCTGAGCTCTCCTGCCCCGGAGTCGGCGCTTCCGCAGTGGGGCCGTCTACTGCAAAGGCTGAAAGCTGGAAAAAAGCGAACAGCGAAAGAATGGCGCATAGAAAAATGGGGCGCGATGTATTGCGCCGGCGGATCGCCTCTAACAGCCCGAGAGACATGACGCCACAGATTCTAGCCCAATTTACCTTGCAAACTTTCTGGAACTTCATGAGAGACGCTTCCTAAATTCCTTCGCCCAACCCTTGAGGAGGCCCTTCGTCAAGATTAGGTGCGACTACGTGCGTCCGGGGACTTGCGCTCCGCCCCCCTCCTTGCTCCCACCTACCCGCCCGTTTAGCAGACCAGACGAGATTGACATTGCATCAGCAGAGCTATACGCTTCGACCGGCTGAATCGGTCTGTCAGATCTTTTTCACATAAATAGCAACGCTGGAACGTGATCTTGGGAGGCTCCCATGAAAACAAAGCCCGTCTTGACACTAAGCCTGCTGACCGCGTCCATGTTAGCGCAGGTCGCAGCCCCTCCGAAATACAAGATAGCCGTGCCTGCGCATGAGAACGAGATCGTGCCGCTGCTCAACGGCCTAGGTGAACAGGGATACCGGTTGATAGCGATCGGGCCAGCGGCGATCATGAGGCTCGAGCCGGCGGCTTCAGGACATTACCAGTATGCCGAGGTCACATCGAAGCGTGACCCAGACAAGTTCCTCAAGTCGCTGAACGAACTGGGGGAACAGGGCTATCGCTGGATACCGTTTTCACCCCTGACCGAGAAGAACCCCCAGGCAACGAAGTACCGCTACGAAAAGGCGCCTCATGGCCAGTTCGGTCCAGCTAAAGCTCAAGATATCTCCTCTGCCGAGGCACAGGGTTTTCGACCGGCGGCTGTCGCGTACTTTGAGCAGATCATCACGGGGAAATTCGAGCTCGTGATGGAGCAGGAAGCGCAGTCCACAAAAAGCGCATCCCCCGGTCCTTTGGAAATCGTTGGCGCGATGCGGGAGGAAAGCCTGATGAAACACGTGGATGAACTGTCGAAGCAGGGTTACCGCTTTGTCTCTCCCAGCGTGTCAGGCAAAGGCGGCGGCGAGGGGCTCATCATGGAAAAGTGCGCTCCCGCCTGCGGCGGGCCCTACGAGTACCGTTATTTCGACGCGAAGAGTCCTGCCCAGGCGGAGCAGGACCTGAATGCTGCGGGCAAAGATGGCTTTCGTGTGGTCCCCACTGCCCTGCGGCCAAAGCCTCACCTGCTGGAGCGCGACCCAAACAGCAAGCAGACATTCTCTTACCGGGTGCTGGAGGCGAAAGATGCTGCGGCATTGGAAAAGGCCGTTAACGACGCCGACCACGACGGCTATGAACCTGTAGGCTACGTACCCCACATTCACGTGCTCGTACCTGAGTTTTATCTCGTTCTGGAGAAGCGAATGGCTGCGCCTGGTTCCTAGGAGAATTAGTCGAGAAGAATCGCAGCGGCGCCAAAAAGAACAGGTCGAAGTGACGGTGCGAGCGTATGTGTGACGGTACCGAGCGGCGTTGACAGGAACCGGGAATCGTGAGGCACGCCGCCCGCGGAACGTAGGAACCACGCCGGTTTTCTTGGAGTAAGGCCATGCGACCATGCCTGCTGATTTTGCTTCTTGCCTTCTCGGGTGCCGGCCTGTCCCAATCACCGCTGAGTAGTACGTTGCAAAGGAAGGGACCATTCTGGGACGAGCGGTCGGCGACTCTGAAGTTGAGCTTGTGCAAGCAGGCCGCCGGACTAAACGAGAGAAATTCAATCCGTCCGGCAGCCGAAGGACAGACCAGTTCACAATAGCGGGTGTGGTTAGGCGGATCATGGACCTCCATCGGAGATTTCCGAATGGAGGGTTTCATGCTCGAAGATTATTACGTTAAGCCTGCAACCGTTGACAGGGTTCGTGCCAGCTGGCTGGCGCCGCAAATAGAGAGCTATCTGGAATGGCTGGAATGGCACCGCTACTCTCGCCTCGTTGTGTATCGCCGGTTGCCGCTGCTTTTTCACTTTGCTGAGTTCGCACAGAAGAAAGGCTGCAAAGATGTTGCTTCCTGCAAGGCCTATATAAAGGAGTTCGTATCGCAGTGGTTGGAGCAACATGGGGCCAAGTCAAAGACTGCCGTTGCTGTGCGCAAGCATACGATTGATGCTGAGTGTGGCGTGCGCCAGTTGTTGCAGCTCGCCTGCAAGGAGCCAGTCATGCGCAATCGCCGGCGGCGCCCGTTCCCACTCGAATCAGAGGTTCCGGGGTTTGCTGAGTATTTGCGCAGCGAACGTGGATTCGCAGAAAGCACCATTCGCAATTACTGTCGGCACCTGGATGAGTTTGCTCAGTACCTCAGCCGAACTGGCATCACTTCTTTCGGCCAGTTGTCTCCGGCAGTTCTTGCGGCCTTCATTGTGCAGTACAGGCCGAAGGTCGCTCCCCGCACACGCCTCGGTTTCTGCTGTCATTTGCGAGTTTTGTTGCGATTCTGTTACCGCGAGGGGATCACGACTCGCGACCTCAGCGGAGCTGTGGGAACGCCGCAGATATATCGACTCAATGATGTGCCCCGTTCCATCACATGGGATGACGTCCGCCGCATGCTGGAAGCGGTGGAGCGAAGGACGATTCGGGGACGGCGCGACTACGCGATTCTGCTTCTTTTGGTCACCTATGGTTTACGGGCGCATGAGGTTGCAAGACTCACTCTGGACGATGTCGACTGGAAGCGCGAGCGACTTCAGGTCCTGGCGCGCAAGGCAGGGCACGCCACAGTCTACCCTCTGGCGGGTGTTGTCGCAGAAGCAATCATCGACTATCTCAAGAATGGTCGGCCTAAGACCGAGGATCGTCATCTGTTTTTCCGCGCCCGTGCGCCGCAAGCTCCGATTACTCCTGCGGCTGTGTCATCCAGTGTTGCGCTCTATCTTTACAAGGCGGGCATTCAAGTACCCAAGGCCGGATCGCACACGCTTCGCCACACCTGCGTCCAACGCCTGATCGAGGCTGAGTTTCCACTGAAGACAATCGGCGATTACGTCGGACATCGCTCCCCGGAGTCCACCCGCGTCTACAGCAAGGTGGCAATCGCGTCCCTGAGGGAAGTCGCCATGGGCGACGGGGAGGAGCTATGAACTCTCCCATCTTCTTAAAGCTCTATGGCGCCCTTCCTGAACCAGTTTGTCCAGTACAAGCGAGCATTAAATCGCAAGTATTGCGCCGACGCGGAAGTGTTGCGCTTGTTCGACCGTTACATCCAGAGTCGCCAGATCACCGGCTGGTCAGAAATCAATAGCTTAGTGATCGACGATTTTCTGAGATCTCACCCGCGACGCGTGAGTGCGCGTAGCTACAACCATCTTCTTGGAACCGTTCATCGTTTCTTCAAATTCGCCGTCATGCAGCAATGGATAGAACGGAACCCTGTTACTGCCTCTCCTCGTCCTGAAACGGCAGCCCGTATTCCATATCTGTTCGATCTCGACACTGCAAAACAACTGCTCGCCGTAGCACGCAGTTTCCCAGAACGGTCCAGAGCACGATATCGAGGCTTGGTTTACGAGACCATCTTTGCGTTGCTTTACGGCGTGGGATTACGAGTAGGCGAAGTGGTCCGGCTGACTCTGGCCGATGTCGATTTTACTCGTGACTTGCTCCTGATCCGGGAAGGCAAATTTCAAAAGACTCGCATCGTGCCGCTCGGCCCCAACCTGGCACGACGGCTCAAACGCTACGTGGAAGAACGACACGGCTGCAATCCCGCACCTGAGCGACCATTGTTTTCGTTCACAAGGCGTGGTTGCATCCACGTAGGCACGATTAGTCAGACTTTTCATACTCTCTTACCCAGGCTTCAACTGCACGTTCCACCCGGCGTATCACCACCCAGACTTCATGATTTGAGGCATTCGTTTGCGGTTGCCACGCTGCTGCGCTGGTACCGCCAGGGCATTGATCCTAACTGCCGCCTCATGCACCTCGCTACGTTCTTGGGGCACGTCGATCCCAACTCAACGGCCGTGTACCTGACCATTACGGAAGAACTCCTTAATCAGGCTGCCCGGCGCTTCCAGGTGTTGGCACCCAAAGGAGGCGTCCAGTGAAAAGCGTGGGGCAGTTGATACTTGCATTTTTCGAAGACTACTTGAAAACGCAAAAAGGACTCCGGCCCGGTTCCATCCGAAGTTATCGAGACACGCTGAAACTCTTTCTTGCCTATGTCGCAAGCAACTGCCGGCGTCCGATCACGCGGTTGATCTTGTCAGACCTGGCTGCACAGCGAGTACTCGACTTTCTGCACATGATCGAAGTCACGCGCGGAAATCAAGTGAGCACACGCAACCAGAGACTAGCCGCCCTTCATACGTTCTACCGGTATCTCGGCCTCCAATATCCCGAGATGCTGGCCGAAGCTCAACGCGTGGAGGCGATACCGATGAAACGCACTGCGCCCCCGCAAACTGATTACTTGGAGCACGACGAAATCGAAACTCTGTTCAAGACTTTGCCCCGCCATGGATGCCTATCACTTCGCGATCGCGGCATGTTCATGGTCCTCTACAACACCGGGGCACGGGTGCAGGAGATCGCTGACTTGCGCATTGCCGACGTTGATCTCGACGGCCCATTGCGCATCCGACTCCATGGGAAGAGCGACAAGTGGCGAAGTTGCCCACTTTGGCCCGAAACTGCCGAAGTGTTGAAGAAGTTAACCACTGACGTTCAGGAAGGCTCCACTCCTTTGTTCATGTCTCGTCAGCGAAAACCGTTGACAAGATTCGGCATTTACAAAATCGTCAAACGACACACAGCTGGTTTGCGTCGCTCCACTCCAGAGAAGAAATATCGCGGCGTTTCCCCTCATGTGTTCCGCCATTCCACAGCCGTCGGGCTTCTGGAGCAGGGCGTCGATATCAACGTCATTCGCGCATGGCTGGGACATGTCAGTTTGGAGACCACCAGCCGCTATGCGGAAATCACTCTGAGAGGCAAAATGGCCGCTGTTGCGACCTGTCTTCCTCCCGACGTTACTTCGATATCATCGCGCCGAAGTGATGGATGGCGGAGAGATGAGGAACTGTTGAAATGGCTCAACTCTCTGTGATCGTTATGTGCCGCTCGGAGCGGCCACCGCCAGATCCTACGCGCAGTCTGGCGTCCTCGGCCACAAAATCACCAACGACACAAAAGGCCGCCAGTTTCAAGACACAAGGGATTCTAGCGCCTCTTCTGGTACGCGAACTGGAAGAAAGCAAGTACGAGGTTATAGCTGGGGCACGTCGCCTCAGAGCGGCGAAACTCGCGGAACTCGAAAAACTTCCAGTCCGCGTGGTCAAGCTGACCGATGCGGAGGCCATCGAAGCCCAGTGCGTGGAGTTATCTGTAGTTGGCAAGAGTTTTCTTTGTTGATACACAGTGCGGCACGTCGTTTACATGTAAACGACGTGCCGCGTTCCTAGTTTGCCTCAGCGTCGTACCACAGGTGGAATCCCAACTTCTGTGTAGCCGACCATTCGGGAGTTATCGGTTTCTGGCGCGTATCCCGCGCGCGGGTACACCTCTCCCATCCCACCGGCTCCCAGCGGCGAGCCAATTTCATACGGGCCAAGTAGTGTGCCGGCCACGCTTCGACCACGCAGATTCAAAGCGACACTCCCCCTGGCCGCTCCCATTCACCCGTAATCCGTTGACACAATACAAATCGAAGCCCAGAATGGTCGCGTTTCACCGGGCGCCAATTTCACCTGAAGGAGTCACTCTCATGAAAAGACCATGGTCCATTGCGATGACAATGCTCATAGGCTGCTTGCTGGTTATGCCGCTTACTTCTGCACAAGGGCAGGAGACGGGCAGAGCGGAAGTTGGGAGCGCGGAGGAACAAATCAAAGCTCTTCAAGCCGAGTTGATACAGGCGATTTTGAAGGGTGACACCAGCTTTTACCAAAAGTACTTTGCCGATGACGGCATCTTTGTCCACGGCGATGGCTCAGAGGACACAAAGGCTCAGGAGATTGAGGACCTGAAGTCCGGCACTCTCAAGTACGATTCCTATTCCGTGCACGAGCTGAAGATACGTATGTATGGGAGCACGGCGCTGGTTGATACAGTAGTCTCTGGAAAAGGGTTATTCAAATCTAAACCATTCGACGTGGATTTCCGCCTGACATACGTTTGGGTGAAGTTGAAGGGAGAGTGGAAGGTGGTGCTTCGGGTGACAAAGCTATTTATCACTCGCTGATTGACCTTTACCAGAGGGTTGACCTCTGCATGAGCTCCTTTGTTAGGGCGCGCCTGATGCTTGCTTTTCGCGCTATCCGCCGCTCAGTTCACGGAGGACAGAACATGCACAACTTCTTCTGCCTGTTACCTACCGGTACATGAAAGGAGGTCAGGACGATTAAATGAGAAATGTGACCTTCGCAATCAACATCACCCAAGCCTGGATTATTCACGAAATCTCTAGCCAAAAAAGAAAGGATGCTCTAAAAGGTTGATGAACACTGGGTTTCGAGCGGTACCCGATGGCTTAGGTCGGCAAAGCCATAACCCGCCGATAGCAACGTGTCCGGCCCCTGTACGACCACGACCGAC
>Ga0209166_10003166_pt1 | contig 12020 bp, 13 predicted proteins | sample Coa_R1_3_FD_187151 | JGI IMG/M metagenome (GOLD analysis project Ga0209166, IMG submission 187151) | Surface soil microbial communities from Centralia Pennsylvania, which are recovering from an underground coalmine fire - Coalmine... | ecosystem: Environmental > Terrestrial > Soil >... | reverse complement strand
AAACGGACCTCTATGCCCAAATTTTCCGCCGCATCGTAGACGCAGAGTGACTCTGTGGGTGGCAGATTCAGCTGCATGCGCGATCGTATCGCTGCCCGGAGCGCCTGACGTGCGAGCTCGGCGCGCCTTACGCCCGTCACTGCGGGCGGCCTATTCACCTGCCTCCGGGATCGAGCGCAAGGCGGCCAGCAGGTGGAGAACGCGTTCCAGATCTTCGGGCTTCAGCTTGCCAAGCTCGCGCGCCGCCAACTCTACTCTCGGGTTGCCAGGTTCCAGCTTGTCGGGACCAAAGCCTGAGAGCCACCCAGGACTGACACCGTATATCCTGGCGTATTCGGCCAATTCCTCCGTTGGGACGCGTCGTCGACCAGCCTCGGCCTCACTTACGCTCGGCCGGTGTAAATCGAGCAGTCGGGCGACTTGTCCTTGACTCAATCCCGCCATTTGTCGGGCTGTTCGCAACCGAAGCCCGATCTCCTCACGACGGCTCTCGCTCTTACGAGTGCTCGCATTAGAATTGGCTGTAGCCATTTCAAATAACCTCCTGGTCGGGTTCCTGGTTCAAATCCTTCTCAATTCGTCACCAGTTCGTGATTGTCTTTCAGCTCTTTGGAAATCGCCGGACCATACTTTTTCATAAGCGCGTTCACGATCTCCCTCACGCGTAATTCCCGGAATTCCTGGCTTCCATGCCGACCCACGCAAAATGGGATGTCCTCAATTTCAAAACCGAGCCGCGTGGATAGCAAAACCTCGACTTCTACTCCGCTATGACTATCGAAGTTCGCGAGATCCGTGAACGGGATCGTGTCCTCCGTCATTACTTGTGCCGGTCGCCCGCTCCGCTGCTGTGTTTCGGCGACTGCATCGAGGAAGACTTGAGTTAACTTGGCTCGAAATTCCTCGTTCATACGGCCTCCTTACGTGTGGTAAGAAAAGCTTACCACGATTGTTCCGCGTTGGCAATAGCCGCTAACAATCAACTGTCATCTTGTCGAGACCGGCGGCCACCAGTTGGTCGGAGGCTCGTAGGTTTGGTGCAGCTCCAACATGTATCGGCGCAATATTGCTGCGCCGCTCTTCGCTCCCAACGTCACGCGGGCACCGCGCAGCAATCTGATGCGGCACGCGGCGAAACCGGGAGAGATCGAAATTCGCGGGAAGAATTGGGCTGATGGGATCACTCTTGAGTAACGGGACCGGGCGCGATCGACGCCCGCGGTCCACCGCCTTGGGCCCAAGGCTAGGCGGCCGCGGGCTGGATCCACGCTGCCACCGGGAGGGCAATACCTGTCCGGTGGACTCCGTAGATGTTCCTATAGGCGCTTCTCCAGTTCGATGCGGTCCCGCTGCCTAAGTCTGACGCTTTCAATATCGATTGCTGGCGCTGGCCGCTGCAGCCGCGCAGCGATCGCGGCTGGCACAGACTTGAACTTGCTTATGTCGATCGCGGCGAGTGGAACGGCATCCGCATTGAGAACGGATTCCGCGAATCCCTTATTGCAGGCCTCGGTAGCCGTCATCCAGGTTTCGGCGCTCATCAGGGAACCAATTTCTTCGGCGCTCATCTTTGTGTGTCGCTGATAGGCCAAAATCATCGAACCCTTTACCTTATCCATGGTTTCAGCGAGTTTTCGCAGGTCATTGGAATCGCCCCCGATAAAAGCGTGGGGATTGTGCACCATCATCATCGCGTTCTCGCACATCGAGATTTCCGACGCGGCCATGATGATGCAACTGGTGATTGAGGCAGCGAGGCCGTCGACTTGCGCGGTGATTTTGGCGCCGTGCGCCAGCAGAGTATTAAATATGGTTATGCCGTCGAACACGCTGCCACCGGGCGAGTTCACGCGCATCAAAATGTTTTTGACCGCGCCGGCGTCCTTCAGATCCTGGGCAAATTGTTTGGCAGTAGTGCCATCGCCCCAGCCTGAATCGCCGATCTCGTCATAAAGGTAGATTTCGAGTGTGTCCGCGGCTTTCGCGGTCATCTTCCACGGAGTTTTCATTTTCTCCCCCTAAGAATGCTGTTGCAAAACTTGGACCGGGCTGACAGCGCCGGCGTTCAGCATCAGGTTTCCGTCGACGCGCCAACGGGCGAAGTATGCAATTTGCCCGAGCGCCGCGAAGCGCTGCGTTAGCGTTATGACTTCCAAACTGTTACGGACAATTCTTTTCACAAAGGCAGAATGGTCTCCAAATGAAACGGCCGCTGCCCCCGCGGCCACAGCTGGCATGGAAGGAGAAAGCAAAACTGGAAACGACATCAATGTTGGCCTGTTAAGCGCGTCCACGGCGGCCGGAAAAACGAACGCTCCCGTGGTCGTTTTCAATCCCAGGATTCCCAACAGGGTGGCTTGTGACATGCACCAGCTGGCTTTGGGATAGTAGGCAGGATTCACACTCTCCGCGACTGCGAACAGATCGCCTGGAGCGATGCTCGCCGCCGCGATGCTGGCGGCGCCTACCGGCGCCTGCGATAGCAGCGTTGAGATGAAGTGCGCCCCGATGCCACGCTGAAGGCGAATCGAAAACGCCTTGGCCAGCAGCCCGTCGATATCGAAGAAACTGTCTTGCGCCAGCTCCTGACTGCATGCCACTACGGTGGTGCGCCAACTCGGGCAAAAGCCAAAGGCGATCGTGCCAAAGGCCAGATCCGAACTGTCGAGCGAGTTGGTACCGTTCTCGGCGACGATCGCGCTGGAGTTCTCCGCATCGTCCAGAATCGGATATCCCATAGCACTACCGCGAGGGGTTTCGAGCAACGTCGCTTCCGCCCAAAATCCGTCGATGGCTGCTATGAGCACGAACAGTTTTTCTGCAAAGCTGGAAGGCGCCAGTGCGCCGCCGCCCGCGGTTGTCCCCTCGCCTAGCGCGGCGCTCAGTTTTGGGATCCATTTGCGGTCACCACTTCGTAAGAATGCCGTGAAATTTCGATCAAGCTCGGAGGGAGCAGGTAGGAAGCGATCAGCTTCGAATGGAATGACCTCGCTGTGAACGCGGCCAAGGACTCTGTCGCGTTCCGCCATGATGTTTCCCCGTCGCGCCGATTCCTGCCCGGCTTCGATCTCAGAGCGAATATCAGGGTCCGTGCAGAGGTCTGCCATTCGCAGCAGGCCGTCAACGCGGGCGCTATCTTCGCGGCTGTAGGAAGGTGAATCGATCAGGGTTTGCGCACGAGCTAGGAGTTCTGCCTTGCGTGCATTCATTGGTGGCCTCAATCTTCTCGTCTTCGCGACGGAGGGCTGCGAGCGTTTGGTTAACGGCCGCATCCACGTTGAGGCCAGCTGTCATCTGTTCCGGCGCGTCGGACCGTGGAAGAACGACGCGCCGGGAACGAGGAGAGGAGTCGGCTTATCGCCAGTGGCGACAGTCCGACTCTCCCCTTGAGCATAGACTTTGGGAGAGTGAAATGCGAATGCTCAAAAGGGCAGAGTAAGTTCCTTGTGCTGGCCGCTAAGGTGCGTTACCACGCAATAACCTCAACCGCTGCGCTTCGGTAGTGATTCACCCACGCTTGGTGGTCCAGGAACTCCAACGTGTCAAGACGCTTCCCTTCCGCAAACCGCCGATGGTTGTAGGACTCGGCAGCCAGTATGTCTGACGCCTCGGCGATCTGTGCATTCAAGGTGTGCCTTTCCAGTTGCCTGGTGAACTGATCGTCGGTATAGCCACACCCGAATCGCCGAGGAGTTTCGAGTCCATGCTTTGTCAGGATCTCTTCGATTTTGTCTGCGCCCAGCTTATAAACGAGCCTCTCTTCGCCGAGTACCACAACTGCGCTCGGTGATTGCGCAAGTACCGCTGCCGCTAACTCCTCAATGCACGCCCTGTAGTTGACTACGAGATTCTTGATATCTGCGTCGATAATGGTCAGCACGACATCCCACTCATGAGGCTGCCAACTAGCACGGAAAATCTTTTCAGCTACGATGTCGTCTCGCAACGCGCCCTGTCGATTTGCGCCTGCTAGGTCAAAAAACTTTTCTGCGGCATGTCCCACAAGGTTGTAGACGATCCAGTCTGCGGAACCGCCCGCCTGGAAAGGAATGTTCGAGTTGCCGTTGATGCCGGCAGCGCATGTGCCATCCGGCTTGCAGCCTATGAAGATGCTCTCGGTGAGCGTTCCGGTCCGAGCGGCGAGGGCAACGGCGTGCGCGCATTCATGGAGTGCTACTAGTTCTGCATTCATTTTCGGGCGGTCAACGTTTCCGGATTTGCCTTCATGAAAGGTACACCGAGGGGCGCAGCCCGAATGATACGGGTATCTGGGGGCGGCTCTACAAGACCGGAACCGTTTATCGCCTAGCCAGTCGACCGGATGAAGCTCCTAGGAGAGTAAGCGGGGAGGCACAGGGGAAAAATGCAACAATCCTCGCGGATTGTTGCAAATTTTCCGCCGTGCACATCCTGTTCTCCAAAAAAAAACGCGACAGCGTTGAGGCTGTCGCGTGTTCTCCACGCGGGAATTTGGCAGATTCCGGCCGCGTGGGAATGCCCCTAATTGCCCCTAGGATGCGGTTTTTGTGGGATGCAAGTGATTGAAATCATGGTGGCCAGGGACGGAGTTGAACCGCCGACGCCAGCCTTTTCAGACCTAGGCCAACCTGAACTTACAACCACTTACAGGTTTGCGGGAGACTGCCAAGTTCCCACAAATACTTGCAAGCCCGATTAATCATGGGCTGGGATGATGGGCTGTCCGAGGAGGATTCTTCGTCAGCTCCGAGGATAGCTATGCGTTGTCAGAAGACCAAGCGAGATGGAAACATGTGCAAAGCCAGTGCGCTTGTAGGCAAGAAGTATTGCGCGCTGCACTTCGACGATGGCCGAGCCGCAGAGCTTGGGAGCAAAGGCGGCCGGCGGCGAGCCCTCTTTGACCCAGACCTACTGAAGCGGTTTCCAGCCCCGAGGACCGCCGCCGATGTGCGCGATCTGCTCGCGCAGTCCATGGTCGAACTGCGAGCTGGGGAATTGGACCCTCGAACCGCGAGTTCTATTTGTTGCCTGGTAGCGGAATTTCTGAAAACGCTGGAAGTCTGCACCATCGAAGAAGTCATCGAGCCACTAGAACGGGAACGCGCTCAAACGCGAGGACAGAGAGATGCCACTAACGGGAACACGAAAAGCTCTGAGACGAAGAATTGACGCGCTAAAAAGCGAGTCGACCAGGCACGAATGTCGCAATGACGCGCGGCTCACGACGGCACTGTCGGCCCCGTACCGCTGGGCGAGCGAATACACGCAAACCTATAACGAGCACTGGGCCGAAGAGGGACGACCATCGCCCTACGAGCCGTTTCCGGGACGGTTACCGTACTTGAAGCCGCTGTTTGAGGTCTTGGAGCTGGAGCCGATTGTGTGGATCGTGAAGTCACGAGACATGATGATTTCTTGGGCTTGCATGGCGTACCTGACCTGGAAAGCAATGACTGTGCCTCTTTGCGGATCAGTAGTGCAGACCCAAAAGGAAAAAAAGGCGATTCAATTGGTCGAGTACGCAAAGTGTTTGTATCGGCAGCAGCCCGCTTGGCTTCGGGACGCGATTCCGTTAGCCAAGCCGTTGAATCAACAGGCGGAACTCGAACTGCGGTTCGCCAATGGCAGCTATCTGGTGGGTATTCCTGGCGGCGCCGATCAGATTCGTTCTTACCATCCCTGGGGATACTTGAATGATGAAAGCAGTTTTCAGCCAGAAGCTGGGGATTGCTACGACGAAGCTCTTTCGGTGGTGAAAGGGAAAATTATCTTTAATTCTAGTGCTGGACCGGGCTGGTATGCGGATGCGCGGCGGGACATCGTGCGGAGCGAAGAAGAATGAGGAAGACGCAAGAGGCACTAAATAAAAGCAGGGCTGTGCCTGCACAAAGCAAGATTGAAATTGTCCGTGGCATGCATGTGCACCGCCCGAAAGGTGGGATTCCGGTCTTGTCCGTTCACTATTCTGCGGACTCCGAGCGCGATCCACAAATCCACCCGGAATGGAAGCAAATGGAGCGGCGGACGTACAGCAGCCAAGCAGCCTGGGATCGCGAACAAGAGATGATGGACGAAGCCGGTGGGGGGGAACTTGTCTTCGCCGATACGCTTCTGACCCATTGGAACCAGATCGTGATTAGCGATCCCGGTTGGCGGCCTTCTCCGCACTGGCGAGTGGAGGGCGGGTTCGATCATGGCAAAACTAATCCCACCGTCCTGCTTCGCGCCTATATCGATGGTGACGGTGTGATCTATTTCTGTGGGGAATACTACGTGGCAGGAAAAGAGGTGTGGGAACACGTTCCTGAACTCCGCAGAATGCCCGACATCCGCAGAATCAGCGCCTGCTACGCGGACCCCAGCATCTTCGACTGCACCATGCAGCAGTCCATGAACCGCGCTAATACCCTAACCGTGAGGGAATCCGCCAAGTCGATCAACGATCTTTACGTGGAGCAAGGCATCGAACTGTTTTGCCCCTTTGCCCTGGATCGCAGCGACGTGGGTTTTGCGGCGCGACTCATGCTGCACTGGTCAAATCTGGACAAGCGGGATCCCACGGTACGAATTGTGTGTCGCAATCGTTCCGATCAGCCACAGTACGGATTGCATCCCTGGGATTGTCCGAACTTGCTGTGGGAACTGCTCAGGTGCCGACGGGAGAAACTGAGCGCACAGCAACTGCTGAGCAGGAATGTTTCGGAACGAATCGTGGACAAGGACAATCACGCTCGCGACGCCATGAAATACGTGCTCATGTCTTTGCCCGAACCGTCGGTCATGGAGGAACATGACCGGCATCGCGCAGATATCAGACAACTGGTGGACATGGGAGACCTAACGTCAGCCGTAATTCGGTATCGGCAGCACATGGGTGAATCCGAAGCGAGCCGGCACTCGATCTTCCTGGGAAGATATCGAAGACGCTAACGGAGACGGGAGAAAACAGAGGATGGTCGTGCGAATCAAACACCTGTACCGAGGGTTCGAATCCCTCCCTCTCCGCCAGCAAGTCTGAACTGCAGAGAATTCCTGCCTTAGGTTCCCGCAGAATTCGCGAATTCTGCCCATTTGTCGCGATTCTTGCTCGCCAAACCGGACTGCAGAGAATGGACTGCGGAAAGAAACAGCTGGCTCCATCCGCCCTTTTTCTCTGAAGCCGCTATGAGTAGTCCGACTTGCAGCAAGTCCAGCAGCGAACAATTGGCGATCTAAAACCGAATGCGTGGCGAACGCGGATTTGACTTGTTGTGGGTAAGCCTCGCACTACGAGCATCACTTCCGGATAGCCCGTCATCCGGCCGCGGGCGGCAGAGAACCCTCCAAATCGGGCCTTTCCATGTTCGGGTTGTTGGACCGTGGCTGGCCCCGTCGCAGACTCCACAGTCCGCGCGCCGAGAGGATGAAGGTGAAGCCCCCGAGCCCGCCGAGCGCCCAGAGTGTCCAGACGAAGAAGAAGCCGCCAGCGGACTTGGCGATCTCGCCGTAATGCGCCCCCCTCATGTGCATGACAGGCATGGCTGCCGCGAACAACCCGACGAGCAGCATGATGGCGTACCCCGATCGCCGTTCGGCGAGCACCAGCGTCCCGTACAGCAACACCACGAGAACGGCCAACGCAATGTTCGAGGGCTCCGCCTTCGATATCCCACGGACGATGTCGTCTGTAATGTGAAGCGTCAGCAAGAGGATCGATAGCAGAGACGTGATGGTTAACGTCACGTTTTGTTTCATTGGATATTCTCCTTGTGAGATTTGTGTGTGCCTCTCAGTGAGGCACATGACGCGCGGGGGTGTTGACGAGGGAAGGTGCAAACCCCAAGACACAGCCGATGATGCCGCAGATCGCCATCCCAATGTAGAACCAGCGATCTATTGGGAGTCTGCGCACCAGTCGGGCTGTTGCTACTGGAGCGCCCTGGTCTTGCATGCGCGGAGGATACCACTCTTAATTCTAGGTGAATGACTGCCCTGCTCGTCAGCGAAGTTTCAACACGGCGGCATGATTGGCGAAATACCGCCGTTACACCAACCCAAATCCAATCTTCGTGGCGACGCATATATGTTGATCGCTCGTACTATATAGGGCCGTTTCTGGTCGGATGGTCGGCAAACCGGAGACTGAAATCGGACCGGTCGCCAATTTCCGTGTTGCCGTCCTCGATCCACAAATTGCGAGCTAGCACGAGTCTACCTACCAACGACGACCTGGCTTTGTTGTAACTTCGCGGTTTCGCCAAAACGCTTCAGCACCACGGCGGCGACACCGACGCAGACTAAAACAGAGAGCGATTCAACGATTAGCATCATGACGGTACCCCATCGGTCATGCATCCATCCTGAAGCCATGGTCATATATAGCTCGCCAATATTTCCCAGTGCGACCAGTACCGTGTACTTTGTGGCGGCTGCGGAACGGCCGATCACACTGAGGATGAGCGCGCTCAACGCAGTGTCGGCCATGCCGATACAGAACTTTTGGGTAAGTGTGCCGATAACGAATACGCCCGGCACATGCGGCGTGAGCGCTAGTGTCATGCCAGTGGCCGCCACGAACACGCCTGTGGCGAGATAGACGAAGCGCCGGTCCGCGCGGCCCGCCCACCACCCGGCGAGCAAGCAGCCTGCACCGGCAATCGCGGCTCTGCCGAAACCGGTTACCAGCACGATTGTTCCCGCCGATACACCCCACTCCCGAGCTACAGCGGACCACAAATCATCGACTCCGCTTATGCCAATCGGAGAAAGCGCAAGCGCTGCTACCAGCAGGCCCTCTCTCGATTTGAGCAAGTCCCGCAGTTCACGTGCAATCTGCGTCACTCGATCAAACGCGTTTGCCGAAACGTGCCGCTTCGGTTCATGCAAGAAGCGCAGGCCGATGATGCAGCCAATGCAAGCCAAGCCGAGCACTAGGCCGGGCGCCACTGGTGTTGCCGTGTGTACCGCCAGCCAAAGACCGATGCCGCCACCCGCCCCGGCCCCAATTTTTCCGCCGAGTTGGTAATAGCCCGCGGCCTGCCCTTTTAAACTGTCCGGCATGGCCTCGGCCATCAGCCCGCCGAGAGAGGGCGAGAGCAAGCTAGAGCCGAGCTCGGCAGCGAACAGCGCCGCGGTCACGAAAGGAACAGTGACGCGGGTTAGCGGCACCAAACCTTGCAGCAGCATCATCCCGCCGGCCGTCGCTGCACCGATGACGTACCACTTCTTGAGTGTCAGCGCGATGTCCGCTATTGGTGCCCAGAAAACCTTGCCAGCCTTTGGCGCAAGCCCGATCGCAACAATAGAGGCCGCCGTCAACACAGGCAGACCGGCCCTGGTGACGAGGTATGGGACCACGACAGTAATGTACCCGCTTGTTATCCCAAACGGCAGGTTGAGCAGAAGGAAGGTGGAAGGATGCGGCGAGTCGCTATGCGAAGACACGTCAGTGGCCGATGCTCGCATCTGTGACCTCCGAAACTTCCTTGATATTGTATGTGGCCTGCGAGGATGGATAATCCTGGGAGACCCTACCGTATTTCACATCGTTTGCGCAACAAATGGATCGTCTAGACACGACCGGATTCGATTCGGCAACTCAAAGTCGGGCGGTGATGGGCGGTTGGTCGGCGGTTGGGAAGTTAACTTCAGGGTCGCTCGTCATCTGTCTCCAAAGGACATTCATGAGGAGAAAGTTGTCAATCGCGAGCGCTGAGCTGGTCGTAAGTTGTACCATTGAGCGTCGGGAGAGCCGGTTGACTGCTCGATTCAGGTCATATATTCTCCGCCTCGACTCCAGGTATGCTTTCCGTCGACTCCGAAACAGAAGCGCGAACAGGGCATACCCAACAAAGCCCGCACAGGATTTTATTTCTCGGCCTCATTAGTTCAATAATCTTGCTGGGGATCCTCCGGTCAGGCATTGCAACACGTCTCGACAGCCTCGATATTGACGAGGCATACCACATCGTAGCGGGCGTCAGCTATGTTAGGCACGGTGACTATCGGCTAAATCCGGAGCATCCGCCCCTCGTGAAACTGTGGGTGGGTGCATTCCTGCCGCAATCAGCCTTTCGCCTGCCACCCTTCAAGCCCATGGCCGACAAAGTTGAAGAGAGGCGCTTCGCGAACAATGTTGTGTATCTCCAGAACGACCCAGATGCTGTACAGCAGCGTGCACGAATCGCAATGTTCGTGCTGAACGGGCTCCTTCTGTTCGGACTGGCCTTAGCAGTGTGGCGGCTCTTTCATCCCGTTCTTGCGATAGGCACGATCGCTTTTCTGGTGATTGATCCTACTGTTGCGGCTCACATGCCCATGGTTCTGACCGATCTGCCATTGACATTACTAGCGAGCACGGCTGTCCTGCTGTCTTTTTACGCTTTTCGCACTTGGCGGAGCCGCGATCTGATTGTCGCCGCAGTAGTTCTAGGATTGGCTTTCGGTGCGAAGCATTCGGCACCCGTTGTTCTTGCAGGAACAGGCCTTCTCGGGACAGCTATGGCATTGAGGGATAAAAGGGGACGAGATCGCCTGCGACATCTCGGTAAGGTACTCGGCGTGTTGGCTATTGCGTGGATTGTCCTTTGGAGTCTGTATCGATTCCGTTTCAACGAGAGCCCTGCTGGTATAGATCTTTTCAATCGCCCGCTGGCCGAGAAAATCGCGGATGTGAACTCCGCGCCACTGCGCAGTACGGTTTCACTCATGTCGAAGTTCCATGTGCTTCCCCGGGCGTACCTTTGGGGACTCGCCGACATCATCCGAGCGGGGGTTGAGGGGCGCGTTTATTCTATTTATTTCTGGAATCGCTACTACGTTCGGAAGACCCCCTTCTATTTCTTCCCAGGGCTCATTTTCTTTAAATTGCCAGTCGGCCTAATTGTGCTGTCGATCATTGGAGTTTTGCTCGTGTCGCGGGGTCGAATTCCCGCGGATTGGATACCAGGGCTCGTGGTGATGCTTGGCCTCTCATTCCTCCTATTGGTGATGCTCGCTATCGGGAATTCTAGTTACGCCGGTATTCGGCATGCCCTTCCAATTTTTCCTACCATAGCAATCTTGGGGCTGTCGCGATTTCCAAAGCAATCGTCGGAAGATCGCCCCTTTTACGCATCTCGGTGGTGCTGGCATTGATGCTGGCCTTAATTTCAGCCATCCCGGTCCTCCGCCCCTGGGAGTACTTCAATGAGTTCGCCGGTGGATCTGCCTATGCATATCACCACTTTAACGGCGAGGGAATCGACAGTGGACAAAGGGTAAAGGAGCTCGCCGACTACTATCACAAGGAACTGGAACCGAAGGGAATCGTCCCGTATGTGGATTATTGGTTTTTCTACAATGACGAGGAGCTTCTTAGACGCGCCGTGCGCACTCAGCAGTTGCAATGGAACGAGGCGCCGTCCACCGATGCTTCAGAAGTTGTTTCGGGTACGCTCTTGATCAATGCCAACTTGTTGACGCCTGATCCATGGTTCGACTACACCGCTTTACGCTCGAGCAAACCAGCCGAGCGTTTTGGAAATTTATTGGTTTATCGCGGTCAGTATCCCTTGCCCAATCAGCGCGCCGGAAGGCTAACAGTCAGAGCTCTTTTGGCCATTTACAGCGAAAGACCGGACCTTGCGAAAGCCGAACAACTTCTTCGTGAAGCTGTTGTCTTAGCGCCTCAGGTTTACTTCGCAAACCTTGAACTTGGGAACCTGCTCGCCCAGCGCGGAGATCGCAACCAGGCCATCAAGGCGTACGAGAGTGCGAAAGCCTATGCGCCAGTGGGAGAGCCCATTGCTGCTTTGCTCGCTCACCAGATTGAGCGAGTATCACGTGAAGATCCAAAATCCGTTCCTCCCGTGCGTGATCCGTGGCTGGAGTAGCGGACCTCCGAAACAGCCGTTCATAAAATCTCCTTCCAAAGAAAGCGAACCAGCCGGGCGGATGGTCGGCAATCCGGAAAGTGTGAATTTCCCGCGATCGGTAAGAAATCAACGGCACGAAATATCAACAATCGCCAGAATTCCACCCCTGTATAGACTCCTCCGCCGCCGCCGGAGAAAGTTCGATCT
>Ga0209166_10003165_pt1 | contig 12021 bp, 14 predicted proteins | sample Coa_R1_3_FD_187151 | JGI IMG/M metagenome (GOLD analysis project Ga0209166, IMG submission 187151) | Surface soil microbial communities from Centralia Pennsylvania, which are recovering from an underground coalmine fire - Coalmine... | ecosystem: Environmental > Terrestrial > Soil >... | reverse complement strand
CAGCAGCCGGCGCACGCGCCAACTGAAGCTGGAGGGTAAGTGCTCGAAGCCCTGATAACGCAGCAAAGCAAAGAGCTGTTGATAGGCGATGAAGCGGGAGTTGCGCACCTGCCGGAGCAGAGGGATGTCGCGGCTGGGATTGATCACGGTGCTGTGTTTGACGTAACGCAAGGCGTGTTCCCCGTCCGTCAAAACTCGCCCGAAATCAAACGCAGCCCGGCGCCATTGGGTAACGAGTCAGAGAGTTCAAGCCGCCAGATGCCAGCGCTGGTGCGCACCCAGGCGCCGGTTTTCATGAGCAGCATGGCCTCTTGTTGATCGCGCAATTGGCTGATGGAAACGACCGATGTGCCCGGCGATCTCCACCGCTTGTCGCCGACGCTGATGCTGCCGAAGCTGTGCGCGGAAACTACAACAAGGTATTGGTCAGCCGTTCGCGGAGGGCGCGCCCTTTCTTTGATGAGGAGGCGATTACCGCCAAGGGTGAACGCCATCTCGTCACAGTAAAACACACGGCCGATGGAGCGGTCGGGGAAGTTGAGGTTGAAACTTCCAACCCCGTTGAAACGCACGAGTCCGGGAACAATCCAGTGATGTTGGATCTTCTGTCCGCGGGAACCGCACCGCACGCCCGTGGAGTTGTAATAGGCAGCATGGCGGGTGTAGCGGTACGGATCTTCGGGGTCGTGGCCGGCTTTGGACCACCAGCTACTGCCGAATTCGAGGATCTTCACTAACATCGAAGATGTGTCCAATCAGGGCACGGTTCAACTCGCGGATGCGGTTGATGCGCTCGGGAAGGGGCAGATGGCGCAGCGCCTGCATGCCATCGGCAACCTTGGCAGGCAAAGCGATGTTCTGCTGATCACAGTACTGCAACATGTCAGCCATCTGCGTCGCTTCTTCGACGAATATGCGCTCATCTTCCGGCAAAGCTGCCATTCCTTTTTCATATTCAAAGCGGTCGTTGATGGGAGCAAGATCGCCGTCAGCCTGGAAGCGTTTGAAGATCTGCTTCATTTTCAGAAGCAGTTCCTCCTGTGCGTTGGGTTGTGTCATAGCTATCACCTCTTTCCTTTCATACTTTGCTGATATGAGTCCGCCTCATGCGCCCTTCGGACCGCGAGTTTGGTCTTTTTCTTCGCTCGGCCTCCGTTCATATTGGCTGAGCTTCTGGCGCAGGTTTTGCTCGCGCTCCTGGGCCGCCCTCACCTGGTCCTGCGCAGCCGTGAGCTGATGCTGCAGGATGTTGACCTTGGCCACCAGATCGCCCTCCTGTTCGGCGGAATACGGCGGACGCGGTGAACTGCCTGTCAACTTGGGCGGCACTTGTGGGTTGCCGCCGGCGGCTGCAGGTTGCGCCTTGATCGCGCTTTGCTCGTCGACGGATGCCCTGGTTAGCTCATCTTTGCCGACGCTTTCCTTGCGTGACACCGGCTCGGGCAATTGCCGTTCGACCTGCACATTCCGGGTCTCGACCAGAACGTTGTACCGGCTGATCGCCTCGTACGCGGCGCGTCTTGAGCGCACGAGAAGGTTGTGATATTGGGCCAGGCAAGTTGCAACCATCAGCTCCCGCCGTTTCCATTCCTTCGACTGGAAGACAACCATGGCGACGGACAAAACCAGCATGCCGATGGCGGCCAGGTTCGACCAGAAAAGGCTGTTCTGGACCGTCTGTTCGACCGCTAATTGCCGGGCCGCGGCGATGCATTCGCCATAATCCTGGTCGCTGGGATTGATTTGCTTCAGCGCAAAATCCAGAAATCCCTGGTGCGGCTTCGATTGCTGACCGGAGGGTTGCGAGGCGGCCGGGTCGTAGCGTGAACGCTGCCCGACGGCGGCCGCTACGAGGATGAAGAGGACTGCGACAAAGCCAATGCGAGACCAGTTTCGTTTCACCATGGTTGCGACTTTCCTTTCGTGTTTTTGCCAAAGATGCGAGCATTGCGACGGCCGAGCGCGGCGTCTTTGAAGCGCAAATTGGCGCCCAGGCTGCTGACGAGGGGTGCCTTGAGGCGGGGAAACAGGTCCGGTTTGAAGCCCGGTATCTTGTAGTCCGAAGGCACGCGGACGTGCAAATGTGCGTGCTCGGTTTCACTCTTCTTGTTGAGCGTCAGCAGCTCCATCTGGCCGGTGGGCAGGTTCTTGATGTGCTCATCAAGCGCCAGCGTTTCCTTGATTTCGGTGTCGTTGGCAAAGCCGGTTTCCTGGTACTTTTTCGAGAACCAACCTGTGCGCTGCAGGCTCTGGCTGCGCCGCATCCTGCGGACGGGCCCGGAAGCATTGCAGAAAAAGTCCGTCGTCTCCTGACACTTGGTACGCATCTGGAAGATGGTGTTGGGCGCCGAGGAGAGGTCCTGCTGGAAGCCGCGTCCCACGTCAGCAAGTTGCGGCAGCGCCTGCAGTGCAAACAGAAATGCGGTATTGCTTCCGCGCGCCATCTGCACCGTGCGGGCAAAGCCCGGATACGCAAACGGCGCAAACTCATCGAGGATCACACTCACCATCGGACGACCTTCTCGCTGTTGTTCCTCGTAGCGTTTGCCGATGATGTATTGCAGGTTCTGCAGCAGGATTCGCCCCAGGGCTTCGATGGGCTTGCTGTCCTTCATCGTGTTCAAACTGATGAACAGGATCAGCTCCTGGTCGATGACATCTTCCAACGTAATCAGGTCTTCGTAGGGGCCGGTAATGAGGGACATATCGTCCTGCAGGAAGGTCGAGAGGCTATCGAGCAGTCCCTGTATCTTGGGCACGCGCTCCGCGTCCTCGAGTGACTGGAGCAGCATGTGCACCGACATCTCAAAGTTGAGGATCTGCTGCTGGGTGACATCGGAACGGTTGTAAATCCTGTGCTGGGCCAGACGGATCTGCTCGCGCATGACCCGCTCATCAAGCGCCATGACCATGATGTCGTAGATGTTGAAGAGCTTTCCGGTATGGGTCAGGACGCGGGCGGTATCGCTCAGACAGGTCGCCTGCCGGCCTTCGAAGAAATCTTTCTTCAGGCCAAAGGACTTGAAGACATTGTTGACGTGCTCCTGGTAGGAGCCGTCGGGCGCGTAGAACAGATTGAAGCGCACGGAGATGTCGGGGAAGGAGGGGCTGAGAACACGGAGTTGGTGCAGCCGCCCTGCCGCTTCAAGCGCAGGAAGAAGGTCTTCCAGGAACTCCCTGTCGCCCTTGCCGTCCATGATGATCATGGGGATGCGGTGGTGATTGCCGGGCTCCCCGACCCACCTCTGCGCGTCCTGAATAATAATGTTGCGCAAGAACGTGCTCTTGCCCGCGCCCAACATGCCGAAGAGAATGGCTTGCATGACGCGGATGGAATCCGGCCAGTGCCGCGGCTTGCCGTAGATGTCATGGCCCGTGATGACCGCATTTTCCTCGTGTGCCTGCCGCACATTGGCGTAATCCTTCATGGGTGGAATGTAAATGGGAGGATGCGGCCAGCGGTCTTCCATCCGGCGTTTCACCGTTGTGAAGTGCCAGACGGTAGCAATCATGGCGGCAACAAGAATGAGCGCGTACATGCTGAGTTCGACCAGCTGGTGGGGCCGGAGGTGAAAGCGGCTCATGGCGAGATAACCGCCAATGCTGATGACGAGAAACGCAATCAGCACTGCCGCCCCTTTTTCCTGTTGCCTGTTTTTCTGTTGATCGTGATATTGGTGGCGAGATTCAAAAATGTCGTTCAAGCGAAGCTCCTAGATCGTGCTCAGTTGGTGAAGGTGACATATAAGAAGATGGCGACGGCCACGAGCAGCAGGACGCCACAGAGAAGGAGCAAAGGGTGCGGGCGCCAGCGGCCTCGTTTATCTTCGGGTTGGACAGGGTCGCGCAATCTTCGCAGCAGCTGCCGGAAAAGGTTGTTCTCATCGTCCTTAGCAAATATCTGCCGCAGGTCCGCACGCATGCCTTCGCGCATGTCTTCAACATCGGTGTATTCGTCGTTGGAATTGTTGGGATCAAAGTGATCGAGGTTCATAGCACCACCGTCGCTTTCACGGGCTGCGTTCCGTCGTTGCCGAAGCGCAGCTCAAGAATGGTTGGCGAGGGAAGATCGCGTCGAAGGACGATGACGCCTTCCGTTTCAGCATCTTTTCCGAGGTCTTGCTGTTCAGCTTCTACGCGCGTGATTTCAACCGCGTCTTGCTCCGTCCTACCGAGCCGCGAGATCATGCGGTCATTGAGCTGCCGGTCGACAAGAGCGGGCAGCGACACTGCGGAGTTGGGAACGTTGAGCGCATACACCGCAGGGGTGATCACGCGGTACGGTAGCTTGCCGCGGTTCTGCACCCGGTAATGAATGTAGACAGCGGCCTTGGTTCGCAAGACACGCTCAATGCGAACCGTCACGCCATGCTTGTTCCTCTTGACGGAACTGCTGTCCACCTGTTCGGAAGCAAGGAGAGAATGGGTCAGCAGAAGATCGGCGGCTTCGGCCACCTGGCTCGCGCTCGTGTCTCTTGGTTTCGGCGGCGGCATGCTGTCAATGGCGAAGTTCATGTTCTTTACCTCCCCGGGAGCCTCCAGTTCATAGTTGAAGCGGCGCGAGGCCGTCCAAACGAACAGATCAGTCGAGACACCTTCCTTCAAAGGCTTGATAAAAACCTTGTCCTCGTGGCGCTCGACCTGGAAGGCGCTGCTGCCGATGGCGACCATCACGACTGGCTCGCCGTATTCGAGCACCGTAAGGTGTTCGAGCGCCGTCGTGACGTGCACAACTTCAATAGGTTTGGCCACGGTTTCGGCTGGCTGTGACTGGGCTATGACGGGAGTGGGAAGACCAAAGGCGCACAGGATCAATACATGTAGAAATCGGTTCATAAGCTTGCTTCTTTGTAAGAGCGGAACCCGTTTTCGGATTCCGCCCTCGTGTTCGCGCCGGCCGTCAGGCCTGCGCAACTTGGTTGTTGTCCAAAAGGACCTTTCCATCCTTGTACTGAAACAGGAAGACCAGCTTCTCGCCGCCTTCATAGGTTTCGCCCACAAAGACGCGATCATCAGGACCGCGGTGGATGTAACCCTTGCGGACCGGCGGCAGGCTGACGCGCAGACGCTTGCCGCCCGTACGCTCCGCCGTCTTATCCACAAGTTCCTGTGGAAAGCAGTGGAAAAGAATCGAGCCCGTACCGGTTCCATGACACACGGTGGTGTTCAAGGCCTGGCACCAGCCCATTCGGTTCTCCTGCTTGCTCTGCGCCCAGACCCGTAGAAAGAAGATGGCTGAACTCATCTCCTCCTTGGCGACTTCCTGGTTCTGGTACCAGGCGGCCTGGGCTTTGTTGCGGGCCTGGAGTTTCTGCTTGCGAAACTCCTTGTCCGGGTGCTTGCGCACCGCGTCCCACTCCGCCTGCGCCTGCTGCAGGGCTTCCTTCAGCTGTTTCTCCCGTTCCATCACCTGCCCGACGACGGCCCGGTAGACTGCGCTGACGAAGCGGCACTCGTCGAGCATCTCGCGCGTGACCGTTTCGCCCACGATCAGTCCCTTGAAGTCCTCGATCGGCAGACAACTGGATACGAGTTCCTGGATTTCCTTTCGAACAAGGTTGTAGAGGTACCCGATTTTGTCTGTCGGGAGCACCTCCAGATGCAGGGGCATGTCCGAGACCTGGCGCTCGTTTTTGAGGCGAAGCCAGGGCGCGGGCACAACCTGTTGCCGGATTTCGGCGATCACATCGCGATCGGGTTGGACGTTGTGTTTCAGAGCATCGAGAGCGTTCTGCAGCTCAGTGACGAGCTGGTAGGCAAGATCCTGCCTGCCAGCCGCCAGACAAGAGGTCTTCAAATCGGTAATCGAGCCGATCTGATTTCCTCGTGCTTTCATGGCCACATGCTCCAGGTTCCACCACGGACTTTTTGCCCTAGTGGCCTTGGTCTTCTCCTGCCTGAACTCGTTGCCCAGAGTGAACCGGTAGTTCACAAACCGCGGAAAGCGGTTTTCTTCCAGCACGCAGATCCAATCGAAATCGTAGTCACCGCCGTTTTTCTTCGCTGTCTCCGAATGCAGGACATAGGTGCCCTGCAGACGGAGTTGCTGGTCGACGATCCTGGTGAGCAGGTCTGACGTGATCGTGCAGCCCTGCTTGCCCAGGTGAGCGCCCAGCATGTCCACTGTTTCACTCAACGCCATGTTCTCGAACGGAAGAAGGTCCTCGCACATGCGGATGGGATAGCGGACGCACAGGCCGCGCTTGGATTCCAGGGGAACGATGGCCTTGTTCAGAGGAATCCAATCAGAGCCTGCGTAGACTTTGCCCTCGTGCCAGACCAGGTAGCCATCGTCGGCCAGCGCGAACGCGGGCAGGCGGAAACCACCTCCGGTGCAGGTTTTAAACGCCCACCGGGCCAGCACTTTGTTGAGTTGCAGGTTGACGTAAGGATGGCGGACCAGGTAACCGCTCTTGTCGGCGACCAGCAGGCACTCGACCGGCCGTAGCTCCTCCTCTTCGGAGACGAGCCAATCGAGCGGCGCCTGTGAATCGGTCGCGCGCCGTCCGAGCAGTTCCAGCAGTTCGTCATACTGGCCTTCGGTCAGCGCCTCCGACACCTCGAGTACGTAGCGCAGCGCTTCCGGCAGGATCTCCAACTGAATGGACTCGCCGGGAGCGTGCTCTACGAGTGTGTAGCTCGATTCGAACTCCAGCGGGCGCGACTGTTCGCGAATCCCTAACACGATGGGACCGCGGAACGTTCTGCCCTCTTTTCCGAAGATCGAAAAGAATTTCACAGGGATCTTCAGCCCTGGCTTCACGGCGCTTTCGGGCAGAATGATGTCTGCCTCAAGCGCGTCGGCCACTTCGTCATCCATGACCTTGAATGAACCCTTCGCCTGCGTCTGTTCAAATGCGAGGCGAAATTGATAGAAGCAATTGGGCGCGAGACCGAGCTTGGTGAACAACGACTGCCGGATCCAGCCCCGGCAATCGTTCGTTCCCAGCACCCGGTCTTTGACGACCAGCACGGTCGCCTCCGGCTCCTCGATCACCACCTTGCAGGGCGAGACGAGAATGCCGAAGTAGACCATGGCGGCCTGCGGCCACTTGTCGAACCGCTTGGCGATGGCGTCGGCATGGTCCCAGTCGACAAAGTAGAACTTGCCCTTTTTCGACGAACCGCTGGCGCCCACCAGCTTGTAGCGGATGTTATCGACTACAAGGTTCTGCATCGCGGTCTCGACCTGTTGCTCCTCCCAGTCGTCCAAGGGTTCGAGCGGGACGTTGACCGTGGCCACCCGAATACCGGGATAGAGGAACTGGAGAAGCGTGTTTTCCAATGTGGATTCGGCATCGAGCTTCGGAAGGCGTTTCCTAACGTTGCCCTGCTTGTCGATGTCCAGCATAAGAATGTGGTCGAGTGAAATGCTTCGCTGTGTGTTCATTGTCATTGTTTTTTGCTCCTTAACTCGTTGGGACATGCCCAAGCGAAGTCAGGGAGGTTGCGTGACCGCAATCTCGCCTCGCTCGCCTGGCACCCCCGTGGTTGAGGGTTGTTCTTTCTGGCCAGGCGATGAGTCGAAACCCGGTCAGCACGTTTACCTACGCCGCCGTAGGCAACTCAAAAGGCCAATACTTCTTGGGTTGGCCTTCTGAGAAACTTGCTGTCTAGGTCCGCTCCTGCTAAGTTCGCGGGACCACCTGCTTTACGATTTCAGGCCGATCGCCATTCATCTCCGGGACCGCTTTCCACGCAACAACGGTGAAAAAGTTCTGTCCCGTCTTGAAGGCCTCGACCAATGCCTCTCCTTCGTTCTTTAATTCCGTTCCCAGTTCAGGCCTCGAAGGCGATGATCCCGGTTTCGGGAGAAAGTAGCGGATATGATCGCTCGTCATCTCCCAGCGCCGCCGCCGCCCTTCTCCTCTCCGAGTCGCGCCAGAAGCGCTTGTCTGCGTGGTAGGTGATTCGTTCACTGTTTTACTGATATCCATGTTCCTGCTCCTGCTTCTATCAATGCGAAAGCTCTGTTGAGGCGGCGCGCAAAATAGCGTCGCGCTTTTCACCTTCGATCTCGTTCTCGGTGTATTCGGCGACGAGAAGGCCCGAGGGATTGGTCTCCGAGCGCTTCTCACTCACCAGCCGGATGTGATACTCGCCCACGACCTTGTCAAAATCTTCCTTGTGGTCGCGCACCCGATGGATCTCCTGGACACCGAAGACGGCAAAGCTCATGGGATCATCCTTTTCAGGTCCCATGGAACGCAGATGAAAGATGGAGTTCATCTGATCGTCATCGATCTTGCCGACCGTGTTGTCGTCCTTCATCGCGTTCAGCGCCTTCTGACGCAGATTGAGCGTCATCATGTTCAGACTGTCGGCCCAATTGATGGCCACATCCGCTGGAGTGAAGTTCAGATATTTCGTGAGAAACAGGCGCACGAAGGCCCGCTTCTCAAAGTCGGTGGGATCGGCCTCGGCGCCTTGCGCGACCGTTATGCCCAGGCCTGGAGAAGGCTTGTTCTTGCCGTTCAGAAGAACAGCCTCGCCGTTGGCATCAACGCGGATGACCGTCGGCGGCTGGATGCGCACGTAGATGGCAAAGCCCAGAGACGCCAACGCCATCGGCACACACAAGAAGGCGAGCACCATGGCGCGATTGGCATACGCCCGCAGCGCGCCATCGTGCTCGTAGTACTTGCTGTGGCTCAACTTGTCATTCTGCTGTTTGTGCTCAGCTTTGCTTGTATCTTGCTTTTCTGCTTGCTTGGCCTTCGCCGATTCGACTGACATCAAAGTGCTCCTGTTATGGTTTGGGTTGACGCCGCAATGCGTTCCAGATCGAGCGCAACATTCGTCCAATGGATCTGAAGATCAGGAACGAAAGCAGCGTGCTTACGCTGTTCGGCCGATACCGCGAGTCCTTGGGCTCGTAGATTGGGCCGCGTCCATAGGGGTACATCGCCTGTCCTCCTGTTCTTTGTTGTCGTATTCACTGCTTCATGCATCGTCATCACTCCCGCTTCCGAGTGCGCCTTTCATCGCCCTGCCGGCGTGATAGCCCATCGTCTGCGCGACCCCGCGCGGGCGATAGCCTCCACCATGACTGGAAATCATCATCACCGCTGCCATCGGCCCGCTGGCCGTTGACGCCGGAGGCGGCACAGGCGGCGGCATCGACGACGACATGGCTCCCTGGGTAGCCGCGCCCGTGGGCAACCCTCCGGACTTCGCGCCTGCCATCACGACTTGCGAGCCGCCGGAAGCGCCAGTTGCGCCCGCTGCCCCGCCGCCGATCCCTGCGGCGAAACCGGAGACTGCGCCCACCACGTTCGAGGCGACAAAGATCCCGGCGCGCACCAGGGACATAGCGCCCGCGCCTACGTCGCCGGCAATAAAGCGCTTGGCGATCAAAGGAATCAGCGCCAGGGCAATGGCATAGAAGACGCTGATCAGTCCTAGCAACCAGGTATTGCTGAGCCCGTGGAAGTAACCGAGAAACCCTTGTTGCGCAAGGACGGAGTCAACATCATTGCCGTGCACCGCGGTCATCAGGGCACAGAAGATCGCGTAAATCAGCCCCCAGGCGTTCCAGATCATTAAGTTGGTCGCATAGGTTCGAGCCAGCTGACCGATTCCCGCCATGGGCAGCAGCGCGAGTACCAGCGGACCAAGAACATAAAGAACGGCGCCGTAGAGCGTGTAAAAAAGAGAGAAGATAGCCATCGCGCAGGCATAAACCGCGTAGGCGATCAAAACAAACAGCCCCGCGATCTTGCCGGCTTCCGTGCTCGTGATCAGGTCCCAGAGAGACAGATTGCCTGTGCTGTCATAGTGCTGAAGCAGCTGGTTCATCCAACTGTTGAACATGTCGCCCGCCCCGGATGCGTTGGCGATCGATTGCGCGACGCCGTTGAACGCGCCGTTGACCTCGTGAAAGACCGCGCTCCAGTTGGCCAGAATGATGGCTATGACCAGGTACTTGATGGCGCTCACGGCCAGCATCTGCAAATCGCCGCCGCGCATGGCCGCCTGGTAGAGCCCGACCAGAAAGCCGATCAGCAGGATGGCGTAGGCAATGCCGATGACAGTCGCAAGAATGGAAGTGCCTTCGATTCCTGCGAGCGCCTGGCCGAACAGTTGCTGGAAGAAGAACGGATCCATATCACTTTGTCTCCCGTTCCAGCATCTGGCCGGCGGCGTTGCGCAGGTTGGCTGTGTGGCTTGCCGCAAACTTCATCTGGACACTCGTATTCGCCAGCTCCACCGAGCGCACCCGCACCATCTCCGCCATCGCCGATTGCGTGTAGGCGTTGGCCCGCACCAGCCACGCGCTGCTCTCCGCCTCAAGAATGGGCGCGCTCCCCGGCGCAGCATTTTGGAGTTGCTGGTTCATTTTTTCAGCGGCTTCGAGTTCCAGATTGGCAAGCGCGTCGATCTCCATTGCCTTCTTCATCGCTGCCTGGGCCTCGGCATCGCTCATGTCGACCACATCGCGTACAGGCTGCGGCGCGTCTGTGGGTGGCATCACCGCTCCATACAGGTTCGCGTACTGCTGACCGACCTGCGCCACGTTCTGCGGATTGGCGGAGAGCAGCGTCTGCTCCAGCCGTTGCGGCGTGGCAAGCGTCGCGCTCGCGACGGGAATCTGATAGAGCTGGTTCATCTGCCGGAACTGTCCTTGGGCCTGCGCGACAAACGAGTGCGCCTGATTGATCTGGTTTTGCGGCCAGATGATCTCGTGCTCGAAGTTCGCCTGCTGCTGCTGAATCTGCTGGATCGATCTGAGCGGCGCGGCGACGACATTCCGCAGCAGGCCCGAAATGGTATTGAGGCCGGTTGTGATCACGGCGCAGCAGGGATCGACAAACTGGCTGATCCCTTTGCTGGGTATAAGGACGACCGCTGCGATGAGCATCGCTGCGAAGACAAACTTGCTGTTCAGCACATTCCAGATCCGGATTATCGTTGCTCGGTTCATCTTCATCATGGTTCTCCTAGGGCCTGCTTAACATCTCGTGTACCTGGTCTCGCAGGTTGCGTGTGGCCTGGGCGCTGCGCTTGCGCGCCGCGTTGTCGTGTGCCAGCTTTGCTGCCTCCTGCCTCAGTTCGCTTGCCAGCATCCGTTGCAGGAACGCCTGGCTCTCGAGATTGGCAATCTGCGCCTGCGCCGTCAGCAAAGGTGTGGAGCCGGGCGCTGCCTGCGCCGTTTGTCGCTCCATTTGGTCGGCGAGCGTCAGCATCTGGTTCCCGCTCTGGTCCGAGACGACACTGGTCTTGAGCGCACTCAGCGCCGAAGCATCGTCCATGTCCATCATGTCCCGCTCTGCTGTCGGCGCATCATTCGCCGCCGGCACAGACTGGTACAGGCGCTGGAATACAGGTCCGAGTTGCGTGAGGCTGCCAACTTGTCTGCCGCGGAATACCAACTCCAGTTGTGAAGGGTTGGCGAGCGTGGCGCTATTGTTCGACAGCGAGTGGATCTGCCACATCGGGTCGCGATACTGGGCCGTGACCTGGCCCACGAAGCCTCTGGCTTGGTTAACGATGGAAACTGGCCAGACCACCTGCTGGTGAAGGTCACGGATATTGGCATTCGTACCCTGGATCGTGGTCAGCGTCCCGCCGATGCTCCCGCGCAGCGTGCTGTAGATGCTGGTCAGGATCGAGATAATGTCTCCCATGCCTGCGTTGGCCCTCTGGGGGACAAGGGCCAGCAGCAGGATGAGGCACAAACCAGCGGCAACTGCGCGAGAGCATCGTTGCCAGCGCAGGGTCTTTTTCAAGATTGACAAGATCTTTTTCATTTCTTTTGCTCCCATCCCAGGACCTCGCCCGAATCCTCCTCGGGCAGGGTCTCTACATCGCCTAGGCCGAAGGGAAACTTTGTGGCCAGCTCCTGGTATGCCGCAAGCAAGGACATCTCCTTGTGCTTGCTCAGAAACCAAGTGCGATAGCTGCGTTCCCGCGGGTAGGTCGTCGTAATCCAGTACTCGACCGGCGTGGCCGCCATGCGGATCACGTGCGTGGTCTCCGCCTTCTCGCCGATTACGATCAATGCATCGGCGCTGCGGCCCT
>Ga0209166_10003164_pt1 | contig 12023 bp, 7 predicted proteins | sample Coa_R1_3_FD_187151 | JGI IMG/M metagenome (GOLD analysis project Ga0209166, IMG submission 187151) | Surface soil microbial communities from Centralia Pennsylvania, which are recovering from an underground coalmine fire - Coalmine... | ecosystem: Environmental > Terrestrial > Soil > Unclassified... | reverse complement strand
CTCCCTACATCGGGTACACATACACCGGCGCATTTGGGCAAACCGCTACATTCAGCCGTCAGGCCGGGGAACCAACGAGTGCGCCTCGGTTGGTATTTGGGGTTTGGGTGTGGCACTGATCAACGAGCATCGAGAATTCTCTCCTTTCCTTCCTCTAGCCGCGCGGAACGCGGGTGGCGCGATTCCATTTTGGTCGTACTGCTCGTAGTTATGTTCGATGAAGGTCACCAAGCATTGCTCCTTCCGGAGTTTGCCATACCGAACAAAGCCGGGCATTCCGCGGCAATTGCAGTTCTCAATTGACTTTGAGTTCTGAGGAGCAGTAGCAGCCCAGAATGAGCGGACGGGAACTGCATCTAGCTAATCTCCACACACTCTTGATGCATGACAGGTTTTTTCTTAAGTTATTGGGCTATATGCTGCAGCTTCAGTCGGCGAAGTAGTGCTCATGAGAACGGAATTTTTACTTATTATCCATTCCCTTCATCCCTTCCATGGACTGCGATGCGTGCTTCATGATTCCTCCTCAGTGTTTGTGCCCATGACATGCTTTTGATTTCCATGAGCCACTGCGATCAAAGAAAAACCGAATACTAGGGCGACTACTTCTGCGATCAACTCGGGCGACGTCGGGAAAGGGTTCTTCTCTTTCCCTGCTTTCGAGGGGACCGCCATGTTCCGCACGGTCCGCGCGACGTAGGTCTCCAAAGCCGAAGGCTGGTCACGGGCGCTAAAACCACGGCGTGCCGCAGCCACTGCTCCAGCAACCACGAAGACAACAGCTGCAAAGGCCAGTAACCATAAGGCTCGATTTCTTCTCATCTCTCCTCCTCACTGCGGCTGCATAGAAGTAGGCGAGGGCACGTTGAGTTCGCGCACCGGCTGGTCCATTTCCCCCGGACGGCTGGGAGCTTCCAGGCCATCGGTCAGTAGGAACCCTCTCAATGCGATTGAATTGCCCCAAAGAGTTTCCAACGCTCCGATGTAATCACTCTGGAGTTGAAACAAAGTCCTCTGCGAGATGAGCACCTGCGGGTACGCGGCAGCCATCGCTCCGTAACTCTTCACATAGAGGTCATAGGCTTTCTGGGCCCGCGGGATCATGCGGTTCTGATACTTCTCCACCATCGCGCGCGAAGTTAGGTAGTTCTGTACCAGCGCCGCCGCTCGTTCCCGGAGTACCAGCTGAACACGTTGGACTTCCCGCTGTGCGCGTTCAACATCGGCTCGGGACGCCTGCACATTTCCCTGGTTTCGGTTGAAAATGGGAATTTGCACGCCAACCTCTGCAAATCCCTGCAGACCGATGGGCTGGTTTGTGATCGCATCCAGTTCGCGGTTTTGCTGAAGCCCGCCCCGAAGTTGCAAATCGGGAATCGATTCGCGCTTTGCCCGAGCCAAAGACGCCTCCGCTCGGAGTACCGCCAACTGCGCAATTCTTACGGCGGGACTATCCTTTAGGATCGCCTGCAACCACTGATCCGGATTATCGTCGGGCAAATCGTAGAGACTGCCGGCCAAGTGCCTAAGTGGCAGTTCTGGCTTCCCGACCGTTGCCGCTAGGGCGCGCCAGACGCGCAGTTGTTTTTGCTCCGCCGCCACTACCGCCAGTTCTGCCTGCTCCCCTTCAACCTCGGATTGCAGAACGTCCGGCTGGTCCGCCTGTCCCACGTTGCCGAGTTGGTGCGAGGTTTGCACGGCATCTTCGGCTAATTTGCTGAGCTTGTGACGCAGGCCAACCATCTCTTGTGCGGCCAGAGCTTGGTAATAGAACAGACGCACGCTGTTGATAACTCGCAATCGTTGTTCCTCTTTTTCGGCTTCCGCCTGCTTCTTTTCCTGTTCCGACACCTGGCGGTTTAGCCCCAGCTTCCCTCCTAGAACAATGTCCTGGCTGACGAAGAAACCTTGTTCCCCTCCGCGTTGGGTCCCCCCATGGATTTGCTCTCCCTGATAGCCGACCGTGGGATTCGGGAAGAGTCCACTTTGGAGTTTCCGGCCCGCGGCAGCACGAATCTCGGCAGCCGCCTGGGCTAGCGTTGGATTGCTGTTGAGAGCGATCTGCTCTAACTCAGCTAGCGTGAGGCCGCTTTGAGGGGCTGCTTGTTCCTGCGAGGGAACATTCGTTGGCGGTGACGACATGTCCGGCATCGGCTTGTCCTGACCGAATCCCAATGCCGACACCATAAGAAGAGTTAGCGAAACGCGCGAGAGCACGGTAACTAAAGCCATAGAAATTGATGTCCTCATTGCGTTCTCCTGTTCATTCAATCGGCCCAGCCTTAGTGCTGGTGCTCCATTCCCGGCATCGGTTGCGGCGTACCCTTTTGCTGCTCGCGTAGAGCCATTACCTTGTCGTACATCTCGGGCGGCAGCACGCGGAGAAAGGTCATCATCCCCTGCATAAATCCGCTCCAGCCCGGACGAAGCCCGTAGTTTTCCGGTTTGTCCACCATTCTGTCCATCGCCATTGCTGGCCCTTCCATGAAGGCGTCCTGCGGAAATCCGGGGATTGAGTTGGCGTCCTTCGCCACTTCTGGCGCCGCCATTTGCATTCCTTCATGCTGCATGCCTGGCATGTTGTCCATGGAATGCTGCGGCTGTTTCGTCGAGAGAGGCCCGTTAGCAACCGTCTGGTCTCGAGTAGATCCCACGCCCATCCCACGACCGAAACTCGGACCTTTGTCCTCGGAGGTCGCACGGCCTTCGCGCATGATGCCCATTCCTTCTTCCATACCTAAGCCCGCGGGTATGCCGTTGCTCCCTCGGCTCATCGGCCCGACCACAGACGACATCTGGTTCATCATGTGGTGCGGCAGGTGGCAGTGAACCATCCAGTCGCCAGGGTTGTTGGCGACGAACTCGACATCGGAGGCCTCTGCAACTCCCACTAGAACCGTGTTTTTGGGGCCCCAAGTGGTCTTTGGTTGGCGTCCCCCTTCGGTGCCGGTGACAACAAATGTGTGACCATGTACGTGAATAGGATGGTGATCCATCCCCAAGTTGATGAAGCGCAGCCGGACGCGATCATTCAGTTTGACAATCAGCGGAGTAGTTGCCGGACCAGACTTGCCGTTGAACGTTAACCAGTTGAACTCCATATTCATGGAATTCGGAATTGGATTGTTGGGAAGGATCGCGAACTCTTGCAAGATGATCGCGAAGTCTTTGTCGACTGGCGGATCGTATGGGGCCTTGGGGTGCATGACGAAGGCCCCGATCATTCCCATCATCTCTTGCATCGCCATATGCGAGTGATAAAAGAAGGTGCCCGCCTGATGCAGCGTGAACTCATAAACAAAACGACCGCCCGGCGGAATCGGATCTTGGCTGCTACCCGGAGCCCCATCCATGTCGATAGGGATCTCAAATCCGTGCCAGTGCATTGAGGTGGGCTCGGGAAGATGGTTGTCCACGATGATCCTCACTCGATCCCCCTGATTCACTTGGATCGTTGGGCCGGGAGCGCTACCGTTGTAGCCCCAGAGGTTTACGATCTTGCCGGGCATCAATTCCTGCTTCACGGGTTCGGCGATCAAGTGGAATTCCTTCGCCCCGCCAGCCATTCGCCAAGGAAGCTGCGGAACGTCTGGCGTTTCCACGGAGACGATCCGACTGCTGCCGCGTCTGGGAGCTTGACTCATGTGCCCCGTTTCCATGCTCGCTCCGTTCTCCTGCGGGGCCGCAAACAGGCGAGGTGCGGCGGCCAAACCGGCACCCAGGCCAAGAGAGTTTCTAAGGAAATCACGTCTGTTCTTCATGGTTCTTCCTCTTCAAGAGTTGAGGGACCCAGTGTCCTTGAGAGACCCAGGGGACATTGAACTGGCTATATCGCTGCTAGGAAGAGAGGAGGAGAGAAAACTCAGATGCGAAGAATGCTAAAAGATACAGCACGTGCGGAGGGCGAAGAGGGCGGACCGCTATCTAAAATCCATGCGTTCGCTAGATCGGAGACCAGAAGCTTGGATGTATTGTTCAGGTCGACGACTCTGATCGTGATCACCCTCACTCGAGAAAGAGCCTTTCTCGATATGGCGAGACGTTCCGCCACGATGCAATTCGGTTGGCACGATTGCGACACTAGCGGCTGACTCGTGGCCGTAATTCTTGAATGATTCATTCCGGAATGGTGGTGAACCATTCCCGGCATAGCGTCCGAAGGTTGATTACGGTGGGCCTGACTTTCCCGTAGAGAGTGACCTTTACACATGATTGCGCAGAGTCCCGTTGGCGTGATGATCCCGGCTAGCAGAACAATCATGAGAACTATCGAAGTTGCGGGGTTTCGGGCCACTTTGGAGGACTGTATCTTAGAACGTATGAGATGCGCAAATTCCTGCTGTGGATGTTTGTCGACTCTCTGATCTCCTGAAGGCAAACGTCGCGACGTGGGTCTGCAGGCGCGGATTTGAACACGAGAGCTAGTTCACGTGACCTTGAGCCTCCCGCATGAAAAGCAAAGAATTTCGGTGTGTGAGCACGGCCACGGAAAGGTGTGATTTGCGTCACAGCCTGTCCGGGCAGAGCGCCGGTAATATCATTTCGAAGAACATGACTTGGCGCTTCAAACTCGTTGCCTCAGCGTTGGTAATGATTCTGCTGGCGATGCCATTGTCGGCGCTGGGTGCGTGCTTGTTGCACATGGCACCGTCTGAGCATTGCACGCCTCATTGCCCGATGATGAGTGGGCAAACATCTTCATTCAGCATTCAAGAAGCATCCTCGGATGGTTCTTGCTGCCAAGTCTCTGCCGCCAAGCCCACGCCGGTCTCACTGCCTCTGGCTCCAAGTGCCAGCAGCATCGGCGTTGCCCCCACATCTAGCGCCTCGACGCTCGATACACCGTCGAGAGTCGTAGAACTCCAGCCTCCGGATCTCACGATTCGAGCCTCTGTGCCTTCCCCCCAAGCCATCCTCTGCACTTTTCTAGTCTAACCCTCACCTTCGATCCCGAAGTTTCTAGCGGGAAAGCGCTCGAAGGGTAGTCCGTGAGCCACGGAACACACAGATGTTGCCCTCCGATTTTTCCCTGCCTTACTCGAATCACAATCAGTCCGAGCCACGCTCCATTGGAGGAAATATGAAGAACACACGAATCAACCTACTTGCACTCTTAACGATCATTGCTTTCGCATTTTCTACCTTCGTCCCCGTTGCCATGGCCGCGAAGGACAAACAGGTCCTCACCAAGAAAGAACTCAAGGTTCTGCTCAAGACAGCAAGCGAACCCGCTGACCATCAGAAGATCGCTGAATATTACCGGCAAAAGGCACTACGCTTGAGGGCCGACGCCAAGGAACACTTGGAAATGGCCGAGGATTATGCGAAGTACCCAAGATTCGGCGCCATGGGGCCGAAGCAACTTGGTTCGCTTGGCCAGGGTGCAAGCCATTGCCAGCGTTGGGCTCAATTGGACGAGCAAGAGGCCAAAGAAGCGGAAGGTCTAGCCGTACTACACGAAGACATGGCCAAACAAGCGGAGCAGAAGCAACCTTGATGGCTACCGTTGCAACCCGCATTCTCGCGGCGGATCAACACACGGGCCGTCTTTCCTCGCGGAAGGACGTTTGCCGAAGAAAGACGGCCCCTAACCAAAGAGAGCATCCCATGATCAAGAAATTAGTCGCTCGGATTACGTTTGGTTGTTTGTTGTCGGGTCTGGGTGTCTCACAAGAAGTTCAGGTCCCGATAATGGCCCAATCACCTGCGACCGTCATCACTACACAAACCGCGGGGCCACCATCTGTCAGTCTGGAAGACCTGGTTCGTGAAGCTCTGCAAAGGAACCCGGCAGTTCAGAGCGCTTTGCACGCGGTGGAGGCGCAGAAGCGACGTGTGCCGCAAGCCAAGGCATTTCCTGATCCTATGGTTGGGATCGGTTGGGCTGGCAACATCACACCTTTTAGCGTGCAGTCTGGTGACCCTTCAAGTTACCGATCCGTTTCTGCGAGCCAGCAACTGCTTTACCCCGGAAAGCTGAAGCTGCGCGGCGAGATTGCTTCGAAAGAGGCCGATGTCGCCTCTTCTGACTACGAGGGAATTCGCCGGCGAGTGACGGTGGACCTAAAGACAGCGTTCTACGAATACTGGTTCTATGACAAGGCGATTCAGACCACCCTGAAGGATAAGGATCTGCTAACTAAGCTGTCTCAGATCGCCGAAGCCCGTTATCGGGTTGGCAAAGGCGTTCAGCAGGACGTTCTTCGATCCCAAGTTGAGATTTCACTACTCCTGCAGCGGCTCACTGTGCTGCAACAGCAACGAAATACTTCGCAGGCACGCCTGAATATGGTGCTGGCACGCGGGCCTGAAACACCACTGCCGCCTGCCGAGAATATCGAGCGGTCCCCTTTGAACTACTCGCTTGACGATTTGTACCGACTAGCGCGGCAGAGTGATCCTGGACTTCACCGCGAGGAGCAGATGATTGAGCGCAACCAACTCGCCGTGAACTTGGCGCAGAAGGATTATTACCCGGACCTCAGCGTTGGATACATGTACCAGCAACGACCGACCTTGCCTGACATGCACGGGATGACATTCACCATCAACGTCCCGGTCTTCTACAAAAGCAAACAGCGAGAGGAAGTGAGGCAGGCCACGGAAGAGCGACTCTCGGCAGAGCGCAGCCGCGACAATCGACAGAATGAGCTGAACTTCGAACTCAAGCAGCAATACCTGGCAGCTAAGGCCTCAGATGAACTTCTGAATCTGTTCTCTCAAGGCGTCATACCGCAGTCATCGTTAGCGCTGGAATCTTCGATGTCCGCGTATCAGGTTGGCACGGTGGATTTCCTCAGTGTCGTAGGAAACTTCTCAACGGTCTTGAACTATGAAATCGACTACTACCGCGAGCTAGCGAATTACCAGTCTTCGTTGGCGCGCATTGAGAGCATGGTGGGCGTGGACCTGACTTCGACGGCTGCGCAACCGGACAGCCAGCACCCGACGGGAGGAGAGTAAAGCAAATGCTTCGCAAAGTCTTAAGAACTTCGGCTGTGGTCGCAGCTATCGCGTTGGCGGTGGGAGTGACCTTCGGTGGAAGAGTTGCAGCTATCTTCCAGAGCCAGCCCTCCGCTTCGCAGACGACGGCCGCAGGAACTGAGCGCAAGGTTCTCTATTGGTACGACGCGATGAACCCGCAGCACCATTACAACAAGCCAGGAAAAGCACCGGACGGAATGGACCTCGTGCCTCAGTACGAGGAGGACAGCACTTCACAGAGTGCCGGTGCGACAAATGCGTCGGGGCTGAGCGGCGCACGAAAGATCCTTTTCTGGTATGACCCGATGCATCCAGCCTATAAGTCTGACAAGCCTGGCATCGCGCCGGATTGTGGCATGCAATTGGTCCCAAGGTATGCGGATGGTGAGATGTCGAAGATGCCCGCTGGCACTGTCAAGATTGCACCCGACAAACAGCAACTAATCGGCGTGAGGACTGGGACCGCCGAACGGCAACCCCTGGTGCGAACCGTGCGCACGACCGGTCAGCTTACGAGCGATGAAACCAAGCTTGCCCATGTACACGTCAAGATCAGCGGATATATCGATAAGGTCTATGTTGATTACATCGGCCAACTCGTCAAGAAGGGCCAACCACTCTTCACGGTGTACAGTCCGGACCTGGTGGCTACAGAAGAGGAATACCTGATCGCGAAGCGTGGCGCGAAAGATCTGGGCAAATCACAATTCCCCGAAGTTTCGCAAGGTTCTGAATCGCTGCTGCGTTCCACTCGTGAACGCTTGAAACTCTGGGACATCAGCGACGAACAGATCAAGAAGCTCGACGAGACGGGTGAGGTCACAAAGACGTTGACCTTCTACTCGCCGGTGAGTGGCTTTGTGACCGACCGCAAGGCGTTCCCACAAACCGCTATCACCCCGGATATGGATCTGTATTTGATCACTGATCTATCGACGATCTGGGTAAACGCGGATGTATACGAATACGAGGTGCCATTTGTGAAGGTGGGTCAAATGGCGGACATGCAGCTGAGCTACTACGCCGGAAAAACCTACGCTGGGAGGATCACTTACATCTACCCCACCGTTGATCCAGTCTCGCGCACTGTGAAAGTCCGCGTCGAGTTCTCGAACCCAAATTTCGATCTGAAGCCGCAGATGTTCGCCAGCGTTCAGTTGAAGATCGACTACGGCAAGCAGACCTTCGTACCCCAAGAAGCGGTCATGGATTCCGGGGACAAACAGTACGTATTTGTCGTCCACGACGGCAGCGTCTTCGAGCCACGTGTGATCCAGATGGGAGCGAAGCTCGAAGGCAACGTGGTCGTTCTGTCAGGCCTGAACGCAGGGGAAACCATCGTGACCTCCGGCAACTTCTTAATTGATTCCGAGAGCCGTCTGAAGAGCGCCATGAGCGGGATGCAGCACTGAGGAGAGAGGAGATTGTTATGGCAAAGACAGCGTCCATATATTCGACGATCGCGGTGATGGCACTCGCGGGCCTGTTCGCAGGCGGTTATTGGCTCGTCCACCAGCGCTCGCAAACGGAGTGCGGATTCTGCCAACGCCACATCAATCCGAATGCGCATGTCGTCGCAGAAGTCGGCGGCAGGCGGCGCAACGTCTGCTGTGCGCACTGTGCGGTGACGGAAGCCCGACAGGAGAAGAAGCCTCTCCGGCTGATCGAAGTGACGGACTATCCCTCGGGAAAGATGGTGAGTCCAGAAGGGGCATGGTTTGTCGAGGATAGCCGCGTGATCGCTTGCGCACACGACATGTCCAAGATGGATGAATCCAAGCACACGGAACAGTTGGCGTTCGATCGTTGCTCGCCGGGCACATTCGCCTTCAGCGACCGAAAAGCAGCAGAAGCATTTGTGGCACAAAACGGTGGTGTTATGCGGAGCCTACCGGAAGTGCTGGCGGAGGCCAAGTAGCAATGATTAACCGAATTATAGATATCTGCGCGAAGAACAAATTCCTGGTTTTTCTGTTCATCGGCGTGGCCCTGCTGCTCGGCTGGCATTCGATGAAGAACACGAAACTGGATGCGATCCCCGATCTGTCGGACACGCAGGTGATTGTGTATTCCAAGTGGGACCGCAGCCCGGACATCATGGAAGATCAGGTCACGTATCCGATCACGTCGGCGTTATTGGGCTTGCCCAAGGTGAAGGACATCCGCGGTTTCTCAGATTTCGGGTACTCCTACGTCTACATCATCTTTGAAGAAGGCACGGACATCTATTGGGCACGCTCGCGGACGCTTGAGTATCTCAATTCCGTCGTGCCGCGCCTGCCGAAAGGCGTCAGTGTTGAGCTAGCGAAGGACGCAACTGCCGTCGGTTGGGTCTATCAGTACGCTCTGGTCGATACCACTGCGCAATACAGCATCGAAAAGATCCGGAGCTACCAGGATTGGTATTTGCGGTATGCCCTGCAATCCGTGCCCGGCGTCGCTGAAGTGGCACCTTTGGGCGGCTTCGTTCGGCAGTATCAGGTCAATATCGATCCCAACAAGCTGCTCGGCTACAAGATCCCGATCAACATGGTCGTGGACGCAATTGGGAAGAGCAACAACGATGTCGGCGGCCGCCTGGTCGAGATGTCGGGTCGCGAGTATATGGTGCGGGGGCGCGGCTACATCAAGTCTCTCGATGACATTGGCAACATTGTCGTCATGTCGAACCCGCAGACCGGCACACCTGTGCTGGTGAAGGATGTTGCCACGGTGACCTTCGGGCCCGACATGCGGCGTGGCGTCGGTGAACTCGATGGCCGAGGGGAGGCGGTGGGCGGTGTCGTCATCATGCGATTCGGCGAGGACGCGCAAAAAGTAATCGAACGCGTGACACAAAGAATCAAAGACATCGAACCCACTCTTCCAAAAGGACTGAAGATTGTCACGACGTATGACCGTTCGGACCTGATCGACCGCTCCGTCGATAACCTGAAGCACACGCTCATTGAAGAACTGATCATTGTCAGCCTGGTGATCATGATTTTTTTGTGGCACTTCCCGAGTGCCATTATTCCCATCGTTACCATTCCCATCACTGTGATCCTGGCGTTTATTCCCATTCAGATGAGCGGCATGAGCGCCAATATTATGTCGCTCGGTGGCATCGCCATCGCCATCGGCGCCATGATTGATGCGGCAGTCGTAGTTGTCGAACAGACACACAAGAAGCTGGAGCACTGGAATGCCGAAGGGCGTCCGGGTGACTATCACCAAGTCGTGATCTCGGCCGTGAAGGAAGTCGGTGGGGCCAGTTTCTTCGCGCTGCTCGTCATCGCCGTCGCCTTCCTGCCGGTGTTCACGCTCGAAGCCCAGGAAGGCCGCCTGTTCAAGCCGCTGGCATTTACGAAGACTTTTGCCATGGCAATTGCGGGAGTGCTGGCCATCACGCTCGATCCGGCGGTGCGGTTGTTGTTTACCCGCATGGATAAATTCACGTTCCGTCCGCGATGGCTGGCAGCAATCGTAAACGGTGTGATGGTCGGCACGATCCACAGTGAGGACAACCACCCCATCAGCCGTCCCCTGATGAAGCTCTACCATCCCATAGTCGAGTTTGTGCTGGAGCACAAGTGGAAGACGATTGCCGCCGCCGTCATTGCCATGGTGCTAACGGTGCCGGTGTTCTTCAAGCTCGGCTCCGAGTTTATGCCGCCTCTCGACGAGGGCACGTTACTGTACATGCCTACGACCTTGCCCGGCATGTCCGTAACGGAAGCCGCACGGCTGCTTCAAGTGCAAGACAAAATCATCCAGAGCTTCCCGGAGGTCGATCGTGTATTCGGTAAGGCCGGGCGGGTGGAGAGTGCCACCGATCCCGCGCCCTACTCGATGATGGAGACCGTCATTACGCTAAAGCCACAAACGGAGTGGCCGAAGCGTGAACGCTGGTACTCGAAGTGGTCTCCCCAATGGTTACAGGGCACACTTGGTCGATTCTGGCCGGACCACATGACTACGCAGGAACTGATCTACGGTCAAGGCGGCCTTAATGAGGCCCTTACGATGCCGGGTCTAGCGAACGCCTGGACCATGCCGATCAAAGCGCGCATCGACATGCTAACCACCGGTGTGCGCACGCCGCTCGGCATCAAGGTCCTTGGTTCCGACCTGAGCGAAATCGAGAAAGTCGGCGGGCAAATCGAGATGGTGCTGAAGGATATCCCCGGCACCACAAGCGTGTTTGCTGAGCGGACGACCGGCGGGTATTTTCTGGATTTCGATCTCAAACGCGATCAGCTCGCACGATACGGACTGACTGTGGACGATGCGAATGACGTCCTGATGTCGGCCGTGGGCGGTGAGCCGGTGACCACTACGATTGAGGGCCGGGAGCGGTACTCAGTAAACGTCCGCTACCTGCGTGACTACCGCAGCGACATCGACGCGCTGCAGCGAGTGCTGGTCAACACGCCTTCCGGTGCGCAGATCCCGTTAGGACAGATTGCCGGTATCTCGTTAAAGACCGGTCCAGGGATGATCCGCGATGAAAATGGCCGGCTCAGTGGATATGTCTACGTCGATGTTTCGGGGCGCGACATCGGCGGCTATGTCACGGACGCAAAGAAGGTCGTAGCCGAAAAGGTCAGCGTGCCTGCCGGGTATCAGCTGGTCTGGAGCGGCCAGTACGAGGCGATGGAGCGTGTAAAAGAACGCCTGAAGATCGTGCTCCCAATCACGCTTTTCATCGTGTTTCTGTTGCTGTACTTCAATACGAAGTCCACAGTGAAGACTCTCATCATCCTCCTCGCTGTGCCCTTCTCAGCGATTGGCGCGATCTGGTTCCTTTACCTCCTCAACTACAACATGAGCATTGCAGTGTGGGTTGGGCTGATCGCTCTCCTTGGAGTGGATGCGGAAACGGCGGTCTTCATGCTGCTGTATCTGGACCTTGCCTATCACGATGCCATCAGCAGGGGCCGAATGAACACCTGGGATGATCTGCGGGAAGCCATCGTGGTAGGGGCCGTCAAACGGCTCCGGCCCAAGGTGATGACGGTGGCCTGCATGCTATTTGGTCTGCTACCCATCATGTGGTC
>Ga0209166_10003163_pt1 | contig 12026 bp, 8 predicted proteins | sample Coa_R1_3_FD_187151 | JGI IMG/M metagenome (GOLD analysis project Ga0209166, IMG submission 187151) | Surface soil microbial communities from Centralia Pennsylvania, which are recovering from an underground coalmine fire - Coalmine... | ecosystem: Environmental > Terrestrial > Soil > Unclassified... | reverse complement strand
CCGCCGCATATCCGTTTTTCTCTGGGTCGCTTGCGAACTCGCCATCGCCGCCTGCGATCTCGCCGAAGTCCTGGGCTCCGCCGTGGCTCTCAATCTTCTCTTCCACATCCCTTTGCTCCTGGGGGTTCTGCTCACCGCGTTTGACGTTCTCATCGTCCTGGCCCTGCAGGGCCGCGGCTTCCGCCTCATCGAGGCCTTCGTCATCACCCTCATCGCCAGCATCGGCCTGTGTTTCGCCTACGAAATCTTTTTCGCTCACCCGATCTGGAGGGAAGCCGCCCGCGGCTTTATCCCCCGCGCCGAAATCCTGCGCAACAAGGAAATGCTTTATATCGCCATCGGTATCCTCGGCGCCACGGTGATGCCGCACAATCTCTATCTGCACTCCAGCATCGTACAGACCCGCGCCTTCGGCCAAAAGAAATCCGAAAAGCGCGAAGCCCTGCGCTATGCCGTCATCGATTCCACTGTCGCCCTCTTCTTCGCTCTCTTCATCAACGCCGCCATCCTTGTGCTGGGAGCCGCTGCATTTCACACTCGCGGTCTCAGCGAAGTCGCCGACATCGCCCAGGCCTACAAACTTCTCAGCCCCACCCTCGGCGCCGGCCTCGCCAGCACGCTTTTCGCCTGCGCCCTGCTCGCCTCCGGGCAAAACTCAACGCTCACCGGCACCCTTGCCGGCCAGATTGTGATGGAAGGTTTTCTCGATATCCGCCTGAGGCCCTGGCTGCGCCGACTGATCACTCGTTCCATCGCCATTATTCCCGCGGTTCTTGTCATCGGCATCGCCGGCGAAGGGAAGCTCACCGCGCTTCTGATCCTCAGCCAGGTGATTCTCAGTTTTCAGTTGCCCTTCGCGGTGATTCCCCTCGTGCAATTCACCAGCGAGCGCGCCAAAATGGGCGACTTCGTCAACTCCCGCGCCACCACCGTCATCGCGTGGTGTGTCGCCGCCGCCATCCTTTTCTTCAATGGTGAGCTCCTCTGGCTAATCTTGCGCCCCGCCTGATCCCCTCTTCCCGCATGCCCACGCCTGTGCGAAACTTTTCCTGGTGATCTGACATGACTACTCCTCCTAAGAAACCGAAAACGCTTCTCAAACTCCTCCTCGCACTGGTCATCCTCCTCATCTTCCTCTCCATCGGCCTCGCCGCCTTCCACAAAACTCCCTGGAGCGTCCCTCCCGAAGACAAGCTCCGCAAGAACCCTCTCTCCGCCACCAGCGCCAACCTCAACGCCGCCAAACCCGTATTCAACGAATACTGCTCCAACTGCCACGGCGATTCCGGCAAGGGCGACGGCTCGGACGCCATGATGTACGACCCCTCGCCCAGCGACCTCACCGACGCCAAGCACATGAACACCCTCACCGACGGGGAAATCTTTTACCAGATCACCCAGGGCCGCAAACCCATGCCGTCGTTCCGCAACAAGCTAACCGAAGACCAGCGCTGGCAACTGGTAATCCTCGTCCGTTCCTTCGCCGCGCCCACCGCCCCCGCTCCACCCGCGACAAAAGATCCTGAGGGGGCGGCACCTAAGAAAACCGAGGCACCCGCAAAAAAGTAATGGCCGGTTCAAAGACCGGCCATCCAGACTCCTATCCTTTACTTCCTTTACCTCATTTACTTCCCTTACCTCACCCCTCCGAGAGCCGTCGCTACTTCCTTTACGTCCGGCACCACGGGAATATCGTAATTCTTGGCCCAGGCCACCTTCCCGCCCTTATCAATGATGATGATCGAGCGCCCCGTGATCCCCTTGTCCGCCATGTATACGCCGTACTTCTCGCTCATTGCGCCCTTCGGGTGAAAGTCCGCCAGAAGCGAATACTTGATCCCCATCTTTTCCGCGTAGGCCTTGTGCGACCACACGCTGTCCACGCTCACGCCCAGCACTTCCGCGTCCAGCGTCTCGAAATTCCGCATGTCGTTCACGAAACAGGCGTGCTCGTTCGTGCAGGTCGGGCTCCAGTCCAGTGGGTAAAACACCAGCACCACCTTTTTCTTTCCTGCGAAATCGGAAAGCTTCACTTCCTTCTTGTTCTGATCCTGCAGCGTGAAATCCGGCGCTTTTTGTCCAACCGCAATGCTCATAAACACGTCCTCCAGTGCGTTTTAAGTACCAAGAGCATCTTACCGAATCCCGCCCACCGCCGCCAATCTGCGCACTTTCACACGCGAACCGGGCGCGATACACTCGGCATTGCAGAATCCCGGTCGCCGCGCAAATTGTTCGCGCGCTACCGGCTGCACTCCCACAATGTTGAGTCTGAAAGAAGTAGTCGACCGCTACTCCTCGCTCGCCAAACAATGGGGCGATCCCGTCGCCCTCGAAGCCTTCGGCCTCGGCCCCGAAGAAACCATCAAACTCTTCACTTCTCTCGACGAGGACTACCACATCAGCCGCTTCGTCAACTTCTCGATGGAACACGGCCGCCTCTACCTCATCAGCGGCAATCCCTCCACCCACATCCGCATCAACGCCGAAATCCGCGACCTGCTCTAACTTCTCTCTTCCTCTGCGAACTCTGCGTCTTCTCTGCGTCCTCTGCGTTAAAATCTTTTCTTTACTCTTCTCCTCTAAAAAATCAGCTTCAACGAAAACTGGATCTGCCGCGAAGTCCCCGCGGTATGAGAAATAATCCCGAATCCGCTCCCACGCACCGTGTTCGACGGCAAGCCGAAATTCACAATGTTAAACACATTAAAAAACTCCGCCCGGAACTCCACCAGCCCTAGGTCGCTCTTTCCGCGCCGCCCGAACGGCGTATCCTTGATCAGGGCAAAATCAAATTGCTTATATCCCGGCGCGCGAAACGTATTCCGCCCCAGCGACCCGAATCGCCCCTGATTCGGCCCCGTCCCTCCCGGCACATTCACCGGAATAAAAAAGAACGAGCTATTGTTATCGCCTAATCCAAAATAATCTTCCCGCCTCGTCCGGCTGGTGGATAAATTCGGCATCGTAAGCAAGTCCGGCCGGTCCGTTCCGCCGGCCCCCGCGCTTGTCTGCTGAACGCCCGAATACACAGTGAATGGCGGCCCACTCAGAATCGTCGTGATGTTCAGCAGTTGCCATCCGCCGGTCACAGTTCGGCTCAACGGCTGCAGAAAGCCCACCTTGTCGAACGGCAGCGCCTGAAACACGCTCACCGAAAAAACATGCGTAACGTCAAACGTGGACACAGCTTTCTCCGCCCGCTCGTCCAGCGGATTCTGCGCGAACGTCTGCAGAATCGCTCCCGCGCCGCCGGGAAGCCCGCCCAGCACAGCGCTCGTGTCGTCAATCGACTTCGAAAACGTATAGCTCGCCGAAAAATTCAGCCCTATCTTCGCGTTCGTTCCGCTCACGCTGGTCTGCAGCGCGTTGTAACTCGAATGCGAATCGCTGGCCATCACATATTCCGGCCCGAATCCGCTGACCCCGTTACCCGAAGAATCAAACTGCGTGAATCGCGCAATCTGCGGTCCCGCCCCCGCGTATCCGTTCGGAGCAAATACCCGCGCCAGATGGATCCCCGCCGTTCCCACATATGCCGCGTTCCACCGCACCCAACCGAAATCGTGTTCGACTCCCGCCGTGTAAGTGCCGATGTATCCGTTCTTGAAATGCCGCGACATCACGCTGACGCTCAACAGTTGCACTTCATTGCCCGCGGTCAGCGCCTCCAGGTCCTGCTGAAACCTCGGCAAATCAATCGGCGTATTCGCCGCCACATTCGAAGTGCTTCCCGATGCGAACAACGGCTGCCCGGAAGCCGTGAACGGCTCCGGCACTTGCAGCGGCGTAATCGCATTCGAAAAGGGAACTGGCACGCCCGACTGCGCCGTCACCAGCGGTTGCACCACAAACGGCAATCCGCCGGTCACAAAATTGTCCTGCCACAAATTCGGCAAAATCGTGGTGATGGCGCTGCCCGCATGCAGGGTTGTCTTCTTCGTCAGCGCGTAGTTCACCGCCACGCGCGGCGCCCATCCGTTCCAATCCAGCGGATAGATCGGCTGCGGATTGTACAAAAATTGCTGGGTCGCTCCCGGCGCCAGAAAATCCGCCGGATTTCCGTCCGGTCCCACCGGCGTCGCCACTGAAGTCCGGTGATTCGCTTCCTTGATGCGGCTGTTCACTTCGTAGCGCAGCCCGTAATTGATGCTCAGCCGCTGCGTCGCTTTCCATGTGTCCTGAAAATAAAACGCGTAAGCCTCCCGCCGCACCGCCGCTTCGTCGAATTTATTTCCCGCCGGTGTCAGGCGGTAAGGAGCCGAAATCGTGTACTCGTAGGGCGTCGCCGTCAGCAATCCCAACAGGGAATCGGGCAGCGGGCCGCCCGGAAGAATATTGTGCGTACCGCTCGCGGATTGGATGAACACTGGCGAAAACGCCGTGCCTCCCCCGAACGAGTACACGCCGCTCGGATTCGTCCCGAACACCGAAGTGTCCCGGTTCCAGCGAATATCCACGCCCCACTTGAACACGTGCCCGTGGTGCACGTAGCTCATGTCGTGCTTCAACTGAAACACGTTTCCATACGATCCGAAAATCGATCCATCCGCGGAATTGAAGCCCTCGAACAGCCCATCCCCGAATGCCAGCCCGATATCGGTGTGATTGCTCGAAGGGAACACCGGCGTGCTGCGCACGTAATCAAACATCGTCGTGGAATTCAGCTGCGGCGAATACGTCCGCGCGTAACTCACCGCCGCGTTCCGCTGGTGATCGAAAAACTTCACCGCAAAGCTCGGGTCGATCGCCGTCTGATCCGGATTCGTTGTCGGGCCATTTACGTTGTTCAGGCTGAAGCGCGTGAACAGCGTCGCCTTGTCCGAAAGCTTGTGATCCACGCGAATCGAAAACTGGTCCGTGTCGGTCACCACTTTCGAAGACGTCGCGAATGTCCGCGCGCCAAACGCTCCACTCGGATCATTCGGCAACGGGTACCGCGCCAGAATCCCAGCAATCTGCGGGCTCACCGGCGCGGTCAGCGTGTCGCCGGGAAAACTCGTTGTATCAATTCCTTTGCGCTCGTCGGCCGTCGGCACCGCGAAGACCTGCGTGGTGCCCAGCACCTGGCGGAACCCCGCGTACTCGCCAAAGAAAAACGTCTTTCCGCGCCCGTCGTAAATTCCCGGCAGCGCCACCGGCCCGCCGATCGTCGCGCCAAATTCGTTGCGCACAAACGGCGGAATTCGCCGCGGGTCCAGGGGGTTTATGTGGTCAAAGAAATTCCGCGCATCAAAAGCGGCGTTGCGCACAAATTCAAAAGCGCTGCCGTGCAACTGGCCGGTCCCGGACTTTGTCACCACGTTCGTGAATCCCGCCGCGCCCTGCCCGATTTCCGCCGGCATCACCCCGGAGTTCGACTGAACCTCATGAATCGCGTCCACATTGAAGTTCGAAAACGTGGCTCCGCCCAGCTCCGGGTCGGTTGTCGTACCTCCATCCATCGCAAACACGGTCGTCACGCCGCGCTGCCCGTTGAACGCAAATTGTTGGGTGAAATTCGCCGCGCCGTTGGTGTCCGTCATTGTGCCTGCGGCCAGCAGCAGCAATTTGCTGAAGTCGCGTTCGTTCAGCGGCAGGCCCGAAACCTCTTCGCTCGAAAGATGTTCGCCGCCGGTCCCTTTCTTGTCGGTCCCCTGCGCCGGCCCAGCCACCACCACGGTAAGCGAGTGATTCTGCGCGGAAAGCGTCAGCTCCAGATTCGGCGCGCTTCCTTCCGCGATCACAATCGGCTTCGCCGCCGTCCAAATCTTGCCCGCGGCCTCGGCGGCCAGCGTGTAGGTCCCGGCCTCTACCCCGGCAAACACGAATGTGCCGCCGGCCGTCGTTCGCGCTTCATACGACCGATCGCCGGAGCTTGCGCGCAAGGTAATCTTCGCTTCGGCCACGGGTTTGCCCGCGGCGTCGCGCAGCACTCCATTCCACGTTGTAGCGGAAAACGAGCAACAGGTGAAAAGGAACGCCAATAAGACTACAGACACCACTAGCCGCGTGGATACCCAGAGGGCCGCCGACATGGTAGCGATTCTATAGCGTTTTATCGAGAAATGACTTTCTGTTCACTTGGCGTGTGTAAAAGATTAGCTCACCGTAGCGTCTACTTTAAGGTAGGCGCTATCGGGCTCAGGCCGGCACGGACTTCTGGAACCTGCTGACCACCGCCTCATGCTCTTTGCGCAATTCCTTCGGCAGGCGTTCCCCGAACTTCGCCAGGAATTCCCGGCTGTCCGCAAGATCGCTTTCCCAATCGTCCGCATTCACGCGGAACAGCTCATCCAGAGCCTCTGGCGCAATCTTCAACCCATCCAGCGTCAGCCCCGTCCGCGCCGGCACGTATCCGATTGGCGTTTCCCTCGCTTCGCCGCGCCCTTCCACGCGCTCCAGGATCCACTTCAGCACGCGCACATTCTCCCCGTACCCGGGCCACAGGAATTTTCCGTCGGCGCCCTTCCGGAACCAGTTGACATGAAAAATCTTCGGCGGATTCGGTATCTTCCTCCCCATATCCAGCCAGTGCTGGAAATAATCCGCCATGTTGTAGCCGCAGAAGGGCAGCATCGCCATCGGGTCCCGCCGCGTAACTCCCACGTCGCCCGTCGTCGCCGCGGTCGTCTCCGACGCCATCGTGGCCCCAACAAAGACGCCGTGCTGCCAGTTGAACGACTGATACACCAGCGGGGCCAGCCGCGCCCGCCTGCCGCCAAAAATAAACGCCGAAATCGGCACGCCCTCCGGCGCTTCCCACTTCGGCGAAATGCTCGGAGATTGCTTGGCCGGCACGGTGTACCGCGAATTCGGCTGCGCCGCCACGCCTTTCGAGGGATCCCACTTTTCCCCTCGCCAGGTAGTTAATCCCGCCGGCGGCTCCCCGCCAATGCCTTCCCACCACGGCTCGTTCTCCGCCGTGAGTCCTGTGTTCGTGAAAATCGTGTTGGACCTCAGCGCGTCCATCACGTTTGGGTTCGTCTTCCTGCCCGTCCCTGGCGCCACGCCAAAGAAGCCGGCCTCCGGGTTAATCGCGTGCAGATACCCATCCGCCCCGATCTTCATCCACGCAATGTCGTCGCCAACCGTCCACACCTTGTAACCCTGGCTCTCCAGCGTGGACACCATCATCGCCAGGTTCGTCTTCCCGCAGGCGCTGGGAAACGCCGCGGCCATGTACGTCACTTTTCCGCCCGGCGATTCCAGCCCCAGAATCAGCATGTGCTCGGCCATCCAGCCCTGCTGCCGGGCCATGTAGCTCGCAATCCGCAGCGCGAAGCATTTCTTTCCCAGCAGCGCGTTCCCGCCGTAGCCCGACCCCACGCTCCAGATCAGCCGCTCCTCCGGAAAATGCGCGATGTAGCGGCGCATCGGATCCAGGTCTCCCATCGAATGCAGTCCCGGCACAAAATCTTTCGAACTGCCCAGCTTGTCCTGCGCCACCTTGCCCATGCGGCACATGATCCGCATGTTCGCCACCACGTACGGGCTGTCCGTCACTTCCACGCCAATTTTGCTGATCGGCGAATTCGCCGGCCCCATGATGTAGGGCACCACATACATCGTTCGCCCGCGCATAGCCCCATCCAGCAGCTTGCCGATCTTGAACTTCGCTCCTTCGGGGTCCATCCAGTTGTTCGTGGGTCCGACTTCCTCTTTGTCCGGCGTGCAGATAAAGGTCAGGTGTTCGGTGCGAGCCACGTCGCTCGGGTCGCTTCGGTGCAGGTAACAGTGCGGGTAGGTTTTCTCGTTCAGGCGGAAGGAGTCGCCCTTTTTCAGCATCTCCTGCAGGATAGCCTGGTTCTCGGCTTCCGACCCGTCACAATAAACAATCTTATCTGGCTTGGTCAGCCGGGCTGCTTCCTCTACCCAGCCTTCCATTGGCGTTGCCACGGTATTACCCCCAAATGATTAGTAGGCTGCATCGAAGAATGGAATGGATGCGCCCGATCCGGCCCGTCCTGATTGCGCGGACTTGTATCTGAGACTGGCGGGACTCTGCAGTACTGCCCCTAAACCTGCCCAGTGTATGTTACCGCCAACCCCCGAAGCAAGTTTACCCGTCACCCACCCCTGGAGGACACCATTTTACCGGATGGCGTGAGGTTGGGGCCACACACCTTACTCATTAGAGTGCGGATTTTCTTCTTTCACCTCTCCTCTTCCTCTGTGGCCTCTGTGGTGAGATCTGGTTCGTCCTCTCCTTCTTCGCTCTCCACCGGCAGTGCTATCCTGATCCCATGTACGCGCAAAAGTTCCAGGTCGATGTCCTCATCCGTGGCGAGCGCCGACCGTGTCCCCTCGAATGGCTCGACCAATTTTCTATGCGCAATTTCACCAACTCCGCCGATTTCGACGACACCCTTCCGCTCGCCGACGGCCGCCTGGAAGCCAGCTTTCGCCTCACCCCTGAACGTTTCGCCGAAGGCCTTTCCGCCTGGCTGACACAGCGCGGCAAAGGCGAAGGCCAACCCGTCCAAGTCGAAGTGAAAATTCTCTAATTCCACGCGTAGCGGCGACCTTGAGGTCGCCCAGAATGACGCTTGCCGGCAAGATGCTTGCGCTACTCCTCCACCCGCTTCGTCTTTTCCACAATCGCCGCACGGATCTCCGGCAACGCCTTCATCGCCGCTTCCTCTCCCGCCCTCACCATTTCCGGTGTCTTCGTAAAATCGTCCCAAACAAATGGGGTCACGTCCGGCTCGATGGTCACATCCACGTACTGCCGCCATTCCAGGTCCGCGTGTCTCTGAATAATCGTGAACGATCGGCTCAACACATCTGTGAATGTTCGTGGCTCGCCGCTCATCCCCGGTTCCAGATACACGGCAATCACCACCTCCGCGCCCATCAACAGCAATCCTTCATAGGGCACCAGTGCCGTGAGGAAGCCATCCACCAGCGTTCGCCCGTCGTACTGGATCGGCACGAACAATCCCGGGTATGCGCACGACGCCCGCAATGCCGGCACGATCGGCCCTTTCTGGTAGTAATAAACCGGCAGGCCTGCGTTGATGTCGGTCGCCGCAATTGCCAGCGGCGTCTTCAACTCCTCAAAATACTTTATCGAGGAAAAGCGCGCCAAAAACTCCTCCATCCGCTGGTTCGTCGCCAAGCCTAACCACGACGGCGTCCACCGCCCGAAATCCGTAAACTTTGTTTCGCACGCGATCGCCTCCATCATTTCCAGCGACGCACCGGCGCAGTAGCTCGCCCCAATCAGCGCGCCTACGCTCGTGCCCGCCACCATATCAATCGGTATCCCCGCTTCGCGAAACACGCGCAAGACACCGATGTGCGCGATGCCGCGCGCAAATCCCCCGGCCAGCGCCAGCCCCACTTTTGGCCGGCGTTCGCCCGTCGCCACATAACCGTTGCTGAATGCGCGAAACCATTCCCTCGCGCTCCGCAACAAGCCCTGTGCCCCTGCTTCCTTCTCATTTCCCATATCCCGATTTTAGTCTTCTCTCGCCCGGTACCAAACACCTGTTTGACCCGTAGCTTCCCATTTTGTAACCTGTTCTGCCGTCCTATTCTCGCTCCCCAAGGGCTGGTCATGACTCATCGAATCCAAAAAGCAGTCGTTCTCGGCGCCGGCACCATGGGCGCACGCATCGCCGCGCATTTTGCCAACGCCGGCCTCTCCTGCCTGCTGCTCGACATCGTTCCGAACGGCGCCACTCCCTCCGATCGCAACAAAATCGTCCTCGCCGGCCTCGACGCCGCCAAAAAGTCGAAGCCCGCCGCATTTTTCACGCCCGCGCTCGCTGCCAAAGTTTCCGTCGGCAATTTTGAAGACGATCTTCCCCGCATCGCCGACGCCGACTGGATCATCGAAGTGGTCGCCGAGAATCTCGAAATCAAGCGCGGCCTCCTGGCCAAAGTCGCACAGTTCCGCAAGCCCGGCTCCATCGTTACCACCAACACCTCCGGCCTGCCCGTCCACCTCATCGCCGAAGGTTTGCCGGAAGAATTTCAGCAGCACTGGGCCGGCACGCACTTTTTCAACCCGCCGCGCTATATGAAGCTCGTCGAAATTATTCCTGGCCCGAAAACCTCGCCTGAGGTCTTGAGCACGCTCTCCGATTTCTGCGACCGGCAACTCGGCAAAGGCGTTGTCCTCGCCAAGGACACGCCCAATTTCATCGCCAATCGCATTGGCACCTTCTCGATGCTCAATGCTCTCCGCCTGATGCAATCGCTCGGAATGACCATCGAGGAAGTCGACGCATGTACCGGTCCCGCCGTCGGCTGGCCCAAGTCCGCCACCTTCCGCACCGCCGACATCGTCGGCCTCGACGTCCTGATGCACGTCGTCAAAAACATTTACGAAACCGCTCCGAACGACGAATCCCGCGAGACCTACAAAATTCCCTCCTTCGTCGAAGAAATGGCCAAGCGTAAATGGCTCGGCGACAAAACGGGCCAGGGCTTTTACAAGCGCGTGAAGGGCGGCCAGGGCGAAAAAGAAATTCTCGCACTAGATCTCAACACGATGGAATATCGCGAGAAGCAAAAGGCGCGTTTCGCCTCCATCGAAGCGGGAAAAGCCGTCGAAGACACCCGCGAGCGGTTGCGCGGGCTGCTTACACCGGTCTTTGAAGGCCAGAAAACCGACAAGGCCCAGCAGTTCATGTGGGGCGGCGTCTCCGAAATGTGCCTCTACGCAGGCCGCCGCATGCCCGAGATCGCCGACAACATCGTCGACGTGGACCGCGCCATGCGCTGGGGCTTTGCCTGGGAACTAGGGCCCTTCGAGATGGTTGACGCGATTGGCCTCGCTGCCTTCGCCGCGCAAATGAAGAAAGAAAACCGCGCGCTTCCCGCCGTTTTTGAAAAGGCTCTGGCAGCCGGCCGCACTAGCTTCTACGAATCCAGCAAGGGCGAGACCTCCGTCTTCGATCTCTTCACCAGCAAAACCAAACAAGTGGAAGAACCGGCAGGCATCCTTCTTCTCAAAACTCTCAAAGACGCAGGCCGCGAAGTCGAACGCAACTCCGGCGCCAGCCTGATCGATCTTGGCGACGGCGTCGTCTGCTGCGAATTCCATTCCAAGATGAACGCCATCGGCGCAGACCTGATCGCCATGATCCACAAAGGACTCAAGCGCCTCGAAACCAATTTCGACGCCATGGTGATCGCCAATCAGGCCACGAATTTTTCCGTCGGCGCCAACCTCATGCTGGTCCTCGTCGGCGCGCAAGAACAGGAATGGGACGAACTTCACATGGCCGTGAAGCAGTTCCAGAACGTGAATCTCGCCATCAAGTACGCGCCGAAACCCGTCGTCGCCGCGCCGCAAGGCATGGCCCTCGGCGGCGGCTGCGAAATCAGCCTGCACGCCGCAAAAATCCATTCCGCAGCCGAAGCCTACATCGGCCTCGTCGAAGTCGGCGTCGGCCTCATCCCCGGTGGCGGCGGCACCAAAGAAATGCTCATCCGTGCCAATGAAAACGCGGCTTCCGGCGACGACCTCGATCTCTTCCACACGCTTCGGCCGTTTTTCGAAAACATCGCCACGGCCAAAGTCGGTGCCAGCGCAGAGGAGTGCCGCGACCTCGGCTACCTCCGCCGCACCGATACCTATTCCATGAATCGCGAACGCCTCGTCGCCGACGCCAAGCAAACCGCTCTTGCTCTCGTCCGCGGCGGCTGGAAGCCCGCCGCCTCTTCCTGGCAGGAAGGCGCGCAGTCCACGCAAATCAAAGTTTTGGGCGAATCTTTTCTCGCCGCCGGCAAGCTTGCCATTCACATGATGACTCGCGGCGGTTACGCCTCCGATTACGATGCCCACGTCGCCCGCAAGCTCGCCAACATCCTCGCGGGCGGCGCGCTCTCTTCGCCGCAACTCGTCAGCGAACAATACGTCCTCGACCTCGAGCGCGAAGCCTTCGTCTCCCTCTGTGGCGAAAAGAAGACGCAGGAACGCATCGCCCACACTCTCAAAACCGGCAAACCGTTACGCAATTAACCACCGTTGGGGCACGATACATCGTGCCCTCTTCTCTGCGCCCTCAGCGTCTCTGCGTTAAGGTCTCTTT
>Ga0209166_10003160_pt1 | contig 12033 bp, 10 predicted proteins | sample Coa_R1_3_FD_187151 | JGI IMG/M metagenome (GOLD analysis project Ga0209166, IMG submission 187151) | Surface soil microbial communities from Centralia Pennsylvania, which are recovering from an underground coalmine fire - Coalmine... | ecosystem: Environmental > Terrestrial > Soil >... | reverse complement strand
CAGAGTGTAGGGGGCACTCCATTGACACTCGATCAGACCGGTCACAGGATCCGGAAGCGGCACCGGCTGCTGAATACCAGACTCTGTCGCCGTAGGCGACATCCTTCTGGCCCCTATGCCGCCATACCATCCAAGGCGATAGATATCGATCGAATAACGCGGGTCTTGGGTGCTGACGAAGAAACTGATCTTTTCGCCACGATTGACACTGGTTTCAGAAGCGTAGCCCTCTATTTCGCGCTGAGTGGCGGGATTTGTCAGTACCCACGACGGATCACCTGGTTTTGCGTTTTCCAAAGCAATCGGATTGCCTGAAAGGCTGTGCCCACAAGCTTGAAAGGAAATAACCGTGGCAAGCAAAGCGAAAAGTGCGATTGAAAGGATGGATGTTGTTTTTTCTCGCGAATTCAATTGTAGAGTTCGCGAGCTGCTCTTGAAAGAAGATGCCGTCTGTGGTCCGCATCGGGCATCGCACTGTGGCCGAATGCAACTCCCGGCAAAGATGCTCGTGACGTGCTCTTCAAGCCATTTCAGTAGTGTCCAGCAATAGTTCAGTGCCTCCATTTTCACATTTTGAGCGTTCCGCGATCCGATATTGCGGATATGCACTTTGGCGACGATTGGGCCAGTACCGGGTGCTTAAGTGGGACCGCCGACAGGATTTTTTACGAGACGTGCTGGTTTTTATATTACATAGCAATGATTCACCGCTCCTCGACTGGTTCGAAAGCCAGCATCGAGGAGCGGTGACATCCGTGCGATCTCCCACTTAAACTTAGAGCGTGGCAGAAAATGTATTTGTGGTCTTCGAATTTGGCGCTGGTACGCTTTGTGGTGAACCCCAATCTAGATTCGTACTGCGGACAGCGGCTACCGAACTCACTGACCCTACCGTAACGTTGGTCAAAGCGTCGACAGTGTAGGACACGTAGACTTGGTCTGTGGCTCCGTTGTACAAATTCCAGGCGTAGTTGATCGGAACCAGGCAGTATACAACGGAATACCACTCGTAAAACGGGGGCAGAAGATGTCCAAAATACTCAATTAGCGTACCAAACCATGCGAAACGCTCTCGCTACCAACCCGGCCCGGGGATGTGCGCTGATCTTTCACAGTTCCAGGCGTAGGACGCTCGCGCCGACCATCCTCTCGGAACACAGGATGCCTGATCAGTGTTTTGTTGCGAACTCCCGGGTCAGAATATCGGCGATACGGTCACTGGCATGACCATCCCAGAGAGGAGGCACAGTTCCTTTTTTCGGCAAACCGGCCAGGATATTGGCTACTTCGTAGCGAAGTCTCTGCTCATCCTGCCCCACCAGAATATTGGTTCCGAGTGACAGAGTCACCGGTCGTTCGGTATTGCTCCTGAGGGTCAGGCACGGTACGCCCAGATATGTGGTTTCTTCCTGCACGCCGCCTGAGTCGGTGATTACCACAGCAGCGCCGCGCTGCAACGCGAGGAATTTCACGTACGGCAGTGGGTCCAGCAATCGAATCTGCTCCACGCTAAGCGCGGACTCAGCGATGCGCTGGCGTGTGCGGGGATGCACCGGAAACACAATGGCTAAGTCACGACTCACATCCATCAGTGATTTCAAGATTCGTTCCAGGATAGTGGTATCGTCCACATTGGAAGGACGATGCAAAGTTACCAGAGCATAGCGCTCTGGCAATCCGTTCTTGGAATTTTGAACGGCCTGGGGCAGGAGCCGAACTAGCGAGTCGATCATCACATTGCCAACCAAAAAGACCTTTTCACGAGGGATTCCCTCACGTTGAAGATTGATGTCAGCATCCTCCGACGGTGTGAACAATAGATCGGCAAGTTGATCTGTGACCAGGCGATTTATTTCCTCTGGCATGGATCGGTCGAAAGAGCGAAGCCCGGCTTCCACGTGTCCTATGAGTACTCGCAATTTCGCACAGACTAGAGCGGCCGCTACCGTCGAATTTACGTCTCCGTAGACGAGGACCAGGTCAGGTTTTTGTTCAATCACAACCGGTTCAAACCGTAGCATGATCTCTGCGGTTTGCCACGATTGCGTTCCAGAGCCAACAGAAAGGTTCACGTGTGGGGATGGAATTCCTAGCTGCTGAAAAAACACGTCAGACATGTTGGCGTCATAATGCTGGCCAGTATGAACAACAGTTTGCCGTACTCCCGGCCGCCTTTCGAGCGCACGCAGAACCGGAGCTACCTTCATGAAGTTCGGTCGAGCGCCAACTACGTGAATGATGTGCATTGCGGTCGTTCTGAGTTTTACTTGCAGGAAAACGTAGCGTTGTCGGGCGGAGTTTCAGCCTTTTATAGCAACTCCGTTTGGGTCTTAGAAGAGGGCGCTCATCAGAATTTTCCGAGCCTTGGTGACAACTACGAGTGCTTCTCTAATCTCAGAATTGCGTGAATTGCTTCGCGCAGAGAAGGCGCGACGACGTCCGCCTTCGCATCAGCGCTACTGTCGCACTCAAGGAGGCGTACCGTCCTGCACCCCGCACTCTTTCCGGCTTCGATGTCGATCTCCGAATCACCAATCATCCACGACGATGTAAGGTCTAGCCGATGCGTCCGCGCCGCAGCCAGCAACATGCCGGGAGCCGGTTTACGACAGTGGCACTCAGGAGATTTTTCGTGCGGACAGTAATACACTCCGTCGATCGTGGCACCTGAGGCTGCCAACTGCTCACACATTCGCCGATGCAGGGTGTCCAACTCAGCAGCGGTCACCAGTCCGCGGGCCACACAGCGTTGGTTGCTGACTACGATAACTCGGAAGCCAAGCCGGTTCAGCAGTCCAATTCCCTCCGCCACATCCGGGAAAAAATGCATTTCTTCCCATCGTGTGATGTAACTCCCCTTTGGCGGATTGCGATTGATTACTCCGTCGCGATCTAGAAATACAGCTTTACTCATCGTATATCGCATGTTCACTAGTTCACAGAACCGCCAACGAGGGGATCATGCACCCCAAGCCCCGATATGCACTTGGTCGGGTGATGGATTGCAAACCACTTGGTGCTAATCGCCACAAGCAAACGCCCTACTCCGATCTTCATGAGCACGCTGCTGACCGAACGGTCACGTGCCAGGGGGGATGTTATCCAGAGCACCCCTCAAAAACGTACGCCCCCGTCGTCCTGGAAGACAATTGTAGTCCAAGGGGAATCCGTGCGCCAGAAGTAGTGGACTGAGCTGTATTTGTGACCCGGCGCTAAGGCTTTGAAACTGGTACAGACGGGCGGCACCACTTTTCGCGAGAGGCAATCTCGTCTTCAGTTGCACCTTCCCCAACTGAATTCTCACTGCCGGTCACAATGGGTCGGCCACGCTCCAAGGCCACAGGCACACCAAAATTGAGGGAGTCAATTACGGCAAAGCTGGCAGCAGTCACTTCTACCAGTTCCTCGAAAGCAATTGGGGAGGGCTGACCTTCGCGCATCGCGGTTAACGTTTGCTCAAGTTCTCTCTTGTGGCCCTTGTCGTAATCGCATTTGATGTTCGTACGCTTTCCGCGGCGGACAAATTCGAGTGTGCGGTAATCTTCAAGACGTGCCACAGAGCCCGCGCAAAAAACTTCGTAATATTCCTTCGATAGTGATTTATCACCGTTGGCCAGATAAAGAATATTGGCCACTGAGCCATCCGCAAATGAAAATACCATGACCACGTTATCGCGATTGTACAGAGCTCCGTCAGGCATCGCTCTGGCATAAACGGCGACTATATTTCTGCCCACGATGTATCGCGCCCAATCAAGGAAATGGCAGGCTTCACCGATGATTCGGCCTCCGTTTACGGAACTCTGTGTCCAGTGCTCGCGTGGCAAATGACCCGCATTAATGCGGATGTGAATGAATATCGGTTCGCAACGATCTGAGAAAAAGTCTTTAATTTTGACCGATGCGGGCGCAAAACGCCGGTTGAAACCCGCCATCACAAATGGTTGCCGGCCACGAGCCACCTGCATTTGATACGCCGTATCGACGGATTCGAGTTCTTCAGAACTAATTGCGAGGGGCTTTTCGACGAATACCAGTTTGTTTTTGGAGAGAGCAGAAACGATGTGAGCGGCATGACTGTCGTGATGGGAAAGGATAAAAACAGCATCAAGATCCGTGTCGGTCAGAATCTCGCTCGGGGCCAGCGCTCGGCGAAAGCCAAACAGCTTCTGTGCCGATAAGGCAGAAGAGCCCGAAGCAGTACCCACAGCCTCAAGCTGAATGTTCTTGAACTCTCGCAACTGGGGAAAAACGATGCCGCGGGCAAATGATCCAGCCCCAATGCATCCAACCCGCAACAGTCCCGTCCTCTCGTGCATCTCAGGAGTCCCGGCTACTTCATGTCGCACAGGTTCACGGTCAGAGTCATATTTGAGAATGGCCGTGTAAATACCCAACTTTTGAATATCAGAGTACGCCCGGGTTCCGTCCTCGATGCAGTATTGAGGACGGATAAGGGAATCAACGGTGGTTTCTGCCGTCGAAAGGAAACTCATAAACGCTTCCATGTTGCGTTGCTCAGTCCAACGAACATAACCGACGGGATAGTCGAATCCAGCTTCTTCGTACTGCGGGTCGTAGCGTCCAGGGCCGTACGAGCGCGAAAGAGTCAGCGAGAGTTCCTTCCGGTACATGATTTCGCGCGAGACACCGAGAGGAACTGAACCGAGAACCACGATACGTCCTCGATCCCGCAAAAGATGAGCACTCAATTCGACAGGTTCCGTAGAAGGCGAACTGGCAGTAATAATGGCGGCATCGGGGCCATACTTAGTGAAGTCAATAACCTTCGATGCCAAAGAAGGATCGGAAGCGGATAGTCCAAGACCGGCGCCAAAATCCACTGCTCGCTGAGAGCGTGCCGGATTCGCGTCTATCGCGATCACTCGGCAACCCGCCGCGCGTGCTAGCAGAATAGTGAGCACGCCCACCAGTCCTGCGCCAACAACAATAACGCTCTCTCCAAACGCTACATTTGCCTGACGGAGCCCCTGCACGGCGATAGCGCCAATCGTCGTCAAGGACGCCGCTTCCAGAGAAACTGAGTCGGGCACCTTGGCAACAAGGTTCCGCGGTACAAAATTGATCTCACTGTGACAGGCGTACCCAACTCCGGCACAAGCCACGCGATCTCCGGGCCGGAATTCGGAAACTCCTTCACCGACAGCGAGGACAATTCCGGAACAGCTGTAGCCCAGAGCAGAAGCAGTATCGAGCTTGGTCCGGACCTTTTGATAAGCGGCTTTGACACCGTTAGCTTTGGCAAAATTCACGACTTGCCTCACCAGGTCAGGGCGGGCGCGCGCTTTGCCAAGCAGCGATTTCTTCCCCGTTTCGATTGTGCTGCGCTCGGTACCCGCGCTGATTGCGGAGAACGCAGTACGTACCAGTACCCCACCAGCTCTGAGCTCGGGTACGGGAACCTCAACGGTCTCGACATCGCCTGTCTTTAGATCGGCGAGGATTGCTAACATTGTCACCTCATCTCGCTAAACCGGGCCAACTGGTTTGAGCTGCTTGATAATTCTCCATGGTCCCGATATCGAGAAGGTACTCAGAAACTGGGTAAGCAAGCATTTGACCGGTCAGTCGGGGTAAAACTTCAAAACCAAAGTCGACTGGATAGCGAGCAGGGATCTCCTCCAACAGCGCTGGACTACCAATCATCACACCAGAAAATGCCCATTGACTTTTCGGTGCGGCAGGCTTTTCTTGAAAATCACGGATGATCATCTTCTCATCGAATGAGACTACTCCGCAGCGAGAGGGATCCGGCACCTTGTACAGGGCGAGCGTAGCGATTGGCTGGTGAGCAAGGTGGAATTCTAACATCGGTCCGAAAAAACTCGCGGTCGTCAGGACGTCTGCGTACAGAATCCAGAAACAAGGGTGCGAGGCAACCCAGTCGCGGTTCATTCGCACTGTACCAGCCGACCCCAGTAATGTTTTCTCTTCCATGAGGTGCATGCAGATTCCGTTACGGTTATCGTTCACCCAATCCCGAACAGTGTCGGCGTGGGAGTGGAGGTTGATTGCGACTTCGTTAATTCGTGCCTCGCGACATATTTCCATCCATATCTTTAACATCGGTACACCGCGGATGGGAACGAGGCACTTCGGAAGCGTGTTGGTAATCGGCCGGAGCCGCGTGCCTTGCCCTGCCGCCAGGAGAAAGGCCTTCATTTTAATCATTCTTCTCGTAGGTAATCTGCGCTTTTAGACGAGATGCGTCAAGAACTCAACCCGCCAAAGAAACTGGGGTGAATATCCAGCGTGAGCCGGCTCGCTCGTCGCCATCTATGAACGGATCGTTCACAATTACTTGGGCCCCGTTCGTATCTAAGGCAAAGGCCATCTCTTGAATGCCTTCAGCACGAAGAGCGGTGCGTACCGCTTCCTGTCGCTCAAGCTCACAGTAGAGAAGCAGGAACCCACCTCCACCGGCGCCGGTAATCTTGCCGCCCGATGCACCGGCGTTGCGGGCCACGTCGTACAGATGGTCAATCCTAGCGTTGGAAATCTTACCGGAGATGCGTTTTTTGGCTTGCCAGCCTTCGTCCAGCAATGATCCGAACACAGGGAGGTCTCCTCGCTGGAGGGCTTTGAGCATCCGAGTGGCCAAGCTGTGCACTTGGTGAAGGGCCTCGACTGCTTCCCCTTTTGGGCTTCGAGTTGATTTTTCCTGTTCTTGCAAGATTGTCCACGAATGGTGAGCGGATCCGGTAAAGAAGAGCATCAAGTTGGACTGGAACTCGCGCAGCAGCGCGGGCTCGAGATCGACAGGTCTGACTTCGGTAAGGCCGTCTGTCCCAAAGGTTATAAAATTCAATCCGCCGAAAGCAGCTGCAAATTCGTCCTGCCTGCCTACATGGCGTCGCAGGACGTCACGTGCAATGTGAAAGGCGCCTTCCGCCAGATCATATTTTGAAAGTGGCTGATTCAAATACGTGGTGAGAGTCTTCAGAATAGCTACACAAACACTCGCTGACGAGCCCAAACCAGTGCCAGGAGGGATTTCCGAGGATAGGAACAAGTCCACCGAGATGCCGCATCCCAAATCCTTAAGGATTGCCAGGGGAATTTCCAGGCCACTACCCCGAACATCCATGTTTTCAATATCATGCCAAGTTTCAAAAACACGCAGGTCGGAAGAGATGACCTGAATTCGCCCGTCATTGCGTTTGCAGAGGGTGGTATAGAAATATTTATTGATCGTTGTACTGAGGACAGCGCCGCCGAACTGTTCGTAATAGGCCGGGAGATCGGTCCCTCCTCCCGCGAAACTAATCCGCACAGGACTGCGAACGATGAGCATCGTTTACGAACTCCGTATCGAAATCAGATCTAATCGGCGAAATGTCTGTTTCCACTAAGTCGAAAGGTGAGTGAATCGTTCTACGATTCAAACGTCGATAGGCCAAGGTCCAAATCGTTTGCAAGAGCAAGGACAGATCAGCCCACGGTGAGGCATCGAGCAGATACTGCAGATCGAAACGTGTTTTATCCTCGGAGGAATTATCCTCGCGTAGTCCGTGGACTTGAGCTAATCCCGTTATGCCGGGTTTCACAAGCAAGCGTTGTCCTTGCCAATCGGAATAACGGCACACGCGATCTGGGGCTTCGGGCCGCGGTCCTACCAGGCTCATATCCCCACGCAGGACATTCCACAACTGCGGAACCTCCGTAAAACTGAATTCACGAAGAATGCGCTCAAACCATGATCCCCCACGAGAGGTGCGATCGATGTTGAGCCTGAGCATTTCGAACGTCTTCCCTTGGCGGCCGCAGCGCAGCTCCCAACGAAACGCCCTCCCTTTCAACAACCGCAATACAAACGCGATTGGCAACACAACCGGAAGTGCCATCAGAAATAGGATCGTTCCCAATATTAAATCCAGAGGCCTCTTCCACGCAGAGCTGGCACCGATTTTGGGTTGGCCTAGCTGCACCACCGGTAAACCGCCCAGATCAATCAAAGTAGGGCGTGATCGATAGAGTTCATACAACTGAGGTACGAGGCTGACTCGGATGCGGCGCTCGCGACAATGCGCCGCCAAGCTAAGAAGTTCGGGCGGAGCACAATCGGGCAGGGCGAGCAGTAATTCATCGACTCGATGTTTGGAAAGCAGGTCCACTATACCTACCGATGCGATATTGACTATTGCTGCCGGCCCAGAAGAAAGGCCCAATTCTGTTGTCCCCTCGTCCGGCGACAAGAAACCCACAACCCGGCAAAGCATCTCAGGATGCCGCCGGATCTTTGCCGCCAGTTCTCGCACCAAGCGCCCACGCCCGACAATGACAATGCGGCGAGCAGCCCCGTTTTGCGACTCCGCGCGCAGCAATAGATATGCGACAACCCGGACAAGAGCAAACCCCACAAAAAGCAAGATGCCAAAATAGACGAGAGCCAGTCGAGATACATAACTTCGGAGGAGGTAGCCTCCGGCCAACAACACCAGCATCAGTCCGCTCACAGCCAACAACAGCTGTGAAACAACCGCTGACAGCCGCCAGCCACCCTCGAATCCATCGAGAGCTAGAAACAGCGACAGAAGAGTCCAGATGACCCATCCAGCCGCGAGTAGAGCCGCGTGAACTGCCAAAAGGTGGAGTTCCAGGTGATTCAATGCTATGCCGTAGCGGAGAGAAAGCGCCCCCACCATTGCAAGCACCGACCACAGCAGGTCGCTGATCAGGATTCCGGATGTTAATTTATTTTGATTCATGACTGCCGGATCCTCTTGTAATCATGCAATTGCTGCGCTTTTATGACAGATCTTCGCACGAAGGGCTGTGAATACTGCATGCGTCACGCTAAGATGAATATCTTCAATGATTTGCATGTTGCTCGAAGGAACGACCAGGCACAAGTCGCACAAATCCTTCATGTCGCCCCCCTCAAAACCAGTCAGGCCTAGCGTTAAAGCTCCGGCTTCACGGGCGACCTTCAACGCTTTGATCACGTTTGCGGATCTACCACTGCCGCTAATCGCAAATGCAACGTCGTTGGGACGAACGAAATTGATTAGCTGTTCGGCGAAAATATCTTCGTATCGAGCATCGTTGGCCCACGCAGTCATTAGCGGCACATTGTCGGTCAACGACAATACGCGAAGACGCCTTTCTGAACCATTGGCTGCCCCTTTACCCAAGTCGCAAGCGAAATGCGAGGCCAGAGCCGCGCTTCCACCGTTGCCAAACAGATAAATCATGCGCTCGGATTCATAGGCCCGCAGGAGCACGTCGACCATCTCATCGCCGGTCGTCAGTGAGATGTTCCGCATCGTCTGGATCACATTGCTGAAGTAGGTGTTTACGATCATCTCCACGCTCAATTGATCCGCACGGTACCCTGCTGATGTGAATTCATCAGGGCGCAAGCGAAGATCGAGATTCTTGGGGGAAAAAGGAACATACTAATTTACTCTTACCTTCGTTGAATTGCTCGTTTTTTAGGAGAAACTCTCAGGTACCTGGGACGCCAACCCCTTGTTGCCATTCAGTGATTCTTGCCCAGCAGCACATATGGGACTGCCCGTAGCATAATCCACAAGTCAAGCCATATAGACCAATTGTAAATATAGTAGAGATCGAGACGGACCATTTCGTCGAAATCCTGAGTTTTGCCCGAGACTATCCACAAGGACACACACCCCGGCCTCATGTGAACCCGCTGCCTCTGCCATCCGGTCAGCTTTTGATACTCAAAAACTTGGCAAGGACGGGGGCCCACCAAACTCATTTGCCCGACGAAAACACTCCAGAGTTGTGGTAATTCATCAAGACTGAACCTCCTCAGAAACCGCCCAACGGGACTGATGCGGGGGTCGTTCTTCATTTTGAAGAATACGCCGGTCATTTCGTTCTTGTCTTCCAGTTGCTCTCTGGCACGATCGGCGCCGTCAAACATCGATCGAAACTTGAAGCCTACGAAAGGCTTGCCCCAGCGCCCCACCACGTGCCACCGAAAAAAGATCGCGCCGGGCGATGTGAGTCTGATCAGAATCGAGATGACGGCAAAGAGAGGAGAAAGGACGATGAGTCCCACGCAGGCCACTAAAACATCCAAAGCCCTTTTTGCGCCCCTCTGCCACACCGGGTGCTGTGGCGGCGCGGATTCGAGTAGGGCATCGCCGATGTCTTCAGTTTTCAGTAACATTGCGAGTACCAAGCCAGTGCGGCAAAACCCCCTTCACGAACAGTGCTCTGGCAAACCAAGGCAGTGCCACGAAATAGCGCTTCAGCTTACCACGTGGGTCTTCAAGAATTCGGAAAACCCATTCCATCCCCAAAGTCCTAACCCAATTGGGACAGACAAGTTTCGCGTCAGCCAGTACATCTAATGTACCTCCCACCCCGATCACTACCGGCACACCCAGAGTGCGGCCGTATGTTCCCATCCAGTATTCCTGTTTCGGGGTTCCCATACCCACAAACAGGATATCCGGCCGGGACGAGCGAATATTTGCCGCGACCTCTTCCGTCTCGCTTTCCGTAAAGTACCCGTGATGGGAACCGCATATTGTGATACCGGGGTATTGCTGGTGCAGTCGGGCCAACATGTGATCGAGATTCGAAGGGTGCGTTCCCAAGAAAAAAAGGCGAAAGCCCCGTTTCGCAGCTAATGGCAAGAAAGATCTCGTGAGATTGTCATTGCCGATATAGGCCTTAAGAGGAGTGCCGCACAAGCGAGAGGCTAACGTGATGACTTGTTCGGGAAGAATCAGGTCCGCACTTTCGACGATCTCCTTTAGGCGAGGGTCACCTTGCATGCGCCAAAGCTTGGGCACGTTGAAGGCAACAACCAGATGAGGTGATCGCGATTGAATGAACTCTTGAAGCCGCTCGAGAGCTTCATCCATTGAAAGACTGTCGACGGGGGAACCGAGAAACGAAAGTCGCGAAGATCGTGCCTTTTGAGAAAGCACCCCTGCCATTCTAGTTCCACTCATAGATGACTGTATGCCAGTTCGGTGAGAGCCCTCTGCATCCAGGCTTGCGCCCACCTCATGTATGGAATTCGGATACTATACGCCCGCCGAATTTGATAGTAAAAGTAACCCTCTGAATCCTGAAGGTTTGCGAGGCTCCACTGCGCCACTTGAATCGCACGGTCCATTGCTTCGCTGTCTTCGTGTCGGAACTCAAGGAAAGTCAAAATGGCCTGAGCCACCGAGTGGACATCGATCGGGAAAATTCTGTCTGGATAGTACTTTGGACAACCGTCTGCAAGAAACATCCGATCCTTCCAAAACTCGTATCCGCGAAGTACGGATTCACGAAATTCATCCGTTCTGGTGCACTCTCCCACGCGTTTCAGAGCCATCAATACGAAACCCGTGTGAAAGTTGTCGACCCAACGATCATTTGACGCCTCTCCATAAGGCCATGATCCGTCGGACAATTGACGCCGCGCCGTGAAACGAGCTGACGCCAATGCAGAGGTCCTCAACCTCTGCTCATCTGTCTCGCCAAATACAGAGGCCAATAACCAGGCCCCCAACATATTCGCATTGTGCACTGCCCTTCGATCTAAGGGCGTGTATGAGAAACATAGTTCACCTTCCGTCTGAGACAACACATTCAGATCCCGCAGTATGAAATCACAAGCGCTCCGACTAACTGCGAGGGGGGAGGCAACTTTCGAATACTCTTTAGCTCCAGTGCCCGCTCTGAGGTGTCCTACAACGCTTCCCCAATCCAAATCCTGCAGCATGAGGAGATGCAAATCCATAAATCCGAGGCCAATAAACGCGGTATTGACTATGGTTGGTGTCCCCTCAGGCGCAAAGAAAGAACGATTTGGCCAGGGAAAGTTATAGCCCCAACTCATCCCACTGAAGCCCGAAGCGGCATTCTCCAGCAGCCATCGTATGAAGAAAATGAGAAAATCGCGCTGCTGTGCGTCGCGGGTGACCGCGTATTTGCGAGCATAGCTGGCCAGGAAAAGCCCCATTCCTTTGGGGTTATAACCTTGCGAGATTCCGAGAATGTGTCGAAGATTAAGCGGGCATCGCTTTAGTAGCTGCA
>Ga0209166_10003159_pt1 | contig 12038 bp, 12 predicted proteins | sample Coa_R1_3_FD_187151 | JGI IMG/M metagenome (GOLD analysis project Ga0209166, IMG submission 187151) | Surface soil microbial communities from Centralia Pennsylvania, which are recovering from an underground coalmine fire - Coalmine... | ecosystem: Environmental > Terrestrial > Soil >... | reverse complement strand
CTGCGGTGGCCGTCCGGGTTAGCGGCGTGCGGCCCGCCACTCCCGGTGGGGTGGCGGGCCGCGTGCTGTTGCCCGGCGCTAGACGGTGAACACGATCTTGCCGAACACATCGCCCGAGGCCATGGCCGCGAAGCCGTCCCTGGCCTGAGTCAGCGGCAGCACCCGGTCGATCAGCGGCCGGACCCCGGTCTGCTCACAGAACCGCATGAGCCGGCCGAGCTGGTCGCGTGAGCCCATGGTCGAGCCGACCACCGAGAGCTGAAGGAAGAACACCCTGGTCAGGTCGGCCGATGGGGCCGGGCCGCTGGTCGCGCCGGAGACCACGATCCGCCCGCCCGGCTTGACCGCGCGCAGCGAATGCTTCCAGGTCGCCTCGCCGACCGTCTCCATCACCGCGTCCACCCGTTCGGGCAGCCGCTCCCCGGTCGGGAACGCCTGGCCGGCGCCGAGCTTGACCGCACGGTCCCGCTTGGCCTCGCTGCGGCTGGTCACCCAGATCCGGTACCCGCCGGCCCGGCCGAGCAGGATCAGCGCGGTTGCCACCCCGCCACCGGCGCCCTGGACCAGGATGGTCGCGCCTGGCTCGGCCCCGGCCGCGCCGAACAGCATCCGGTACGCCGTCAGGTAGGCCGTCGGCAGGCAGGCGGCCTCCTCGAAGGACAGTGCGTCCGGCTTGGGCAGCAGGTTGCGCCGGGGCACCGCGACCTTCTCGGCGAACGTGCCGTTGTAGCGTTCGGACAGCAGAGAACGTTTCGGGTCGAGCGTCTCGTCGCCGCCGGTGGCGTCGCCGACGACTCCGTAGACCACGACGGGGTTGCCGTTCTCGTCGAGCCCGGCGGCGTCGCAGCCAAGGATCATGGGCAGGCGGTCCTCAGCGAGCCCCACACCGCGCAGCGACCACACGTCGTGATGATTCAGCGATGTGGCCTTGACCGTGACCGTCGTCCAGCCGTCCGGCGGTGTGGGATCCGGCCGCTCCCCCAGTTCCAGCCCGGCGAGCGGATCCTCGGCGTTGAAGCGCGCAGCGGTAACAGCGAACATGCGAAGAACCCTAGCCGCCCGGGTGATGGATGGCCGCGCCCGGGCGGCAGGTGCCCAGCGCCGGGTAGTGCCGCCCGGGGTTGCGAGTGCCGCCCGGGGCGATGAATGGCCGCGCCCGGGCGGTAAGTGACTGGCGCCGGACGGGCGGTCAGGCGCGGGCGACTCCCTCGGCCCGGGCCTGGGCGGCCACGGCGGCGGCCACCGCTGGCGCGACCCGCTCGTCGAACGCGCCGGGAATGACGTAGTCCGGCGCCAGGTCATCGCCGATCAGGCCGGCCAGCGCGCCGGCGGCAGCCAGCTTCATCCCCTCGGTGATCGCGGCGGCGCGCACGTCGAGCGCGCCGCGGAACACGCCGGGGAAGGCCAGCACGTTGTTGATCTGGTTCGGGAAGTCGCTGCGCCCGGTGGCCACCACCAGGGCGTGCGCCCTGGCCAGGTCCGGGTGCACCTCCGGCTCGGGATTGGACAGCGCGAACACGATCGAGCGCGGGGCCATGGCGGCGATGGCCGGCTCCGGCACCGTGCTACCGGACAGCCCGATGAACACGTCCGCACCGCGCAGCGCTTCCTCGGTCGACCCGGTGTGCCCGGTCTTGTTGGTGACCTCGGCCAGCGCGGCCTTGACCGGGTTCAGCCCGTCCCGGCCCCGGTAGATCATCCCCTTGCTGTCGGCCAGCGCGATGTCGCCGATGCCGGCCCGCAGCAGGATCTTCGTGACCGCCACGCCGGACGCGCCGGCCCCGGCCACGACCGCGCGCAGCTCGCCCAGCTCGCGCCCGGCCAGCCGGGCCGCACCGCGCAGGGCAGCCAGCGTGACGATCGCGGTGCCGTGCTGGTCGTCGTGGAAGACCGGGATGTCCAGCAGCTCCCTGAGCCTGTCCTCCACCTCGAAGCAGCGAGGCGCGGAGATGTCCTCCAGGTTGATGCCGCCGAAGCTGGGCGCCAGCGCGGCCACGGTGGCGACAATGCCATCGGTGTCCGTGCGGTCCAGGCAGATTGGCACCGCGTCCACCCCGGCGAAGCGCTTGAACAGCAGCGCCTTGCCCTCCATGACCGGCATGGCCGCCGCCGGGCCGATGTCGCCGAGGCCGAGCACCGCGGTGCCGTCGGTGACCACGGCCACGGTGTTCGCCACCCAGGTGTAGCGGCTGGCCAGCTCGGGCGCCTCGGCGATGGCGTCGCAGACCCTGGCCACGCCGGGCGTGTAGGCCATGGCCAGGTCGTCGGCGTCGGCGACCTGGACGGACGAGTGCATCGCGATCTTGCCGCCGCGATGCAGCAGGAAGACCGGATCGTAGGTATGGGTGAAGATTGGCTCTGCGGCCATAGTGACCCCCATGGGAAAAAGGAGGACTCCGCGGGCCTGCCGGCCGAGCACGGTAGCTGCCGGTGGGCTGCCAACACGCCGCGGATGTCTGTCGCGGTACGGGGGTCACCCGTGTCGCTATTGTGCCACAACGCGCTCGGTGTCCCAGGAGCGGCCCAAGCCGCGGGCGACACGCCGATGACAAAAATCAACATGTCCCGCTTGGGGCCCGGCAGCAGGTGTAAAGTAAAGGCCCTTGTTTTACGAATGATCGCGTACTGCCCGCAAGTCTGTAATACTCAGTGACGGGCATTGCCCCTTACCGCGGACTCACCGCACTAGGAAGCAAGAGTGGATCTCAGCTCCTACGCTGAACTCGCCGTGCGCTTGGCAAACAGCGCTGCCGACGGTGAAGAAGGAACTGATGGCGAACCGGCCAGAGGCAATATCGTTAGCCTCGATGGACTCCGCGCGCTGCTGACCGATCTTGAGTTTGCACACAGCGGCACCACCCGCGGTGATCTTGACGCGATGCGCGGGCTGCGGACCGAGTTGCGGGAGATATTCTCCGCATGCGCGGCCGGGAATGGCGCCGAAGCGGTTGACCGGCTGAATGGCCTGCTCGTGCGGCACCCGGCCCATCCACAGATCTCCGGGCACGACGGCGAGCCCTGGCACCTGCACCTGGCGCCCAGCGGTTGCGTCTGCGACCGGTACGCGGCGGCCGCCGCCATGGGCCTCGCGGCGATGCTCACCAGGCACGGCACCTGCCGGTTCAGGTTCTGCACGGCCCCTTCCTGCCAGCAGGTCTTCATCGACACCACCACGAACGGGTCCCGGCGCTACTGCTCGGTAAGGTGCTCGTCCCGGGTCAATCTGACCGCGCTCAGAGAGCGCCGGCGCACCGGCGGCGGTGCCGCTATACCGGCCCCAGCCATCTAGAGCGTATTGCGGGCCCGATGCGTTACCGGGGCAGCCGCCGAGGGTAAGAAACAGCATGGGATGCGACCGCTCCTAAGCGTGTTCGCGCAGGCTGTGCGGGCGCGGGGTGAGGTTCGTCCATGATCTCGCCAGCCCGGCCCGCGTTACGAAAAAGATGCGAGTTGACCACTTTTCAGGCACCGTAAAGATCATTACGATGAGCCCTACCCTACGCACGGGCATATGGCTCGCATACGCGGACCGGAAGAAGGTTCGGATATGGCAACTCAGTCCGTAGTCACTCCCACCAAGCCAGCAGACGTTGGCCTGAAACGGGAAATGGGCCTGATCGGCGCGATGTGGGCGTCCGAGACCTCACTCATCGGCTCCGGCTGGCTGTTCGGCGCGTTCTACGCGGCCACGGCGGCTGGCACCGCGGCCATCCTGGGGTGGGGAATCGCCGCGGTCATCATCATCGTCCTCGCGCTCGTCCACGCCGAACTGGGCGCGATGTACCCGGTGGCCGGCGGGACCGCCCGGTTCCCGCACTACGCCTACGGCAGCGTCGCCGGGATATCGTTCGGGTTCTTCTCCTGGCTGCAGGCGGTCTGCGTGGCGCCGATCGAGTGCTTCGCGGTGATGCAGTACGGGCAGTACTGGTTCGACTCACACCATTTCGTCATCTACAACTCGACGACGAAGGTCACCACCGGGCCCGGCTTCGCCTTGACGATCGCCCTGATGGCGATCTTCACCGCGATCAACTTCCTCGCCATGAGGTTGTTCTCCAAGGTCAACGCCGGCATCACCTGGTGGAAGGTCGCCATTCCGGTGCTGGCCATCATCGTGCTGTTCACCAAGTTCCACGGGAACAACTTCAACGTGGGCGGCTTCACGCCGTTCGGCTGGCAGGCCGTGTTCGGTGCGCTCCCCACGGCCGGCATCGTGTTCGCCCTGCTCGGCTTCGAGCAGGCGGACCAACTGGCCGGCGAGATCAAGAACCCGCAGCGGAACCTGCCGCGGGCGATCATCGGCGCGATCATCATCGCCGCCCTGGTCTACACCCTGCTGCAGGTCGTGTACATCGCCGCGCTCCCGCACAGCCTGCTCGCGCATGGATGGGCACACTTCCCGACCACCAGCCAGGCCGCCATCGCGCCGTTCGCCGGGCTGGCGGGGCTGGCCGGGTTCGCCTGGCTCTCGATCCTCCTGCGGCTGGACGCGTTCATCTCCCCGTTCGGCACCGGCCTGATGTACGAGACCTCGACCTCGCGCGTCGGCTATGGCCTGGCCAGGAACCGCTACTTCCCGCAGATCTTCGCCAAGGTCGACAAGCGCGGAGTCCCGTGGGTCAGCCTGATCCTCGCGTTCCTGCTCGGCCTGCTGTTCCTGCTCCCGTTCCCGAGCTGGAAGCAACTGGTCAACCTGGTCACCTCGGCCTCGCTGCTGATGTACGCCGGCGCGCCGCTGTCGCTGGGCGCCTTCCGCAAGCAGGTTCCCGAGGCGAGCCGGCCGTACCGGCTGCCCGGGGCGGCCGTGCTGTCGCCGCTGGCATTCATCTTCGCCTGCGAGATCATCTACTGGTCGGGCTTCGACACCGTGTGGAAGCTCGGCATCTGCATCGTGATCGGCTACGTGCTGATCGGCCTGTCCATGATGTTCGACCCGAAGCGGCCGCCGCTGGACTGGAAGTCGGCGCAGTGGCTGCCGGTCTTCCTGATCGGGATGGGCATCATCTCCTGGCAGGGCCGCTACTGCAGTTCGGGTGCGGCCGGGGCGGGCGCGAGCTGCAGCGCCAGGAACAACATCCCGTTCTGGTGGGACATGCTGATCGTCGCCGTGTTCGCCCTGGCGATCTACCTCTGGGCGCAGATGACCCGGCTGCCCAGGGAAGAGATGCTCAACCTGGTCGAGCGGCAGGCCGAGACCTCCGAGCAGATGGAGAAGGAACTTCCCGCCGTCTGACCCTTGCTACCCGGTTCGGAACGCCGGCCACGCTGGGCCCCGCCAACAGGCGGGGCCCAGCTTTCGTCTAGCGCCTGGCCCGGCGATAGCGCAGCAGCAGGACGCCCTCGATCAGGCTGGGTGGCACCGGCCCGAAGTTGCGGCTGTCCACCACTCCCTCGTCAGGGGAGTCTGACTCCAGCCACCAGCCACCGGGCTCGTGCCGGATCACCCGCTTCACCAGCAGCAGCGCCGGCCGGGCGGGATGGCGGGCGACGACGACCTGCCCGGGCCTGATGCGCCGGGAACGGCGGATCAGCAGCCAGTCACCCGGCAGCAGGGTGGGCTGCATGGACCGTTCGGCGACGGCGGCGCGCAGCAGCGGCCAGCGCATGTATCCCTCGCACGTGTGTCGGATGGCCCGCGGGGTAGGGTCGGGTCGGACCCTGTACCCAATGATCCGATACGAAAGAAGGGGAACGATGAGGCTCGCACGTCTCCTCGAACCTAAGACCACCGTTTATGCCCACTGTGACCTGCCTTGCGGTGTCTACGACCCGGCCCAGGCCAGGATCGAGGCGGAGTCTGTCAAGGCCATCATCGAGAAGTACCGGGACAACGAGGATCCCGAGTTCCGCACCCGGGCTGTCATCATCAAGGAGCAGCGCTCCGAGCTGGTCAAGCACCACCTGTGGGTGCTGTGGACGGACTACTTCAAGCCGCCGCACTTCGAGAAGTACCCGCAGCTTCACGAGCTGTTCAACCAGGCCACCAAGCTGGCCGGCGCGGCCGGCACGAAGGGGAGCAACGACGTCGCCAAGGCCGGGGAACTGCTGGCCAAGATCGACGAGATTGCCAAGATCTTCTGGGAGACCAAGCAGGCCTGAGCCCCTGGTTCCACCCCGGCCCCAGGCCGGGCATAGCGTCACGTAGCAGTCCGGATCGCCGCCGGAGATGGGCGGCGGCGATCCGGACTGCTACGTTGAGGGGCATTCTGGCCTGCCGCGCTGCCTTTGCCCGGCAGGCTGCCAGTCATCTGATCGCCGCGCGCCGTGTCCAACTGCTGGCCGGTGGACGGTAAGTTGCAAACAGTACGAGCATGGGCCGGCTGAGGAGTGATGTGACCGAAGAGAGCACGCCGTGGGCGTCCGCGCCAGGAACTGGCACGCTGTCGCCGCCCACGACGCGTGACCACGTAACAATCCGGATGCCCGCGGAAGGCGCCTACCTGTCGGTGCTGCGCACCGCCACGGCCGGGCTGGCCGCGCGCCTGGATTTCACGCTTGACGAGATCGAGGACCTGAGGATCGCGGTGGACGAGGCCTGCGCCATGCTCCTGGCCCAGGCCGTGGCGGGCACGACCCTGGAGTGCGATTTCACGCTGAGCCGCGACACCATGACCATCGCCGTGTCGGCGGAGTCCACGCTGGGCAAGCCCCCGGCCAAGGACACGTTCGCCTGGACCGTGCTGTCGGCGCTGGCGGGCAGCGTGGACTCACGCGTCGGCCCCGGTGACCGGGTGACGATCATGCTGCGCAAGGTCCGCGGTCTCGCGGGGGCGGGATGACCGAGGAAGCCAGGGTCCCGGTGCCCAGGGAAACCGAGATCCTGTCCGCGGACGTCGACATCACCGACGTTCCCGCGGTTGCCGTGGTCAGGTCCACGCATGCGGAGGAGGACCGCGCGCGGGCCCGCGAGCTGTTCGAGCAGCTTGCCACGCTCGACGACAATGATCCGGAGCGGCTGCGGCTGCGCGGCGAACTGGTCGAGCTGCACCTGCCCCTGGTCGAGTACCTGGCCAGGCGGTTCAGGAACCGGGGTGAGTGGCTCGACGACCTCACCCAGGTGGCCACCATCGGCCTGATCAAGTCCATCGACCGGTTCGACCTGTCCCGGGGCGTGGAGTTCTCCACCTATGCGACGCCGACCATCGTCGGCGAGATCAAGCGGCACTTCCGCGACAAGGGCTGGGCGGTCCGCGTCCCGCGCCGGCTTCAGGAGCTGAAGCTGGCGCTCACCAAGGCCATCGGGGACCTCGCCCAGCGCGAGGGCCGGGCGCCGACCGTGGCCGAGCTCGCCGCGCACCTGCAGATGAGCGACGAGGACGTGCTGGAGGGCCTGGAGTCCGCGAACGCGTATTCCACGGTGTCGCTGGACGCCCCGGACTCCGGTGACGACGACGCGCCGGCCGTGGCCGAGTCGCTCGGGATGCTGGACGACGCGCTGGAGGGCGTGGAGTACCGGGAATCGCTCAAGCCGCTGCTCGAACGGCTGCCGCCCCGGGAGAAGCGGATCCTGTTGCTGCGCTTCTTCGGGAACATGACGCAGTCGCAGATAGCGGCCGAGCTGGGAATCTCGCAGATGCACGTGTCCCGGCTGCTGGCCAGGACGCTGGCCCAGCTCCGCGAGGGCCTGACCGAAGACGGCTAGCCGCGTTTCCCGGTCAGCCGCGTTTCCCGGCTAGCTGCCCTTTCGCGCGGCCGGCGGCTCGGCGGGGCGGCGGCCGTAGGCGGTCAGGCTGCGCGGCAGGAGTAGCGCGACGGCCGCGCCGATGGCCAGCGCCACGGCCGCTCCACCCCAGTCGTACCGGTGCCCCTGCAGCAGGTAAATTCCCACGATGAAGGTGAAAAGCTGGATGAGCATGGCAGGCGTCCAGCTCCACCTGCGTATCCTGGCCAGTCCCACGGCGACGACGGCGAGCGCCACCACGGTGCCGAACCCGATCACCGTGAGCGCGATGCCACTGCTGACCTGATACGACTTGCCCGAGGCCGCGTCGATGCCCGAGATCACCGTTGCTATGCACACCCCGGCGGCCTCGACCGCCTGCACGCCGGCCGCTCCGGCCGGGGCAAAGGAGCGATCCCGCATGTTCCGCCTCCCTTCGGGCTGGCTACCCTGAGCGCGTGCGCGCCCTGCTGATCTTCAACCCCCAGGCCACGTCCACCTCCAGGCTGCGCCTGGACGTGCTCGTCAGAGCCCTTGCCTCCGAAATCGAGCTGGAAGTCGTGGAGACACGGTACCGGGGACACGCCGCCACGCTCGCCTCGGATGCCGCGCGCGAGGGCCTGGACCTTGTCGTCACCCTCGGTGGTGACGGCACGGTGAACGAGACCGTCAACGGCCTGATGAATTCGCCGGTCGCCGGGTCGCCCGGGCTTTCGCGTGGGCTTGCGGGGGTGACGGCGCACGGTGATACGGCAGACAAGCTGCCTGCGCTGGCTTCCATTCCCGGCGGAAATGGCAACGTGTTCATCCGTTCCCTCGGGCTGCCGGCGGATCCGATCGACGCCACCGGGCATATTCTCGCAGGACTGTCCAGCGGCCGGACCCGCAGCATCGGGCTCGGGCTGGCCGGCGGCCGGTACTTTACATTCTCCGCCGGGCTCGGAATCGACGCGGAAGTGGTGCGGGCCATCGAAGGACTGCGGGCCAGTGGGCGCAAAGCCTCGGACGCGCTTTACGTGTGGCTGACAATCCGGCAGTACTACTCCATCACCGACCGCAAGTGCCCGGCGCTGACCCTGGAACGACCCGGCCGCCCACCGGTCAGCGACGTGTTCCTCGGGGTGGTGTCCAACACCTCACCCTGGACCTACGTGGGCAACCACCCGGTGAACCCGTCACCACTGGCCAGCTTCGACACCGGCCTCGACGTCTTCGCGCTTCGCCGGCTGAGGACCGTTTCCACGATGAGAGTGCTGGGCCAGATGTTTTCTGACGGGCGAAAATTGACGAAAGGGCGCTACGTACTCAATCTGCATGATGAATCCGAACTCACCCTGCGATCCAGCAGGCCGATCGCCATGCAGGTAGACGGAGAGTACATGGGTGAGCGTGAGTGCGTGGCATTCCGGTCGGTGCCGCGTGCGCTGCGTGTGGTCGTCTGAGTACGTGGTCCGGCTGTGACGCATCTGACATGGAAAACCCTGCTGAACGTTGACCTAATCTCTTGCGCCTGGCAGTCCCGGCTTGAAAGAGTAGAAACGATGCATCGCGAGAGGATGCATGTACTTCGGACCAGCGCATCACCACTCGCGCAGCACAGATCGCAGTACAAGCCGGGAACCTGATGGACCCCGACATATGACCTAGCTCGTGAAAATGTTCACAAAGACGGAACCAGGCGGCGGGCCCGCGAAGACCCGCCGGTGAAGAGGAGTGGACCGCATGGACTGGCGCTATCACGCCGCCTGCCGTGACGTGGATCCCGAACTGTTCTTCCCCATAGGCAACACTGGTCCTGCGCTACTCCAGATTGACGAAGCCAAGCAGGTGTGCCGGCGCTGCCCGGTGATGGAGTTGTGCCTGCAGTGGGCGATAGAGAGCGGTCAGGACGCTGGCGTCTGGGGCGGGATGAGTGAGGATGAGCGCCGCGCACTCAAGCGGCGCACCACCAGGATCAGGGCACGCGCCCACGTCTGAGCGCCCTCGCGAGGGCGCCGCGACGACGGAACTCGACGGCTCCTGTGCTTCGAGGCTTATTCAGAACCACCGGTGCTGGGCCAGCTACCGCGACTCACGAACCTCGGGTCACGTTCGCTGGACTGGTTTTGAATAAGTCTCGTTCCGCACCGGGGTCGTCTGGCTTTTCGGCAGCCGTTTCCACCGGCAGGTCGACGACGACCAGGGCGCCGCCGTCCGGCCGGTTACTGATCTCCAGGTTGCCGCCGAGTTCCGCCACCACCAGCGTCCGCACGATCTGCAGGCCCAGGCTCTTGGACGAGTCAAGATCGAACCCTTCGGGCAGCCCGGCGCCCCGGTCGGCCACCGTGACCGTCAGCTTGCCCGGCAGCCGTGTGGCGGTGACCAGGAGGTTGTCCACCGGCTGACCGTTCACCCGCTGGTCTGGGTGCTGCTGGTCTGGGTGCTGCTGGTCTGGGGGATCCTGGTTCGGGGGATCCTGGTTCGGGCGCTGCTGGCCGAGGCGGTTCTGGCCCAGGCCGTGTTGCAGGGCGTTCTGCAGGAGCTCGGTCAAGACCATGGCCAGCGGGGTGGCCACCGACGACGGCAGCCTGCCGAACGTGCCGGTGAGCCGGGGCTGCGCACCCACCTCGGGCGCGGAGACCTCGATGGCCATGGCGAGCACCCGGCTGGCAATATCGTCGAAGTCCACGATCTCGTCCGGAGTGAGCGAGAGCGTCTCGTGCACGACGGCGATGGAGCCGACCCGGCGGACCGCCTCATACAGGGCGGCCCGGGCCTCGGGCTCGTCGAGCCTGCGGGCCTGCAGCCGGAGCAATGCGGCCACGGTCTGCAGGTTGTTCTTCACCCGGTGATGGATCTCCCGGATGATCGCATCCTTGGACAGCAGCTCGCGCTCGCGCCGCCGCAGCTCGGTCACGTCGCGCACGAGAATGAGCGCCCCGGTCCGGGATCCGCCGACGACCAGCGGTATCGCCCGCAACTGGACGACTGAACCGTTCGCCTCGACCTCGGTCTCACGCGGGCTGCGGCCGCTCGCCACGATCATGAGCGAGTCGTCGACCGGCTCGTCCGGCGCACACAGCCGCGCCGTCACCGGTCCCAGCTCGGACCCCACCAGGTCGGCGGTGAGGCCGAGCCTGCGGAACGCGGACAGCGCGTTCGGGCTGGCATAGGTGACCCGGCCCAGCCGGCCGAGCCGCAGCAACCCGTCGCCCACCCGGGGCGACCTGACGAGTATCGGCTCCTCCCCGGCGAACGGAAACGTCCCTTCGGCCACCATCCTGGCAAGATCGTCCGCGCCGCGCAGGTAGGTAAGCTCCAGCCGGCTGGGCGTGCGGGCCGAGTTCAGGTTGGTGTTCCGCTCGACCACGGCGATAACCTTGCCGCCCCTGGTGACCGGTATGGTCTCCGCCCGCACCGGCACGCCGGTCGTCCAGTCCGGGTCACCCTCCCGGCAGATCCGCCGCTCGGTGAGTGCCGCCGCAAGCAGCGGCCGCTGGGCGGCCTTGATCTGGAGCCCGACCACGTCGTCGTAAACCGCCGTCGGCCCGGTGGTCGGCCGCATGTGTGCCATCGCCAGCCAGCCGGTCCCGTCCCGCACCTGGGCCCACAGGATCAGGTCGGCGAACGACAGGTCCGCGATAAGCTGCCAGTCGGACACCAGCGCGTGCAGCCATTCCACGTCAGCCCCGGTGAGCAGGGTGTGGCGGCTGGCCAGGTCGGAAAGGGTGGGCACGCGGTCAGACTCCCGTCGTCAGGACTATTTACGATCCTGCACCATTCACGATGGTGCACCATCCCGGCATCTGCGGTGCCTGGCGGTCGGTGGCAATATGCGATCATGCACGACACGCGCGATCCACTGCTGATGCTGCGCACCGCCGCCGCAGCCCGGGCGGCCATGGGCCTGCGCCGCGAACTGCGACCGCGCGCCCCCGGCCCGGATGACATGGTCGACCTGGCCTCCAACGACTACCTCGGCCTGGCCAGGAACCCCCTGGTCGCCGAGGCGGCCGCCGCTGCTGCGCTGCAGTGGGGAACAGGCTCCACGGGTTCCCGCCTCGTCACAGGCAGCACGGAACTTCACGCCAGGCTCGAGCGTGCCCTGGCTGGGTTCTGCGCCGCCCCGGCCGCCCTGGTGTTCTCCTCCGGCTACCTGGCGAACCTGGCGACGGTCACGGCGCTGGTCAGCGCGCTGGCCGCTGGCTCCAGTTCCATTTCCGGCGGGTTTGTGGTGTCGGACGCGGCCAACCATGCGTCGCTGATCGATGCCTGCCGGCTGTCCCGGGCGCGGGTCCAGGTGGCTCCGCACCTCGATGTCGCTGCGGTGGCCGCCGCACTGGCCGGGCGCACCGAACCCGCCGCGCTCGTGGTCACCGAGGCCGTCTTCTCCGTGGAC
>Ga0209166_10003156_pt1 | contig 12050 bp, 10 predicted proteins | sample Coa_R1_3_FD_187151 | JGI IMG/M metagenome (GOLD analysis project Ga0209166, IMG submission 187151) | Surface soil microbial communities from Centralia Pennsylvania, which are recovering from an underground coalmine fire - Coalmine... | ecosystem: Environmental > Terrestrial > Soil >... | reverse complement strand
ATCAGCCAGATGATCCAGGCACCCATGGGAACTCCGGGTGGGCAGCGCTCGTACGGACAGCCCGCACGCTTACCTCGACAGTAACTCCGCGGTACCCGCGCTCGCACCACCGCCCGCCCGCCCGGGGTCAGCTGATGCCAGAAAGTAACCGTCAGGTGAGGCGGCGGCGCACCCACCAGAAACAGATCCCGGCCAGGGCCAGGGCGGCGGCCAGGAAGATCGCCAGCTCGAGGCCCTGGAAGGCCCAGTAGCGGCTGATCGGCTGGTAGACCAGCTCCTGCCGGATGCCGAGCCGGGTGATGCACGCCTGGAGCAGGCTGCTGGAGTGGGGGTCACGGCCGGGCACGGTGCCGGCCGGGATGTTGGGGCAGCGTCCCACACCGGCCAGCGAGACCCCGCCCGGCCCGGTCGCGAACATGATGCCCTGGGTGCCGTTCACGGTTATCGTGCCGTCCTGCCCGATGACGTGGCCTGCCGCGTTGATGGTGTTGCTGGCCAGCACCCAGTCCTGCGGGTTGAGGGTGGACGCGCTCGCCGGGGCCGCGCCGTTCTTGCCGCCGAGCAGGACCGCCGTGGTGACCCGCAGCGGGGTCATCAGGTGCGGCCGGACCAGGTAGGTCATGCCCAGCCGGGCGGCCAGGTAGGCGACCAGGGTGGCTGCCATGGCCGGGACGGTGCGGCGGATCAGCAGCCCGCCCACAACGCCGAACGCGAAGGCGAAGGCGGCGTAGCCGATCGGCACGATGCCGCGCTCGCCGAACATCGCCGGGGTGAACCGGTTCCCGTTCCACCGGTCGAGCGGGCTGAACCACCAGGTCACCATCAGGCTGAGCAGTCCGGCGGCGGCCATCGCGGCCAGGCCGCCCACACCCATTTTCACCGCCAGCCAGCGGTTCCGGGTCAGGCTCTGGGTCCAGGCCAGCCGGAATGTGCCGGTCTCCAGCTCGTGGGCGAGCAGCGGCGCGCCCCAGAAGATCCCGATGAGCGCGGGCAGGACGAGCAGGACCGGGCCGAGCGAGGCCTGCACGGCGTGGTAGAAGCCGAGGAACGTTTCGGTGACCGCGTTGCAGTTGCCGGCCGCCTGGCAGCCCACGACGTGCGCGTCGTAGTAGTGGGCGAGCCGCGGGCCGGTGACGGCCAGGACGATGGCGATCACGGCCATCGCCGCGTAGGCGGTGGCGGCCGGGGCCCGGAACTGGCGCAGGGTGAACCGGATCATCGCACGGCCTCCAGCCCGGAGCGGGAAGCCTGTCCCGCGCAGTTTGCCTGGCTCATGTAGGCGAGCACCACGTCCTCCAGGCTGAGCTGGCCGACCGTCCAGGCGGGGTCGTGGATGGGGCCCTCGCTGCGCACGATCAGCGTGCTCTGCCGGTCGGTGTGGCTGGCCTCGATGACCTGCTGGCCGCCGGGCATTGCGGCCGGATCGCGGCGGGGACCGGTGAGCCGGTGGTGGGTGGCGAGCAACTGCTCGACCTCCCCGGTCACCTGGACGTGCCCGGCGGCCAGCACGATCAGGTAGTCACAGACCCGTTCCAGGTCGGTGACCAGGTGCGAGGACAGCAGCACGCTCACCTCATGCTCGGCGACGGCCTCCATCAGATGCCGCAGGAACTCGCGCCGGGCCAGCGGGTCCAGGCTGGCCACCGGCTCGTCCAGGATCAGCAGGCCGGGGCGCTTGGCCAGGGCAAGGGTCAGGGCGAGCTGGGCGCGCTGGCCGCCGGACAGCTTGCCGGCCCGCTGACCGGGGTCCAGATCGAGCTGGGCGATCCGGCGCCCGGCCAGCTCGTTGTCCCAGCGCGGGTTGAGCCAGGCGCCGAACCGCAGGTGCTCCCGGACGGACAGTGCGGCGTAGACCGGCGTGTCCTGGGCGACGTAGCCCACCCGGGCGAGCTGCTCCGGGTCATGCGCCGGCGGGCCGCCGAGCACCTCGACCGTGCCGGCGCTCGGCCGCAGCAGGCCGACGGCGAGCTGGAGCAACGTCGACTTGCCGGCTCCGTTCGGCCCGACCAGGCCTGCCACCCGGCCGGGCGGGACGGTCAGCGTGCAGCCACGCAGCGCCCAGCGCCCCCGGTAGCGCTTGCCCAGGTCCTGGGTGTGCAGCGCGGCGGTCATGCTACGTCCTCCCCGGCCGCGGCCCGAAACGTGCTCATGAACAGGGCCTCGATGCTCTCGTCGTCCAGCCCTGCCTGGCGCGCCCTGGCCAGCCAGCGGCGCAGGTCCTGACGCAGCGGCCCGTGGGCGGGCAGCGAGGCGTCGCTGAGTGTCCTGGTGACGAACGTCCCCACCCCGGGGCGGGCGGCGGCCAGGCCCTCGTACTCCAGCTCCCGGTAGGCCTTGAGCACGGTGTTGGGGTTGATGGCGAGCCGGGCCACCGCGTCCTTGACGGTGGGCAACTGGTCACCCTCGCGCAGCAGGCCGAGCCGCAGGGCGTGCCGGACCTGCTGGATGAGCTGCAGGTAGGGCGCGACACCGGACCGGCTGTCCAGGTGGAATTCGATCACTCTAACTCTCCATTTATCTAGCCTCCTAGCACAATAGCACTCTGTCTTGCCGCCCGGGCACATCCGGCGGAAGGATGGACAGAGCGAGATGGGAGGTCGGCATGCTCTCGTACAGCAACGGGCCGGCGGATCAGCCGCTGATCGGTGAGACGATCGGCGCCAACCTGGAGCGCACCACCGCGGCCTTCGGTGACCGCGAGGCGCTGGTGGACGTGCCCAGCGGCAGGCGGTGGACGTACACGGAGCTGAACGAGGCCACCGACGTGCTGGCCGGCGCCCTGATCGCCGACGGGATAGCGGCCGGCGACCGGGTGGGCATCTGGGCGCCGAACTGCCCGGAATGGGTGCTGCTGCAGTACGCGACCGCGAAGACCGGCGCCATCCTGGTCAACATCAACCCCGCCTACCGCAGTCACGAACTGGCCTACGCACTGCGGCAGTCCGGCGTCAGCGTGCTGGTCAGCGCCGAGCGGTTCAAGACCAGCGACTACCGGGCGATGATCGGCGAGGTCCGCGGCGATCTTCCCGGCCTGCGCCGGGTGGTCTACATCGGCAGCGACGAATGGTCCGTGCTGATGCCGGGCGGCGACGGCGACACGGCGGGCAGCGCGGGGATCGTGGCCCGGCGCCGTGCGGCGCTGGAACGCCGGGCGGCGGAGCTGTCCTTCGACGACCCGATCAACATCCAGTACACCAGCGGCACCACGGGCTTCCCCAAGGGGGCGACCCTGTCCCACCACAACATCCTGAACAACGGGTATTTCGTCGGCGAACTGTGCAACTACACCGAGCAGGACCGGGTGTGCATCCCGGTGCCCTTCTACCACTGCTTCGGCATGGTGATGGGGAACCTGGGCTGCACCACGCACGGCGCCTGCATGGTCATCCCGGCCCCCGGCTTCGACCCGGCCGCCACCCTGCGGGCCGTGCAGGACGAACGGTGCACCTCGCTGTACGGCGTGCCGACCATGTTCATCGCCGAGCTGGGACTGGACGGTTTCGCCTCCTATGACCTGACCTCGCTGCGTACCGGCATCATGGCGGGCTCGCCCTGCCCCATCGAGGTGATGAAGCGCGTGGTCAGCGAGATGCACATGACCGACGTGACGATCTGCTACGGGATGACCGAGACGTCGCCGGTGTCCACCCAGACCACCGTCAACGACGACATGGAGCGCCGGGTGTCCACTGTGGGCCGGGTGCACCCGCACCTGGAGGTCAAGGTCACCGACCCGGAGACCGGGCTTCCCGTGCCGCGCGGCGCGGCCGGAGAGCTGTGCACCCGCGGCTACTCGGTGATGCTCGGCTACTGGAACGAGCCGGCCAAGACGGCCGAGGTGATCGACCAGGCCCGCTGGATGCACACCGGCGACCTGGCCACCATGGACGAGGCGGGGTACCTCAACATCGTCGGCCGGATCAAGGACATGGTCATCAGGGGTGGCGAGAATGTCTATCCGCGCGAGGTCGAGGAATTCCTCTACACCCACCCCGCGGTCGAGGACGTGCAGGTCATCGGGGTGCCGGACGCCAAGTTCGGCGAGGAGCTGTGCGCCTGGGTGCGGGTGCGCGGCGGCCACACGCTGACCGGGGACGAGCTGCGGGCCTACTGCGAGGGCAAGATCGCGCACTACAAGGTGCCGCGATACATCCGGATCAGCGACGAGTTCCCGATGACCGTCACCGGGAAGGTGCAGAAGTTCAAGATGCGCGAGATCTCCACCAGCGAGCTGGGCCTGTCCGGCGTGGTCCCGCCGACGGCGTAAGTGCCGCTGGTCATAGTCATTTTGAAGCCGTTCTTCATCGGACTGTCAGATTCGGTTGGCAGGGTGGGCTCTCGTGAGCACCATGCCGGCGGCGTCTGGTTCCCGCCGAAGACCATCCGCCCGCCGGCCGCCGCCACGGTATGAGCCCGCGGCAACCCCCCGGCCCGGCCTCGTCCAGGCCGCCCTGGCCGTCGTCGGCGTGGGTCTCGGCGCCGTCACCGCGCTGACCATCACCTCAGAGACCGGGGCGCAGTTCACCGCGGCCGGCGGAGTGGCCACGTTCGTGGGAAGCCTCACCGGGATGGTCGGGACCTACCTGGCCATGGTCATGGTGCTGCTGGTGAGCCGCATCCCGTTCGTGGAGCGGGTGCTGGGCCACGATGGCCTGCTGCGCTGGCACCGCTGGCTGGCCCCCTGGCCGATCAGCCTGCTGGTGGCGCACGCGGTGTTCATCACGGCCGGCTACGCGCAGGCGGCCAGGACGGGGCTCTGGCATCAGGTCGGCGTGCTGCTCCGTCAGTACCCGGACGTGCTGATCGCCACCGTGGGCCTCGGCCTGATGTGCCTCGCCGGGTCGATCTCGATCCGGGCCATCCGGCGGCGGGTGCGGCGGGAGGTCTGGTGGTCGGTGCACCTGGTCATGTACCTGGCCCTGGGCCTGTCGTTCGCGCACGTCCTGGCGATCGGGCCCGCCTTCGTCGGGCATCCGCTCACCCAGGCCGTGTGGTGGCTGATCTGGATGGCCACGGTCGGCCTGGTACTCGGCTACCGGATCGGCCTGCCGGTGGTGCGCAGCATGCGGCACCGGCTGCAGGTGGTCGAGGTGCGGCCGGAGGGCCCGGGGGTTGTCTCGGTTGTCTGCTCCGGCCAGCACCTGGAGAAGCTGGCCGTATCCGGCGGGCAGTTCTTCTGCTGGCGGTTCCTGGCCAGGGGAATGTGGTGGCACTCTCACCCCTATTCGCTCTCCGCCCTGCCCCAGCCGCCCTACCTGCGGCTGACCGTCAAGAACTCCGGCGACCACTCGGCCGCGATGGCCACGCTCCGGCCGGGCACCAAGATCATGATCGAGGGTCCGTACGGGACGTTCACCCGGCACGTCCAGCAGCACCGCAGGGTCGTGCTGATCGCGGCCGGCATCGGGGTGACCGCGCTGCGGGCACTGCTGGAGGATCTGCCGCGGGGCAGCCAGCCGGTCGTTATCCTGCGGGCATCCCGGCAGGAGGACCTCGTCCTCGGCTCCGAGGTCCGGGCACTGGTCAAACATGCCCACGGCTGGTATCACGAACTCGTCGGCAGCCGTGAGGAGGTCTCGATCAACGGCCGGACACTGCGGCGGCTGGTCCCCGACCTGGACCGGCGCGACGTATACATCTGCGGCCCCGAGGGGTTCGTGACCGGTGTCGCCGACCTGGTCCGCTGGCTCGGCATCCCGGCCGAGGCCATCGCTGAGGCCATCCACCACGAGGCGTTCGCACTGTGATCGGCACTGTGAAGGGCACTGTGAAGGGCATGTTGTGAAGGGCATGAAGCGGTCGCCCGCGTTCATCGCTGCCGGGGCCATCACCGGGTTCACCGGTGTGCTCATCGCACACGCTGGCGCCAGGGTGCCGCTGGCGTCCGGGTCACATCCGCTGGCGGGCGGGTCTCCCGGATCATCCGCGTCCGCCGGGGCATCCAGGCCGGCCGCACCAGCCGCCCACGGGGGCACCGGTGCGGGCAGCGGCGGCCCCGCGCATACCGTCGTAGGGCCCGGGGTGAACTTCGGCTACGGCACGATCGCCGTCCGGGTGACGGTGGCCGGCCACCGCATCGTCTCCGTCCGGGTGGCCAGCCTGTCCACACTGGAGCCGACCTCGCAGCAGATCTCCTACCAGGCCATCCCCATCCTGCGGTCCGAGGTGCTCTCCGCGCAGAGCGCCTCGATCAACGCGGTGAGCGGGGCGACGTACACCAGCGAGGGCTACGACCGCTCGCTCCAGGTGGCTCTTGACCAACTGCATGCCTGACCCGGCCTTCACCCATGCCGAGCACGTGATGGGCACGGTCGTCTCGTTCGCGGTGGTGCCTGGCGACGTGCCGGCCGGCGAGGCACGCGCCGCCGTCGGGGCCGCATGTGCCGGGCTGCACCGGGTAGACGCCACCTTCAGCACCTGGGACGCGGGCAGCCCGGTCAGCCGTCTGCGCCGGGGTGAGGCCACGCTGGGAATGATGCCGCCGGAGGTAGCCGAAGTGCTCGACCTGTGCGAACTGGCCGCGGCGGCGTCCCGTGGCTGGTTCGACCCGTGGGCGATGCCCGGCGGGGTCGACCCGACCGGCCTGGTGAAGGGCTGGGCGGTGGAGCGGGCCGCGGCCGGGCTGCGCCGGGCCGGGATCGCCGCGGCGCTGGTCAACGGCGGCGGGGACCTGACCGCCTTCGGCTCGCCCGAGCCCGGCCGGCCGTGGCGGGCCGGCATCCGCCATCCCTGGCGGGCCGACGCCCTGGCCTGCATCGTCGAGGTGCGGTCCGCGGTCGCGACCTCCGCCAGCTACGAACGCGGCGGGCATCTGATCGACCCCTTTACCGGGCGGCCGGCGGCCGGCGTGGCCTCGGCCACCGTCACCGGGCCGAGCCTGGCGATGGCCGATGCGCTGGCCACCGCGCTGGCCGTGGGCGGCGACGACGCACTCGCGGTTATCGGCGAGATAGAAGGGTACGAAGGCTACCTAATCCGGGCAGATGGCAGCGAGACGGACACAGGCGACATGAGGTTTTTGCAGTGAACCCCGCCAGCCGCACCGGCCAGCCCGTGCGCGGTGGTCCAGCGACCCGCCCCCGGCGCCCTCCCGCCCGGCACGGGCGGCGGACCTCGCACGGGCGGCGCAGGCTGGCCGCGGCCATCGCCTGCGTGGCGATCGTGGCCGCGGCGGCCTGGGCGGCCAGGACCGCCGGCTCATCCGGCCACCCCAGCGGCAGGCCCGCGCCCGGCCGGCTCACCCGGGCGGCGCACCCGGCGTCATCAGCGCGGCTCGTGCTGCAGGTCACCCCCGCTCCGTACCAGCTTCCCTCGGCCATCTCCCGGGCGGTGGTGCTGGCCGGCAGCGGCCCGGGCCTGCTGGTCGCGGGCGGCCTGACCACCCGGTCGGCCAGCACCGGCACGGCCCTGTGGCTCAACCCGGTGACCGGGCAGACAACACCGGCCGGGCAGCTCCCGGTCGCCACGCACGACGCCGCCGGTGCGGTGCTGGCCGGCCGGCCGTTCGTGTTCGGCGGCGGGTCGGCATCCAGCATCGCCACCGTCCAGGCAGCCGTGACGAACGCATCCTGGGCGGCCGCCGGGCAGCTTCCCCGGGTGCGCAGCGACCTGTCCGCGGTCACCGTGGGCGGCCGGGCCTACCTGCTCGGCGGGTACGACGGGAGCAGCTACGACCCCAGCGTCCTGGCCACGTCCAACGGCCGGAGGTTCACGGTCGCGGCGCGGCTGCCGGTCCCGGTGCGCTATCCGGCGGTGGCCGCGCTCGGCTCGCGGATCTGGGTGTTCGGCGGCCAGACGCCATCGGGCATCACCAATGCGATCCAGCAGGTGGACACGGCCACCGGCAGGGCCACGGTCACCGGCAGGCTGCCCACGCCGCTGGCGCACGCGGCCGGTTTCACGCTCGGCGGGCGGGTGTATGTGGCCGGCGGCCAGACCACGCTGACGGCCGCGCACCCCAGCGGTCAGGTGCTCCAGTACACACCGCCATCGGGCCGGGCACCCGGCCGCACCTTTGTTGCGGGCCAGCTCCCGGTGCCCGTCGCCAACGCCGCCGCCGCCGTGCTCGCCAGCACCGCGTACCTGGTGGGCGGTGACCAGGGCGGAACCGGCATCCCCTCGGTCACCACGTTCCGGCTGGTCCCGCCGGCCGCCGCGATTCCCGCGATGACGGCCGGGCCGGACGGCGTGCCGGGCTCCCCCATCCTGGCCAGCGCGCCCTGGCTGGCGCCTGCCCACGGCCCCGGCTACCTGCGGCCAGGCTCCGACCCCTCGGCGCTGCCGGGCGACATACTGATCGCCGACCACCTGAACAACCGCCTGCTGATCGTGGATCCGCAGGGCCGGGTCCGCTGGATGTTCCCGCGCCCCGGCGACCTTGCCCACGGTCAGAGCTTCCTGGTCCCAGACGATGCGTTTTTCACGCCGGACGGGAAGGACATCATCGCTACCCAGGAAGACGACTTCGTCATCAGCGTGATCGACATCGCCACGCACCGGATCACCTACCGGTACGGCCAGCCCGGCGTCCCCGGCGGCGGCCCGGGCCATCTCAACAATCCTGACGACGCGATGATCGCCCCGAACGGGCGCATCGTGACCGCCGACATCAAGAACTGCCGGATCCTCACGATCGCGCCGCCCGCCCACCGGCCGCTGCACATCCTCGGCCAGACCACCAACATGTGCACGCACGCCCCGCCGCACCGGTTCGGCAGCCCCAACGGCGCGTTCCCGCTCACCAACGGCCGGTACCTGATCACCGAGATCAACGGCGACTGGGCGGACCAGATGAGCCTGAGCGGGCAGATGTCCTGGTCAACCAGGCCGCCGGGGGTCGCCTATCCGTCGGACAGCAACGAGGTCTGCCCGGGCCGGTACCTGACCGCCGACTACTCCGACCCGGGCCAGGTCGTCGAGTTCACCCCGGGCGGGCGGCTGTTGTGGCGGTTCGGCGGGCTGAACCAGCCTTCGCTGGCGCTCCCATTGCCGAACGGCGACATCCTGGTCAACGACGACTTCAACGACCGGGTCATCGTGATCGACCCGGCCACGAACCGGATCGTATGGCAGTACGGCCATACCGGCGTCCCCGGGACCGCGCCCGGCTATCTGCGCGACCCCGACGGCGTGGACCTCGCCCCGCCGAACTCCCTGCTTATTACGCATTCCGCAACTATGGGACTGCCCGGATAAGGCGGTCACCTGGGAGGCTTATTCAGAACTTCGAGCAGGTGAGCCAGCTGCCGGAGCTGACAGACCTGGTGACCGGCCAGCATGGCAAGTTTTGAATAAGTCTCTTATCTGAGAGAACGCTGAGACCGGTTCCTGGCTGGCAACCTCCGTCGCGTACCATCGCGTCTCATGCACATCGACGCGGTCTATGGCGCCATCGGGCGCTTCATTGTCCGGTTCCGGTGGATTGTCGTTCTGGTGTGGATTGCCGGTGCCTTCCTCGCCGCCAATCTGCTGCCCAGCCTGGCCAGCGTGACCCAGGGAAACAACACCAAGTTCCTGCCGTCGAGCGCGCCCAGCATGCATGCCGCAGCGCTGGCCGCCCCGTTCGGCACCGCCAACCTGCAGCCGCTCCCCGTGGTGGCGGCGACCACCAGCGGTCCGCTGACCGCCACCGACACGGCCGCGCTGGCCACCCTGCCCGGCAAGCTGAGTAAGGTGCCGCTGGTCGCCTCGGTGCACGACCTCGGTACCTCGCCGGATGGCCAGGCCAAGCAGTTCGTCGTGCTTGCCCGCTTCAGCGGCAGCCAGAACGGCGACACCGACCTGGTCAACAACCTGCGTTCGGTGATATCCCACGCCGGCCTGCCGCCCGGCCTGCACGTGCACCTGGCCGGCGACATCGCCATCCAGGTGGACCAGCAGAAGGCGTCCGGCAACACCGGCAGCCAGTTGCAGGCCCTGTCGAGCCTGTTCATCATCGTGCTGCTGGTGCTGATCTTCCGGTCGCTGTCGCTCGCGCTGACCACGCTCATCCCCGCCGTGATGGCGATCACGATCTCCGGGCCGCTGGTCGGGCTGGCCGGCCAGCACGGCCTCAAGGTCTCCCCCATCGCCCAGTTCCTGCTGATCGTGCTCGTGCTCGGCGCCGGCACCGACTACGGCCTGTTCCTGGTGTTCCGGGTGCGCGAGGAGGTGCGCAACGGGCTCTCGGCGAACGATGCCGTGGTCAAGGCGCTGACCAAGGTGGGCGAGTCGATCACGTTCTCCGCCGCGACCGTGATCGCGGCGCTGCTCACGCTGTTCGCCGCCACCTTCGAGTTCTACTCCCAGCTCGGCGCCCCGCTGGCCATCGGCATCGGCGTCATGCTGCTCGCCGGGCTCACGCTGCTGCCGGCCCTGCTGTCGATCAGGATGACGCTCATCGGCCTCAAGCGGGCACTTTTCAAGCGGATGTTCCGCCGGGAGCAGCTCATCCCGTGGAGCATCCAGACCAGGGGCGGCGGCGGCGCCTGGGCTCAGGTGGCGGGCCGCATCGTCAAGCACCCCGCGCCCACCCTGCTGATCGGCGTGCTCGCCTTCGGCGGGCTGGCGGCCGGGGCGGCCACCTACAAGGCCGGCGGGTTCGGCGGCCAGACCGTGGCCCCCAGCGGCAGCGACTCCGCCGCGGGCCAGGCGCTGCTGACCAAGCACTTCCCACAGTCCGCGGCCAACCCGACCAACATCATCTTCAAGCTCGCCAAGCCAGCCTGGGACGACCCGGCGGTGCTGGCCAGCGCGGACAGCGAACTGAAGTCCAGTGGCCTGTTCACCAAGGTCACCGGGCCGCTGAACCCGACCGGCTTCGCGCTGACGCCCAGCCAGTTCGCCGGGCTGCACGCGCTGCTCGGGCCGGCCAAGGGCCTGTCCCCGGCGCCGCCACCCGGCCTCAAGATCCCGGTGGCCGGCTACGAGCTGTACCGGGCCACCGCGAACTACGTCAGCCCGGACGGGCTGACCGTGCAGTACGCGACCGCCCTGAAGGCCGGTGACCCGGGCGGCACCCCGGCGCTGAACGCCGTCCCCTCGATCCGGGCCAAGACCACCGCCGTGGCCAGGTCCATCGGCGCAACCGACTCGGCGGTCGGCGGCCAGGCACCCGCACTGTCCGACATCAGCAGCATCTCCAACAACGACCTGCTCCGGGTGATCCCGATCGCGATCGTGATGATCGGCCTGCTGCTGTGCCTGGTGATGCGCAGCCTGGTCGCACCGCTGTACCTGATCGCCTCGGTGGCGCTGTCCTACCTGGCCGCACTCGGCCTGGCCGCGCTGCTGTTCATCGAACTGGGTCACCAGGGCGGCCTGACGTTCTTCCTGCCGTTCCTGATGTTCATCTTCCTGCTCGCCCTGGGTGAGGACTACAACATCCTGGTGATGACCCGGATCCGGGAGGAGGCACGCCAGCACAAGCTGCGCGAGGCGGTGACCCGCGCGGTCGGCGCGACCGGCAACACGGTCACCTCGGCCGGGCTGGTGCTGGCCGGGACGTTCGGCGTGCTGATCGTCGTGGCCGGCCGTGGTCCCGGAAGCAGCTACATCCGGGACATCGGCGTCGGCCTCGCACTCGGCATCCTGATGGACACGTTCCTGGTCAGGACGCTCCTGGTGCCCTCGACCGTGGTGCTGCTCGGCCGGTGGAACTGGTGGCCATCCCGGATGAGCCGGGCGCACGAGCACCCGGACGCCTCAGCTGGCGGGCTGGGCGGCATGGCCGGCCCGGCCGGGGACGAGCAGAGCGGGCAGCTGACCCGGCCGGCCAGGCCGTCCCATCCCGACTGACGCGCGCTGGCCGGCGCCGGCTCAGGGCTTACGGGCGACGCCGCAGAACTCCTCGACCGCGCGTGGCGGCCCGATCTCGGCTGGACCGGGCCGCCACAGCGGGCAGGAGACCACGCCGGGATCCACCAGGTCCAGCTGGCCGAAGAAGCGGGCGATCTGCTGGCCGGAGCGCAGCGTCATCACGGGCTTGACGGATTCGTTCCTGAGGCGCACGAGTTCCTCGGTCGCCGCGCCCTGTCGGGGTACATCTGGGCCATCCGGTCGCCGACCTCACG
>Ga0209166_10003154_pt1 | contig 12063 bp, 18 predicted proteins | sample Coa_R1_3_FD_187151 | JGI IMG/M metagenome (GOLD analysis project Ga0209166, IMG submission 187151) | Surface soil microbial communities from Centralia Pennsylvania, which are recovering from an underground coalmine fire - Coalmine... | ecosystem: Environmental > Terrestrial > Soil >... | reverse complement strand
AAAGAAAGATCCCGAACAACTTTTTCTTGGCTTCTGTCAACCGCTGGTAAGGTGTCCGCCGAAAGCGCCCCGGAGAGAGAAAAACTCTCACGCCAAGCGAAAACGGATTAGCTACACAACAGCGCCCTGCGAAACCTTCTAGCAATTCCCAAATTGAACAAACTTCACCCCTCTTCTGCCGAGCTGTGAGAAATAAGGGCTAGCAGAAGAGTTATCACATAAAAATGTAAATACTCAAATTAGAGCAACCCTAGCGGAGGAATTTTGCGATGGGTGAACCTGTCCTGCTCGAAATTACACTACAATACCAGATGCGATTTTTCTTTAGGAACCAAGCCTCCATAAACCGACTCACTATCGGCTGTGCCTCATCAGCTCGAACGAGGTTTTCACATAATTACCGGAAGGCTTTTCAGGCCCCTGAATCCAAATGTGGAAGCCCACTCCGGTCGCGATCCGGTGAGCTTCATCTCCGGAAAGCGCTGCACCAGATTCAGGAGCGCGATTTGTCCTTCTAACCGCGCAAGTTGGCTTCCAATGCAAAAATGCGGCCCCGCACTGAAAGCCAGGTGTTGATTGTTTAATCTTTTCAAGTTTAGCTGATTCGGTTCCTTAAATTGCTTTGGATCCCGGTTCGCCGCGCCGAGCATGCATAGAATCGACCATCTCTTCGGTATGCGCTGGCCGCAAACCTCGATCTCTTCCTTGAGCACGCGAGCCGTGAATTGAACGGGGCTCTCATAACGCAGAAGCTCCTCCACAGCCGAGCGAATCATCTCCGGTTTCTCCCGCAACTCCGCTGTCTCTTGTGGGTGCTGTAGGAGCGTGTACATCCCGTTGCCGATCAGATTTCGAGTGGTCTCATGACCTGCGAAAAGCAGCGCGATACACTGTGCGTAGAGCTCTTCTTCGGTCAGCACTTCTCCGTCTTCCTCGATGTCGATTAAAAGGCTAATCAGGTCATTTCCTTTGTTGTGTCTCCGTTCCGCCACGGTCTTTCGGAAAAACTCGGTTAGCTCAATTAGCGCATCTTGCGCCGCACGTGCCTGTTCCACCGTGCGATCCGGACTACCTCGAAACACCGCTATAGCCCTCGACCAACCCACAAATGTGTCATGCAGTACCTGGGGAATTCCAAGCATCTCGGAAATGATGCGCACCGGCATAGGGTTTGCGAACTCGCGCATGAGTTCGACTTCGGAGCCGTGCTGTAGCGGCTTCAGCATTCGATCAACAATGGCCTCGACTTGCGGACGCAAGCCTTCAATCGCCGCGGGCGAGAATCCCTTGTTGAGAAGCTTGCGCAGCCGGGTGTGCTCCGGCGGGTCCATAAAAATCAGCCACAATCCAAGCATGCGCGCAAGCTCGCTGAACTCGGCCTGGCGGCTAGGCGGCAGAGGCAATAACATCTGCTGCGCGCGTTTTGCGGAAAGCCTGGGGTCTTTAGCAATCGAGGAGCACTCGGCGTGGCTGAAAACCGACCATACCGCCCATTTGCTGCCAACATCCAAGTAGTGCAACGGACCTTCCTCATGCAGGCGTGCGTATGTGGGATATGGGTTCTGCAAAATCTCGTCGTTGAAAACCACTTTTTTGCCCGGAGCGATCACCTTTGACAAACTTCACCTCCTCGAGAGATGGCAATTTCAATCACGCGGAGACAGGTCACTTACTGTCGTTGAGTTTAACACAGAACTTTCAGGGAACTTCTCGCAGGGGGTGCGCAAACATCCTCGGTTCAGTGTGAAATATTGATTTTGGAGCAGTAGTGTCCCAACGTTTTGCCTTTCAGCTTCCGTAGGTTATTCATGAGAAGCGCATAAGCAATGAATTTTCTTGGTCTAGATTTGAACCGTAGATTGTGGTTCTGCGCCCCTGCGAGGCAGCATTGCGCAGGGTAGATCGATGAACCGAGGGAGGCTGGTGTTTGCGCAACTTATGCAGCAGCTTTCGATCTCCACTTTTCGCCGTTGCGTCGCAGGTTTTCACGGTGAGTTTAAAGTGCAGTCGTTTTCCTGCCTGGGCCAGTTCCTGTGCTTGACATTCGCGCGGTTGACCTATCGAGAGAGCCTTCGGGACATCGAAGTCTGCTTGCGCGCACAGCGTTCCAAGTTCTATCACTTCGGAACGGGTTTGACCGTGGCGCGCAATACGCTGGCCCGTGCCAATGCCGCGCGCGGCTGTCCTATCTACGCCGATTTCGCGCAGAGCCTGATCGGCATCGCTCGACCTCCGTATGCACAGAAGTGGAAGCTGCCTTTCGCACCCTCAAGAGCGAGCTGGCCATCCGGCCGCTGTTCCATCAACTGGAAAAGCGGGTGAAGGCCCACGTGCTGGTGGCGTTTCTCGGTTATGCGCTGCAGGTGACGCTCAAGCACTTGCTGAAGCGGAGTGCTTCAGAGTATTCACCGGCGCAAGCCTTGAAGCGACTTTCCGAACTGTACAGCGTCGACATCGTGCTACCGACGGTCGAAGGACGAGAGATCTGGCTGCGCAGGATTACCAAGCGGGAAGAAGACCAGGAAAGGCTACTCAACCAACTCCGCCTGGAGTTGCCGGAACGATTCGAGCCGATTCAGATCTTGAAATGTAGTGCAGACTCGGCCATAGCTTGAACTGATTCTAAGAGACTTAGCTGGACTTTACCCCGCTTCGTGACGAACTTGGGCTAGGCTTCCAGGCCCCGCTGCGGCGCATCCGCTTCAAGGATCCCGAGACCGCCAAGTCCCTCGTATTCCTGACCAACAATTTCGTCTTGCCCGCGTTCACCATCACCGAACTGTACCGCTGCCGCTGGCAAGTGGAACTCTTTTTCAAATGGATCAAGCAGCATCTGCGGATCAAAGCCTTCTACGGAATTTCCGAGAACGCGGTCAAGTCACAGATCTGGATCGCGGTCTCTGCCTACGTTCTGGTCGCCATCGTCAAAAAACGTGTCCGTCTCTCAACCAGTCTCTATGAATTCCTACAGATCCCCAGCTTGACTATGTTCGGGAAAATCCCATTGCATCAACTACTTGCACAAATCCCTGTGGGTGAAAATCGCCTCACTCTCGAAAACCAGTTCCTTTAGTACAACTAACGTTGGGACACTACTAATTTTGGAGTTGAAATGATTTGAAGAGCAAAGGGCGCAAAAACCTACCTGTTTGACGGAAGCCTCATGCAAAGCCTACACTCTGCGGCTCTATCTTGGGAGGTCTAATTCGCGGAGGGAAACAATGACGAAGGAGTTGGAAGGCAAAGTTGGGCTAGTGACTGGTGGGACGTCGGGTATAGGCCGTGAAACTGCCGTACTTTTCGCGAAGGCGGGAGCCAAAGTGGTTGTTGCGGGCCGGCGCGAACTGGAAGGCAGGGAAACTATCGAGCTGGTCCGTGCCGTCGGCGGCGATGGCCTGTTTGTGAAAGCCGACGTGTCGAAAGCCTTCGAAGTTGACGCGCTGGTCCAGAAAACTGTGGAAAGGTTTGGCCGATTGGATGTCGCCTTCAATAACGCCGGGATCGAGGGTGTATGGGTATCCATCATCAGACAATCCGAAGAAGACTGGGATCGAACCATCGACATCAATCTTAAGGGTGCGTGGCTATGCCTTAAATACGAAATTCGGCAAATGCTCAAGCAGGGTGGTGGCGGGGCTATTGTTAACATGGCGTCGGTTACGGGTTTGGTCGGTTCTGCCGGAGCAACAGCATACACCGCGAGCAAACATGGAGTGATAGGGCTGACGAAGGCCGCCGCCCTCGAAAATGCGCGAAGCGGGATTCGGATCAACGCAGTTTGTCCCGGGGCGATTGAAACACCCATGGCCGATCGAATCTTTGGCGCTCCGCAGGTCCACAAATACGTTCTTAGTTGCCATCCCATAGGCCGTTTCGGCAGACCGGCGGAAATCGCCGAAGCCGTGGTGTGGATGTGCTCGGACCGCGCATCTTTCATGACGGGCCAGTCCCTAGTTCTCGACGGCGGCTTTATGGCGGGGCCCAATGCGCCGAGTTAATACACTGAGTTATATACAATAGCTGTTACTCTGACTTGATCCTGGATACAAGAGAGTGGCCTGTGGAATTTATGCTCACCTTTGCGGCGGTTTTAAACTTGTTGCCTGCGTGAAATCTGTTGGCAGGGCAAGCCGCGCAGACCGCGGCGTCTTCGAATGAACCAGAACCCTGGTCGAGAATCTCAAAAGGCTCAATGAAAACCTTGGGAGCACTTAGAAGGGAAAGATGATCAGGCTGAATCAAGTTTTTCAGCAGCCTGCTGGAGCACGCAAATCGTTGGATGAGATGGACTCCAAACAGCATGAGGGCACCGATACTCAGTACGAGGTTGGAGAATGACTCCGGGGCCGCCGTCGGGTGATCAGTCAGAGTCACCACATGGATACCGACGCCAGTTCCACTCGCCCCGAACAATTGGAAAGTTCCGGAATCCATGACCGGTTCAGAAGAAGAGGAGGACCACGAGAAAAGCGGCCGGCCGAAAAGATAAAAACCATTGAGGCCCAGCACGCCACCGCCCGGAACACTGCTGTCAAAGACCACCCTCAGGTCCGTCCACTTCCCGTTCAAGTCCACCGGCAAACTAAGATAATCAAACACCAAGGGACCACCTACACTCGGCGTTGCAGGCAAGGTGAAACTCATACTGATGGTAGTTCTCCCACCTCATCACCAGCTGCAATATGAGATGAATTCGGGCCAGCGTGGCGTTTTCCGAGACTCGGATTTATCTCCGGATCGGCGGGGAAATGCCGCGCAAGGCTACCTTGAATTGATAGAACGTCTGATTATTCATGGCCCCCAAGATTCTGTCTCCTCGTGCACGAAGATATGCCAGCAGAAAAAACATTCTTTCATTCGTGCGCTTGCTCATCAAGCCACTTCCGGCAAGGGGGGTGTCCACCCGCTGGCCAATCAAACACCAAAAGTTATGTCTGTACCTTGCTTCTCGAGTGATCCTTTCAGGAACCACAGCCATTTCGGAAGATTGACAGGGGCAGCCCAATCCACCCGCAGCGGGTCGCTCTTTATCCCTCCTGGTGAGTTTTCCCCGTTAGACTTCTATTTTCGCATTCACAGATGTGGCTTGATTTATGATCTTCCTTATGGTATTTATACATTAAGATGATCCACAGGGGCAATGGGCCACGCGCTTCTCGATTGCGTCAGCGCAAGTTCCAGTTGCTGCGGCGTTTCTCTATCCCCGCCGAGGCCCTCCCGGGCTCGCTCTCCCTTTCGCATCTCCGCTGCGGTAAGCCCACCTGTCATTGCGCCGATGACCGGGGCCACGCGGTCTGGTCGCTGACCTTTATGGTTCAGGGGAAAAAGCAGGTGCAGCACATCCCCAAGGATTGGGTCGAGGAGGTGCGGCACCGAGTCAAGGCGGGACGGGAGTTTCAGGACGCCGTTCGCGAAGTGTTGGCGGCCAACGCCCAGCTGCTCGTGCTGGAGCGCAAGAAACCTAAGAAAAAGAAAAAATGAACTGTTCGACGCCACGTCATCTGCTCCACTATGTGACACGGCGTCTTCGCCTCCGACGGTATCTCAAAGATCCTGGAGACGGTCGGCAACAACCCCAGATTCCGGCGCGGGCACTGCTGTGGGCCTTGCCGATCGGCCAAATCCTCCGCCAATCGAGTTTTCATGCCGTCGAGGCGCTGGTACGATCTTCGGCACGACGCACTCTCAGAATCGCAACTCCGTTCTGTGACGATACCTTGGGCTATTTCACTGAGCGGCTCGATCCCCACCCAACGCGGCAAGCCCTGCTCTCCCTCATCCGCGGCGCCAAGCGCAACAAGGCTTTCGACGGTTGCCACTGGATCGGTCTGGCCCTCGACGGCACCGGTGTGGGTTGGCGAACCCAGCAGGGTTGCACCCTCTGTCGGCCGAAGCAGAACGCTGCGAAACAGATCCTGGGCTATCAACATTCTTTGGTGATGGTCAGCGTGGTGGGAACGGGCCTGTCTCTGCCCTGCGATGGGGAACCCTACGGACCTGGCGACAGCGAGTACGCCGCCGGGCAGCGCTTGTAGCGGCGGGTGATCGGAAGCGTGGGAAAACGCTTTGCGCAGTATGTGGTCGTCGATGGAGAATTTGCCACATCGCCGTTCCTGCATACGGCGGGGGAGCTCGGTCTCCGGGTGGTGGCACGGCTGAAAGACAATTTGCGGGAGTTATTCGCTGCCGCCCAGCAACGTTTTCCTTGTGGGCCTCCTACCGCGGTTTTTCAGCACGGAGCGGATCGCGTGGAGTTGTGGGACGCGGAAGACTTCGATCCCTGGGAAAACGGTTCGGGTATTCTTCTATCGCCAGCACAAGCCGGATGGCCAGGTGGTGGAAGCCTACTGGCTGACGAATTTTCCTTCCTTCACCGTGGGCTCGCAATCTCTATTCCGCATGGCCAAAAGCCGCTGGGAGATCGAGAATCAAGGCTTCAACGACGCCAAAAGCCGTCACGGCCTCGAGCATATCTGCCATCATCATGCCAACAGTCTACTGATCGGCTGGCTCTTGGCCATGCTGGCCTTGATCATCGAACGACTCTACCGACTGCGGTACCTCCACCGTGGCAAACGCCGGGTGCACAACAGCGCCCAGTTGTTGCTGCTCTTGTGGCTCAGTCTTTCCCGGCCGTGTGCTGCCAACAGCAGTTGATGCGCAGCAGAAAAAACTTGGATGTCCCCTTTTTCTGCACACGACCAATGCACATCGCAAGAACTCAACGAGGCGGCAAACTATACGTAACAGACCTGTCCGAAAATACATCCCTCCTGTTGCAACCGGCCAGGGCGTGAGAAATCCTGCCTAGCTCCCACTTCTTTTTCCGGCATCCTCAGCTGTTCCGAAATCGCTGTGGTTGCCCAACGGCCCTTGACAGCTATATAAGTTTTTATATAAGATTGGCCGTGACTAGCCCAGGATCGGAAACCCGGATTCGTTGGCTTGGGAACTCGCAAGATGTCATCCGTAGTTTCTCCAAAGAAGCACGCCAGAACCTCGGGAACGATTTACAACGTCTGGACGAAGGCGAGGAGCCTTTGGATTTCGTTCCGATGGGCGCGGTTTTGCCGGGCGTCTTTGAACTTCGGGACCGCGATTCTGAACACTGGTACAGAGTCCTCTACATTCCGTTGGAGGGCTTGATTTATGTGTTGCACTGCTTTACGAAGAAGACCAACCAAACGCCGCACAAGGAAATTGAAACCGCCGGAAAGCGACTCCAGCTTGTAAGGCAGGAGGTCGCGAGACGGCAGAAAGAGGCCAAGCATGAAAAGTAATGTGTTCGAGCAAATCGGGTTCTCCCCCGAAGAGGCAGCCTCATTGAAGATGAAGTCGGAGCTGCATTCGCAGATCATCAAGACCATCAAGAAGCGGGGATACACACAAGCGGACTTGCAAAAGCGTTTGAATGAGCCACAGCCAAGGGTCAGCGATTTAATGACGGGAAAGATTTCGAAGTTCAGCTTGGAAACACTCATCACTTATGCCGAGGCGCTGGGCTTACACCCGCAAATTCTCGTCGAAGCGCGCTAAAGAGTGAAGATGTGCCAAGGATTAAGACCAAGGTCGGTACGCTAGCCCAAATTGGGGCAAGCGCGATGCGAAATATCGGCGCAAAAGAGCATATCGCTTCCCAAGCTTCTCACCGGCTATAGAAGAAAACCGCTGCTGTTCGGTGGCGACGAAACCGTAAGCGGGTTGAACCATCATATTCACATCTCCAGGTTTCATGAGTTCTTTAAGAACAGGACCTAGCTGGTCGGGCAAAGTTCATAGAATATAGCCTATGGTATGGGGACGTTTGAACGCACCGACTCAACTCTTCCGCCGCAGCGCTCCGGCCCCAACTTTATGAAGCAGCTGACAACATGGACTGGCCAAAAAGCATCTGGTTCTGATTTGTCCCGAGCAATCCGCAATGCCCTTCCTGGCTAACGGGCCTGACTCTTCCCTGCGATGGGAAACCCTACGGACCTGGCGACAGCGAGTACGCCGCCGGGCAGCGCTTATTGCTGCGGGTGATCGGGAGCATGGGAAAACGTTTTGCGCAGTATGTGGTCGTCGATGGAGAATTTGCCACCGCACCGTTCCTGCATACGGCAGGAGAGCTTGGTCTCTGGGTGGTGGCACGGCTGAAAGACAATTTGCCGGAGTTATTCGCTGCCGCCCAGCAACGTTTTCCTTGTGGGCCTCCTAGCACGGTTTTTGAGCACGGACCTGATCGCGTGGAGTTGTGGGACGCACAGGACTTCGATCGCTTGGAAACGCTCGACTGGGAAACCGTGCACGTCTTCTTCTATCGTCAGCACAAGCCGGACAGCACGGTGGTGGAAGCCTTGACGAATATTCCCTTCTCCACGGTGGGCCCTCAGGCGCTATTCCGCTTGGCCAAGAGCCGCTGGGAGATTGACAACCAGGGCTTCCATGACGCCAAGAGCCGCCATGGCCTTGAGCATATTTGTCATCATCATGCCAACAGTCTGCTGATCGGCTGGCTCCTCACCATGCTGGCCTTGACCATCGAACGACTCTACCGACTCCGTTACTTCCGCCTGGCGAACATCGCGTGCCCAGCAGTACCCAACTGCTGCTCCACCTGTGGCCCAGTCTTTCCCGCCCGCGTGCCTCCGATAGCAGTTGAAGCACGGCAGAAAAACCGCGTGTTCCCATTTTGCAAATCAGACCACGCCGCAACACCAAACCGTGACCGGGGCTGCAACACCCAAGGAAGAGATTTGTCAGAAAATGGGCTCCCCTCGCTGCACTCAGCGCTCGAGCAAAAACCCGCCCTCAATCCAGGCTCCTTTCCCTGGCGCCTTTAATACTTCCGAAATCGCTGGCTAATTAGCGATTGTCTTGACATTGTCGGGCAGACAAAATAAACTCGAAGACGAAGGAGTGGCCATGCCGTCCAGTTCTCTCCGTTGTGAGAAACTCGATCTCCGGTTGACACGCAAGGCTAAAACAGCGTTGCGAGCCGCGGCCGCGGCATCGAATCGTTCCGTAAGCGAGTTCGTTCTGGAGAGCGCACTTGCCCGCGCCGATGAAGCCCTGGCAGATCGGCGTACCTTTGGACTGAATCGAGTGCAATGGAAAGCATTCTTGGCAGCCTTGGATGCTCCTCCGCGTCCCCTTCCCCGCTTAGAACGTCTTTTTAAGGAACTTGGATTCTTTGACGCGGCCACTCGCCAGTGAGCGAAATCAGGCGCGTCGAAAAACTACGACGTGACCATCCGATCGATGGCTTTGATTGTGGTCGCGAAGAACTCAACCGATATCTCTTGCGTTACGCCTGGCAGAACCAACAGGCCGGTGCCGCCCAAGCCTAAGTGGGTCTCGTGGGTGAAGTCATTGCCGGCTATTACGCCCTCGCCGTGAGCCAGGTGACATTGGAAGATGCTCCCGAGCGCCTAAAGAAGGGTTTGGCAAAGCATCCTGTGCCCGTCATGCTGCTCGCGCGGCTCGCCATCGATCGCCGCTGGCAGGGCCAAGGTGTTGGCAAAGCGCTCTTGCGAGATGCAATGCAGCGCACGCTCGAAGCAGCGGACATAGCCGGAATACGCGCCTTTGCGGTACACGCAAAAGATGAAGAAGCGAGGCGCTTCTACGAACATTTCGATTTTATCCCCTCCCCGACAGACCCGATGCACCTCTTCGTTTTGCTTAAGGACGTGCGGCGGTTGATCTCGGAATCAAGAACTTCATAAAACGTGAAGCCAACATTCTCGATTTTGATCGTGACATCCTCGCCGCGCCACCATTACATCGCTTGCTCGGGTACGCGCAGCCGCATTGGGCGCCGAACAGCCAGACGAGTTGGAAGAAAACAGGGCCGCACCGGAAAACGATTACATTACACTAAAGGCAGTAACTCTTGAACAATATAGAAATACAGAATACGGAGAACCTCCTTGGCATTCATCAGTCATATTCGAATAATTATTCGATTACGACTGATTTTACAAATGACTACATACCGTGCCGGGACCTTTTCCTGAAGCGGCTTCGAGAACCGGCCCCGGGCCGCATCCAGCTTCTAACAGGGCCTCGGCAGGTTGGCAAGACCACGCTGCTCCTTGAAATCGCCGCCCAGTTTGGCGATTCGGCCATCTACGCTGCGGGAGATGAACCAGACGCGGCGCTTCCCGGATTTTGGGAGCGCCATTGGGCCGACGCCGAAGCACGCGCTCACCGCGGAACAGTGGTTCTCCTGCTGGACGAGATTCATTTCCTGGACGATTGGGCAAAGCAACTCAAAGGGCACTGGGACCATCTGCGTCGAAAGGCCATTTCAGTCCACGTCGTTGCAACGGGTTCATCTGCACTGCGAGTGACGACAGGTTCGCGCGAAAGTCTCGCCGGACGCTTCGAACGAATAACTCTGGGCCACTGGTCAGCATCTTCGCTCGCGAATGTTTTTCGGATTCCCGCCAATGAGGCAGCTTCACTCGTCGTCCAGTTTGGATCCTATCCTGGTGCGATGCTGCTGCGGAATGAACTTGGCCGTTGGGCTGCTTATGTTAAAGACGCCATCATAGACCCTGCTATCGGGAGCGATGCGCTGGCATTAGGTACAGTCCGACGGCCCGGCCTGCTGAGACAAGTGTTTGCGGCGGCAACCGGCCGTCCTGCGCAGATTGTTTCACTGCAAAAACTGCAGGGACAACTTCACGACAAGGGTGCCCTTGAGACAGTGGCTCACTATCTGGCGCTGCTTCAAGACGCCTATCTGATAGCGCCCCTGGAAAGATTTTCTCAGCTCACACACCGTCGCCGTGCTGCCCCACCAAAGCTTGTCATGCTGAACAATGCGCTCTTGTCCGCCATGCATCCCGACGGACCTCCGGATCCACAGCATGAGCCTTCGCGGTTCGGTTTGTGGGTGGAAAATGCGTGTCTTGCGTTCGCTAATAACCAAGGTCAGCGGGTGACGTACTGGCGCGAAGAACCGTTGGAAATTGACGCGGTGTTCCAGGGAAGTTGGGGGGACTGGGCCATCGAAATAAAAACAGGCGGCTTTCATTCGTACGATCTCAAAGGACTTCTTGAGTTCTGCAGGCGGAATACGAAGTTTCGCCCTTTGGTCATCACTGCGCCCGGGAACGAGTCCATCGCCCGCCGCAGTGGCCTGCTAGCCATAAGTTGGAAGCAATTCTTGGTCTACGGTCCACCTCAACCCTAACTTGCGGAATCGAAACTTCATGTTGGCATTGGTCCTTCGGTCGAAGGCCCAAGCGTTTCCGGTCCCGCGACGATTCGAGGGCGGCGAGGATTCAATTAAATCTTCGATTGCATCCGGAGAGGGCATCATAATGCCGGGTCAGATGCGCCTTCACTAGCAATATGCAATGCGAGTTAGTGAAGATCAATAACAGTTGGTCACCGTTGAAATATTATCCGACGATATCGTTCGGCGCTGACCATAGGTTTTGATAATTAGAAAGCGACCGCCATCGAGGCTGATTTTTCTCATCGATTTCACGCCGGATCACGACAGGCGCGTGATTCCTGGGAATCCATCAAACCCAGAATCAAAGCTCAAGATTCGCTCGATTCCATGGTGTTCCATGACGGCCAGATGTACAGCATCACGCGCAGACATTTGTCTTTGCCCCATGACAATCTCCTTTGCGCGCTCCACTGCGGCCAGATCAACGGCGAGCACCTGGTCGGCAATACCAAGCAATGCGTCGAATGCTGGTTGGATGGCGTCCCGACGATTGATAGCAACGTAGCGGTGCAGTATCTCTTGCAGGACCTTGGCATCCGTAACCAGGCGTTGTCGATCGCCAACTAGCTTTTCGAGCAGTCGCTGCGCGTCGACCTTGTGAGGATGAGGCGCGCCAACCAGATACATCGGAATGTTCGAATCGACCAGAATCATCGCTCGGTACCAAAGCCGTATCCGCTCTCGATCTCCTTCAAGATGCGGTCGATATCACCCGAAGGGTAATCATGTCGTGCCGCCATGCGGATCACTCCGAGCTTCTTGCCTACATCACCTAAGGGTTCACGCCGACGTGCTAGGTCGAGTGCTTGTCGGACCCACTCGGCGATCGA
>Ga0209166_10003152_pt1 | contig 12073 bp, 13 predicted proteins | sample Coa_R1_3_FD_187151 | JGI IMG/M metagenome (GOLD analysis project Ga0209166, IMG submission 187151) | Surface soil microbial communities from Centralia Pennsylvania, which are recovering from an underground coalmine fire - Coalmine... | ecosystem: Environmental > Terrestrial > Soil >... | reverse complement strand
TGGCGGGGATAGAAAGGATCTGATCGGTCTGTGCAGACGACGATGAACAACGAAGAAAGGCCCACCCTTTGCAAACGGCGCAAAGAGTAGGCCACCCAGGAGGTGTCTAGAACTTAAGGGTGCGCCATCCGCCCCTCGCCCCTTCCCCATTGGCGGGTGGCTCGAGCCGCCAGTCCATATACAATGCGCAGGGAACTATAATCTCCCCGGTCGGTTTCCACAATGGATGCCAGACCGACGAGCTATAATTGAATTTCACCCACTTATGGCCATACTGAAAACAAAGCCGATGGCGCTCACGGGACCTTGGGTCGCAGGATGGGTTCTTGACTATCACAGTCTGAGCGCCACTCCGACTGGCGATCCATACCATCCCTTCGAGATGACCTATACTGAGCTCGGCGGCCACCTGTACCGTTTTAAGTATCGAAACGACGCGACGGCAGTCGACGACATCCTCGAGACCGCCGTGGATTTTCTATCGAATAAAGGACTGCGTCCGAATCTCGAGTGCATCATTCCGGTACCGCCCTCGATTGACCGAGGAACGCAACCAGTCGTTGTGTTGGCTCAAGGCCTTGCGCAGCGATTGAGCTTGCCGATCTTCCTCAATGCGGTAACTAAAATTGAGAAGACTCCCTCGATGAAAAACATAGACGACTGGTTTGAACGCCAAAAGGTTCTAGCGAATGCTATTCAGGCTGGTAAGGATAATGTAAACGGGAAATCGATACTTCTATTAGACGACTTGATCCAGTCAGGCTCGACACTTCGTCGATCCGCTGAAGTGCTCTTAAAGGATGCCGGGGCCAAATCCGTTTTCGCTCTTGTGTTGACAAGGACCAGATAATGACAACCAAGCAAAAAGATTTGAAGGTTTTCGTAGCTGGCTCGAGGTCCCTTTCTCGACTTAGTAGGGAAGTGACGCGCCGAATCGACAATATCCTTGCAAAAGGGTTCACGGTGATTGTGGGGGACGCGAATGGGATGGATAGAGCGGTCCAGAAATATTTGCGGAAGCATCACTACGAGAGAGTGATTGTCTATTGCATGGAAAATGCCTGCAGAAACAACGAGGGCAACTGGGAAACAAGAGAAATAAAAGCTCCAGACGCCAAGCGGCGAGATTTCGCCTTTTTCTCATGCAAGGACCGCGCGATGGCAGAAGCAGCTGACTTTGGCCTGATGCTCTGGGATGTTGAGAGCCGAGGCACGCTAACAAACATCGTTGACCTCGTGCGTCGTGGCAAACTGGTCGTTGTTTATCTTGCACCGGAGAGAGCCTTCGTGACTCTTAAAGAGCCGGAAGACGTAACCAAGCTCCGCGGCAAGTTAGATTCCGCTACTTTCTTGCGAATTGACCAGGAACTTCAGATGCAACTCCAGCCAGCAGGTCGCGTACATGGACAAGAGCGAGAAGATTCCTTGCTTTTCTAGCTGGGTGTCCCCCTTTGGTTCAAAAGGCGGGTCCTCGGTCGATGCTCCCATTCGACTTTGAACCTTTCAACTCCGCCTCTTCCCCATCCCGCACCACTGCCAATTCGAACGGAGACTCCCGCCATTCGAAACGTTTTCCACACCATCCGAACGCGAAGTAACGTCCTGTAACTTTACTTTTAGTTACCTCCTTAATATACTTCGCCCATGACAACGAAACGATCCGGCTCACCCTTCGACCTTTGCAACTTCGTTTTCGCCGATGGACGCGGCTGCTGCATGCCCGCCGTCCCTTCCCTCAACGGCTACTGCCGATCCCACGGCACCGTCCTCAAACCCCGCCCCGCCGAAGAACACAACGAAGACCTCTTGCTCGAAATCGGCCTCTTCAACGACGATCCTCCCTCCGAAGACGACGTTCATCGCGCGATGTCCCGCGTCTTCCGCGCCCTCGCCGCCAACCGCATCTCCACCCGCCGCGCCGCCACCTTCGGCTACCTCGCCCAGCTCCTCCTCACCTCCAAAGGTAGCAAGCAAGCCCGCCAGGACTCCAATAACCTCTCCCACGCCCTCCTCAAGACCCTCGACCTGGCCTACAACCCTAAATACGGCAAGCTCAACCCCGCCTTCAAAGAAGCCGCCTCACGTTTCGCCCAGGACCAATCCCAAGCCCCCGCTCAGGAGTCAGGCGATTGAAATCCGACTCCGGCATTCCTCTGTGTTCCGTCCTCCGCTCACTCAGCGTCTCTGTGGGGAGTCCCTCTTTGCTTTGTTTCTTTCCTGGCTCGTCACTCGTCACTCGCCACTCGTCACTCGCCACTTTTTCTAAGTTCAACTATTCCCGCACATACAAGACCCCCGGGGGAGGGGGGATATACCGGTCCTCTGGTCAGTCCACAACAGCGCGACGTCCTTCCCCCTCTGTCATCCCGAGCGGAATGGCCGACTTTTTCTTGCGTTCGCGCCGCGCGAACGTCGGCCATGGAGAGAGGGACCGTGGCAACCAACCCCGTCCAGCGGAAATCGATCTCACGCGCACGACCTCGAGGGGAGAATCCGACAATGGCCGTCTACCACGTCTATATCCTTGCCAGCGCCACCGGCGTCCTCTACACCGGCGTCACCAATTTCCTCGAACGCCGTGTGCGCCAGCACAAAGCAAAGCTGGTCGAAGGCTTCACCAAGAAATACGACGTGACGCGCCTGGTGTACTACGAGCCCCACGGCCAGCCCAAGTCGGCGATCCACCGCGAAAAGCAAATCAAAAGTTGGCGCCGCGAGAAAAAACTCACCCTGATTCGCTCCATGAACCCGAAATTCCGCGATCTAAGCGAAGACTTTCCGCACTGATGCTTAGACAATTATTTGCCCGCATTGAAATGGTGGTTGGGTCTGAAGTGTTGCCCCGGTCCCTCGACTACGCAGCCCGACACGCCCAACCGCGGCGCGCAAGAAAAAATCGGGCTGCTTCGCTCGGGATGACAGATTGTGGAATCGGCCCACGGCGAGGCGGGGCGACGCGCAGCGAATTTGCCTTTTCCGTCATCCCGCCTGCCCTGAGCGAAGCCGAAGGGAGCGGAATGGCCGACTTTCTCTCCCGTTCGCGCCTCGCGAACGTCGGCCATGCAGAGAGGGACCGTGGCAAGATTTCAACTTCAACGAGGGTCTAAGTGCAGGCAGGAGTTCAAAAAGATAGATTCGGTTCGGGACTCTTCTCTTCGTCGTTACTTCGTTGCTTCTTTACTTCCCAACGTCCTCACATCAACTCGTCCGCCGCCTCGGCAAAAATCCTTGTGTGCTGGTCAATGTCCCCCGCCGTCGTCTCCGGGCACATCAGCGCCATATTATGGAACGGCGTCAGCAGCACCCCGCGGTTCAGCGCATACAAATGCAGAAACCGCTCCAGCTCGAAATCCGCCGCGGCCGCCGATTCGCCGCCATTGCGGGGAGCCCGCTGGCAGAACGTGTATTCGGCGCGGGCGCCAAGCCGCTGCACATTCCACGGCAAGCCATGCTTTTTGATCTCCGCGGCGACGCCATCATTGAAGCGCACCGCCAGCGGCATCATCTTCTCGAAATTCCGCGCGGTGAGAATATTTTCCAGCGTGGCGCGCATCGCGGCCAGCGACAGCGCGTTCCCCGCCAGCGTTCCGCCGATCCCGCCAACGTCGCAATCCTCCAGGTGGATGCGCGCCGAAATCCGCTGCGCAACTTCCTCCGAGCAGCCATACGTCGCCCCGGGAATCCCGCTGCCAATCGCTTTGCCGAACACCACCATATCCGGCTCCAGCTTCCACTCCGCGGTGCAGCCGCCCGGGCCGGCGCAAATCGTGTGCGTTTCATCGGCGATGAAGAGCGAGCCATACCGCTTCGCCAGTTCCTGCGCCTGCTTCCAATACCCGTCGTCCGGCAGAATGATCCCGACATTGGTCATCGCCGGCTCGGCCAGGATGCAGGCCACGTCGTTGTGTTTCAGCGCGTCTTCCAGCGCGTTCAAATCGTTGAATTCGACGACGCGCGTCGTCTCCGCGGGATCGACCGGCGGCCCGATGTTCCCGCGCCGCGGCCCCACCACGCCGTTTTCCACCGTGGCGAAAGTTTCATCCACCGTGCCGTGATAGCAGTAGTGGAAAACGAGAATTTTCGCCCGCTGCGTGATTTCGCGCGCAATGCGAATCGAAAAGCGATTGGCATCCGTAGCAGTAAGCGTGAATTGCCAATAAGGGAGGCCAAATCGCTTTTTCAAATCTTCACCAACGAAGATCGCATCCTCGGTGGGCAGCATCAGCGTGATTCCGTGCTTCACGCGCTTCGCCACCGCTTCTGCCACAACTTCCGGCGAATGGCCCGTCATCGCGCCGGTGTCGCCCAGGCACAAATCCACATACTCTTTCGCGTCCGCGCAGGTGAAATGCGCGCCCTTCGCCTTCGTCACAAAAACCGGAAATTCGCCCGCCCATTTTTTCATCCAGTTCATCGGAACGCCGCCCAGCAGCGAATGCTGCGCGCGCTTGTACAACTCCGCCGAACGCGGATGCTCCGCCACAAAGCGCTTCGCCTCGCGTTCCTGCACTTTCTTCAGCTTTTCCCGATTGATCGTCGTCATGCCCGTTACCGCAGTTCGTGGATGATTTCCTTTGCCGCATTCGCTCCCGAAGCGCCGGTCAAGCCGTTTCCCGGATGCGCTCCGTTGCTGCAGAGGAAAAGGCCCTTCACCGGCGTTTGATAGCGCGCCCAATCGAGAATCGGCCGCATGGTGAAAAGCTGGTCAAGCGCAAGCTCGCCGTGGAAAATGTGGCCGCCTGTAAATCCATAATCGGTTTCCAGATCGAGCGGCGTGATCACATGCGCTGACTCCACCAGTTTCGGCAAGTTCGGCGCGTACGCAGCGAGCGTCTTGATGACGATGTTCGCCAGTTCGCCGCGGCGTTCCTTCCAGGTTCCCTTCTTCAGCTTGTACGGCGCGAACTGGAAGTACGCGGAAAGCACATGCTTTCCTTCCGGCGCGAGCGACGGATCGAGAATCGTCGGAATCGTCACGTCCAGAACCGGCGCGGCGGAAATCTCTCCATACTTCGACGCGTCGAACGCCTTCTCCAGGTAATCGATCTCATGCCCGATGTGAATGCGCCCGGAAAGCGCTTCGCGGAAGTTGTCAGGGGAAACCGTATCGGAAAGCGACGTGAAGTGTGGCAAATCGCCGAGCGCGAGATGCACTTTGGCGACACTGCCGGAAACGCGGTAGTTCTTCATGCGCATGGCGAAGACAGGATCGAGATTCGCGGGATCGAGCAGCTGGAAGAAGGTGCGTTTCGGATCGACGCCGGAAACGACGGCTTCGCAGGCGATTTCCTCGCCGTCGGCAAGCACAACGCCCGATACTGCGCCAGCTTTGGTGCGGATCTGCTGGACTTCGGCGTTGGTGCGGATTTCAGTACCGGCACTCTTCGCAGCCTCACCAATCGCCCGCGAGAATTCCCCAAGCCCGCCGCGCGGAAAAGCGGCCGAGCCGACAGGATGCGAATCGGCGGCGGCGCGGAGCAGCAGAAGCGCGGTGGAACCGGCCGACCACGGGCCGAGATTTGCGCCGAAGATCCCGCGCGCGGCGATGGCAGCGCGGAGGAGTTCGGTGTCGAAGAATTCAGCGACGAAATCGGCGACGGCCATCGGGCCCCAGCGCAGGAGATCGAAGATGCCGGTCTTGCCGAGGCCGCGGACAGCGCGGCCGGTGGTAAACAAATTCCAGAAATCCTCGGGCGAAGGATGATCGATGGCCGGCGGCGTGATGGAAGCGATGTGGCCGAAGACTTGGGACATCTCCTCTAGCGCGGCGGCGAATTCAGTGTAGCGGGCGCCCTCTTTCACGGGAAGATGCGAAAGCGCGGCGGCGGTTTTGGCAGTGTCGTTGTAAAAGAGCAGGCCGCGGCCGCCGGTGGACGGAGCGAAGAGGCGCGGCTCCGGCTGGATGATGTGGAGATTGAATTTCTGGAGCTGAAGATCGCGGGCAATGTCCGCGCGGAGAGGGCCGAGCGTGTGCGAGAGGGTGGAGGCTTTGAAGCCGGGATGAAACTCCTCGGTGATGGCGCCGCCGCCGAGATGCTCGCGGCGTTCGAGGACGGTGGGCTTGAAGCCGCCCTTGGCCAGATAAAATGCGGCGATGAGCGCGTTGTGACCGCCGCCGATGAGAACTACTTTTTGTCCGAGGGGCATGCTCAGTTGGCCGCCTTCTTCCAGTTTTTCAGGATGACCTGGCCGGCGATGCGGCCGTTGGCGCCCATGATGCCGCCGCCGGGATGCGTGGCGGAGCCGCACATGTAGAGATTGTCGATGGGAGTTCGGTAGTAGGCCCAGCCAGGCACCGGACGAAGGAAAAAGAGTTGTTCGAGCGAAAGTTCGCCCTGGAAAATGTTGCCTTGGGTGAGGCCGAATTCGCGCTCGAGATCGAGCGGGGTGAGGACTTGTTTGTCGATGATGATGTCTTTGATGTTGGGAGCATGCTCGGCGATGGTGTTGATGACGTTGTTGCCGAAGGCTTCGCGGTGATCGTCCCAGGTGCCTTGCGCGAGTTTGTAGGGCGCGTATTGCACGAAGCAGGAAAGAACATGCTTGCCCGGAGGCGCGACGGAGGGATCAGTGAGGCTGGGGATGACCATGTCCACGTAAGGGCGCTGGGAGTAGCGGCCGTATTTGGCGTCGTCGTAGGCGCGCTCCATGTATTCCATGCCGGGCGAAATGGAAATTGCGCCGCGGAGATGGGCGCCGGCGCCGGGAAGGGCTTTGAAATTGGGAAGACCGCTGAGGGCGAGATTGACTTTGCCGGAGGAGCCCCGGAATTTGTAGCGCTTGACGCTGTCCACAAAATCGGAGGGCAGATCCTTGGCGTCAATGAAGGAGAGGAAGGTGTGATGGGGATCGACGCTGGAAGAGACCACGTTGCAGCGGATTTCTTCGCCGGATTGGAGGACGACGCCGGTGGCGCGCCCGTTTTTGTTGAGGATTTTCGCGACGGGGGCGTTGGTGCGTATTTCGACGCCCAATTCGCGCGCGGCGGCGCCGATGGCATTGGAGATCGCGCCGGTGCCGCCGCGGCTGAAACCCCACGAGCGGAACGCGCCATCGATTTCGCCCATGTAGTGATGGAGTAGAACGTAGGCGGTGCCCGGCGAACGAATGCCGAGAAAAGTGCCAATGATGCCGGAGGCGGACATGGTGGATTTGAGGACGTCGGTCTCGAACCACTGGTCGAGGAAGTCGGCGGCGCTCATGGTCATCAGTTGGATTAAGGTGTAGCGCTCATCGGAGCTGAGTTCGCGGAAACGCTGGAGCATGAAGTGGAGTTGCTTGAGATCCTTGGGATTCAGCGTGGTGGGATCCGGTGGGATCATGGAGAGCAAGGGCTTCACGAAGCGGCACATCGGGGTCATCATTTTGGAGAATTCGTCGTAGGCTTCAGCGTCGACCCGGGAGTGGCGTCGGATTTCGCGCTGGGTTTTGGCGTGGTCGTTGACGCGCCAGAGATAGTCGCCGTTGAGCATGGGCGAGAAGGTGCCGTCGAGCGGAAGGATTTCGAGGCCGTAGTGGGGGAGATTCAGTTCGCGAATGATTTCAGGACGAAGGAGAGAAACCACGTAGGAACATTCGGAGAAGAGAAAGCCTGGAACGATTTCTTCGGTGACCGCGGCCCCGCCGAGGACGCCGCGGCGCTCAAGGACCAGCACTTTTTTCCCGGCCTTGGCCAGATAGGCGGCGTTGACGAGGCCATTGTGACCGCCTCCGATGACGACCACATCGTAGAACTGCGGCATTCGTTAGGACTCCAGAATGAAGAAGAGAATTTCGGTGAAAGGTGGAACGAAACATTTTACTGGGAGTGAGGACGTTGCACAAGGAGCCGACGAAGTTGGACGCACGGCGTAGAATACGGAATGATGGAGGGCGGGAGTGGAACTATACATATTTGGGCGATTCCTGGTGCTGGATGGGAAAGAGAGTGCCTTCGAGGCGGCGCTGGGGGAAGTGGTGACGGCGACGCGGGCGGAGGCGGGGTGCCTGGAGGTGCATGGGTACCGGTCGGTACGGAATGCGCGGCTGTACTACCTGCATTCGCGATGGAGGGATGTGGAGGTGTTTGAGGCGCATGCGAAGCTGCCGCATACGGAGAAGTTTTTGGAGCGGGTGGAGGGATTGTTGGAGGAGCCGCGGGATGTGAAGCGGTGTGTGCGGGTGGTGTGAGGCGACAGCCGACAGCATATAGCCATAAGCCTTGAGCTTACGGCTGGCCGGCTATCCGAACTCTTTGCTCCCCGCGAAAAGAGCTGGCATAAAAGCCAGCGCTACATTGAGGATTTCGGAGAACAGAGGGGACCCACCCTTCGCGGAATTCACGAAGGGTAGGCCACCGATTATGAGTCGGAGTTACTTGGAAGCAGGAGAGGTGGACGGCTGACTGGCGGATTTCTGCTCGAGTTCGAGAGAGAAGCGCTTGCCGTTCGGGTAGATCGCCGTGAGCGTGCGGGAGCCGTCGGTTTCGGCGGCGGAGCCGTAGGCGTCTTCGGTGTTGCGAGTGGCCTGCCCGGTGAGATGAGCGGGGAACGTCGCAACGGTCTGCTTGCCCTGCGAAACGGTGACCTGGACGTTGGGTCCGGAGCCGTCCCAGGTGATGGAGTACTTGCCGGGGTTCAGCGCCTTGCCTTCGACGTTCACCTTTTCATACAGCTGGAGCGAGCTCTTGTTGGAGTCGCCGGCAACGGCGGCCGAAGAGAGAAGCAGCGCCGAGCCGAAAAATGCGAGCGAGAGTTTCGAGAGTTTCATGAGATTTCCTTTCAAATTACCGCGGGCACGCTGCGAGAAAACGGGCGTGTTCTGCGCGGGCGAGTTTCAAATTCGCTTGTCCATACATTTGACGCCGGGTGAAAGCCGGAGTTACGGAAATGTGGATGCAAAAAGCGGTAAAGAATGAATCGCTTGGAGCAATTATTTTGATGTTTCCAATCCCGAGTTCGATGCATCAGCAAAAAGGCAGAAATTAGAAAGTGGAAAACAGAAATTAGAAAATCGAGAACAGATAACCGGTAGCGGATAACGGTCGGGAGATATTATTTCTGGATGCCGGTGAGACGGACGACCAGAACGAGGGCGTCGTCGTTGGCGGTGTGAAATTTCTGCATAATCCGGCCGGCGGCGTACTGCGGGTTTTCGCGGGCGGAAACCGTTTCGACATAGTGGCCCTTGACGCCGTCGGTGGAGAAAAAGAGGGTGTCGCCTTCGCTGACGGGAAGAACAGCAGCCTGAAGAGCCGGCAACCGCGAGCCGACGACACCGCCACGGAGAAGAAGCATTTCGGGAAAATTCGAGCCGCGCGGGACCACGCGCGCCAGCGCTCCAACGACGTTGCCGACGCCAAGCCACGTCATCATGCCGTGAGTGAAATCGATCGAGGCAACGCTGAGCACTACTCCGCGAGTGGGCTGCAGTGAGCAATGACATTCCTCGACGAGCGAGATGATGGGCTCGTCGGGCGCATTCGACAGAATGGCAGCGGCGGTTTTCGCGGCGTTGGCGGCTTCTTCGCCGTGGCCGATGCCGTCGATGGCGGCAACGAGAACGCCACCGGGCTTGCTGCAAAGCACGTGGCAATCGCCGGAAGTGCCTTCGCCGGGAAGCGCGAAGTTGGCAACGCCGTATTCAACGAGTGGAGAGTTTATAGTTTCCATTTTGTCACCGTCACAATGGTTCCGCGGCCAAGCTGCGAGTTGATGTCGAAGTCGTCCATCAGGCGGCGCACGCCGGGCAGGCCGATGCCCAGGCTGCCGGAGGTGGAGAAGCCGTCGCGCAAGGCCAGCTTGAGATCGGAAATGCCGGGGCCCTCGTCGGAGGCGACGACGAGGAGGCCTTGGCGCCGGGAATCGTAGATGACATTCATGGCGATCATGCCCTCCCCCGCATAAGAGACGATGTTCCGGGCCAGCTCGGAAATGGCGGTGGCGATCAGCGTGGCGTCACCCAGGGAGAAGCCGAGATCCGTGGCCATGGCGCGGCCTTTCTGGCGGGCCAGGACGATGTCACGCTCGGAGTTGATGGGCACCTTGCATTCCGCCTCCATCAGCGTGGTTCACCGGCGGAGCGGCATCGAATGGCGGTGGCGAAAGTTTCGAGTTTGCGCGGATGGAGCAAGTGTGCGATCTCCCAGCGTGATCCCGACAAACGAAGAACGTCACCAGCCGAGATGGCTTCCGCGGACGGAGCGGTCCCCTACGGCCGATGCCGGGACACCTGAAATCTGAAGAGAAATAGCAAGAGAACCCTGCGACCTCAATCGAGAGCAGGCCTTATTCAGACATCAGGTGAATACCTGAGGGGGGAGATTGGCGGCGGAGTTCAGCGGGAGAGGTGGCTGGCGCAAGAAGCGGGGATGGAGAGAATTTGGCCGGGGCGGAGGCGATTGGCGTCGCGCAATTGAGGATTGGCGTGGGCGATGCACGGCCAGGAGGCACCGCTGCCGAGCTGCGAAGCGGCGATTTTCCAGAGAGAGTCGCCGCTGTGGATGGTGACGCTTGAGGGCTGCACGCGGGGACGAAGCTCGGTTGTAGGGACAACCAGCATGGCGCCGGGGTGAATGTGATTTGGATCGGAAATGTTGGGATTGTTGGCGAGGAGCTCGTTCCAGCGGGAGCCGCTGCCGAGGTGGCGACGGGCGAGTTTCCAGAGGGAGTCGCCTGGCTGGATGCGGACTTCCTTGGCGCTGCGGGTGTTGTTCATGATTGGAGCAACCGGGGCGGCGCGGGGAGCGAGAGATGGATGCGCGGGAAGCGGTTTCGACGGGAGCAGCAAATCAGGAGCGGCGGACGGCGGCGCTGAGTGGTCCGCAGGAACGTGAGGCGCCACGTCGGCGAGAGCGACGGATGGCTTCGGGGGAGCGGACAAATTTGGCGAGAGAGGCGCGCGATTGTTGGGAAGCGCCGGCGAAAAATGTTGGCGAGAAAATGGGTCGCGGCGGGAAGAAGCGATTCGAGGCTGCGGATTTGCAGTTTGACGCGGATGCGAATTTGGCGAGACGAGTGGTGCGATGGGTTTCACGGGCGCCGCGAACGAAGGTTGCGAAAGATCCATGGGGAAGCGTGACGGCGGCTGATGCTTCGCGGCGTCGGCGGCTTCAGAATCTTCCAATTTTTGGCGGCGGTACCGGCGAGCGACTTCTCCCAGGCTTTCCGCGGCGGAATTCTTTTCGGCGTTGGCGGAAGGATCGGCCGGCTGCCCGGGCGTGGCGGGGGGATCATTTTTGCGGGCTTCGACGCGGGAGCGATCTTGTTGCGTTAGGATTTGTGATTGCTTTAAGTCTTCGTTGGTGTAGATGTGGGAATCTTTTTTCTGTTGCGCGGCTTTGCGGGCTTTTTCCTGGCGGGCGGCTTCGGCGACTTGCGGCGAATCTTGTTGCGTATCTTGCGCGCGAGCGGGCAGGCTCAAAATGGATCCAGACGCGCACAGATACAAGACCAAGCACAGGCCGAGTGGCCGGCTGGGGGCCCGTCGAGAGTGGGGCGTGCGACTCATCAAGTTTTATGAAACCGCCCTGGGGGACTCCAGAGCCGAGGCAACCTCAATTTCTGGGGTGATTGTACCCTTTAAAGGCGGTGGTAGGGCAATAGATTTGTGCGAGAGAGGCATCCCCCAAAAGTACTGGAGCGTGCGGCCAGTTGCGGGGAAGGCGGCGAAGTGTTGCGGAGTTGAAGCGGCGGGGGCGGTGGGCTAGGCTTTTGAGGCAGCACGAAGGAAAACAGGTCAGCGGGGAGGGTGTTGTGGCGAACGATTATTTGTTGAAGACGGAGCCGTCGGAATATTCGTTTGTGGATTTGCTGAAGGACCGGGAGACGCAGTGGGATGGGGTGGCGAATCCCACGGCGGTGATGCACATGAGGGCGATGAAGGCGGGCGACCGGCTGGTGATTTATGAAACGGGGAATCTGAAGAGTGCAGTTGGGACCGCGACGGTGGTTTCCGCGGACGCGAAGGATCCGAAGAATCCGGTGGTGAAGATTAAGGTGGGCTCGGCGCTGGGTAGAGTGATTTCGCTGGAGGAGATTAAGAAGGAGAAGATTTTTAAGGAGTCGCCACTGATGAAGATTGGGAGGTTGTCGGT
>Ga0209166_10003151_pt1 | contig 12079 bp, 16 predicted proteins | sample Coa_R1_3_FD_187151 | JGI IMG/M metagenome (GOLD analysis project Ga0209166, IMG submission 187151) | Surface soil microbial communities from Centralia Pennsylvania, which are recovering from an underground coalmine fire - Coalmine... | ecosystem: Environmental > Terrestrial > Soil >... | reverse complement strand
AGGAACGGCCCGAGCTGCACCAGCTCCGGGGTCATCGGACGAAGGTCAGCCAGAGACCTGACAGGACGAACGCGGCCGACAGCGAATCGAAGGCGAGCCCGATGAGCCCGCGGCCGGTGATGGTGATGGTGGGGCTCGGGTACTCCCGTGGGGTGGTGCGAATGGCAGCAATGGACACGGGGGTCTCCTGAGCGGGGGTTGGGGATTAGATGACGCGGAGCGGACCCGCCTTTTTCACGGGAGCTTCGGGGTTGTCCGACACCTTGACCCAGGTGTCGAACACCCCGGCGGCCAGGGTGATGACGCCCGCGGAGCCAACCAGCGCACGGGCGTAGAACGTCGTCGGCGTGGTCGTCGTGTCCAGTTCCCAGGTCCCGGCCTTCCAGTCGCCGCTGACCGGGGTGGCGCCCTCGGCGACGAAGGCCAGCACGACGGTGTCGGTGGACGGGTCGACGACCGCGCCGGCGTTGGTGGCAGCGATCGGCACGCGGACGTACTCGTTCGACAGCGAGCTGATCACAAGCATCTAGTCGCTCCTCACTGTTGCGGTGCGCCCGCGGTCCATTTGGCGACGGGACTGCCTGCGATCCACTTTCCCTGCGGCGCGCCGATGACGTACAGCCAGTCGCGTGCGCTGCCGCTGAAGACGGTCGTCGAGGCGGACTCGACCAGGCTCGCGGCGTCAGCCGCGGCGAGCGCCACGGCCAGGGCGGCCTGGTCCGCCAGCGCGGCGCTGTCGGGTGCGGCGACCGCGGCGGCAGCGGTGGCCTGTTCGGTGAGTGCCGCGGCGTCGGCGATGGCGATCGCCACCTGGACGAGCTCGCCGAGCGTCGCAGAGTCGCTGCGCGCGAGCGCGATGGCCATCTGCTCCGCGAGGCCGGCACCATCGGTCGCCTGCAGCGCGATCGCGATCTGCTCCGCCAGTGTCGCGGCATCGGTGCTGGTCGGATTGCTGCCGCCGGTATTGACGTTGGTCGCTTCAGTCAGCGCCGCCGCGTCCGACGCGGCCGTTGTGACAGCGATCGAGACGGCCTCTGAAAAGGCCACTGAATCCGCGGTGCCCAGCGCCAGGCCGACGAGCTCAGCCAGCGCCGCGCTGTCCTGGTGGGCCAGCGCGATCGCGATTGCCGTGGTCAGCGCTGCCGAGTCGGCTGCATTGAGCGCCAGCGTGAGCTGCTCCGCCAGCGCCGCGCTGTCCTGCCCGGCGGCCGCGGCGGCGACGGCGACCTGTTCCGCGAAGGCCGCGGCATCGGTCGTGGACAGACCGATCGCCGCCTGTTCAGCTTCGGCGGCTGCGTCAGCTGCCCCAAGCCCGATCGCGCTGGCCGTGTCGGTGACCGTCGCCGAGGCGGAGCCCGTGGGAAAGCCGATCGCGCCGACCCACTTCTGGATGGGTCGCGTCTGCCACAGCGCGTACGGCTCGGCTGCCAGCGTCAGCACCTCGGCCGCCGTCAGGATGCGGTCCCAGATGTAGAAGCAGTCGATCAGCCCATCCCAGGCGCGGGTACCGGTCGTCGGCAGATTCCCGAGCGTGTAGGGATCGGTGGTATTGGTGGGGGTGCCGACCGGGGCGACTTGGATGGTAACCGTCTGAGCGACGCCATCGACCCAGATACTGGGGACGTTGGCAACCGAGGAGGAGTCGTACGTGATGGCGATGCTGTGCCACCCGACGGTGGCCAACGGCGTATTCGGGATGGTCCAGTTGCCGCTGGTCGTGCTGTATTTGCGGATGTAGTACCAGGCACCTCCAACGCCACTGCCCTGAACTTGTTCGGTGGCGTTCTTGTCGAACCAGCGCTCCTGGCCAGTGGGCGCAGCGTTGAAGTACAGCCAGCTGAAAAACGATCGACGCGTACTGTTCGTGGTCAGCGCCGTCGTCAGGGCATCGTTGCTGTTGACGCCGTACGTGGCGCCCGAGCCGAGTGCCGAGCCCCTGGCACTGCCCTGCCACTTGCCGCCGATGCGCGTGGCGGCTTGCTGCGCGACGGCGTCCCACGGCGCAAGGTTGCCCGCGTCGTTCAGGACGTGGGCGAGCACCAGGTTCTGCCCGAGCGTGCAGCCAAGATCCAGCTTGAGCGGGCCGAGTGGGGGCTTCTGGCTCGCGTGGCGCAGCAGCGTCAGCGGCATTTAGCTCACGCTATCGACAGTGTCCGTTGTGGCCTGGACGACCGTCACAGAGTTCGAGGCGTCGAGGTTGGTGATGATGACGTGATAGACGCCTGTCGGCAGGTAGATGCGGGGGGAATACTGGAGGCCGGACACGGCGGGGATGGTGTAGGTGAAGTTCGGGTTGGTGGTGGCGTTGGTCGGCGTGGAGTCGAAGCGGGCGAAGATCTGCACCTGCAGACCCGCGGTCGCCGCGATCGTGCCGAAGTTGCCCTGCACGACCAACTGGCCCTCGAACTTCGCGGAGAAGTCGAGGTCAAAGGTCGTCGTGCCGGCGGCAGCGACGGTCGCCGACGCCAGGGCGTTCCCCAGCGCGTTCTTGGTCATCGATGGCGCGGCCATCGGCTACACCACACCCGCGACGGCGTTCCAGCAGGCCGCGACGGAGTTATTGATGTTGACGTCCGTCGAGGTCGTGTCGACGCCCTGGCTGGCGCAGATGAACGCGAAGAGTGGGGCGTAGAGCGAGGGATTGTTGGTCGCCGCTTTCATGAGCGCCACGCGGTTGACGTGATTGGTGACGGTGTTGAGCTCGCCGACGACCGTCGACTGCGCGTACGCCAGCATGGCCATTTCGACCTTCTGAATGAAGGTCACGTCGCCCGTGGCGGCCGCGTATTGGAGGATGAGCGTGGCAGCCATTGGAGAGCGGACCTTTCAAGGGCGTAGAACAGCCCCGCTCGATCGAGCGGGGCCGTATTGGGGACAAAGACGACGGTTCCTGGCTGGACTAGCTTTCCGAAAGCGTCACGGTCAGGGTCCATGAGGCCGCGCTGGTTTTCGTCCCCAAGCCACCACCGGGCGTGGCGCGGTCGAACAGTGTGGCCGGGGGCTGCGCTTCCATGTTGGTGATCTGCGCGCCCGTGGTCAGGCCCCATTCGTTCCACGCGAAGTTGGCGTTCGTGGTGCCGTACGTGGCGACATAGACGATCTGGTTGGTGGTGACCACCGCGGAGCCCGCGGCGTTCGCGCGCTGGCGGTAGTAGTTGATCGGCTTGACGACGCCGCCTGCCAGGGTGATCGCGCCGCCACCTGCGGAGTTCAGCAGCGTCAGCGTCGAACCCGACGCGGCCGTGATCTCGGCGGTGATATTGACCGATGCTGCACCAGCGCCCGTGAAGCCCGAGACCACGACCACCTGGCCCGTGACGGGGGTTGGCGAGAACGTGCAGGTGAGCACGATCGGGGTCGCGTTGGTGGCGCCCGTGCAGTCCGCGGCGTTGAGCTTGGTGCCGACCGCGGCGGCCATGTCGGTGTTGCCGACGGCGGGTGCGGTCGAGCCGTCGCCGACGGCGATCTGCGCGTTAGTGGTGTTGAACGGTGTCGCCAGGCCCGCGGTGCTGAGGCCATTCCACAGCGCGGTGGCGCCGGCGGTCATCAGCAGGTTGTGGTCACCCGAGACGGTCTCGTAGGCGTTCTCCGGCAGGCAGACCGCGACCTCGCCGAGGCACTTGTTCAGGTCGACGTGCGCGATCCAGCGGTCGGCACTGGGGTGGGTGTTGTCGCTGACGCTGAAGTGCGGGACGCCGGTCTGGAGCTGGGCGCTGTCGTCCATGCCCGCGGTGTCGCCGTGGGACGGAACGCGTGAGGTCTGCGGCGCGCAGGCGACCGAGGCGACGAGGAACAGCGCGCCGAGCAGGCTGCCGATCTTGGCGACGAGGGTGGGCTTCGTGGTCACTGGAGGGATCTCCTTCGGGGGTGCGTCGAGCGCTGGTACTGGAAGAGCGGCGGGATCCGCGCCTGTCGGTATGGCGGGTGTCACCTGAACGGAGGCGCCCTCGCCGAGATGGGGATGTTCGGTAGGCATGGCGGCGTCCCCTTTCGCGGGCAACAAAACACCGCCTCCAGCGGCGGCGGTAGGGTGGGGGTGCGCTTATTGCGAGACAGCTAGGCGATGGCCGCCTGAAATGTCTACCCAGGGGAGCTTGGGCGCCACGGCGTGCCAGGCGTTCACAGGCTTCACGGGTGCCGGCGGAGTGGTGGCTACCGTGGGGGCTGGATCCTACGGGACTTCCTGGGAATTGGCCTTCGGGCTGGCCGGTGTCGTCGACACAACCGGCATAACGGGAAGCGCCCCAACGTTCGTCGTTCGCGTCGGAGGAGTGGACTACTCCGACATTCAAGGGAGCTTTGGCGGGGGAACGAACATCGGGCTCTCACCCGTCATCACCAACCCTGGTCTGCCCTGGTCAAACCTCGTGTCGTTAGACCCAGGGTTCTCCGTCATTATCAACAGCACTTCCCCGGCGCCCTTTACCGGGGTCGCGGGGTTTGTCCTGTACACCAACGCGGCACCAGACCCGCCGCCGCCGACGGTCTCTGACGAAATCCGTTTTGTGACTGCGTTCGCTTGGGCCGACCCGACGAACCCGGACAGCGGGGTGACTACTCCAAGCTCAGCGGGAATCACGTACAGAGGCGTCAAAGGGGGCCTGGCAATAGACCTCGAGGCGGCGGTCTCTTTACCCGCCGGACTGACGGATTGGACCGGTGTCGCAGGGTGGTCTAACGGAGCCAGGCTGGCGACCGCCACCGGTTGCGTCTCTTGCGGTTACTTCGTCGACCCCTCGCCCGCTAGCAACAATGTTGGCATCCCCTGGGGTTTCACCAATTCACCACGAAGTGCCCTCTACCAGATAGCCCAGTGGGGTATTTGGGACTGGGATCTGGCGGCCGCCGGTCGTCCGCGTTCCTTCGCGGCGATCATCGACTAGCCAGTCAGGTCTAGCCGTCGCACGTGCAGGACGACGGTGATTCGCGTGAAGCTCGCGATGCCGCTGACGATGAACTTGAGCGCGTCGTAGCGATTGATCGTCGTGGTCCAGCCGGCGAGCGTCGTGTCGATGGAGTAGCGAGAGCTGGCGATCGACGGCCGGGTGGCTGCACAGATCGAGGCGAACGCGGGGGCCGCACCCGGGGGAGCCTTCTGGATATCGACGGTGATGGAGCCGGAGGTGCCCTCGAACTCCTGGAGCTCGACCCGTTTGATCCGACAGGGAAATGGCACCGTCACGCCGCCGGCGCTGCCATTGGCGATGACTGCGCCCCCGCCGTCGATGATGAACGGGATCGCGGCCATGACCGCCGTTGCCGTCGACCCGTCGGGCTGGCGCGCGTCGCGGCGGATGCCGCGGAACATCTCGACCAGGCCCGCGTCGGGGTGGCCACCGTGGAGGTCCGGCATCAGAGCGCACCCGCGATGCACACCAGGTGCTGCGTGAAGGCGCCGTTGGCGGCGATCTCGGTCACGACGGATTTGAGCCACAACTTCTGGCTGACGCTGAGCCCGGTGGTCGCCTCGACGAAGATGGTCTGACCCGGCCCGAGGAGGTCGTCGCGTGGCGTACTGAGTCGCACCGTTTGCTGGCGGCGGCTCATGACTGGCAGCCAGTAGGCGGCGAGCTCGGCCGCGAAGGCATTCGTCTCGATCAGCTGCGAATTGACGCGAAACACCGAGGACCCGGAGCCGACGACGCCGCTGGTTGAGGGACCGGACCCATCCGGGTCGTAGCCCAGCACCAGCACCGCTTGCTTCTGGCCGATCGACGAATTGAGCGCCGAGCTGTCGCCGAAGATGTCCTGGCCGAGCGTGAAGGTGAAGTCCGCTGACGCCGTCGGGATGGCCGTCATCTGCTCCAGGTAGACGTTGCCGTCACTCGAGTCGAACAGGCGATAACCGGCGCTCGCCTCGAGCACGGTGTGCAGGAAGGCCGCGGCGGTGACACCGGTCCCCCAGGTGAATTGCTCCGGCCCGACCAGGCCGTAGACGTGCGGCGGATTCGCCAGGTTGGCGAGCGAAAAGCTGACGCCGACCAGGTTGAGCACCGCGACCACGATCTGCTGCAGCGTCCCTGAGCCGGCGCCCACCAGGCTGGCGCCGGTGAGGGCGAAGCAGGGGAAACCAGCTTTGCCGTCGTCCGAGGTGTTGACGCTGTTCTCGTACTCCTCGAGCGCGTACAGCGGGCCTTTGCCGACGGCGGTGACGGAGTGTGGCGCGAGCGTGGTGTCGTCCTCGCGGCGAATGCCGCTGAAACGTTGCACGTTATTGCCGGCGCCCATGCTGACGACGAGTGGATCGCCGTTAGCTCCGCTCGGCAGCGGGAGGACGACGCGCGCCGAACCGGCGACCTGGTCCCAGCCGTAGGACACCTGCGCGCTCAGCGCGTCGCCGAGTCCGGTGACCAGGCTCGTGGTGCGCACGAGCGCGATCGCGGTTGCGACTGGCGCCTGCGCGCCGGCGAAGCCCGGATTGAGGTCGCCGCTGACGCCGCCGTTGACGATTGCTGCCATGGCGCCGCTACCCGGTGATCAGGAAGGTCGCGGTCGCCTTCGAGCGCTGGGCGCCGGCCTCGACAAGGTTGCGCGTGAGGGCGGTCAGGACGGCGAAATGGGGGTCGAGGTTGTCGACGATCAGCCAGCCCTGGCCGGCGCCGCCGCCGATGTCGACGTACACGTTTTGACCGCCCGGAATGGGTCGCTGGGTCACCAGCCACGAGCGCAAGGAGAAGAGCGCGCCCCAGGTGGTGGGGTCGTCGACCTCGATGTCCAACGTCCACTCCTCGAGCGCCAGGCCCTTGTCGGAGAACGGCTCGAGCGCGGTGAACGCCGCGGTCGTGGCGCCGATCGTGAAGGTCGACATGTGGCGTCTCCTTCACTGGCTCAACCAGGATCGCTATCTGGGGGGATTAGCTTGAGCGACCCCTTGAGGTGGGCTCACATGCGTGCGGTTCTGATCGTCCTCGCGTTACTCGCCACGTCGCTCGCGGCCCCGGCGGTGCTCGCCGCCCCGGCGATGTGCGTCCTATCCCTGAGCAACCTTGACGTGGAGGTGGCCTTCACGGGCGTCAGCCGCACCCAGGCCTGCCGAGCGGCGCTTGCGACGTCGGGGCCAAATGCATCGATCGGCTACGAGACGCCGGTTGGCAATGTCACCTGCTTTGTGCTGTACGCCCCGAGCTCATCGCCGAGGACTGAGACCGAAGGCGCGATCGTCTTTGACTCAGGCAGTGGCCAGGGACAGATCCTGTGCGAGATGTATCTCAGCAACCCGGACCTGTACGTCTACAACGTCGACGGGACACCTTATGCAGGCCCCGACAGTCAGGGCGCTGGAGCAGCCGTGTAGTTTCCGCCGGTCTGACCGTTGACGGGCTGGCCGCTCATCGCCGCGTTCCAGGCGGCGATGAACTGGGTTTTGAGGGAATCGAACGCCTGCCCGGCGTCGCCGTGCACCTGGTCGATGTTGATCTGAAAGAGCGGCCCGCTGTGGTCGGAGAAGGCATGGCTCGGGGTGGGGGGTACGTCCGGGCCCAGGCGCTGGTCAGGGTTGATCAGAGATATCGGGCCACCGTGGTCGGAGAAGGCCGTGTGGGGATCTGGTCGCTGTCCGTCGGCCCCGAAGACACCGGCATCCGTCAGGGCCTTGCCACCAAAGAACGCGCCGGTCAGGGTCGCGGCCACCAACGCCGCCGGGCCCCATAGACCACTCGCGCCGGCAACCCCCACGACTGGGGGCACGCCGCCGCCTCCGCCACCCGTCGCACCCATAAGCTTCGCAAGTACCGCTGGCGTGGCCGCCCCAAAAAACGCCATGAGGGGTGCGAGGGCAATAAGGCCGCCGTCGAGGACGTCGAGGTGGTCGGTCACGTTCTTCAGGTCCGCCTCGAGCGGTGCGAAGCCGTTCGTCTGGATCCCATCGAGCAGCTTGGTGAGGCCGCTGTCGAGCGCAGCGCGCGCGGGATCTCCGATGATGGCTGCGGCGTCCTGCCCGGCGTTGACCGCGTCGCTGACCTTGGACCCGGTCGTCCCGAGGATCACGTCCGAACGCTGCGGCAGGTCGGTCGGGTTGTCGAGCTGCGCCTGGGCGCGCGCGATGTAGTCCGCGGCGACGTCGGGCCGATCGGAGAGGCCCTTGACTGTCTGGAGGTCCTTGGTGCCGACAATGCCCGCCTTTGCCATCGCGGCACTGCGCTGATCCTCCGGCAGCTCGTGGAGGCCACGCGTGTAGTCGAGCAGGGCCTCCATCGGGTTCGACTTCACCAGTTCCGCATAGGCGGTCTGATCCATGCCCGCCGTGGCGGCCATCTCATTGACGTTCATCTTGCCCAAAGGACGCGATCGGTTGGGGTCGTTCTCGTGGTCGATGTTGAGTTGCTGATCGGCGATGTCGCGCTTGAGCTTGGCGATCTGATCGTCGGCCGCCATGACGGCTTCGGGGTTATGACGGTAGGCCGCCTTCAGCCCGTTCTGGCCGTACATCTCGCTGTGCTTGAGCTCGGCCTCTTTGAGCGACGTCTGCAGGTCATCGAGGCGCTCCTGCGCGGTGCGCTTCTTCTGCTCATCGGCGTAGCGCGCGTCGGGATCCAGGACCGTGTCAGCCGACGTTTCCATGCGCAGGAACATGCGACCGACGGACGCGCCGCCCCGCTGGCCACCCATTTTGAGGTCAGTCAGGTAGTTACCAATGCCGATAGCTTGGGCCTGGCTGACGCCTAGGTCAGCACCGTACTGGGCGATGCTGATAGCCGTGTCGAGCATCGGGCCTTCGCCCTGGTTGTGGATCCCGCTTTCCGCGGAGACGGCGGAGCCGACCGCGGCGAAGTTGGTCTGGCCGAAGAGCTTTTCGAAGACGTCCACGCGCTGACCGGCGTCGGTCGCTGACAGCGCGTCGGTGGACACCTTGGCCAGTCGGGCCATGGTGTCGACGTATTCGTTGACCTTGTCGGTGGGCAGTTTGTTGCCGAAGTCATCGACGAAGCGCGCGCCCTGGGAGTAGACGTCGGCCAGGTCGCTGAACGACGTCGCCAGGACCGTGGAATCTTTGAGGAGTGCGTCCTTCGCCGCGGCATATTTGGCGGTGCCGGGGGTGAAGTCGACGTTGTTGTAGGCGGCCTGAATGCGCGCCATCGCGGACTGCTGCTCGATGGCCGCGTCGGTGACCAGGCCGGCGCCGGCGCCGATTGCGCCGATGCCGAGCGCTTTGCCCAGCGTGCCAGACAGCCGCGAGATGCCTGCTTCGGCCGAGCTGGTGTCGGCCAGAATCTTGATAATAAGCGAAGACTCCGACACAATGGGCTCCTGTGACCGGCCGAGACGGCGTCGTCCCTGAATTCAAGCGGTGTCCGTCATGCAACGAAACAAAGTCCTGGCAGGAGTTCTCCCGCTGCAGAACCCGCCGCGACGGACTCCAAGGGGAATGTCGCGCGTGCCGAAGGCTTCGAGGGCGAAGTTATGCGGCCGAGAAGGTCGAGCAGATCGCCGCGAAGAACGCGCGCTGGTATCAAGCCAATCTCGAAAGGGAGCGTGAGAGGAACCGCGAGCGACGTCGCGCGGCGCGAGCTGCGAATCCGCGAGAGGCACGGTCGTACAGTCGCGCCTGGTATGCGCGCAACCCTGAGCGCGGGCGCCGCTACGCTGCGAACTTCCGTCGGGCCAACCCAGAGCGCTATCGCGCGATCGTCAATGCCAGTCGGGAGCGGCTGGGCGACTATGTCACCCGTCGAGGGCCCACGTACGCGACATGGACGGCGATGCTCGCCCGATGCCGCAACCCGCGAAAGCAGTACTACGGCGGCCGTGGGATTAGGGTCTGCGACCGATGGCTCGAGTTCGCCACTTTCCTCGCCGACATGGGCGAGCGGCCTGACGGCACGTCAATCGACCGAATCGATGGCGATGGCAACTATGAGCCGGGCAACTGCCGCTGGGCTACACCATCAGAACAGCGGCGAAACCGAAGCAAGCACGTCGCCTGACCAGGTCGGAGGAGCTCGTCATCCTGGCTTACCTCCGCCGGAGCGCGCTCGCGGCGCCGCGTGCTTGTTGGGCGCGCTTGCTGCGCGCGTCGGCCTCGAGCTCGTCGTAGGCGATCTGGTAGGCGATCTCGCCGGGCCCCATCTCCTGCAGGAACCGCTGCAGCGTCATGCCCAGCTCGCGCGCCAGGCCGTACTGATAGCGCAGCAGCGGGTCAGCTTCCAGCGCCGCTTTTGGCGGTTTCCTTTGCGCGCTCCGTCAGGCCGCTGTGGAACAGGATGGCGGCCAGGATGTCGGCGACGGGGCCCGCGGCCCGTTCGGTCAGCCACACCTCGGCGACGTCGATCGTGATCACCGGCGCGAGCAGGCCCTCGACCAGGTACCAGCCGTTGCGTTTCTCGGGGTGGACCTCACCGCCGCGCGCGGGGTTGGCCGCGCGTTTGGTGCACTCATGGATCTGCTGCAGGGTGAGCGCGCGGACCTGGACGGAGCCGCCCCAGGCCTCGACGTCGACGTCGATCGGCGCGCGGTCGTCGATGGCGGTGATCTGCTCGAGCGTGAGGGTGACGGGTGCTTTTGGAGCGGACTCTTTGGTGTTGGACACTCGGGTCTCCTGGCTGGTGGGTATGCGACGTCGCATGTTTTTGGCTATGGCGCGGTGACGGCGACCGTGACGACGCTGGCGGTGTTCGTGAGCGGGATGCCCGCGCCCAGCGCGGCATCGGCGACGTTGTCGGTGAAGGTCGTCGTGGTGTTGTCGGCGAGCGTGGTGACCAGCCGCAACTGGCCGAGCTTGACCGCCTGGGTGATCGACGCCGTCTCGCCGAGTGCGCCGGTATCCGCGGACGGGATGGCGGTCCCGACGCTGACGGTGGCCGACTCAGTGAGCTTGGCCGCGTCGGTGGCGGTCTCCAGGACGCGGTAGAGGTTGCGCGCCGTGGTCCCAGCCTGGCCGAGGGGAATCGACGACCAGGCGATCTGCTGGCTGGCGACCGTGACGATGGCGTCCGCGCTGCCGGTGGTCTCCCCAAGCGCGTTGACGAACGTTACCTGGCAGCGATAGGTGCCGTTCGGCAGGCCCGCCGCGCCGCTGGCCACCACCGCCGCGGCCGGCGCCGGCTGGACGGTCGACGGGCTGTAGCTGACCTCGATGTTGCCGCTGAGGTCCTGGTAGTAGAGCGTGGTCACCGGGCCGTACAGCTCGGCGATCCCGGTGGCAGCCACGACGAAGCTGAGCGGGTGCTTGACGCCCTGGCTGCAGGGCGTGATCGCGGCGATGGTGACCGTGACGGGCACCGTGCCCGCGTTCTTGACCTGCAGGGTCGGGGCCCCGCCCGCGGCATACGTGTCGCCGGCGGCCAGGGCGGCTTGAAAGACTGGCGTCAGGCCGAGGGTGGTGTGTTGTGGCGCAATGGAGGCGACCATAGCGTTGCCTCCTGACTCACGGGTTCGTGGTGAAGGTCACCAGGCCGTCGACGGCGAGCTTGGCAGTCCATTTGCCCGGACCCTCCGACGGGGTGTCCTCCGCAAAATCGACGCAGAACGCGTTGAACGTGCGCCGCAGCAGGCCGGTGGTGATGCCCTGCGGGCTGTAGATGACCGCGACGCTGAGCGGGATCGTTTGCGCCATCAGGGCCGTGAACACCGCGGTCGCGGCCGGGTCGATGAATCCGGCCAGATCCACGATCGTTTTCGTCGGGCCGACCATCGTCTTCACCGGCGCGGCGCCGAGCACGGCCAGATCGAAGTCCTTCCGGGCGGGCGTGAACTTGACCGAGGTGGTGTAGGCCGAGATGTCCGTCGCGTTGACGTTGATGACGGCGTCGAAGCCAGCAGAGAACGCCATGTCAGTACACTCCGAACGTGACGAGGCCGTCGACGGCGAGCTTGGCGGTCCACTTGCCCGGACCCTCCGACGGGGTGTCCTCGGCGTAGTCGACGACGAACGCGCTGCAGGTGCGCTTCGGCAGACCGACGGTGGAACCCTGCGGGCCGTAGACGATCGCGGCCGTGGTCGGGATCGTCTCGCTGATATGCGCCGTGATCAGGGCGGTGAGCGTCGGGTCGATGAACCCAGCGAGGTCGATGATGGTCTTGACCGGACCGACCATGGTCTTGACGGCCGCGCCGCCGAGCACCGCGAGATCGAAGTCTTTGC
>Ga0209166_10003150_pt1 | contig 12079 bp, 7 predicted proteins | sample Coa_R1_3_FD_187151 | JGI IMG/M metagenome (GOLD analysis project Ga0209166, IMG submission 187151) | Surface soil microbial communities from Centralia Pennsylvania, which are recovering from an underground coalmine fire - Coalmine... | ecosystem: Environmental > Terrestrial > Soil > Unclassified... | reverse complement strand
TGCCTGGCCAACGGGTTTTGCTGACTTCCGGCGGGAAGTGGGCAAAGAATTCCGGAGGCAACGAGAGCGACGAGCGATATCATGGCCAGACGAAACTCAGAACCCAAGGGCCAACCATTCCTTTTTTTTCTAACGCGAAGAAACGCGTGGCGGTAATCGCGCGACAAAAAATTCCTCAATTCGCGAGCGGCTGAAACATAGCTCATGATTGCGCCGCGCGTCAACGGAATACTCCGCCGCGTCGTGGGTGAACGGTATAGGAAAGTGTAGAGGCTTCGATTCACCCTGAGGGACTTAAGCTTTTGGTTGAATCTCCCATAAGGCATTAAGTGTCAAGGTTCAGGCGCCTGGGGTGGTGAACCGGAAATCTCATGCAGCAGATTCTCGCGTGTGCTCGCTTGAATTCGCGCCACTTTGTCCAGTTCTTCCTGAGCGAGTTTTGCTTTTCCCTGGGCGCGAAAGACCTCAGCCAACCGGTAGTGAGCGTCGGCGCGCTTTGGGTCAAGCTCGATAGCCTGATGCAACTCGGAAACCGCATCATCATATTTTTTCTCCTGGGTTTCCAAAACTCCAAGGTCGTAGTGCGTAAAGCGATACTGGGGATACAGCCGCGCCGCCTCCACCAGGTAAGTTCTCGCCTGGGCGAGATTGCCCTGGTGCAAAGCGATGTCTCCAAGATAGGCCTGGGACTTTGCCACGGAACCGCCCGCGTCGATCTCGCGCTGAAACTCAATGGCGGCGCGATCGAACTGCCGCGATTCCCAGTAAAGATAGCCCAGGCCAAAATGCACGTTGGGCTGTCGGGGCGCGAGGGCGGCGGCGGCCTCGAACTCCTTGATCGCTTCTTCGGTGCGGCCCAGGCCGTCATCAGCCTCGCCCATCAGCATGTGCACGGTCACCGAATTCGGTGACTTTTCCAGGATGTGGCGGAAGAAATCCAGCATTTGCTGCTCCTGGCCGCTCCACAAATAACTTTCCGCCAGCAAGTATTGCAGTGTGGGGTTGTCGGGTTTGACGGCGATAAGTTTTTCAAACTCCCGGCTCGCCGGAATGAACTCTTTTTGTGAGTAGTAAGACATGGCGAGCAGCGACCGGGCTTGAAAGTTGTCAGGTTGAACCTCAACAGCGCGCTGTAGAGGCTTGACAGCGTGGCTGAAGTCTTCTGTCTTGAAGTAGCAAAGCCCGAGGTTCAGCAATAGCGGAAACGACTTGGGTTGAAGGCGCAAGGCCCGTTGGTAAGCTTGGGCGGCCTCCGGGTATTTGCCCATCTGTGCGTCCACCACGCCCAGGTTGCTGAGAGCCTCAAAGGAATTCGGCTCGGCGCGGAGGACTTGCTCATAGAGGCGTGCCGCGCCAGGGTAATCTTTCTGCTGGATCAAAGCCCGGGCGCGGGCGAGAAGCTGGTCTGGGTTGGCGGGTGGTGGCGCGAGGGCAACAAGAAGCGACGGCGTAAAGCCGCCTCTAGCGGCTGCGGCAATGCATTCGGAAGAGGAAGCGGCCAGAAGGCAGCACAGGCATAATGCGCCCCATCCTGCCCCGGCAAAGCCCAGGCCATCTCGCTTATCTCGCATGGAAATAAACCCATAGGGCTGGGGATTGTCCCGTCCTCTTGCCACTACCGTGTCCTCATGACCGTCCTACGCGCCTGTCGGAATTCGAGGCCAACGCAAGCGGTGGGCCCAACGCCGAACTGCCAACCAACTGTGTGGCCATAATTTTTGACTGTCGACGAAAGTTTTGGGGTGTCGTCCCCTCGTGGGAGCCAAAACAACGATTGAACGTCTTCAGGCTGCCAAATCCTGCCTCCTCGGCCACCTTGTGACATGGCAAGTTGGTTTCCAGCAAAATCAGTTTGGCGCGTTGCAGGCGGCAGCGCATGATTTCATAAAGTAGGGTGCGGCCAGTAGCGCCCAAGAAACGTCGTTCCAGCGTGCGACGCGAAACTTTGAGCTCGTCGGTGATGTCTCCGACGCTGATGGAGCGCCTGGCATGTTCCCGAATAAACTGCAGGGCTGCGCCCACCAATGCGTCTTCCTGAACAATTACGTCGCTGGAGCGACGAATGGCGACGTGGGTGGGTCTTACCCATACGATTTGTCCGCTGGCAGGCTGGCCGCGCATCAATCCATCGAGTAGCTTAGCAGCGTTGTACCCCGCCTTTTCGACATCGAGGGCCACGCTGGAGAGCGTCGGGTTCGAGAGCTCGCACATCATCTCATCGTTATCCACGCCGACCACCGACACCTGATCGGGAACCCGCAATCCGCCAAAGGCGCAAGCCTGTAACACTTCCCGCCCGCAAACATCATTACACGCCATCAATCCCACCGGTTTCGGAAGGGACTGAATCCATTGAACCATGACGGGCTGTTCGTGTTGCCAACTTTCGATCCAATGGGCCCGTTGCATCCAATTGGACAAGGCGATTCGATGCGCCGAGCAGGGGTACCCGCCGTCTCTAGCGAATTGAAGAAAGGCCTTCTCACGAAGAATTGACCAGTCGCAGTTTGCGAATCCGCAAAAGGCGAAGCGACGCAATCCAATTTCAAGAAGGTGGGCTGCGCCCATCCTGGCGATGGCTTCAGAGTCGGTGCGAATTTCCCCAAATTTATTCCAGGCTCTTGCGGAACGAGATTCTCTCAGGCTTGAGGCCACGAAAGGAAGCCGGGTCGAGCGAATCACTTTTTCCATTTCATAGGAACGGATGCGGGCGATAATGCCTGTTCCGCGCCACGATTTGGCTTTGGGAAGGACCTGGTCAAGGTGTCCGGGCGCAACATGCAATGACCACGGGCCGTGCAAGCGGGAATAGCGCAGAATCCCGCGCAGCAATCCCCGGCCATACTCCGTGGAGGTCTCAAGCAGCAAGGCCACTTGGGGTACGCGCAAGATTGGCGCCCTTTGCCTCATCAAGACTCCTCCACAATAGCGGGCCACACTTCACGCCACCAATCAGAATGCCGCCCCGGAAGCCATTGCATGTCACAAATTTAGGGGCACAACTTCAATTTACAGTGTCCTGTATCGATTTTCAAGCATGGATTTTCTAAGGTGACGTCAAGCTGCTTGTGTAAAAAGCCGGAGGGTGCGGTTTTTCCATTCGCACTTCTCATTCATTCCGTTGAAGATGGCGTAGATGATTCGGTCTACGCTCTCGACGTTGACGAAGCAGACCATCGGTCGGGTGCGGCGTCGCACCTCCACGAAGCATCGCTCGATGACATTGGTCGTTCGCAGTTTTCTCCACAGGTGCCGGGGAAAGCTGAAGAAGGAGAGCAACTGCGGCAGGTCTCGCTCCAATCGCTTTACCATCGCCGGGTAGGCGCTCCTCCAATGCGATTGAAAAATCCGAAAAGCGGCTCGCGCGGCCTGGCGACTCTCCGCCAGGTAAATAGCCTGGGCGTCGGCTTTCACCTCGTCGTGGTCCGAGCGGCGCACCTTCTCTAAAATGTTGCGCATCTTGTGCACCCAACAGCATTGATGCTGCACCAGCGGGTAGACCGTCTGAATCGCCGCCGCCAGCCCTGCGCATCCGTCGGTCACGATCAGCTTCAGGTTCTTGCCTTCCAGCCCGCGCCGATAAAGATCCAGCAGCACACTTTCCCAAGCCGCCTGGCTCTCTCCCGAGCTGCGCAAAAAGCTCAACAACTGGCGGCTTCCATCGGCTCGCACCCCGTAGGCCACCAGCATCTGCACCCGCTGCCGGCCTGCCGGCCTCCTCACCCGCAGGCTCACTCCATCCAAAAACAGGTAGACCCATTCGTCCTTCAACCGCGCCTCTCGAAAGGCCTTCACCAGCCGGTCCAGGCTGCGACAGATCTTCGACACCGTCTGCGCGCTCACCGCTTCCTCGGTCACGCTCGCCACCAGCGCGCCGACTTTCCGGGTCGAGGCGCCGCGCAAGAACGCTTCCCGGATCAGCATCAGCACCTCTGCGGCCCGCCGCTGGAACCGTTCCACGCCCCCGGGCAAGAAGTTTCGGTCCCTCGCTTGTGCCACTCGGACCTGCAGCGTCCCCAAGCGCGTCACGAAATCGCGAACGTAAAAACCGTTGCGATAGCTCCGTCGCTTCTGAGGGGCCCGTTCGTAGCTCTCCGTCGCCACGTAACGATCGCGCTCCCGCCGCGATTCCTCTTCCCAAAACCGCTCCCACGCCAGCCGCGTCTTGCCATACACGTCGCCCCAAAAACTCTCCTTCAAATCTCGTACAAAATGTTGGAACTGCTCGGTGACCGGTGTCACTTTTGCGATGGGGTGTAAGCTCCTTTTTTCGGGATTTGGCCTTCGCTTGCTAGGCGAAACCAACTTACACCCTCCTCACTTTTACACAACAGAATTTACTTCATCTTTTCAATGAGATAGGGCCGGATTTATGTGTGACGTAAAATGACCATCGGATTGCGCAAGTTGGGGCTGGACAAACTTCTGGTGAAACGGTTAATCTCCTCAGCGCGTCGGGTATTTTCCAGGAGAAATCAACCTATGAAAAAGTGCGGGCTCACTGTTGAGTCTTCTTGTGCGCGTGCCACGAAGCACGCGCTGCTCTTCATGGCCGTCCTGCTTTTGTCGAGCGCAGTCGGCCTTCGGGCGCAGGAGAATGGAACTATTGTCGGCACCGTGACTGACCAAAGCGGAGCGGTAATTCCAGGTGTCACGATCACGGCAACAAACCAGGCGACCGGGTCAGTGGCGCGCACCACCACTACCAACTCGGACGGGAATTACGCCTTTCCGGGTCTGGCGATTTCCACCTACTCGGTTCGCGCCGAAAAGCAAGGCTTCGCGGGTGCAAAGCGCACGGACCTTGCCCTGAACGTTGGCGCTGACGTGCGTGTGGATTTCACACTTACCGTGGGCGCTGTGTCACAAGAGGTCAACGTCACAGCCACCGCTGTTCACTTGCAAACGGAAAATGCCCAGGTCAGTGACACGGTGACGAGCAAGCACATTGAGGCCATTGACACCAACGGCCGCAACTTCATCCAGCTCGCCAACCTCGTTCCCGGCGCCGTCGGGCCGTCGTTGGTCGGCTCATTCAATACGCCGGTGGGTGTTACCTCCAACTCAGGCATCAACTTCAACGGTGAGCGGCAGTCCCACAACGTTTTCTCAGTGGACGGCCAGGAGAACTACGACCGTGGATGTGGCGGGTGCATTGAAGTGGTTCCCGACCAGGATGCCATCGCAGAATTCAAGGTTCTGACCAGCAACGCATCGCAAGACCTGGGGTTCGGGTCCGCCGCCCACATTCAACTCGAAATCAAGAGCGGCACACAGAGCTTCCACGGCGAGGGTTTCGAGTTCAACCGCAATCGCGCCCTTGAAACTCAACCGTTTTTCACCAATAAGGCCCACTTGAAGAGACCGTATGAGAACTACAATGACTTCGGCTTCAATCTCGGAGGGCCGATTGGCAAGCCGGGACACGATAATAAAACATTTTTCTTCACCACTATTGACTGGCGCCGTCTGCTTCAGGCCAACACATTCAGTGGGAACGGTACTCCGGCCAACTGGACGACGGGAGACTTTTCCACCAGTGGCGCCGGTTCGGGAATTGCCAATCCGGTCATACTTGACCACACCAAGCCGGTAACTCTACCTGACGGTACGGCTGGTTTCCTGCCCTTCCCCGGCAACATCATTCCCGCCAACCAACAGTCCGTAAACGGGCCGATTCTGGGCAAGTCGGGCTTCCTTTTCCTGCCCCCAAACAGCGGTACGCAGGCGATTGGCGGCGTCACAGCACCGGTTGACGTGAACGAACAGATCGTGAAGATTGACCATCAGTTTTCCGACAGAACGTCGGTGATGGTTCGCTACATCAGGGATGGCATTGTCCAGGTGGTTCCCAGTGGTCTGTGGCGGACATCAACTTTCCCCGTAATCGCGACGGACTTCTTGAATGAGCCCCAATCCATTCTTCTCAAGCTTACCCACAGCATCAGCCCGACACTGTTAAGTGAGTCGGTGATCGGGTTCAATCGCCAGCCGCTGACTCTGCTGGACCTTGGAACCTTCGTCAAACCATCAGGCCTGACAAACTACGAGATCTTCCCCGAAAATCCACAAAATCGCATCCCATTGATCAGCCTGGGAAATCCGCAAGGCTCGAACTACAACTCGGCGTCATGGCCGTGGACGAACGTCCTGAATACCTGGACGTGGCGCGAGACCCTTACCAAGATCTCGGGCTCGCACACCATTAACTTTGGTTTCGAGGACCTGCATTACCTGAAAGAGCAGTTGCTGTTCGGGTTCACCCAGGGTAATTTCAACTTCGATGGCAGCGCCACCAAGGGCCGTTACCTGGATCCCGTCAGTGGCACAGTCAAAACGACCGGTGGGAATAGCTATGCTGATTTCCTTCTGGGCGCCGCCCAAAACTACACAGAAGAGCAAACGCAATTCCTGCCCGCTTACGTCAATAACCACACCGGACTTTGGATTGGCGATGACTGGAAAGTGCGGAACGGTCTCACTTTGAATCTGGGGTTGCGGTGGGAAGGCATGCCGCACGCCTATGAAAGGCACAACGTTGGCGCGGTTTTCGTGCCCGCGCTCTTTAACCCGGCCGCGGCGCCGGCGCTTGACGCCCAGGGCCACCTTACTGGCGGCTTTAACAACACCACCAACCCCTATCTGAACGGCATCGGGATTCCCGGCAAGCAAGTGCCACGAGGATTTGTGCAAAACCATTGGGCCAATTTTGAGCCTCGAGCAGGATTCGCCTGGCAGCCGCACCCCGGCGCCAATAAATTCGTGATCCGTGGAGGTATAGGGCTTTTCTACGAGAACGTGCAGGGCAACGATGTTTATAACATCGGCGCCAATCCACCTTTCTCCAGCACGCCGCAGATCTTCAACTCGACGGTGCCTGGATATACTGATCATGCCTCACTCGATAATCCCGGCGGCGGGACCCCCACGGCGAGCCCTGGCGTCCTTCAGAGTTTGCAACCGAGCTATCCCCAACCCTACTCGATCCAATGGAACTTCGGCGGAGAGTACCAGTTCACAGAGAAGATAATTCTCTCGCTCGGTTACGTGGGGAACAAGTCATACAATCAGTCCATCAATGAGAACATCAATCAGCCGCTGCCTTCCGCCACCGCCTATCCGGCGCCAGGCGTTAACGCTGCCCGGCCTTTCCTCGGCTGGTCCAGCATCAACCAGTACACCAACGTTGCCAAGGCCAACTACAATTCGTTGCAATCCAGCTTAAGGTTCTCCACCTGGCACGGCCTGACCACCGGGGCGGCTTACACGTATTCCCACTGCCTCGACTTCGTGGACGGCGACTTGGGGGGCATTCCCAACTTTTATAATCTGACCAGTGAATACGGCAATTGCAGTTTTGACGTCCGTCACACGCTGATTGTGAATTATGTGTACAGCTTACCGTTTTTCAATCAGGCTACAGGGATCGCGAAGACGGCGCTGGGCGGGTGGCAGGTGTCAGGTGTATCCACGTTTTACACGGGCCTACCCTTCACGGTTGGCGCGCAGTCGGGCGATATCGCGAATTGCGGGTGCGGCGGTTACCGTGCCAATCTCATTGGCAATCCCAACTCGGGCGCCGGAATCCACACGCAGGCTCAGTGGTTTAATATCAATGCCTTCGCTTTGGACCCGGCCGGCAGTTTCGGGAACGAAGCGCGCAACGTGGTGCGCGGACAAGGCATCGACAACTTTGACTTTTCCGTGTACAAAAACTTTTCCGGCATTCCCCTTCCACACAGTAGGGAAGGGGGGACGCTGCAAATCAGGGTTGAATCCTACAACCTTTTCAACCACACTCAGTTCAACGGCTATGCCACAGGTCTGCCGACCAACTTCGGTATCGGGGGAGCGAACGGCAACTTTGGCCAGGCCACTTCGGCCCGGCTGCCACGCCAACTCCAGCTCGGCATGAAGTTCACTTTCTGACCTTTCATCTCTCGTTCAATGCGGCCCGTCTGGATACTTCCAGGCGGGCCGCACTTTCATCGTTCTCGAGTTCTTGCGAGGCTCCTCGGAAAAGGAAGATTCCAGTTGAAGCCCGCCAAAGAACTTCCTGCTTCACACGAAAAGTTTCCGGGATTACAATCACGTTCCGCCAGAGCTTGTTTATACTTTAATTCTTGAAGGGAGACCGTCATGCTTCGTCCAATCAGGTTCACGTGGATTGTAATCATATTCTTGTTATTACTTCTTCCGGGCTTGCACGCGGTTTTCGCCGGGCCGGGAGGGAAGCCGGCTGTCGCTCCGTATGACGCCCCGTATGAAGACCCATCGCTTCCTATTGCCCAGCGAGTGGACGATCTCGTCTCGCGGATGACGCTGGAAGAAAAAGTTCTGCAAATGCAGCATACCGCGCCCGCCATCCCCCGGCTGGGCGTCGCGGCATACGATTGGTGGAATGAAGCCCTTCACGGAGTGGCCCGCTCTGGCTATGCCACGGTATTCCCGCAGGCCATCGGCATGGCGGCCACCTGGGATGCCAACCTCGTGCACCGTGAGGGCCTCGTGATCTCTATCGAGGCCCGCGCCAAATACAACCAGGCGCTGCGCGAGAATAACCACAGCATTTATTACGGACTCACTTTCTGGTCACCGAATATCAACATCTTTCGCGATCCCCGCTGGGGCCGTGGCCAGGAAACCTACGGCGAAGACCCCTTCCTGACGGGCGAGCTCGGCATGGCTTTTGTGAAAGGGCTGCAGGGTGATAATCCAAAATATCTCGAGGTGGTGGCTACCCCGAAACACTTTGCCGTCCACAGCGGCCCGGAGCCTGCGCGGCACGGCTTTAACGTCAACGTCGCTCCGCGCGATCTTGAGGATACTTATCTTCCCGCCTTCCGCGCCACCATTGTGGGGGCGCACGCGGACTCGGTGATGTGCGCATACAACGCCATTGATGGAGTTCCGGCCTGCGCCAACACAGAGCTTATGCAAAAGACCCTGCGCGACGCATGGCATTTCCAGGGTTATGTCACTTCCGATTGCGGCGCGGTGGGAGATATTACGAGTGGTCACCACTACACGCCGGACAATGAACACGGGTCTGCCGTTGCCGTGCGCGCCGGCACGGATACGACGTGCGGCAATGAATACGTCACGCTGGTGCAGGCCGTGAAGGACGGGCTGATCAAGCAAAGTGAAATCGATACGGCGGTGAAGCGCCTGTTTACGGCGCGCATGCGCCTGGGAATGTTTGATCCCCCTGATGCTGTTCCCTTCAATCGTATTCCCATGTCTGAGGATGATTCGCCCGCCCATCGCCAGCTTGCGTTGCAAGCGGCGCGCGAGGCGATCGTGTTGCTCAAGAACGATGGAACGCTGCCGCTCAAACCAAGCGCGAAAACAATTGCCGTAATCGGGCCGAACGCCGAATCGCTTCCCGCCATCGAAGGAAATTACAACGGCGTGCCTTCGCATCCCATTCTTCCTATCAGCGGCATGCTCGCGCAATTCGCCGGCAAGGCCACGGTGCTCTATGCGCAAGGCTCTCCTTATGTGAGTGAGATGGCCGTGCCCGTGCCGCGCACGGTTTTTCATCTGGCGGAAGGCAGCGCCGGGTATGGGTTGAAGAGCGAATATTTTGCGACCAATGACTTTTCGGGGCAGCCGGCTCTACGGCGCACCGACCCGCAAATTCAGTTTGACTGGAACGCAGCCTCACCCGCGCCCGGTGTTCCCATGCAAGCTTTCGCCGTTCGCTGGAGTGGCACTCTCACGCCGCCCGGTGCTGGGGACTACACGTTCAGCGTGCGCAAATTTCACTGTTATCGGTGCGAGGTCAGCGAGGGTGTTCAGGTTTTTCTGGACGGCAAGCTGATGATCGATAGCCGCCAAAACAATCCTACTCGCCAGGGCGGGGGCGTTACCAACACCAGCGGCTTTACCCGGCGGCCGCAGGAGCCGACCTTCACTGTCCACTTTGCCGACACGCGGCCTCACAGTTTCCGGCTGGAGTACACGCACAGCTCAAAGTTATTTGGCGCCGGGATTACTCTGGAATGGCAGCCGCCGGCTGAAGTTTTGCGGGACGAAGCTGTGCGCGTTGCGCAAAAGGCTGATGTGGTGGTGGCCTTCGTTGGGCTGTCGCCAAATCTCGAAGGCGAAGAGATGCCGGTTCATGTGGAAGGTTTTAACGGCGGCGATCGCACGGATATCGTTCTGCCCAAAGTTCAGCAGGATTTGCTTGAAGCTCTCGCCGCTACCGGCAAGCCGCTCGTAGTTGTCTTGATGAATGGCAGCGCGCTGGCCGTAAACTGGGCGCAGGAGCACGCCGCGGCCATCCTCGATGCGTGGTATTCCGGCGAAGAGGGTGGCAGGGCCATTGCAGAGACTCTGGCGGGCGTGAACAATCCGGCGGGAAGGCTGCCCGTTACTTTCTATGCATCGTTAAGCCAACTGCCGCCCTTTGAAGATTATTCAATGCAGAACCGCACCTACCGTTATTTCCACGGCCAGCCTCTTTACGGTTTCGGCTATGGCCTCAGCTATTCCACTTTCGCCTATGGCAACATCAAGTTGTCGTCAGACTCGGTGAAGGCTGGAGATGATTTGACCGTTGCGGCCGATGTGCGGAATACATCCAAAGTGGCCGGCGATGAGGTTGCGGAATTATATCTGGAATACGCGCAGTCACCCTCCGCACCTATTCGCGCGCTCAAAGGATTTGAGCGCATCCATTTGAAGCCGGGGGAAAGCCGGCGCGTGACTTTCAAACTCGATTCGCGGGACCTGAGCCTGGTTACTTCGGCGGGCGAGCATGTGGTCGAGGTGGGGAGCTATACCGCTTTTGTCGGAGGCAGCCAGCCCGGCGAAGGCGCGAATGGCGTGGAAGCTCAATTCAAGATTACCGGAGAGAAACAGTTGCCGCGGTAGGCAACGTGTCTGGAGGCTCAACCCAAGAAAAAGATTTCAACACGGGGATTACGGAGTCTCGCTTCTTGTTGCGTGGTCTCTGCGGGCTTGGCTCCGTTTCCCGCGCGTTAAATCCTGTCCTTCGCGGCGGGCGAAGAAGGTCACGGGATTCGACTGGGACCAGTTCCTCGCTGTTGCCGAAATTCATCACTTAACCCGCGAGCAATTCTACGGCGGACGCCCTGGCAGCCGCGCGCAAGTTCTTGTCCAAGGTCGCAAGGGGCACTCCCTCGATCTGAGCGAGATCGAGGTAAGCGGCGTCATAGGATGAAAGCCGGTGCTGGCGACATAGACGAAGAATGGACGAATAGCTCCTCCCGACCCCGCCCAGGTCCACCGCAACGGGTAGATCTTTGAGATCGGCAATAAAGGAATCGAGTTGCGCCAGAGTAATAGTTTTTTGGCGCGCCGCCACCGCCAGGCTGTTAACCATCTCGAATGGCCAGAGAGCCGGCACAAGAGCCTCATGTCCGGCTGCCAAACGGTCGAAAATGGCCTCGGTATACGGCGTCTTTTGCCGCTCGAAATACAAGCACAGCGCCTCCGAGGCATCCAAAACAAATCGGCTCAAAACCGGCGTCCCTCCTCAATCAGGCGCCGGAGATGATATCCCCGGGGGAGGCGGGCGCCCTTGCGCGTCTGCCGAATGTGTTCGATCACCTCTCGCGCGGGGCATCGTGAACGCCGGTTGGCGGGCACCAGCATGGCCACGGGTTCGCCGCGCCGCGTGATCATGATCTCCTCGCCCTTCGATGCCTTCTCCACCAGTGCGGAGAGTCCGTTCTTCGCTTGAAATAGACCGACGCTGCGCATACGGCAAGACCTCTTCGTATAAGCTAGCTATCAGTCTAGATTATACAAGTTTCGCGGTCATATCTGTTTTTGCAAAGCTCAGGATGAGAATTCTGGCCGGATATTTTTGAAGCGTTGGCTTGAGATTGGAAACCGGCCACTGCACCGATTCAATGTAGCTTTGGTTTCTGCTGCGGGGTAAGAGTATAGACAATGGTGTTGCCATTGGCCTCACCCTTGATGACCCCCAAAAATCCGTTTCGAGATTTCACCACGTCTTTGGCCACCCGCAGCTTTACGCCCGGTGGCGACTCTACCCGAAAACTTTCGGAGCTCTTGTCCAATTCAACGCTGGCTGAATCGCGGGCAA
>Ga0209166_10003149_pt1 | contig 12081 bp, 11 predicted proteins | sample Coa_R1_3_FD_187151 | JGI IMG/M metagenome (GOLD analysis project Ga0209166, IMG submission 187151) | Surface soil microbial communities from Centralia Pennsylvania, which are recovering from an underground coalmine fire - Coalmine... | ecosystem: Environmental > Terrestrial > Soil >... | reverse complement strand
CCACCAGCGTCAACGCGGCGGTGGCCAAGCCCGGCTCGGTGGCCTACGACACCAGCAAGGCCGCCGCCAACCACCTGGTGCGCGAGCTGGCCATCGAGCTGGCGCCGCTGGTGCGCGTCAACGGCCTGGCGCCGGCCACGGTGGTGGAGGGCAGCAGCATGTTCCCGCGCGACCGGGTCATCAGCTCGCTGACCAAATACCATGTGGCCTATGATGACGGCGAGACGACCGAGGCGCTGCGCGACAAGCTGGCCGGCTTCTATGCCCAGCGGACCCTGACCAAGGCGCCGATCACCCTGGCCGACCAGGCCGAAGTGGCCTACCTGCTCAGCAGCCGCCAGTTCGCTAAGACCACCGGGCAGATCATCAGCGTCGATGGCGGCCTGCCTGAGGCCTTTTTACGCTAGGGCTACGAGAACAGGACCCTATGAAACGTGTTGGCTTTCTGCTCAAGGTCAAGCCGGACAAAATCGCTGAGTACAAGGCACATCATCAGCACGTCTGGCCGGAGATGCTGGCGGCGCTGCAGCGCCACGGCTGGCACAACTACTCGCTGTTCATGCGGCCAGATGGCCTGATCTTTGGCTACTTCGAAACGCCAGAGAGCCTGGAGGCGGCCCAGGCGGGCATGGCCCAAGAGGACGTCAACGCCCGCTGGCAGGATCTCATGGCGTCCTATTTTGAGGGCCTGGGCGGCGGCCACGCGGATGAGATGATGGAAGTGTTGGAGCCGGTCTTCTATCTGGAGTAGGCGCAGCGCTCATGCCGGCCACGCTGAACTTCGCCGCCATCGACCTGGGCGCTGAGAGCGGGCGCGTGATGCTGGGCCGCCTGGACGGCGCCAGCCTGCGGCTGGAAGAGGCGCATCGCTTCGCCAACGTGCCGGTGCGCGCGGCGGGCACGCTCTATTGGGACGTGCTCCGACTGTGGGGCGGCATCCAGCATGGATTGGCGGCCTGCGCCCGCCTGGCTGGCGGCCCGCTGGACAGCCTGGGCGTCGACGCCTGGGGCGTGGATTTCGGCCTGCTGGACCGGGGCGGCCGGCTGCTGGGTGATCCCGTCCACTATCGCGACGAGCGCACCCAGGGCATGCAGGCCGAGGCCTTTCGCCGGGTGCCGCGCGCGGAGATCTTTGAGCGCACCGGCATCCAGTTCATGCCCATCAACACGCTCTACCAGCTGCTGTCGCTGGTCGTAGGCGAGTCGCCCGCGCTCGGCGCCGCCGCTCGGCTGCTCACCATCCCCGATCTGTTCAACTACTGGCTGTGCGGGGAGCAGGCCAATGAACTCACCAATGCCACCACCACCCAGTGCCTCGACGCACGCAGCGGCGACTGGGCCTGGCCGCTCTTCGACCGGCTGAGCATCCCGGCGCGTCTGTTTGGCCCCATCGTCCCGCCCGGCACCACGCTGGGAGCGCTGCGCCCCACCCTGGCGGCTGAGCTGGGCCTGGGCCAGGCACGCGTGATTGCGCCCGCCACTCACGACACGGGCTCGGCGGTGGCCGCTGTGCCGTTCGAGCGACCGGAGGCCATCTATCTGAGCTCGGGCACCTGGTCGCTGATGGGCGTGGAATTGTCCGCGCCGATCATCAATGCCCACAGCCTGGCCGACAACTTCACCAATGAGGGCGGCGTCGGCGGCACCTTTCGGCTGCTCAAGAACATTATGGGGCTGTGGCTGGTGCAGGAGTGCCGCCGAGCCTGGGCCAGCGCCGGACAAGACTACAGCTACGCTGAGCTGACGCAATTGGCCGAGCAAGCCGCCCCGTTTAGCGCCTACGTGGTTGCCAGCGACGAGCGCTGGCTGCCGCTGGGCGACATGCCGGCGCGCATACAGGCCTACTGCCGCGAGACCGGCCAGACTGTGCCCGAGAGCGTGGGGGCCATCGTGCGCTGCGCGCTGGAGAGCCTGGCGCTGGAATATCGCTGGGTGGCCGAACGGCTGGACGAGCTGACCGGCTGCCCGCATCCCACCATCCACATCATCGGCGGCGGCGCCCAGAACACATTGCTGAACCAGCTTACGGCCGATGCCACCGGCCGCCTGGTGCAGGCCGGGCCGGTGGAAGCCACCGCCATTGGCAACGTCGTGGTGCAGGCCCTGGCCGGCGGGCACGTGGCCTCCCTGGCCGAGGGCCGCGCCCTGGTCCGCGCCTCATTTCCGGTGCGGACCAGCGAGCCACGGCCGGGCGCGGACTGGCTGGCGGCCTACCAGCGCTATCTTCGCCTGAAAAGCTGAACGCCGACGCGCATCGCGCTGGAGCTGATTGTCAATCAGCCCGGCTCATAGCGACTGTACACAACGCCTGTCGGGAGCGCCTGGGAGCTCAACAGCTTCAATGGGAGGCGCTTGCCCTGCGGAAACAGCCGCTTGCCGCCGCCCAACACCAGGGGATACACGTGCAGGACATATTCATCCACCAGGTCGTTTTCGGCCAACGTGTGCACCAGGACACTGCTGCCATCCAGGACGATGTTCTTGCCCGTTTCTTCCTTCAAGCGGCGCGCCGCCTCGACCACGTTGTCACGGACAATGGTGGAGTTGCGCCAGGCTGAGGGCGTCGTCAGCGTGGTCGACACCACCACCTTCCGGAAGCCATTCATCACGTCCCCAAAAGAATCGCCGGCTGGCATCGGCTCAAAGGCGCCGCCGTGGATCTGCCAGGTCTTGCGTCCGAGCAGGAGCGTGTCGGCCTCCATCATCATCTGAAAGAAATGGGCGCCAATGTCGTCATGCCAGTAGGGCTGCGTCCACCCGCCGTATTGAAACCCGCCGTCGGTATCCTCGTTTGCGCCGCCTGGCGCCTGGACCACACCGTCGAGCGTGATGAACTCGTGCACGATCAGTTTCCTCATGATGGCTCCTCCCAAAAGTGAGTCACGGCCCGACCGCCGTGCCTGAAAGCATATCACTGAGACCGGCTATAATCTTTTCGGCAGCAAAGCTCAATCATGTCGTAACGACCGGGCCGCGCCTCGCGCCCGGCCACTGAAAGGAACTGGAACCATGCCCAGCACGGTGTATTATGGTTCGCCCCGCCAGACCCGCCTGGAGGCCAACGAAACTCTCCCCGCCAAGCTCGACCTGATCCTGACAGCCCTGCACCTGCGCGAGCGGGTGAAGGGCGAAACCGTGGCCATCAAGATGCACACGGGTAACAACCTGTCGTACTCCACCATTCATCCGGTCTTTGTGCGCCGCGTGGTGCATGCCGTTAAGGATGGCGGCGGTAAACCGTTCGTGGTCGACGTCAACTGGGACACGGCCGGCGCCGAGACGCGCGGCTATGCTTCCGAGGTCATCGGCTGCCCGGTGTATCCGGCGTCTGGCCCGGATGACAAGTATGCCTACGATCACCCGCGGCCGTATAAGAGCATCCAATCCTGGAAGGTGGCGGGGCTGATTGAGGACGCCAGCTTCCTGGTCAACTTCGCCCACATCAAGGGCCACCCAAGCTGCGGGTTCGGCGGCGCCTTCAAGAATATCGCCCTCGGCGGCCTGGCCGGCGAGACCCGCAGCGCCATGCACGACGTCATGCACTATGACCCGTATTTCTTCCCCGACCGGTGCACCCCCGATGATATCGAAAAGCTGAAGCAGTCGTGCCCGGTTGAAGCCTTGGTCGAAGACCAGCAGCACCCTGGCCAGCTTCACCTGCACATGGAGCAGTGCAATCAGTGCGGGCGCTGCCTGGCGGTGGCCCCGGCAGGCAGTCTCAAGATCAGCCCGGTCAATTTCCACAGCTTCCAGGAGGCGATGGCGATCGCGGCGCAGGTGGTGCTGTCAACGTTCGCGCCCGGCAAGGCCGTGCACCTGGCGCTGGCGACAGACATGACCCCGGTCTGCGACTGCTTTGGCTTCACCTCCATGCCGATCTTGCCGGACGCGGGCGTGTTTGGCTCGGACGACATCGTGGCGCTGGACCAGGCCGTCCTGGACCAGACCGCCGGGTTACGGCTGTTGGAGGAGAACCTGCCAGCCGTGATGGAGGTCCACACGCGCGTGGGGCACCCGTTCCGCTGGCTGCATGGGCCGTACAAAGACCCGTATGTGGTCGTGAACTACGCCGAGAAGCTGGGCCTGGGCAGCCGCGCCTATGAGCTGGTTGATGTGCTCCCGGTGGTGAAGGTGGAGCGCTCGTCGATGGCCTATATCGCGGCCCGCTGAGACACTCGTTCTTCCTGGAGTTCAGCGGTAGGCGACGTTCTGGTTGCGCTCGCGCGGTAGCTGGAACCAGACGTCGTCGCAGGCCGCGCGCAGCGGCTCGTCGAGGGTCAAGTCCACCGCCGGCAGCGACTGATCGAGCTGCTCGGCCTTGCTGGCGCCCACGATGGCCGAGGTGATGCCCGGCTGGGCCAGCACCCAGGCCACCGCCACCTGCGTGATCGACACGCCCCGCGCGTCGCACAGCTGCTTGAGCTGGTCCACCGCCTGCATCTGCGCCTCGTGCCAGTAGCGCGCCCGGTAAAGCTGGCCGGCATTATCCAGCGCAAAGCGCGTGCCGGCCTGCACCGGCTGCCCGGCCTGGTAGCGCCCGGTGAGCACGCCGCCGGCCAGCGGGTTGTAGCTGATCACGCCGATGCCCTGGTCCAGCGCCAGCGGCAAAAGCTCGGCCTCAATGTGCCGGAAGAGCAGGTTGTAGCGCGGCTGCACCGAATCGAAGCGCGCCAGGTGTAGCTGGTCGCTGATCCACAGCGCTTTGGCCAGCAGCCAGGCGGGGTAGTTGGAGCAGCCGAGGTAGCGCACTTTGCCGCTGTGCACCAGGTCATCCAGCGCCCGCAGCGTCTCGTCCAGCGGCGTGTCCGCGTCCACTGAGTGCATCTGGTACAGGTCGATGTAGTCCGTCTGCAGCCGCCGCAGGCTGGCCTCCACCGCCCCCAGGATGTGCTTGCGCGACCCGCCGCGCTCGTTAGGGCCAGCGCCCATCTCCCCGTTGAATTTGGTGGCCAGCACGATCTGGTCGCGATGTCCTTTGAGCCACCGGCCGACAAATTCTTCGGTGCGGCCCTTCATCTCCAGCGTGCCCCCCAGCGGATAGACGTCGGCGGTGTCAAAGAAGGTGACGCCATGCTCGAACGCCTTGTCCATGATCGCCCGCGAGGCGGGCTCATCGCACTGGTTGCCAAAGGTCATCGTGCCCAGGCAGATCTCGGTTACCTTCAGTCCGGTGCGTCCTAAGCGTTTGATTTTCATATATCTCCTTTGCCTTTCTCAGCCGCGGCACCCGCTGCGCCACTAGCGCCGTTCGCCATCAGGCCACCTGGCTCAAATAGCTCTTGAGTGCCTGCATGTAGGCCGCGTGCTCCGCGAAGCGCACGTGATGCCCGGCACCCGGAAAGTTGATGACCCGGAAGTTTGGGTTCAGCGCCGTCACCTCTTGCGCCACGTCGGGCGTTACGATACCGCCCAGGCGGGGCTCAGCGGTAATCAGCAGCGCCGGGCACTGGATAGTTGGAACCAGCGCCTGCCAGTTGCTTGGGCGGCGCGCCCGCCGCAAATAGTTCAGGTCCAGCTCGTGCTTGGCCTCACACCACGGACGCGCGTAGGCTTCCGGCCAGGTGGGGTGCTCCTGGCGGCACTCGGCCATGATCTGTTCCAGGCTCTTCTGCTGCTGGCTGATGAACCACTGGTTATAGGATGACTCTTCTGGCTTTTCGGCCGGGCGCGCCTCTGCTTGATGGTTCGGCTTGAACCACGGCGGCTCTTCAAGCACAATGGCGCGCACCAGCCGCGGAAAGCGCCCGGCTAGGTCCGCCGCGATCTGCGCGCCCATCGAGTGCCCGCCTACCAGGGCTGTGCTCACGCCTAACGCGTCCAGCAGAGCGGCCAGGTCCGCGGCCTGGTCAACGTCCTCGCCCGGCGTCACTCGCGCCGAGTGCCCATGCGCGCGCGCCTCCGGCAGTATCACGTCATAGTCCGCGGCCAGCTCCTGCGCCACGGGGCCCCAGCAGCGCCCGTTGTCAGAAAATCCATGCTGCAACACCAGCGCCGCCTTGCCGGATTGCGGTGCGCCCGGCGCACGGTAATAGTTAAAGTGCGCGCCGCGCACCACAATATCGTTCTGTTTCCAGTCCGCGAACATCTTGGCTGCTCCAGTTCCGCTTGATGGACGAGCCCTGGCCCGTCTTCTGGCTGATTATAGTGCAGGCTACTGTGTCTACACTGCCGTTTGCTTCGATTTTGCCGCGTTCTACAGATCGAGATCCCAGTCACGCTCTGCTGGAAAACGCGGCCTCGGATTCTGGAGCGGTTTCCACGTTGAGCTAGGTCGGCCCCTACAATCCCGTAAACGCACGTGGAAACCGCAGTAGTTGGCGATAAATAGTAGATAAAAGTAAACGAGGCCGGCAATTTGGATTCGCGCCGCTGGTGCTCGCTGGCGCTCGTCACTCTCCAGGCGGAAAGTCTGTGGAAGCAGCCAGCTCTGTCTGCGCTTCGAAGCCGGCGATGCGCTTGCGCAGAGTCGTCAGGGTGGTCTCCAGCGCCTGTGAGCCGAATACCAGGCGCAGCGGTGCGGGGTCCACATCAACGCTCTCGATGATGCGCGCGGCCATGCGGGCCGGGTCGCCGGGGGCCTGTCCATTTTTCGGATCCAGCATCCGCAAGAAGCTATGGGCCGGCGTTGCGTCGTAGATGGGCGTGAGCTTGGCCACCTGCGCGCTGCCATAGCGGAACTCGGTGCGCGCGCCCCCGGGCTCGACGATCGTCAGGCCGATGCCGAAGGCGCCGACTTCCTGGGCGACTGACTCGACAAAGCCTTCAATGCCCCACTTGGTGGCGTGGTACAGGGAGTTCCCCGCGAAAGCGACCTGCCCGCCGTAAGAAGAGATCTGGATGACGCGTCCGCCACCCTGGGCGCGCAGGTGCGGCAGCGCGGCCCGGATGAGCTGGATGGGCCCGACCAGGTTGGTCGCGATGATATGTTCGACCTGCTGGTCGGTAAGCTCTTCCGCGGCGCCAAACAGGCCGTAGCCGGCGTTGCTGATGATCACGTCGATGCGTCCAAGCTGAACAAAGGAGCGCTCGACCACCTCCCGGATTGCTGGGGTGTCGGTCATATCGAGCACCTCGGTGTGGAACATCTGGGGATATTGCTCGCGCAGATCGGCGATCTTGCCGGCCTCGCGGACGGTTCCGACGACGCGGTCGCCCCGCTGGAGGAGCTGCCCGGTCAACTCCCGGCCGAACCCACTACTGACGCCAGTGATGAACCAGGTACGTTGTGACATCGTAAATACTCCTGTCTGTGTTGTACTCGTCCGTTACCACTACTCAAAGCTTGCCCGCGACCGGAGAGCGATGCGCCCGCCAGACTCATGACGAGGCGACCTCATCGATAGCCCGCAGCCCATTCAGGGTGCGGGGATAGCCGATGAAGGGCAGCAGCTGGGTCAAGACCTCGATCAACCGGGCGCGGTCATTGCCCACATGTAGGTTCGCGGCGACATGGCCCTTGACCTGCGGGTCGCAGCCACCGAGCGCCACGAGCATACTGAAGGTGAGCAGCTCGCGCCTGGGCACGTCAATGCCGGCTCGGGTCAGGTAGTCGCCAAAGCAATCAGCCGACAGATAGCGCTGGATGTGCTGCTCATCAGCGGGGGCTGCCGCATAGAGTTTGTCAACCACATCGCTCCCCACAATCTGCTTCTGCACCGCCAGGCCCTGCTCGGCGCGAGTCTCGGGCGTGGTCGTGGATTGACCAGGCAGGGGCAAGGCGACGCCGCGCTCAACGAGCACCTCGTTCGTCGCATGGAGGAAGTCGAAGACCTTAGCCATGCCGACATAGGGCACGGCCTGGTAGACAATCTCCTTGATTTCGACCGACGTCACGCCGATCGTGAGCGCCGCGCCGAGCATGACGCGGTACTCGCGCAGCGCCTGGGAGGCAATCATCGCCGCGAGCTGAACCATCAGCCGGGTGCGCGCGTCCAGATGGCCGTGCTGGAGCACCTCGTCAAAAGCGAAGTTGTCGAAGATCTCAATGAGCTCGGGGTCCGTCACGGCCAGGGTGGAGACGTGGCCGGGAAATAGCTGGTCGTGGTTGGCGCGTGCGCGCTCATTTGGTGCCATGGGCATGCTCCTCATAGCTCCTGGCGCGTGGGCCGGAACAGAATCTCATTCACGTCGACTTCGTCTGGCTGGCTCATGGCAAAGACGACGGCCCGCGCAAATGACTCAGCCGGTATTGCGCTCGCCTCGTAAACCTGGCGGACACCGGCGGCGATGTCCGGCTCAGTGACGCTGTCGGGCAGCTCAGTGGCGACCGCGCCCGGTGAGATCACCGTCGTGCGGATGTTGTAGGGTTTGACTTCCATCCGCAGCCCTTCGGAGAGCGCCAGCACGGCGTGCTTGGTGGCCGCATAAACGGCGTTGCCGGCACTGACCTTATGGCCGCCCACCGAGGACACATTAATGAAGTGTCCGGCTTTCTGCCGCTGCATATGCGGCAGCGCCGCGGCGATGCCGTACAAGACCCCCTTGAGGTTGACGTCGATCATCCTGTCCCAATCCTCAATTTTGAGGCGCTCGAGTGGCGAGCGCGCCATCAGCCCGGCATTGTTGATCATAACGTCAATCCGCCCATATGACTGCACGGCGGTGTCCACCAATCGCTTCACCTGCTCTCGGCGGGTCACGTCGGTTTCCAGGGCGAGTGCCTGACCACCGCCGGCCGTCAGCTCGTTCGCTAACGCCTCCAGACGCGCCACGCGCCGGGCCCCCAGCATCACCGTGGCGCCCTGCGCGGCGAGCAGTCGGGCGGTCGCCTCGCCCAGCCCACTGCTCGCGCCGGTAATCACCACGACTTTGCCTTCGATATTGTTGTTCACTAATTTCGACTCCTTCTCACCAGACCAGCCGCTCACAGCCCGGTCTGCCGCGTCAGCTCTTCAGGATACCGATCACCCTGCACCGTGACCCGTGCGATGGCGCTGTCGATTTCCCGCAGGTCCTCCGGCGACAGCTCTACCGCCAGCGCGCCCAGATTTTCATCCAGGCGCTCCAGCTTGCGGCTGCCCGGGATGGGCACGAGCCACGGTTTCTGCGCCAACAGCCAGGCCAGCGCAATCTGCGCCGAGGTCGCGCCTTTGTGTGCTCCGATCCGGGCCAGCAGATCGATGACCACTCGATTGGCTTTGCGCGCCTCCGGCGTAAAGCGCGGCAGGCGGCTGCGAATATCGACGCTGGCGAAGGTCGTGTTTTCGTCGATCTTGCCCGTGAGGTAGCCCCGGCCCAGCGGGCTGAACGACACGAAGCCGATGCCGAGCGACTCGCACGCCGGCAGCACCTCGGCTTCCACCGTGCGCCACCACAGCGAGTACTCGCTCTGGACGGCCGTAACGGGCTGGACCGCGTGTGCGCGCCGGATGGTCTGGGCGCCGGCCTCCGACAGGCCGAAGTGTTTGACCTTGCCCGCCTGGATCAAGTCCTTGACTGCGCCGGCCACGTCCTCGATCGGCACGTTCGGGTCAACCCGGTGCTGGTAGAACAGATCAATGGCGTCGACACGCAGCCGCTGGAGCGACGCCTCGGCGACCTGCCGGATATGCTCGGGCCGGCTATTCTGGCCACCCAGGTTGGCACCCGTGACGGGGTCCAGGTTATGACCGAACTTGGTAGCGATTACGACCTGGTCGTGCAGCGGCGCAAGCGCGTCACCCAAGAGCTCTTCGTTGGTAAACGGGCCATAGGCTTCCGCGGTATCGAAAAAGGTGACACCCCGGTCAACCGCGGCGTGCAGAAAAGTGATCATATCTTGCCGGTCGGGCAGCACGCCTTCATCATGGCTCATTCGCATGCAACCCAGCCCAAGGGCCGAAACTTCTAACCCACTGGCGCCTAATTTCCGTTTCTGCATCGCTAACTCCTTCCAAATGTTCGCCATCAGTAGCGGTCCCCGACGACCGTAATCTGGGACATGGCCTCGTCAATCTGGGTGAGGTCAGCGGGCGTCAGCGGGACGTTAACCGCGCCCATGTTCTCTTCGAGCCGCTCCAGCTTGCGCGAGCCGGGAATGGGCACGATCCAGGGCTTTTGCGCCAACAGCCAGGCCAGCGCAATCTGGGCCGGGGTCGCCTGCTTCTGGGCGGCAATCCGCTCCAGCAGATCAATCACCACCCGGTTGGCCGCGATGGCTTCGGGCGCAAAGCGCGGATTGCGGCTGCGGATATCGGTGCTATCGTAGGTCGTGTTCTCGTCAATCTTGCCCGTCAGGTAACCCCGGCCTAGCGGGCTGTAGGGCACCAGGCCAATGCCGAGCTCCTCGCAAGTGGGCAGCACCGCGTTTTCGATGTTCCGCCACCAGATCGAATACTCGCTTTGCAGGGCCGTGACGGGTTGGACCGCGTGGGCGCGCCGGATGATGTCAGCGGGCGCTTCCGACAGTCCAAAATGCTTCACTTTGCCAGCCTGGATCAGGTCCTTCACCGCTCCGGCCACCTCTTCGATGGGCACGTTCGGGTCCACCCGGTGCTGGTAGAACAGATCGATCGCCTCGACGCGCAGCCGCCGGAGCGACGCCTCCGCCACCCGTTTGATCTGTTCCGGCCGGCTGTCCTGGCCCATGCTGGGATGCGGGCCTTTGACGGGATCATGTTTCCACCCAAACTTGGTGGCGATCACCACCTTCCCGCGGTAGGGCTCCAGCGCCTCGGCCACCAGCTCCTCATTGGTAAACGGGCCATAGACCTCCGCGGTATCAAAGAAGGTGATGCCGCGCTCGACGGCCGCCTGGAGAAGAGCAATCATCTCCTGCCGGTCAACCGGCTTGTCGCCAAAGCTCATTCGCATACAGCCCAGCCCGAGCGCTGACACTTCCAGGCCGCTGTTGCCAAGTTTGCGCGTTTGCATGATCGAGACTCCTGTGTGTGTGCTAACCGAATTGACTGACATCCGGGTCGTGGCCGCTGGTTGGCCAAGCGCCAGTGCTGCCACCACTGGGCGGGACCAATTCATTTGATGTAGCTGTATTCTAGGACGCGCGGGCGCAGGCTGGTAGAATAATCGTCGCAGATGGTTGTACGATCCTGCAAGGCAGGATGCAAAGCAGGATGCAATACGGGATGGTGGCGAGCGGCCGGGTAATCTTTATGGAAACTGCCTTACCGCCGGCCTTGGCAAATGGGTCCAATCGAGCGCAGGCTGCCCTAGCCGAACTGGTTACGCGGATCCCGCGGGCGATCCGCGAGGACGGCTCGGCCGAGCCGCCGGAATGACTCTGTCGCCGTCCCAGCTCAGGCACTCGCCGCCTCTGTCTCTCGTCCCTTTTCGACCAGGCTGACAGCGCCACTTGGGCGCCCGAAACTGACGCGCAGCTTCCAGGTGGCGCATCTGCCTTGCTTAAGCCGGCGAGCGACGGCGGTCATGCGTGGGTTGGCTCATTTCTTACTGAGACCCAACACATTCACCAGTAAAGACCCAATTATTTGCCACAATATGTCAGATGAATCGGACGAGTATTGTCGTATAATGTCGTCGTGGTGACCGTATTATTCGGCCGTGACAGTGTTTGCATGTGTACGGGGCAGGAGGCTGTTTTGACCTGTCCTGGTTCAATTTTGGTGACCGGCTAGACTTCCAAATTTAACCCTGACGCGGTGAAGCAGCTCTCCAAGCTCAGTTCAAGCCGGAGAGCGCTCACCACTGTTGGCCAACAGGCCCAGGAGCTCGCTCCCTGGGCCTGTTTTTATTTTGCGGGCTAGTCCAGGAGATGTGGCATGAAGAGCAGCAATGCAAGTTGGCGAAGTCGACTGCAGACCGAGATGGATGGCGAACTGGCGCAGGAGATCGACGTCTTCGAGACCGAGATCGAGCTGCGCAAGCAAGGCAAGCTGGACGAGAAGCTCTTCGCGGAGACACGGCTGCGGCGCGGGGTGTATGGCCAGCGCTACGACAATGGCCAGCGCTACGATGGCCGCCAGACCCGGCAATTGCGCTATCCGTCGGGCGACCTGACCAAGGGGCCGAGCACGGTGTGGGACGCGCCCGGCATGCAGCGAATCAAGGTTCCGTTTGGTGGGCTGAATGCGCGCCAGCTGGAAGTGATGGCCGAGCTGACCGAAGAATATTCGGACGGCGTCG
>Ga0209166_10003148_pt1 | contig 12084 bp, 13 predicted proteins | sample Coa_R1_3_FD_187151 | JGI IMG/M metagenome (GOLD analysis project Ga0209166, IMG submission 187151) | Surface soil microbial communities from Centralia Pennsylvania, which are recovering from an underground coalmine fire - Coalmine... | ecosystem: Environmental > Terrestrial > Soil >... | reverse complement strand
TGTATCTCAACGGCTGCACCGTCGATTTTGTCGAGACGCTCGAAGCCTCAGGCTTCAAGTTCGACAATCCGAACGTGAAGAGCACCTGCGGATGTGGTTCTTCCTTTAACGTGTAACAAAAAACCTTTGCCAGATGGAATGCCCCGCTTCATAGCGGGGCTTTTGCTTTGCTATTGAGGATTCTGCGGCGGCGTGTTGGGCGGCGTCGTTCCGATCGGCACCGGCTGCGGCGTGGGCTGTCCTGATGATCCGGAATCCGCCGACACGCCCGCCCGTGGCGCGGCAATGGTGATTCCCGTTCCGCCGGCCTGCTCCAGCCGCAGGTCGTAGACGAAGAACCATTCATTGTAGTGGTCCTTGTCATTGAATTCCTTGATCGATTGCGCCTTGTTCACGCTGGCGATCCCCATGATTTGCCCGCCACCAAGCTGCTGCCCGCCGCTGCCGGTGCCGGATAACTTCAAAGACCCAAGCTGGCCGTTGTTTCCCGACAGTTGATTCGGTTGCGTTGCGGTGTTGCTGGCTGAGATCAGAGGCGCCGTGTTGTTTGCAGACGGCGTCGTGCTGGATGAGGAGCCGCCCAACCCCGGATTATTTGTGCTGGGGTTCAGCCCGGGATTTGGTGCCGGGATTTTAATTTCGGCTTCGCCGGCGTGCACCAGCCGCCAGATGTCCTCACCCGTGGTGGGATCTTTGTATTGCTTGCGCAAAAATCGGATGTGGTTGGTATTCTCCAGCTGCTCGATCGAATTGGGATAGCGCCCGCCATTCTTGTGCACAAAGCGCTTGACGGCCGTAGCGTAATCCTTTCCGATGTGGACCAGGTCTTCCTCGCGTTGCCGCTTGATCTGCTGCGCGATCCGCGGCGCTGCCGCCGCCATCGCAATCAGCATGAGCGTCATGGCCAGCATCAGGGCCAGGAGCACGTAGCCCTTTTGCGCCGGCTTTCTACATCTGGTTCGAATCACTGCTTCTTCCTGCTACCTTGGCGTCAACGGAATAGGCTGACGATTATTGTTGAACACATCCTCAATGATGACGCTGGTGTTATTGATCTGGATCACTTTGTATTTTCGCTCGACGATGTCACCCTGCCTGGCGACGAAAACTTCGTCCTGGTCCGCCAGGAAGATCCGCTTCGGCTCTCCCGGCTTGCTGGCGAACCCGTAGAACTTCACGGTGATCGGTGGAGGCGTCGGAGTGGGTGTAGGAGTTGGGGGAGGAGGAGGCCCGATCTCTCCTTTTGCTCGGACAGGCTCAGGCTTCGGGATCAGCAGCTCTTCCATATGGAAAATATTTCTTCCCGCCTGATACTTGACCTGCTGGCTGGCAGCCAGCAGATCGCCACGAAAATGCGGATCAAGATTCGGGTCCACTGCCACCTGCGGGCCCTTCTTCTGCGCGGCCGCGCTTGTTGTAGGCGCAGGCGGAGGCGCAGCCGAACTGGTGCCGAAGTCCCACAGATCGTAGATACCCACCAGCAGCGCCACGGCCACGAGCGCGATCATCCAGCGCACCGCTTTTTTGTTCTCTACGCCTATCTTCACCGAAATTCCTTTACTCTCTTATCAACGAGTCTGGCCGCGCTCCATGCTAGGTTTGCTTGAGAAAGGTTTCAAACTTGATCTGCAATGAGACCAGGTTTCCGCCTTCCGAGCCATTCAGCGTGATCTGATCGATGATAAATACAAACTTATCCTGCTCCAGTGCATTAATAAACCGTGCAACCTTGGCATAGTCGCCGGTGACATTTGTGTCGATGTTGATGCGCTGCACGTCCGGCAGTTCAGACTTTTGATCGCCCCTTTCCTGGTTGTAGTGGATGGACTGGGCGTTTACACCCGTCTCCTGCACCAGTTTTACAAGGTGCAGGGAGATCTGCGAGAACTGGCTCGGCACCTTCTGCTCGTAAAACTTCTTCACGTCCAAGCGCGTCTGCGCAAGCGTCTGCTCAATGTGGCGCAGCGGGGCCACCTGCTTATTGAGGTCTTTTTCCTCCTGCCGGAGATTATCTTCCTGTGCGAGCTTTGAGGCGGTGCTCGTACCCGGCCATAGCAGGTAGACCAGCAAAACCAGGCTCAACCCGCCCAGGATTACCACAATTGTGATGAACCGTTTTTTGCTCCTGGCCAGGTTGTGCATTAAAAGCCCTCTCTGGAATTGGCCCGCTGTTGCGGCACTGGCGTTGGGGTGTAGTAGGTTTCGATATCGAGCTTATAAATCGTCGTCCCCGTCTTCTGGTCCTTCTGCGAGGTATCGGAGTTGATCTTGGGGCTGCGGAAGCGCTCGGATTTTTCCATTTTCTGAACCAGTTCGAGCGGGTTGTCGTGCTTGTCGCCCAGGATTTCCAGCGTGAGCTTCACGCGATTGTCGGCCGTGATCTCCGGGTGCACCGAGTTCACGTACGCCCGGGCCGGCATGATGCGCTGGAGATCGTTGAACAGCTGCGTCCAGGAAAATGTCCGCCGCGCGATCTGCTTGTTCCAGAAATTCTTCTGCGTGGTTACGTCATGGTTCTCCGGACGGTTGGAGATGGCCTCGGCCTCGGCGCGCTCACGTTGCAGCGTGGCGATGCTTTGCTCGAGCTTTTTGATCCGCGCGCTCGAATCGGAGGAATCGGAGTAGTTCTTCCACGCCAGGAACGCCAGGACCAGGGAGAGAACAGCGGTCAAGGCGATCGCCGCGCCCCAGCGCAGGTAAAACCGCCGGACGTCTTCGTACTTCTGCGAAGCGAGATTGATGTTGAGGCGCATTAACCCAGCAAGGCCCCCACAATCCCCGCCATGACGGAAGGCGGAATGTCCTCGCCGCTCAGGTTCTGTTCCGGCGCAAGCTCCGGTACTAGATCCTGTACCTGCGCGCCGGTCTGTTCGTGCAACAGCGGCCCGATTTCCTGGAGTGGCGCGATGCCGCCGACATAGATTTTCTCGATCTTCGCGCTGAAAGTGTCCTCGAAGAACACGATCGAGGGCAGCACAGCCTCCGCCAGATCTGTTGCTGAAACGTTGGCGCCGTGCGGATTGTCAAGACTGCGCACCAGCCGGAGCTCCTGGTTCTGCACGGCAGTGATGGTGATATTCGCCGGATCGACTTTCAGGACCAGGGTCGGCCGCTCGCCATCAATCAGGCCGAGCGCCGCCAGTGAAGACGGCAGCACGACGCCCGGAGAGTATCCGGCGTCGCGAAAAGCGGTTTCGTATTCGTCGAGGATCGCGCGCGGACAGACCGCCGCGACCACGCGGATGTTGCCGTTGGATCGGACCACGTCATAGGAAAGAGCAGCTTGCTCCACGTCAAACGGCAGCGACTTCTTGAGGCGAAAGCGGATCACCGGCCCAGCCTCTTCGGGTTTTGCGGGAAGAGCTTCAAAGTCGAGCAGGACCATGCGAATTGCCATGTCCGGTAGAACGACGATCACGTCGCGCGACTTGCCCGCCACTGCGCCGAGCGCACCGCTCAGCGCTGTCCGCAACGCTGCAGCATCAAGCACGTTGGGCCCATTCAGTCCGGGGGCAAGCGCTCCGGGCTTCAGGTGGCGCGCGGTAAAGACCTCCAGGCGAGATTGCTTTTCCGACGCCCGGGCAGCGATGATGCCGTCAGGCGTGATCTCGCAGGCCAGCCGCGGGCGCGTCGTCTTGGGTTTGGGGCTGGCCATTATCTCGTGGTCTCAATAAACGTGACTTTGTTGATCTCTTTCATGGTGGTGATGCCGGCCCGCACGCGCGCCAGCGCGGAGTCGCGCAGGAACTTCATTCCTTCTTCGTGGGCCGCTTTGCGGATCTCCGACGAAGGCCGCTTCTCCAGGATCAGCTCGCGAATGCGGTCGGAGAGGTCGAGTAGCTCGTGGATCGCCGTGCGGCCGTGATACCCCGTGCCTCCACACTCGATGCACCCCGGTCCTTCGTAGAACGGGACGTTGCGCCATTCTTTTGGATCCAGGCCAAAGCTGTCCAATTCCTGGTCGGAGTAACGGACCTGCGTTTTACAGTGCTTGCAGATCGTTCGCACCAGCCGCTGCGCCAGCACGCAGTTGAGCGCTGAGACGAAATTGTAAGGCTCAACGCCCATGTTCAGGAAGCGCCCCAGCACGTCGACGACGTTGTTGGCGTGGACGGTGGTGAACACCAGGTGGCCGGTGAGCGCGGATTGAATCGCAATCTGCGCCGTTTCGGTGTCGCGGATTTCGCCCACCATGATCTTGTCAGGATCATGGCGCAAAATGGAACGCAGCCCGCGCGCGAAGGTGAGGCCCTTCTTCTCATTCACGGGAATCTGCGTGATGCCGTGGATCTGGTATTCCACCGGATCTTCAATCGTGATGATCTTGTCCTCATCGGTCTTGATTTCATTCAGCGCGGCATAGAGCGTGGTGGTCTTGCCGCTGCCCGTAGGGCCGGTGACCAGCACCATGCCATAAGGTTCCAGGATGTAGCGCCGGAATTTACGCAGGTCGTCTTCGTCGAAACCGACCACGTCGAGCACCAGGTTTCGGAACTTCTCGCTCATCGATTCCTTGTCCAGCACGCGGAGCACGGCGTTTTCACCGTGAATCGTCGGCATAATGGAAACGCGGAAGTCGATCAGGCGGCCGCTGTACTTCACGCGGAAGCGCCCGTCCTGCGGCACGCGGCGCTCGGCGATGTCGAGCTCGCTCATGACTTTGATACGCGTGATGATGGTGGAGTGGTGCTCCTTGGCCATGGGCTGCATCGCGGGCTGGAGCACGCCATCGATGCGGTATTTCACCACCACTGAGTCGCTCTCAGTTTCGATGTGGATGTCGCTGGCGCGCTTTTGCAGCGCGGTAAAAATCGTGGTGTCCACCAGGCGGATAATCGGGCTTACATCAGCTTCCGATGTGCCGGTGATGCGGTCGATGGTGATATTTTCGTCGCCGGTGCCTTCGTCTTCGCGCACGACATCAAGCACGAAGCCTTCGCTGGCTTCTTCCAGAACGCGCTGCGACTGTTCGGTCTTCTTGAGAATGTCACTGATCTGCGCCAGCGTGGCTACTTTTGTCTTGACATGACGGTTCAGCAGGAAGCCGATCTCGTCGATCATCATCAGCTTGCTGGGATCGGCAATAGCGATCGTCAGGTTTGCGTCATTCTGCTCCAGCGGGACAAAGTTGTAGCGGAACATCAGGTCCACCGGGACGGACTTGAACAGCTCAGCGTCCAGATGGAAATCGCGCAAGTCGACAAACTCACAGCGGTAGCGGGCGGCCAGATCGCGGGCGCGCTGCTCGCTCGACTCGCCCTGGCCGTTCAGTTGCGTCGTTGCTTCGTTAATAGTCAGGTTCTTGGTGTTCATAACGTCCTACTGCTGTACTTGTGCTCCCAGAGAAAAGATCGGCAGATACAGTGACAGGAGCACCAACGCAACCGTAATGCCCATAAAGATCAGGATGGCCGGCTCAACCAACTGCATGGTGGCGGAAAGCGAGTTCTGCACGTCTTCCTCATAGAATTCCGCGACCGAATTCAGCATGGCGGGAAGCGCGCCGGTCGATTCGCCTACCTCGATCATCTCGATCGAAAGGTCCGGAAAGAACCTTGTCTCTTCCAGGCTTGAGGAGAGCGAACGGCCTTCACGCACGCGCTTGGCCGCATAGTCCACGTTGGTTCCGATTTTGAAGCTGTTAATTGACTGGCTTGCCGTTTCCAGTGATGGAACCAGGGGCAGACCGCCCGTCAGCAGGGTTGAGAGCGTGCGCGAGAACATGGCGATCTGGTATTTCATCCAGATTTGGCCCAGCAAAGGCAGCTTGTAGCGCATGGCGTCCATCGACTGCCGGCCCTTGTCCGAACGCACCCAGACAAGAATCAGAAAAACGATCGCTGCGATCCCTCCGAAGATAAAAATGTAGTAGTGCTGGACACTCCGTCCGATGCTGAGCATAAACAGGGTGATCGCCGGCAGCTTGGCGTTGAGCGTGGTGTACAGATCGGCGAACTGCGGCACCACGTAGGTCATCAGAAACGTCAGCATGACCGCCAGCGCGCTGACCAGCAGCGCCGGATACCACAAGGAGGAGATCAGCTTCTTGCGGAAGGAGACGGTCACGCGCTGGAAGGCAATGTAGCGCCCCAGGACCTCTTCCAGGTTGCCGCTTCGCTCGCCCGCGAGCAGCGTGGTGGTGTAGATCTTGGAAACCCCGCCCTGCGCTTCAAAGGCTTCTGAGAGCAACTCGCCGCTCTTGACCCGGTCCTGGATATTCTCGAGCATTGCTTTGAAGTGCTGGTTCTTCTGCCGCTTGGTGAGGATGCTGAGCGATTTCAGGATCGGCAGGCCAGCCTTGATCAGGGTCAGAAACTGCTGGTTGAAAATGACAAACTGGTCCGCCTTGAGCGTCCTTTTTCGACCCCCGGACAGGGGCAGAATGCCGCCGCGGCTCTTGACCGAGTAAACGAGAAAGCCCTGCTGGGCAAAGCGGTTGCGAATCTCTTCTTCAGAGATGCCACTCTCCACCTGCTGGAGCACGTGGCCGCGCTCGTCTGCCATTTTAACCACGAATTCAGCCATGAATTGATAACTGAGGGAGCCTTTGCTCCTAACATAAGTCTAGCATTCAACGGGTCTTGCACCCTACCTCGATAGAATGGGGGGAACTTCTATTATTGCGCATTTTGCCCATTAAATTTATTAATTCTTCAGCTCTCCAAGGTAATCAGAGGTGATTATTGAGCTACCTGGCTGTCCTCCACCATCGTCACTCCCGGCGGGGGAACGAAGCGAAACAGGCTGCTCTGCACCGGCACGTTGGCCTCAATCTGGGAGAAGCGGAAATCCGTGACCGCGTCATCTGCTCCGTGGATGACGATGCGGACCATCTGGTGGGCTGGCGAGATTTCCAGGACCACGCTGGTGATCTGGTCTTTCATCGCCTTGGGCACCCCGCGCAGGACGACGTCACCCGGCTGCAGAGGCGCAATGTCGGGGGCGAAAGAGAGCGCTTCCAGCTCCTTTTCCAGCTTGGTTTTACCCAACAGGTAGCGCAGGGGTGACCGGATGTCATCCAGATTTCTCAGCGGAGTCTTGCGCGCCTGCTGCTCGCCGGTGACGTAGAAATAGGCGTGATCGGAATCGATCAGGAACAGCTTCTCTCGCGGCGAATGATACTCCCAGCGCATACGGCCCGGCTTCTTGAGCCATAGCGTTCCGCTCTCGGTGCGCGACATTCCCTGTCCCTGGTAGAGCTCCGTGAACGCCGCTTTGAGGCTCTTGAGATGGTTGTAATAGTCGTCCACGGCGCGCGCAACACTGACGGGGCTTGGCACCGGGGTCTGCGCGGCCGCAATCCAGAGCGGAAGAACGAACACGACGATGATGAAACGGTGAAATCTCAAACTGTTCATTAGATTCAAGAGAAGGACTATCCGTTATTTTATTTGCTCTTTGGGCCGGCGCTCGATGTACGGGAATTTCTTGGGGTCCTGGACCTGCACCGTGCCATCGAGCCGCAGTTTGTATGGCTGGCCATCGGGGTCTGTGGGTACGCCGTTCAGGAGGCCGGCTCGAATCAGATCGGACCAACTCTCGGGCGGCTTGCCAAAACGCTGTTCGTAGATCCCTGTCCGCTTCTCCAGCGCCTCGATATCGGCCTGCGCGTGGAGGGAAGTCAAGTGCATGATGGCGGTCTGCTTGATGTCCTTGTCCGTTGTGGTTTCAAGAATGGTCTTCCAGAGATAACCGGCGGTCGAGGGATCGTCGGATTTCTCAGCCATTCTGGCTGCCATCACCTTCATCCAGGGCAGTGCGCCCGGGACCTCAGAGCCTTTTTCAAACGCCTCCTGGGCAGACTTGGTATCGTGCCGGTCAACGTAATGAATGAAGCCCAGTGTGAAATAGAGCCGCCAATAGGTGGGGTTGTTGCGTATGCCCTTTTCCACAAGCGCTACGGCCTGATCGGGCTGTGCGGCGCCGTCGGGCTGCTGCTGGCTCAAGAAGATCGAGCCGTTTTCGTAGGCCACAATCAAATGCGGATCGAGATCGGTGGTGATTTCAAGCAGCGGGGCCAGCAGATCATAGCGCTCGGCATGCGCAATGTGACGTGAGCCGAAATATTGCACGGCGCGGGTCCAGTAGATGTCAGCAAGCAGGCTGGAGTAGCCCAGGCTCAGGCGCTTGACCGCCTTGCCTGAGGGCAGATACAGGACTTCTTCGAGAGTTGCCTGATTTCCGCGCTGCTGCTCGACGCGGCGCCGGGCTACGACCGATCCGCTGAGCAGCGCGACCAGCAACAACGCAGTTATCCACGTAGTTTTACGATTCAAGTTCATTTCAAGTTGCGCCGTTCGAAGATCAGCACTGCAGCCGCGGTCACTGCTCCGGAGTAGAGCACGGCGTAGAGCGTGTTGAATGCAATCAGGCTTCCGCTGATGGGCTGGTCATGCGCTGCCTGTGAGATCACGTTGAGCGAGGCGAAGTTCGGCACCAGGTAGGCCGCGCCCGTGGTGAGCCAATGAGTGAAGCCCTGCGTCATGGCGGCAAAGTTCTTCAGGTCTTCGGCGAAGGTTCCGATCACAAACAGCGCGAAGGCAAAGATGGCCGAAAAGATGGGCGTGGAAAAGCTGGAGAACAGCAGCGTCAATGCCACCATCACCATGAATTGCAGGACGATGCAGTAAATGGCGGCCAGAAGCAGCGCGTCGCCCTTCTTGAGCCCGTGCGCTGTGATCAGCAGCGCGATGTAAAGACCTACGGTCATCAGCAGCGCGTTCACAACCAAAGTCAGCAGCAGCCCGAAATATTTGCCGACGATGAACTCCCAGCGGCGCACCGGCCGCGACAAAATCGTGTAAAGAGTCTTCTTCTCGATTTCCTTAGAAACCAGTCCGATGCCGACCAGGATCGCGATGATGGTGCCGAAAAGCGAGATGGAACTGAGACCGACGTTGACCAGGATCAAACGCTCGATCCCGATCGAAATCTGCCCAAACAGCGGCGCGGAAGCCACCAGCAACAGCGCAAAGACGATCAGGTTGTAAAGCACGCGGTCGCGCACGGCTTCGCGGAATGTGTTCAACGTGATGGCGGAGAGGCGCGAAGTCATCGATTTACCGCCTCCTGCTCGCGGGTCTTGGCCAGGAAATAATCCTCCAGAGTGCCATGGAGCGGAGTTACGGAAATGAGCCGTGCACCCTGTGAGCGCAACGTCTCCAGCAGCCGGTCGAGATCGCTGTTCTGCACCGTTCCACGCACGGTCTCGCCGGTCGCATGGGGTTCAGACAGCAGCTCGCGGACAGCCGCCGCTGCCTGCGCACCCTCCCAGATAACTTCGCTTTTGTTGGCGACGTTTGACCGCAAATCATTCACCACGCCGATGCCGCGGAGCTCGCCTTTGTGGATGACGGCCACGCGGTCGCAAAGAGCTTCAGCGTCCGACAGAATGTGGGTCGAGAAGAAGATGGTTTTCCCCTCGTCCTTCAGGCTCTGGATCAGCTCCCGGACCTCGTGGCGGCCGAGCGGATCGAGGCCAGACATGGGTTCGTCCAGAAAGACGATTTCAGGTTCATGAATGATCGCCTGGGCGATCCCGACGCGCTGCAGCATTCCTTTGGAGAACTTGCGCAGCTGCTTGCTGCCGACATCGCTCAAGCCCACGCGCTCCAGTACTGAACTGATGCGCTTCTTTCGATCCGCCGCAGCCACGCCGGAAAGGCCGGCGTAGTAGTCGAGAAGTTCGGGAGCGCTCAGATAATCGTAAAAATAGGGCTGCTCGGGAAGGAAACCGAGCCGCCTTTTCACTTCATGATCCAGAAAATTCTTGCCCAGGATAGTGGCAGATCCGGCCGTGGGGAAGATGATCCCCATGAGCAGCTTCAACGTGGTGGTTTTTCCCGCGCCGTTGGGGCCGAGGAAGCCGAAAGCTTCTCCGGATTCGACGGTCAAATCCAGCGGCTTCAGTGCAGGATGAAGCTTCCTTTTCCAAAATCCTACGGGATAATCCTTTGCGAGGCCCCGTATCTCTATGGCATGCATGTCAACTTAACGAGATTCTATTGCAAATCCAGACACGGTGCGAGTATCAAACCGGGTTAGTTGCCGCTGAGAGGCAAGTACTTCGTAATATCGACACAATCACTGTGTGTAACAGCCGCGGTTAATGTTCCGCTACCCACCTTTTCGTAACGGAGCACACCGTCATCAGCACTGCAATAATTCTTGGAGCCGCTGTTGTTCCATGAAATGGGAGTGCCAGTGGCGGCGTAATCGGTAAAGGGCTCAGTCTTTGAGTCCGACATCAAAAAGAAGGTATAGCCGCTCTTTGGGCAAGGTTCTGTAGTGCAGCCCACCAGGAAGTCCACCAGGCAGGCATGGGTTTTGTCACACGGAGTTCCTGGGCCCAGCTTGATCAGCGTATCGGCATAGCCGACGCTGTTGGAGAATTGGTTGATATAGGTCGCTTGCGAGTTATGGACGTTCCGCAAGACAGAAACAGCCGCGGCTTCGTTGGCTGACATCTTGGAGCGCAGCAGGTTCGGAATGGCTATTGCCGCGATGATCAGGATTATCGCCACAACAATTAACAGCTCGATAAGTGAGAATCCCTTTTTTGCCTTCATGGAAAGACCTGGTCTGCTTCCTCTGAGATCTTCGTTGCTAGTCCGCGCATATTCAATATTGGCACCTTTATAACCAAACCTGTGCTTTTTGAAACCGGCACAATAAATTGATTAACCTTTTATTTTCATTGGGTTAAGGAATTCATTCGTGCTGGCGCTCGCCCTTGTTCGTCCGGTCGAGTGGCCGGGATGACAGAATTTGTCACTAAGTATGTTGTGAATTGCCGTTTTTCGCCTAAGTGACTGAATAATATAAAGATAAAAATGAAGGGGGCATGACTTTCATCATGCCCCCTTTTTTCTGGCTCATACCCTCCCCCAGGTACTTGCCGAAAAAATCGATCTGCCAGGCAGGTGTTACTGGATCGGCAGATACTTCGTCTTGTCGTTGCAGTTCACGGCCGTTTCGCCGGCAGTCAGTGCAGTCGGCGTCGAGGTGATGCCGGCCGTCGACTTGATCACCGCATCGGACCACGAGCAGTAGTTGCGCGAACCGGTGCTGTTCACCGTGATCGGGCTGGCGCTGGCGACGTAGTCACCCCACGGCTGAGCCGTAGCGGTGCTCACCACAAAATAGTTGTAGCCGCTCTTCGGACAAGGGCCGTTTGCGTTGGCCGCGCAGGCCAGAACGCCGTCAATCAAGCAGGCGCCGGTCTGGTCACAGGTGCCGGCCGTCGCGTTCGGACCCAGCTTGGTCAGCGTGTCAGCGTAGCCGAATGTCGGATATGTAGTCGAATAGGTCACTTCCGATGTATTGATGGTGCGAAGTGTGCTGGCAGCGGCCGAGTCGTTAGCTGACATCTTCGACCGCAGCAGGTTGGGAATCGCGATGGCCGCGATAATCAGAATGATGGCTACCACGATGAGCAGCTCGATCAGCGAAAATCCTTTTTGCTTGCGCATTTAGTATCTCCTCATTGGTCCATTAGGCTGAATGATGGTGGGTTTCCACCGATGCCCTGACGCAGCCTCAATTGCCAGTCTTTCGAAACTGCACCTTACATACCATCTGTAGCAGCACAGCCTCAGCAAAGTAAAAAACCCCTAAGTTTATTATTTCCAAGCAGTTGCTCCAAGTATGGGAGGACAGCGGATAGTTAAGAAATGTCAAGGAGCGATATACACTGACAAATTGTGTCAACCATAGCGACAATTCAAGTCACGCCGTGAAGCGTTAGGCAGAAGATGAAAAAAGGACATGACTTGCGCCATGTCCTTTTCTTTTTGGCTCATACCCTCCCCCAGGTACTTGCCGAAAAAATCGAATCTGCCAGCCGTTACTGGATCGGCAGATACTTCGTTTTGTCCGCGCAGTTCACAGCCGTCTCGCCGGCGGTGAGTTTGGTCGGCGTCGAGGTGATGCCGGCGGTGGACTTGATGACCGCATCCGACCACGAGCAGTAGTTGCGCGAACCGGTGCTGTTCACCGTGATCGGGCTGGCGCTGGCGACGTAGTCACCCCACGGCTGAGCCGTAGCGGTGCTCACCACAAAATAGTTGTAGCCGCTCTTCGGAC
>Ga0209166_10003147_pt1 | contig 12084 bp, 12 predicted proteins | sample Coa_R1_3_FD_187151 | JGI IMG/M metagenome (GOLD analysis project Ga0209166, IMG submission 187151) | Surface soil microbial communities from Centralia Pennsylvania, which are recovering from an underground coalmine fire - Coalmine... | ecosystem: Environmental > Terrestrial > Soil >... | reverse complement strand
TTCGAAGGAAGCGCGGGAAGTGTACGAAGGCACCGAACGGACCATCGAGCTCCTCAACAACTTCCTCGATCTCACGCGGCTCGACAGCGGGCGCGTGCGCCCGGTGTTCCGCGAGGTCGACCCGGCGAAATGTGTGGAGCGCGCGTGCGCCTCCGTGCGGCTGGCCGCCGAGGCCAAACAGGTCAGGCTGGCGACCGACTGTCCCGCGAGCCTCCCGCCTCCCACCACGGACCAGGTGCGAGTGCAGCAGATCCTGATGAATCTGTTGTCGAATGCGGTGCGGCATACGGCGACCGGCAGCACGGTGACCACGGCGGTCCGGACGACGCCCGGGTATATCGAATTTCGGGTGTCGGACCACGGACCCGGTGTTCCGGAAGCAGTCCGGGAGGGCATCTTCGAGCCCTTTCGCCGCTTCGATCCCCACTCCGGTCAGGGGACCGGCCTCGGCCTCCCGGTATCCCGGCGGCTGGCGGAGGTTCTGGGTGGAACGTTGGGGGTCGAGCGCTCGGACTCGAACGGCGCCACCTTCTTGCTCCGCCTCCCCCTGATCCCCCCCGATTTATGAAGATCCCCTCATGATGTCTTTAGAATCGGCTCACTAAAGCTCGAATAAGCTTGCCTTCGACACTTCTTCATAGAGGGTGTGATGAAGCTGCTCGTGGTGGAGGACGACCGGAAGGTCGCGGGGTTCATCGAGCAAGGCCTGCGGGAAGAGGGGTACGCCGTGGATGTGGCCCCCGACGGTGAGCAGGCGACCATGCTTGCCCACATCAATGAATACGACCTCATCCTGCTCGACCTGATGCTCCCCAAGAAGAACGGCCTGCAGGTGGCGAGTGAGCTTCGGGGTGAGGGCCGGTCGACGCCGGTCTTGATGCTCACCGCGCGCGACGCGTCTGAAGACGTGGTCCGCGGCCTCGACGCGGGTGCCGACGACTACCTGACCAAGCCGTTCAAGTTCGACGAGCTCCTGGCGCGCGTGCGGGCGCTGGTACGTCGGGGAGGCGCGGGCCGCACCGAGCTCCTGAGTTACGGTCCCGTCACGATGGACCGGCTGAAACATCGCGTCCAGATTCAGGGCAAGAAGCTGGAACTCACCCCGAAGGAATTCCAGCTCCTCGAGCATTTCCTGCTCCACCCGGAAGCCGTGCAGCGGCGGACCGAGCTGCTCGAGAAGGTCTGGGATATGCACTTCGACCCCGAAAGCAACGTCGTGGATGTCCACGTCGGGAATCTCCGCCGCAAGCTCCAGGATGCCGCCGGGGTAGAGTTGATCCGCACAGTCCGGGGGGTGGGCTTCATCCTGCAGGAAGGGGACGGGAACGACGGCTGAGGCCCGGGCTCAGGGTTCAACCGGCGCTCGCTCCTGCCCTCTAGTACTTCGACTGCATGTACCTCACGCCGACGTCCAGAATGGCCCGCCAGCCCGTTTCCAGAGGACCGGTGAATGACGGATCGCACTGGCGGAGCGAGGTAATGAGCGCGTCCACGAAGGGCCGATACATCGATGCCGGAATGTCCAGATCCTTCCGGCTGTGCCGCTTGGCCAACCGGGAGAGCAGGTTCGGTTCGTCATTCAGGTGTTTGGGATAGATCAGCAACATCCCGATGGCATGGTGGAGCAGCTTGTGCTGGCGGTCGAAATCGGTCTTTGCGAACCGGGGCCGGGCGTCGGGACACACCTTGAAGAAGTTCGCGTAGAAGCTCGCGTAGAACTCCGGCGTCCCCGAGGCCCGTTCGTAGCTGGCGTGGGCTGCATCGAGCGTGGCGGAATCGATGGACGCCTGTGGGACCGTCATGCCGGCTCCTTGGAAGTTCCGGGGAATATGGGCCCGCCCCGCGCCCACGCCAGCGCGGCGTCCACGGCACGATGCCACTCCGGGACGCGCGCGCGCGCCGCGGCGCCACCGATACCCGGCGAAAACCGCGTGAAGGTCCGGCTGGCGAGGAATTCCTCCGGGCGCGCCCACACGCCGCCGGCGATCCCCGCCAATCCGGCGGCACCAAGCGAAGTGGTTTCCACGAGATCCGGACGCGCCACCGGGACGTTCAACACGTCGGCCTGGAACTGCATCAGCCAGCCGTTCGCGGACGCTCCGCCGTCCACTTGCAGCGCGCTGAGCGAGAGACGCGCGTCGGCCGTCATCGCGTCGAGTACGTCCTTGGTCGAATAGGCCATGGCCTCGAGCGCCGCCCGGACCAGGTGCGCGCGGGTCGAGCCCCGCGTCAGTCCGACGATGGTCCCGCGCGCCGCGGGGTTCCAGTGCGGGGCTCCCAGCCCGACGAACGCCGGCACGAACGACACCCCCCCGGTGTCGGGCACGCTCTTCGCCAGCGCCTCCGTCTCCTCCGCCCGCTCGATGATCTGCAACCCATCGCGCAGCCATTGCACCGCGGCCCCCGCGATGAACACGCTGCCCTCGAGCGCGTACGCCGGGCGGCCCCGGGCGTCGCATCCGACGGTCGTGAGCAGCCCCTGCTCCGAACGGGCAGGCTGGCCGCCGGTGTTCATGAGAAGAAAGGCACCGGTGCCGTACGTATTCTTGGCCTGACCCGCCGTCCAACACCCCTGCCCGTAGAGCGCCGCCTGCTGATCTCCCGCAATTCCGAGGACCGGGATCTCGAACCCGAAGTGGTCAGCCACCGCCACCCCGAAGTCGCCGCTCGACGCGCGCACGTCAGCCAGCGCGTGCCTCGGGACGCCGAAGATCTTGAGCAAGCCATCGTCCCAGCCCAGTTCGCCGATGTTATAGAGGAGTGTGCGGCTGGCGTTGGTGTGATCCGTCGCAAAAACCCTCCCACCGGTGAGCCGATGGAGAAGCCAGGAGTCGACAGTACCAAATACCGCGTCACCCCCTGACACCTGACCCCTGACCCCCGGCACCTGATTGAGCATCCATTCGATCTTTGTCCCCGAGAAGTAGGGATCGAGCACCAGACCAGTCCGCTCTTTGATCGCCTTCCCCTCCGGCGTCCCTGCGAGTGCCGCGCAGCGGTCTGCCGTCCGGCGGTCCTGCCACACGATGGCCCGGTGCAAAGGCTTCCCTGTCTTCCGGTCCCACACACACACCGTCTCGCGCTGATTCGTGATCCCGATCGCCAGGGGCCTGGTCTTCGCTTGCGCCAGAGCCTCCCGACAGGCGTCGAGAGACGCCGCCCAGAGATCCTCCGGATCGTGCTCCACCCACCCGGGGCGGGGAAAGTGCTGGGGAATCTCACGATAGCCCCGCCCCAGCACCCGGCCGTCGTCGGCGATGACGAGCGCCCGGGCGCCGGTGGTGCCTTCGTCGATAGCCAGGACCGATTTCATGGCGCGAACGTACGGGTCTTGGCTGATACCGGCAACGGCGGTAGCATTTCCGGCCTATGACCTCTCCCAATCTCCTTTTCGATCAGAACGACGGCGTGGCCGTCGTCACCATCAATCGCCCCGACAAGCTCAACGCCTTGAACGACCAAGTGATGGCCGAGCTGTCAGACGCCGTCGAACACATCACCACCGATCCCACCATCAAGGGTGCGATTCTGACCGGCGCAGGCCCCAAGGCGTTCGTGGCCGGCGCCGATATCTCCGATCTCGCCAAACAGGGTCCCTTCGACGGGAAGGCGCGCGCCATGCGCGGACAGGGGGTCCTGCGCCGTCTCGAGACCTGCGGGAAGCCCGTCATCGCCGCGGTGAACGGATTCGCCCTGGGCGGGGGCTGCGAATTGGCGATGGCGTGCCACATTCGAATCGCCAGCGAAAACGCCAAATTCGGACAGCCCGAAGTGAAGCTCGGCATCGCCCCCGGATATGGCGGGACCCAGCGCCTCCCCCGCCTGGTCGGCAAAGGGGTCGCCATGCAGCTGATCCTGACGGCCGAAATGATCGATGCCGCGGAAGCCTACCGCATCGGCCTGGTCAACAAAGTGGTCCCGGCCAATGACCTGATGGCCGAAACGGAGAAAATGCTCCGGGGTATCCTATCGATGGGCCCCCTGGCGGTCCGTCTTTCGATGGAAGCGATCGACCACGGGCTCGAGATGACGCTGGACGAGGGATTGTTGCTCGAGGCGAATCACTTCGGGCTCCTGGCGGCGACTCAGGATACCAAGGAAGGATTATCCGCATTTCTCGAGAAGCGGCCGGCCAAATTCACCGGCAAGTAGCCCTCGCCGCGTTGCTGGCCGCGGGTGCCTTGGCGTGTGGCGAAGATCGCCCACGCCCCGGGCCCCCCGATCTGTCGATCCAATTCCAGCGCGATTCCCTGCATTCGCCCGATACCCTCCGGGGCACCATTCAGGCGACCGACAACGAGGGGATCGATTCGGTCTGGCTGAACGTGGGGACCAAGGACTCCGCCGCAGCGGATGGCGGGTTCCAGTTCTCCTTCTCGGCGCCATTTCTCTTCTTCATCGACTCCGGGCTGATCAAAGGCGCCAAAATCCCGGTCGAATTTCGGGCCCGCGATATCGCCGGATACAGCGACGTTCTGGACACCTTCGTCGTCATCAAATAGCCCTCCAAAAACGTGCTTAAGTCTTGACCTGACAATAACTTCAGGGTTACTTTTCATGGTACTCCAAGTGCCACGATGACCGACCCAAAGCGCCAAACTCCGATGGCTGTTTCGGAGGTCCTGTCCGGCTATCTCAAGCGGTCCGGCCTCGAGGGGCGCCTCGCGCAGGCGCGGATCATCCCCGACTGGGCGACGCTGGTGGGGGCGCAAGTCGCGGCGGTGACGATGCCTTCCCGGGTCACGCCCGACGGAACGCTGTTCGTGGGCGTCCAGACCAGCCCATGGATGAATGAGCTCATGCTCATGACTCCGACGATCATCGCCCGGCTGAACGCGGGACGCGGCGAAGGCCGCATCAAGGGTATTCGCTGGTTCCTCCTAACCGAACGAGACCATGGCGAAGGCAAAGCCTGATCCCAAGCAGTCGAACAACGGCGGTTACCAGGCCGACTCGATCCAGGTCCTGAAGGGCCTCGAAGCGGTCCGGCGGCGCCCCGCGATGTACATCGGGTCGGTGTCGGCCCGCGGACTGCACCACCTGGTCTACGAAGTCGTCGACAACTCGGTGGACGAGGCGCTGGCCGGGTACTGCACCCAGATCGACGTCTCGATCCATTCCGACAACTCGATCACCGTCGCGGACAACGGGCGCGGCATTCCGGTCGACATCCACAAGACCGAAAAGAAGCCGGGCGTCGAAGTGGCGCTCACCGTCCTGCACGCCGGCGGCAAGTTCGACAAGAACACCTACAAGGTCTCCGGCGGTCTCCACGGCGTCGGCGTTTCGGTGGTCAACGCGCTTTCCGAAAAGCTCGAAGTGTGGGTGGAACGGGACGGCAAGAAGTACCACATGGCGTTCGCGAAGGGTGACACCACCAAGAAACTCGAGGTGGTGGGCAAGGCGAAGACCACCGGCACCACGGTGTGGTTCAAGCCCGACGCGACCATCTTCACGGAAACGCGCTTCGACTATGCGACGCTGGCGAACCGGCTCCGGGAGCTCGCGTTCCTGAACAAGGGCCTGACCATCACGCTCAAGGACGAGCGGAAGGGCGGGAAGAGCGAGACCTACTTCTACAAGGGCGGCCTGACCGAGTTCGTGAAATGGCTCCTGGGGAACCGGAAGCCGCTCCACCAGAAGGTCATCACCTTCGAAGCCAACAAGGACGGCGTGGAAGTCGAGGGGGCCGTCCAGTACGACGACCAGTACGGGGAGAACACGTTCACCTTCGTGAACAACATCAACACCCACGAAGGCGGCACCCACCTCACCGGCTTCAAGTCGGCCCTCACCCGCACCATCAACGAGTGGGCGAAGAAGGACGGGCTCCTCAAGAAGGAGGAGTTCACGCTCTCCGGCGACGACGTCCGCGAGGGGCTGACCAGCGTGATTCACGTCAAGGTCAAGGACCCGCAGTTCGAAGGACAGACCAAGACCAAACTCGGCAACTCCGAAGTCGAAGGCATCGTGAAGAGCGTGGTCAACGAAGCCCTGGGGGACTTCTTCGACAAGAACCCCAGTGTCGCCCGCGCCATCATCGCCAAGGCGGTCAGCGCGGCCCGCGCGCGGGAAGCGGCGCGCAAGGCCCGTGAGCTGGTGCGCCGGAAGAACGCGATGGAAGGCGGACTCCTGCCCGGCAAGCTGGCCGACTGCTCGCTTACCGATCCCAAGCTGTGCGAGATGTACCTGGTCGAAGGCGACTCGGCGGGCGGCTCGGCGAAGCAGGGACGGGACCGGTCCTTCCAGGCCATCCTGCCGCTGCGCGGCAAGATCCTGAACGTCCAGAAAGCCCGGATCGACAAGATCCTGTCCAACGAAGAAATCCGGACCATGATCACGGCGATCGGGACCGGCGTGGGCGACGACTTCAAGATCGAGGACGCCCGCTACCACAAGATCATCATCATGACGGACGCCGACGTCGACGGCGCGCACATCCGCACCCTGCTCCTGACGTTCTTCTACAAGGAAATGAAGGCGCTCCTGGATGCCGGGTACATCTACATCGCGCAACCGCCACTCTACCGGGTCGCCAAGGGCAAGGAAGAGTTCTACGCCTACGACGAAAAAGAGCGGGACGGATACGCCAAACGCCTCGGGGGCGGTGGCGAGGAAGTGAAGTCCAACGTGATGGTCCAGCGCTACAAGGGGCTCGGCGAGATGAACCCCGATCAGCTCTGGAAGACCACGATGGACCCGGCCGCGCGCACCATCCTCAAGGTCACCATGGAAGACGCGCTCGAGGCTTCCCAGCTCTTCGAAACACTGATGGGCGACGAGGTGGAGCCCCGTCGGAAGTTCATCGAAGAGAACGCGAAGTTCGTCAGGAATCTGGATGTGTGATGTGTGAGGGATCAGGGATCAGGGGTCAGGGGTCAGACCCACTGGTCCCTCACCCCTGATCCCTGGCACCTTTCTCCATGGCCACCGCCCTCACCGTCGTCATCCTGATTCTCGGCGCCCTCGCCTGGCTGATCTTCGGGGGCGGCGACGATCCGGACACCAAGCCCAATCCCGACATCGACCGGGATGAGCTGGCGGAAGCCGAATCGGAAGTGCGTGACGCCCCCGATCCTGACAGCGTCCGCGATTGGGGTCCCGGCGTTCCGAAGGACAAGCCACACTAACACTCGAGTCCCATGGCGAATCCGCAGTACATCTACACGATGGTGGGGGTGGGCAAAGTCGTACCCCCCTCCCGCCAGATCCTCAAGGACATCTACCTCTCGTTCTACCCGGACGCCAAGATCGGCATCCTGGGATCGAACGGCGCCGGAAAGAGCTCGCTCCTCAAGATCATGGCCGGGATCGACCACGATCACCTCGGCCAGGCCAAGCTCGCCGACGGCTGCACCGTGGGCTTTCTCCAGCAGGAGCCCGTCCTCGATCCCGGGAAGGACGTCCGCGGGAACGTGGAGGAGGGGCTCTCCCACATCCGCGACCTCCTGGTCCAATTCAACGACCTCTCCGCCAAGTTCGCGGAGCCGATGTCCGATGACGCCATGGCGGCCCTGCTCGAGAAGCAGGGCGTTTTGCAAGAAGCGATCGACCACGCCGGCGCGTGGGAGCTCGACAACAAGATCGACGTCGCCATGGACGCCCTGCGCCTGCCCCCCGGCGACGCCGACGTCACCAAGCTCTCGGGCGGCGAAAAGCGCCGCGTCGCGCTATGCCGGCTCCTGCTCACCCAGCCCCAGCTGCTCCTGCTCGACGAACCCACCAACCACCTCGACGCGGAATCGGTGGCCTGGCTGGAGCACCATCTGCACACCTATCCCGGCTGCGTCATCGCCGTCACGCACGACCGCTATTTCCTCGACAACGTCGCCGGCTGGATTCTCGAGCTGGACCGGGGCGAAGGCATCCCGTGGAAGGGCAACTACTCGTCGTGGCTCGAGCAGAAGGAGAAGCGGCTCGCCACGGAAGAGAAGCAGGCGTCGGCCCGGCAGAAGACCCTGGAGCGTGAGCTCGAGTGGATCCGGATGGCGCCGCGCGCCCGTCAGGCGAAGTCGAAGGCGCGCATCACCGCCTACGAGAAGCTCGCGGCGGAGGAGGAACAGCGCCGGGACGACACGGCCGAAATTCTCATTCCGGTGCCCCCCCGTCTCGGCGACGACGTCGTCACCGCGAAGGATCTGACCAAGGGCTTCGGCGACCGCCTGCTCTTCGAGAAACTGAACTTCACCCTGCCCCGCGGCGGGATCGTCGGCATCATCGGTCCGAATGGCGCGGGCAAGACCACGCTGTTCCGAATGATGGTAGGCCAGGAGAAGCCCGACGGCGGGTCACTGACCGTCGGCCAGACCGTGCAGGTCGCCTACGTGGACCAGAGCCGGGAGGCCTTGACCCCCGATCGTACGGTCTACGAGGAGATTTCCGGGGGACAGGACAATCTGATGTTCGGGAAGCGCTCCGTGAACGCGCGCGCCTACTGCGCGTCCTTCGGATTCCGCGGCGCCGATCAGCAGAAGAAGGTGGGCGTCCTCTCGGGCGGCGAGCGGAACCGCCTGCATCTCGCCAAGCTCCTGAAGAGTGGCGGCAATCTGCTGCTCCTGGACGAGCCGACCAACGACCTCGACGTCGATACCCTCCGCGCGCTCGAGGACGCTCTGCTCCGCTTCGCAGGATGTGTGGTGGTGATCAGCCACGACCGCTGGTTCCTCGACCGGATCGCGACCCATATCCTGGCCTTCGAAGATGACGGTGAGGTGAAGTGGTTCGAGGGGAACTTCCAGGACTACCACGCCGATCTCGTGAAGAGAAAGGGGGCCGACGCCGACCGGCCCCACCGGCTCAAGTATCGGAAGCTGGTCCGCGGCTAGGAAGCGGCTTTCCCGAGCACCTCCACGCCGGCCTTGGTCACCCGGTGGGAGATGAGGGGCAACGGCTTTTCCTTGAGCTTGTCGCCGACCACGATGGCTTGCGTCAGCGCATCGAATCCGAGCTTGATCCCGGCGGGGTCTCGCGCGAACACGGAAGCGATCGGTTCCCCGGCCAGCACCTTGTCTCCCGGCTTCACGGTGATCACGAAGCCGACCGTGGGATCCACGGTGTCCTCGACCTTGGTTCTGCCGCCTCCCAGCTGCACCACCGCGCGCCCAATGATGCGGGGATCCACCCGCTGTACGACACCGGTGGCCGGGGCCATGAAGACCTCGACGGCCCCCGCCTGCGGCATCACCGAGGGATCCTCGACGGCCTTGGGGTTCCCACCCTGGGCTTCGATGATCTGCTCGAATTTTTCCGCCGCGAGGCCGGACCCCAGCACCGACTCCAGCTTCTTGCGGGCTTTCTTGGCCGTCGTCTCGACCTTGGCCTGCAGCAGCATCTCCACGCCCAACGCGTACGTCACTTCCATGAGGTCTTCCGGGCCCTCGCCGCGCAGCGAGAGGATGGCTTCCTCGGTCTCGAGCGCGTTTCCGCACGCCCGGCCCAGGGGCCGGTCCATCGCCGTGAGCAACGCGACGGTGGGACACCCGCGGTCTTCGCCCAGCGCGATCATGGTCTTCGCGAGCTCCAGGCCTTTCTCCGTCGGAGGCAGGAACGCTCCACTGCCGTGCTTCACGTCGAGCACCAGGCCGGTCAGACCCTCGGCCAGCTTCTTCGACATGATGCTCGCGGCGATCAGCGGGATGGCCTCGACCGTCGCGGTGACGTCGCGGAGGGCGTAGAGCCGCTTGTCCGCCGGCGCGATCTCCGGGGTCTGGCCGATGAGCGCGCACCCGATCTTCATCACCTGCGCCTTGGCTTCGGCAAGGGAGAGGCCGGTCTTGAACCCGGGAATCGCTTCGAGCTTGTCGAGGGTGCCGCCGGTATGCCCCAGGCCGCGGCCCGACATCATCGGGACCGCCACACCGCACGCGGCCACCAGGGGCGCCAGGATCAGCGACACCTTGTCCCCGACCCCGCCCGTAGAATGCTTGTCGATTCGCGGCGTGTTCCAGCCGTCGAACGAGAGCCGGTCCCCGGAGGCGATCATCGCGTCCGTGAGCGCGGCCAGCTCGTGGCGCTCGAGACCCCGAAACACCACGGCCATGAGCAGCGCTGAGAGCTGATAGTCCGGAACGCGCCCTTCGGTGTATGCGGCAATAAGGGCGGACCATTCTTCCGCCGACAGGGCGGCGCCGTCGCGCTTGCGTTCAATGAGAGGTACGACGAACATTGACCCCTTCCTCCGCCGGAGACCGGTGATGCGCTCAGCCCTGCTCCTGACCCTGTGCTTGACCGGAACACTGGCTGCCCAGGAAACCGTCGCCAGTCACGTCGCCCGGGGAGATTCGCTCCGGGCCGCCCTGCAGTCTTCCGCCGCCCTCGCGCAGTATCAGGCCGCCCTGAAGGTGGACTCGAATGCCTACGAAGCCAACTGGAAAGCCGCCCGGGAAATCGCCGACGTCGCGAAGCAGCTCCTCGGTGACTCCCTCGCCTCCCGCCGCGACTCCCTGTACTCCCTCGGCCGCGTCTGGGCCGAGCGGGCCGTGCAGGCCGACTCCAATGGTGAGAACGGGCACTTCGCGCTCGCCCTGGTACTGGGCCGGCTGTCGCTGACCAAGAGCAAGAAGGAGCGGGTGAAGTACGCCAAGGTCATCTACGACGAGGCGGTGCACACGCTGCAGCTCGATTCCACCCACGACGGCGCGGAACACATTCTGGGTCAGTGGAACGCGGAAGTGAAGCGACTCTCCGGCCTCACCCGGTTCTTCGCCAAGGCCCTGCTCGGCGGCGGTTTCATGGACCGGGCAAACTGGGACGACGCGGTGAAGTATCTCTCTCTCGCCGTGAAGCACAATCCCACCCATGTGTACCACCGGCTGGCCCTCGCCGCGGTCTATGTGGATCTGGATTCCATTCCACAGGCCACCGCCCTGCTCGAGTCGATTGCCGCGCTCCCGGTCGGGGATCCGATGGACCCGACCTACAAGAAGTGGGCGGCCGAGGCCCTCGCGGACTTGAAGAGCGGCAAGAAAGACGACGCCGACGACCGCTTGCGTCACATTTAAGTCCTTGACGGAAGCGGGGTTGCGACCCCAAACTATTTGCCATGACCATCTCCTCGGCACTCACCCACGCAGAGGGCGAGCGCCTTGCCGCGCGGATCGCCGAGCTCGAGCACGAGCGCAAGCATCTCCTCGCCGTGATCGAGATCCTCAAGGAAATCTCCGGCACGCTCCACTTCACCGACATCCTGCAGTCCATCGCCCGCAAGCTGGGCGAGGCGTTCGGCCTCGACCGGTGCTCGATTTTTCTGGCCGAACGCGGTGGAAAATCGGTACGGCTCGTCGCCTCGTACGAAGACCCCACCATCCGCAACTACGTGGTGGACCTCGAGCGCTATCCTGAGTTGAAGCGCGCCATCCAGGGCGCGGAGACGGTGTTCATCCCGGATGCTGCGAACGATCCGTCCCTGAAGCACGTGCGCGCCGACCTGGTGAACCGCCGGGTGAAGTCGATCACGGTCGTGCCGATCAATTGGCGGGGCGTGGCCATCGGCGCCATCTTCCTCCGCACCTTCCGTGACGGCCCGACCTTCTCCGACTCGGATGTCCGTTTCGTCCAGGTCGTCGCCTCTCTGACGGCGCAGTCCCTCCGCAACGCCCATCGCTACGAGCGGCTGGCCCAGCGGCATCGGGACCCTGAGAGCAGGGAAGCGCGCCACATCGAGCTCGAAGGGGTGGCCCTGCTCTCCTTCCTGCGGCGCCTGATGGAGGCGGTCGGGCAGCGGCAGGGCGCCTGGGCCGAAGGCGCGCTCCCCAAAGCGTCTGCCGAAGAGCTGGACCGTCTGGTGGGTGTGGCGCTCGCCGTCATCCAGGAAGAAGCCAAAGGCCGGTGACGGACCCGGCGGCCCGCGCCGCCACTCTGCGGCAAATCCTCGAGCGGGCGGCTCGCGCGTACTATGTCGACGACCGCCCCGAGATGTCCGACGCCGAGTACGACCGGCTGTTCCGTGAGCTGGTAGCCCTCGAAGCCCAACACCCCGAGCTCCAGACTCCCGACTCGCCGACCCAGCGCGTGGGCTCCGAGCCCTCGGCGGCCTTCAAGAAGCACCGTCACCTCGTTCCCATGCTCTCCCTGGACAACGCGTTC
>Ga0209166_10003146_pt1 | contig 12085 bp, 15 predicted proteins | sample Coa_R1_3_FD_187151 | JGI IMG/M metagenome (GOLD analysis project Ga0209166, IMG submission 187151) | Surface soil microbial communities from Centralia Pennsylvania, which are recovering from an underground coalmine fire - Coalmine... | ecosystem: Environmental > Terrestrial > Soil >... | reverse complement strand
ACTACCCGGGTTTCGCACTGGTCCCAGCTCCGGCCCACAGACTCCGGCCCGGCTCCGGGCCGGATGTCAGCGGAACGGGTTGATCCAGGACAGCAGGCGCCGGATGCCATCGGCCATCCGGCTCCAGAACCCCGGCCGGCCCTGGTGCGGCAGCGCGTTCACCAGGCCGGCCACGACCGGCGCGGGCGCGTCGGCCACGACGGTGAACGCGAATCCCCCGGCCGACCAGGCCACGTCGGGCTCGCCGGAGTTGCGCACGAACAGCGGGTGGCCGTCGAGGCTGGTCCGGGTCCAGCCGGTCAGCGCGGCAGGGAACTGACCGCGCTGAACGAACAGCGACACGTCCGACAGGCCGTCGGAATACCCGAGGTCGACGACCTTGCCGGTCGCGGTGCTGGACTCGCTGGCCTCGAACATGGTGAGCCCGCCCGGCCTGCCACTGGGCACCGGCCAGCCCGCGCCGCGCAGCGCGGTCAGCTGCGCCGGGCCGAGCCGGTCCGCCCACGGCCGGAAGGGGGCCGCTCCGGGGATGACCGGGCCGGTGATGGCCGGGGTAGCGATCGATTCGCGCAGCCGGCTGACCGGCTGGCTACCGGTGATCGATGGCATACCCGACGGTGCGCCGACGGCCAGGCTAGCCAGGACATCCCTGCTGATCAGATGCGCATGAGCATCGAAGATCTCGCGGCACAGCGGCAGCTTCGTCGCCATGTCCAGCCAGAACCTGGCGGCCAGGGTGCCATTGGACCGGTGCGCCTCGACGACGCTGGCCGGCCGCCCGTTCGCCGAACCCCGGCCGGTGTAGACGATCGCATAATGCGCGGCGAGCAGGCTCAGCAGGGCGGGGGTGAGCCCGAGCACGCCACCGGCGGCCGCTGCGTCCGGGTCGTCGGTGAGGTAGGACTGCCCGGTGCCGGTCACGGTGACGCGGGTGAGCGTGCCGGCCCCGCCGGGATGCCACACGGCGACCTTCATCGCGCTGGCTCCCGAGCCCAGCCAGGCACCGCTGCCGCCCAGCCGCAGCCACGAGATGACCTGTAGTCCCTGGTACGAAGTCCTGCGGGTGGCCGTGGCCGCCTGATCGAGCAACCGCATCCCGGTCGCGAGGGTGGCGCCACCGGCACCGCTGAGCGCCCAGCCGCCCGCCGCGGCCGGTGCGGTCATGTCGCCGGGACCCCGCGTTCCGGTGTCACCAAAGGTCAGCGCCGCATAGCGGATACCTGCCTGGTTGCCGGCCGGTGGTACGGGCCGCCGCTGGCCCGCGCGGGGAGCCCGGGCAGCATCGTTGCCCGCGGCCGGCATGCCGGAGGTGAGCAGGGCTATCACCCCGGCCGCGATGGCCACTCGGCGGACCATCGGGCCGTACTGGTGGCGTGCAGCGGGGTTCACGGCTGTGTGAGCAGGGTCTGTCCTGTTCGATGCGGCGCCGGCGACGGCCTGGCCCGTGTCCCGGCCCCCGGCAGGAGCACCGGGAGTTCGCCTGTCATCTCCGCATGCTGGGCGTTGTAGACGTCGACCTCCGGGGTGACGGTCGGGCCTGGCATGCGCCCGCCGCCGCCCGCGGCGAACGAGGCCGCGCCGAGCCCGACGGCCAAGGCGGCGACCGCGCCCGCGACCACGTAGCGGGTGTGCCCGCGGCCACGGGCGGCCGCGGCCGGGGATCCGCCGAGCGGGCTCGCGGTCATGGCGGCCGGTTCACCCGGCCAGTCGTAGACGCTGTCCCAGGCCGGTGGCCGGGTGGCCACCGCGGAGAAGGCGGAGAACGCAGATCGCGCCCGGGTGGCCGCTGGCGGCTGTGTGGCCTGCACCAGGTCTTCAAGGGCGATCAGCCGGCGGGTCAGCGCGCTGTCGGCCGATGTCTCACCGAGGTTGTGGACCCGCCGCTTCAGCGTCCTGAGCGCGGCCGCTTCGGCCCGGCAGGCTTCGCAGCTCACCAGGTGAGCGTGGGCCTGGTCGCGTTCAGCGTCGCCGAGCTCGCCGTCGATGAGTGCCGACAGGCGGCGCCCAAGATGGCTCATGTGGCCCGGCTCCGCTCTACCTCGCGGACCGGCTGCGCCGCCACCGCGCGAACCGGCTGCGCCGCCATCTCGCGGACCGGCTGCTGGGCCGCTGCCGCCGCGGCGCTGGCATCGCTCAGCCTGCGCGGCCTGCGGTGGTCAAGGGCGGTCCGGAGCTGGGCACGGCCGCGGTGAATGCGGCTGCGCACGGTCCCGAGCTTCACGCCGAGGGTGACCGCGATCTCCTCGTAGGACAGCCCCTCGATGTCGCACAGCACCACGGCGGCCCGGTACTCGGGGGCCAGCGCTTCGAGCGCATCGGCGATGTCGCTGTCCAGATGGCGCTCGTCGAACGCCTGGGCTGGGGTGGGGCCGCTGTGCAGCCGCTGCGCGGTCTCGTCGCCGAGCCCCTCGAACCGGATCCGCTGCCGCCGCCGCGCCATGTCGAGGAACAGGTTGGTGGTGATCCGGTGCAGCCAGCCTTCGAAGGTCCCCGGGGTGTAGCTGGACAGCGAGCGGAAAACGCGGACGAAGACCTCCTGGGTCAGATCCTCCGCGTCGTGCTTGTTGCCGGTCAGCCGGTAGGCCAGCCGGTATACCCGCGCCGAATGGGTACGGACGACCTCTTCCCAGCTCGGTGGCGTCCACCGGGGGGAAGCAGGATCGGCCAACACGTGCTCGTCCACGGCCTCGGGCATCCCCTTCCGGTCGGCTACTTGCCCCTGATAACCATCGTGCCCGGACTTCTCTTCCACCGCTACTGCCCAAGTAACGCACATACCCGGCGGCCTGGTTCCCGGCGGCGTTAGGCTGCGGCCTGGGGACGCACATTTTGGCGTGCGCATTCGGTGGGCGGTCCGGTCGGGAGGCAGTCATCGTCAGCACAGAGGCCAGCCTGGCCTACGTAGAGGAGTATGTCGCCGAGGACGAGCCGCTGCTGATGGCCAGGCGGAACGCCATCGAGGTGGGCGGCGCATCGCCGCTGGGACCGGCCAGTGGCGCGACGCTGCGCTTCCTCGCGGCGGCGATCGGGGCGAAGGCCGTCGTGGAGATCGGCACCGGCTGCGGTGTTTCCGGCATCTGGCTGCTCCGCGGGATGCTTCCGGACGCCGTGCTCACCAGCGTCGACGTCGAGCCCGAGCATCAGCGGCTGGCCCGCGAGGCGTTCGCCGACGCGGGGTTTGCCACCAACCGCTACCGGCTGATCGGCGGGCGGGCACTCGACGTGCTGCCACGGCTGACCGACGGTGGCTACGACATGGTGTTCTGCGACGCCGACAAGCAGGAGTATCCCGAGTACCTGTCGGCCGCGCTCCGGCTGCTGCGCCCCGGCGGCATCGTCGCCTTCGACAACGCGCTATGGGGCGGCCGGGTCGCCGACCCCGCTTGCCAGGACGACGACACGACCGCGATCAGGGAAGTATGCGAACGGCTCAGAACCGGTGAGCACGTCATCCCTCTCCTGCTCCCAGTCGGCGACGGCCTCCTGGCCGGAGTGAAGCGCCCGGACTGAAGGCAAGCTAGCCAACAGCCGTCTTGAGGGCGTCGCCTAGCTTGGCGGCTTCGTCGGCCGACAATTCGACCACCAGCCGCCCGCCACCCTCGAGGGGAACGCGCATGACAATGCCGCGGCCCTCCTTAGTGACCTCGAGCGGGCCATCGCCCGTCCGCGGCTTCATCGCCGCCATCCTTCATCCCCTTTCTGCCTGGCGCCGCGCGGAACCTAAACGCCCGCGGCAACGGGGGTCCCAGCGCGGACCGCGACAGCCCTGGATGGGCCATGGGACCGGCTCGCCACAACCGCGTCGATCAGTGGCGTCTATTATCCCGTGTTCGGCCGCTGAATGGTAACGATCAGCTTTGCATTGGCGTGTTCGGCCGCTGAAACGTAACGATCAGCCCCGCATTGGTGGTGTCTCCTGGCGGGTCAGTCCCCAAATCGGCCAGGATCCGGCAAGACTTGAGTGGTGGACGCTCGCTCGGCTCTGTTCGATCTCTACGGTGATCATCTGCGTTCGCGTGGCGCGGAGGCACCGGTCGCGGCCCTGGTCCGGCTGCTCGCGAGCATTGGCATCACCGCGCCCGCGGTGCGTACCGCGATCTCCAGGATGGTCAGGCAGGGCTGGCTGGTGCCGGTGCGGGTACCGGCCGGCGCGGGGTACGCGCTGACCACCCGGGCGGTCCGCAGGCTGGACGAGGCGGCCGAGCGGATCTACTCGCGGGGCAGCCACGACTGGGACGGCGGCTGGCACCTGATCGTGGTGGAACGGGTCCGCGAACGCACCCGGAGGGAGCGGGTGCAGGCGAGCCTCAGATACCTCGGCTACGCCCAGCTCGACGAGACGACCTGGCTCAGCCCACGGCCGTCTCCCGAGCTGCAGGCGCTGCGCGAGGCGGAACGGGTCCGGCTGGAGCCGTTCAGCGCCCACTATGACGGCGATTCGCGCGGCCTGGTGGCCAGGACCTGGGATCTGGACAGCCTGTCCCGTGCCTACCAGGGCTGGCTCGCCGAGGCGCGCGAGCTGATCGCGCCCGTCGGGGACGACGCACCGGACGAGGTGATCTTCGCCGCGCGCAGCAAGCTCGTGCACGAATGGCGCAAGTTCCTCTTCCGGGACCCCGGGCTGCCCGCTGAGCTGCTGCCGCAGCACTGGCCGGGCTTCGAGGCCGCGGAGTTCTTCCACGTAGAATCGGCCCGCCTGCTGCCCTCGGCATCACGGTTCGTGGATTGCTGCCTGAACGTGGGCGACAGCAAGGCCGCGGCACATCTGACTTGAGGAGGCCGGAGTTGCCTGAGACCGTGCGGTACACCGTCGACGGCTCGGTAGCCAGCATCACGCTGAACCGTCCCGAGTCGCGGAACTCGCTGAACGTGGCGGCGAAGACGGAGCTGCTCGCCGCGGTCGGGCGGGCCGCGGACGACGAGCAGATCCGGGCCGTCATCCTGACCGGCCAGGGGCGTGCCTTCTGCTCCGGCCAGGACCTGCGCGAGCACGCCGAGGGGCTGGCGGCGGGCGGCGATCCGCTGGACACCGTCCGGGAGCACTACAACCCGCTCATCAAGGCGATCACCACCATGCCCAAACCGGTGGTCGCGGCGGTGAACGGGGTCGCCGCCGGCGCGGGCGCCTCGCTCGCGCTCGCCTGCGACTTCCGGGTGGCGGCGCGGAGCGCCAGCCTGCTGATGGCGTTCGCCAGGGTCGGCCTCGGCCCCGACTCCGGGTCGTCCTGGACCCTGCAGCGGCTCGCCGGACCCGCCAGGGCGGCCGAGCTGCTGATGCTCGCCGAGCCCATCGACGCCGCCCAGGCGGCCGGATATGGCCTGTTCAACCGCGTGGTTGCCGACGAGGAGCTGGCCGCCGAGGCAGGCGCGCTGGCAGCCCGGCTGGCCGCGGGCCCGACCGCCGCCTACGCCGCCATCAAGGAGGCACTGTCCTTCGCCGCCATGCACACGCTGGCCCAGTCGCTGGAGAAGGAGGCGGAGCTGCAGGCATGGCTGGGCAAGACGGCCGATCACCGCGCCGCGACCGAAGCCTTCGTCAACAAGCGGCAGCCCGTATACCAGGGCCGCTAGAGCGCCGGGCAATCCGCTCGCTGGCTGGCTTGTCATTCTCCTTTACGGCGGAGAGCAGAGCCCAGGCAATCGTGAACCGGTCCGCGGAGAACATGCCTTCATGACCGCGAAATCCCCGGCCCCGGCGGCCACCCTGACCTGGACCGGCGTCACGGCGCGGCGGATGGCCCGGCACGCGCTGACCGGGCCGGCGGCCGATCTGGACCCGGCCGGCATCGCCGGCGTGCTGTGCGGAGCGCACGCCCAGGTGCTCAGCGCCGCCGAGCTGTCGATCGGCCGGCGCATCGCCGGGGCGCGACCTGACCACGGCGCAACTCCGGCAGCTCGATCACGAGGCGGCTCTGGTCGCCGCGGTCATGCAGGCGGAGGCGACGCTGAGCGTCGGAACCGTGACGGCCGGTGCCCACGCCTGAGCAAGCCGAGACGGCGCCACGCCTCGTCAAATATAGCCGCCTGGTCAGGGGTAGGCGCCGCGCCGGAAGCAGGCGGCCAGATGGTCGTCCACGATGCCGCAGGCTTGCATGGTGGAATAGATGGTCACCGGGCCGGTGAAGGTGAAGCCACGGCGTTTGAGCTCGCGGGACAGCGCCTTCGACGCCGGGGTGGCAGCCGGCAGGTCGGACAGCGTCTGCGGGGCTGGTTTGCCGTCCCGGGCCTGCTCCGCGTATTCCCAGACCAGGGCCGCCAGCCCGGACGGCAGTTCGAGAGCGGCCCTGGCGTTGCGGATGGCGGCTTCGATCTTCGCCCGGTTGCGGACGATCCCGGCGTCGGCCAGCAGCCGGTTCACGTCGTCCGGCCCGAACCCGGCGACCGCCTCGATCTGGAACCCGGCGAAGGCCGCGCGGAAGTTGTCCCTTTTGCGCAGGATCGTGAGCCAGGACAACCCGGACTGGAACGCTTCGAGGCACAGCCGTTCGAACATGCCAACGTCATCGCGGACCGGCCTGCCCCACTCGTCGTCGTGGTAGCCGACGTATTCGGGGCTGCTCAGGCCCCATGGGCACCGTAGCTGGCCGTCCGGGCCGGCGACGGCGCCGCCGTCAGTCATCCTCGTCCTCACCGGCCGCGGGCAGGCCGAACCTGGACCGGGCATCCGGCCGGGCGCTGGGGGTGAACGGAGGGTCGGGCCGCCGGGCCGGCCGGGCGGCGGGCGGCGGATGGGGGGCAAACGGGCGGGGAGAGGCCGGCGGGCGGGTGGCCGGAGCGTCATCGCCGAAGGTGACCGGGTGGCCGCGCGGCGGCTCGTCGCCGGCGGCCGGGCGCTCGAAGTCGCCGGGCAAGTCCGCCGGGCGCTCGAAGTCGCCGTGCAGGCCGGCCGGGCGCTCGAAGTCACCGGGCAGGCCGGCCGGGTGCCTTGGGTCCCGGCCGCGGGTGGACTCGGGCATGACCCGGGTTCGCGACCCGGACGACGCCTCGAGGTCGGCCACCTGCTGCTGCAGGGCGGAGATCTCGATGTCGCGTTCGGTGAGCGCGGTGGCGATGCGGTTGAGCGCCTCGTCGGTCGCCTGCGCGTTGTATCCCCATAGCGCCATGGGCGGCCGGAACAGGGCGACGTCCGTGGCCGATACCTGCTCCAGCTTGAGCGGGAAGTAGTCGGCCTGGAAATAGGCCAGCTCGCCACCGCGGCCGAGCGCGACCACGATCACTCCGATCAGCACTGCCCCGGCGGCGACCAGCATGACGACGGGCATGTGACTAATCGTGTCATGCTCAACGAGTGATGTCGCGCCCAGACACCGGGCTGCCGCCCGGCACGGCCGTGTTCGCGGTCGCCGCCGGGCTGCCGGCGGCAGCAGCGGCGATCGCCGCGGGAGCCGGGCTGATCGACCTGTGGGACGCAGGCGCGCAGACGGTGGCGGCGTTCCGGGCCGGGCATCCGGGCGTCCCGGCCTGCGCCCGGGCGGACTGGGCCGCCCTGGTCCGCGACCGGACCATGGCGCTGGCCACCGGGGCCATGCTGATCTGTGGCGATGCCATCGAGGCCGAGCAGGCGGAGGCGGCGGGCATCGACCACGGCAGCCTGCTGGTCCAGGCGCCGCCCGCCGGGGTCACCGGGCTGCTGGCGGCCGGATGGCCGGTGATCGTCGAAGCGGACGGCACCGGGACCGCGGATCCGCAGGCCGCGGCGGCGGCCGGAGCGATCGCCTGCTGGCTGGGCGCCGCGGCGGTGCGCACCCGGCACGTGACCGCGGTCCGGCGGGCCATCGACATGACCGCCTCGATCAGGGGAACGCGGCCGGTCCCACGTGGTTATGGGCGTCCGTGATGATCTCCGCGACCTCGGCCGGGTCGTCCGCCACCCGCAGCAGATCCGGATCCGATGCGGAGATCTTCTCCTCGGCGAGCAGCGACTCCTTGATCCAGGAGAGCAGGCCGGACCAGTAGCCGCTGCCGACCAGCACGATGGGGAACTTCGTGATCTTCCCGGTCTGCACCAGGGTCACGGCTTCGAACAGCTCGTCCAGCGTGCCGAACCCGCCGGGCAGCACGACGAACGCCTGCGAGTACTTGATGAACATGGTCTTGCGGACGAAGAAGTAGCGGAACTCGAGGCCGATGTCGACGTACTCGTTGAGGCCCATCTCCAGGGGCAGCTCGATGCCCAGGCCCACGGACACGCCGTTGGCGCTCACCGCGCCCTTGTTCGCGGCCTCCATGACGCCGGGGCCGCCGCCGGTGATGATGGCGTACCCGGCCCGGGCGAGTTCGGCGCCGATCCGCTCGGCCTTCTCGTAGTCGGCCGAGCCGGGCCGGACGCGCGCCGAGCCGAACACCGAGACCGCGGGTCCCAGCTCGGCCAGCAGCCCGAAGCCCTCCACGAATTCGGCCTGGATCCGCAGCACCCGCCACGGGTCGGTATGCACCCAGTCGCCGGGCCCGCGGCGGTCGAGCAGCCGCTGGTCGGTCGTTGTCTGGGGGATGTGCCTGCCACGCAGCGTCGCAGGGCCTTGACGGCGGGCCCGCACGCGTGGCTCCGGGTTCTGAGACATAGTCTTTCCACGTTAGCGGGACGGTCGCACTGCCCCGGCCAGCAACGGCCGGAACCTGCGGGTCAACCGCTGATGCCGTGGTCGCGGAGGATCTCGTTCAGCGCCAGCTTGTCGTGGACACCGCCCTCGGGCAGGCGCTTGAGCACCAGCATGCAGGACATGCCGAAGGTGCCGCCGGGGAACTCCCGCAGCCGGGTGCCGCTGACGCAGACCGACCACTCGGGAGCCTCGCCCGGTGGCAGCTCCTCGCCCGTCTGCACGTCGATGACGTGCGTGCTCTTGGCCAGGATCGTGCCGGTGCCGAGCTTGGCGCCGCGCCGGACGCGGGCCCCCTCGACCACCATGCTGCGCGACCCGATGAAGGCCTCGTCCTCGATGACCACGGGCACCGCGTTCGGCGGTTCGAGCACCCCGCCGATGCCCACGCCGCCGGACAGGTGCACGTTCTTGCCGATCTGCGCGCACGACCCCACGGTGGCCCAGGTGTCCACCATCGTGCCCTCGTCCACGTAGCCGCCGATGTTGACGAACGAGGGCATCAGCACGACCCCGGGCGCGGCGTAGGCGCCCCAGCGGATGATCGCGCCCGGCACCAGCCGGACGCCGTCCAGCCGGGTCTTCAGCGGCACCCGGTCGTGGTAGCGGAAGTCACCGGCCCGTGACTCGGCCATGGGAAGCAGCCTGAAGGCCAGCAGGATCGCCCGCTTGGCCCGTTCGTTCACCACGATCTCGCCGGTTACCGGGTCCGGGAAGGCCACCCTGGCGGTTCCGGCGTCCAGCGCGTCGACCGCGGCGACTACCAGTTTCCTGGAATCGGAGTCCGCCGGGCTCAGCCCGGCGCGGTTTTCCCACAGCTCATCGATCTGGCCCGGCAGCGACTCGCTCATGGCGACGCAGCCTATCGGGCCGACCGGGCCAGGTTAACCGGCGTGTGCGGGTACGGTCTGATGCGTGCCGAGTACATCTCCCAGGGCACGCAAGGGACTGGCCCTCGTAACCGCCGTGGCGCTCGTGCTCGCCATCGGCGGGTACCTGGTTTACCGGCACGTCCGCGCGAGCCTGTCCGGTTGTGAGGCGGCCGGCGGCAGCGATCCCGTCATGCTGAACACGCAGCAGGCCGCGATCGCCGCGACGATCGCCGGGGTCGCCCACGCGCGCCGGCTTCCCGCCGGGGCGGTCACCATCGCCTACGCGACCGCCATGCAGGAGTCGCACATGCAGAACCTGAGCTCCGGCGACCTGGATTCGGTCGGCGTGTTCCAGCAGCGCCCGTCGCAAGGCTGGGGCACGCCAAGCCAGCTCACCGATCCGGTGTACGCGACCGGCAAGTTCTTCGCCGCGCTGGTCAAGGTGCCCGGTTACCTGCGGCTTCCCGTCGACCAGGCGGCGCAGGCCGTTCAGCACAGCGCGGACGGGTCGGCTTACCAGAAGTACGCGGACGAGGCGGCCGGCCTGTCCGGGGCGTTCACCGGACACGCGCCGCACGCCGTCTGGTGCTGGTACGCACCGGGCAGCGCTCCGAGCGGTTCCGCATCACCCGAGATCACACCGATGCGGCAGCAACTGCTGCGAACGTTCGGGCGGCTTGCCGTGCGGCCGGGCACGGCGGCATCATCGGTTACGGTGGCAGACGTGGCGGTCCGCCATCAGACCGCGGGCTGGGCGGTGGCAAGCTGGCTGGTAACGCACGCGACGGCGTACCGGATCAGCAACGTGCTCTATGCGGGGTACCAGTGGAGCGAGGCGGCTGGCAGCAAAGGCTGGACGCGCGATTCCACGGCACCGTCCGGCCGCGTCGAACTGCGCTGATAACCTACCGGCCAGGGCCGGAGTAAAGAGGAGTTCACACGTGACGTACATCATCGCGCAGCCCTGCGTCGATGTGCTCGACAAGTCATGCATCGAAGAGTGCCCCGTGGATTGCATCTACGAGGGCGAGCGCATGCTCTACATCCACCCGGATGAGTGCGTGGACTGCGGTGCGTGCGAGCCCGTCTGCCCGGTGGAGGCGATCTTCTACGAGGACGACGTTCCGGACCAGTGGAAGGACTACTACAAGGCCAACGTCGAGTTCTTCGAGGATCTCGGCTCCCCCGGCGGCGCGTCCAAGGTTGGCAAGATCAACAAGGACCACCCACTGGTGGCCGCGCTCCCCCCGCAGGCGGAGGAGAACTGACCCTCGCCGGACGGCTGCCCCAGTACAACTGGGATCAGCTCGCTGCCCACCGGGTGACCGCAGGCAGGCACCCGGCCGGGATCGTCGACCTGTCGATGGGCACGCCGGTCGATCCGGTGCCCGCCATCGTCCGCGAGGCGCTCGCCGCCGCGTCCGACTCACCCGGTTACCCGGCGACGCACGGCACCCGGCAGCTCCGCGAGGCGGCGGCGGGCTGGCTGCGGCGCCGGCATGGCGTCAGCGTGGCACCGGACGCGGTGCTGCCGGTGATCGGCACCAAGGAGTTCATCGCCTGGCTGCCGACGCTGCTCGGCTGCGGCCCCGGTGACACGGTGGTGCATCCCACGCTGGCCTACCCGACCTACGGCATCGGCGCCCTGCTGGCCGGTGCCACGGCCGTGCCCGCCGACGGACTGTTCGCGCTGGGTCCGCGGCCGGTCAAGCTGGTCTGGGTGAATTCCCCGTCGAACCCGACCGGCCGGGTGCTGCCCGCCGGGCATCTGGCCAAGATGGTGCGCTGGTCCAGGGAGCGCGGCGCCGTGCTCGCCTCCGACGAGTGCTACATCGACCTGGGCTACGACACCAGCCCGGTACCGGTGCTGCATCCGGAGGTCTGTGACGGGTCACACCAGGGCCTGCTGGGCGTGTACTCGCTGTCCAAGCGGTCGAACCTGGCCGGGTACCGGGCCGGGTTCGTAACCGGCGACGAGTCCCTGATCGGCGAACTGCTCGCGGTGCACAAGCAGGCCGGGATGATCGTCCCGGCGCCGGTCCAGGCGGCGATGACCGCCGCCCTGGCCGACGACGGTCATGCGGCGCAGCAGCGGGCCAGGTACGCGGCCAGGCGCGACCTGCTGCGCGCCGCGCTGACGGCGGCCGGCTGGCGGATCGAGCACTCCGAGGCCGGGCTGTACCTGTGGGCGAGCCACCCGGACCACGACGGCTGGAGCGCGGTCGCCCGGCTGGCCGGGGCCGGCATCCTGGTCGCGCCCGGCGAGTTCTACGGCCCGGCCGGGAAGCCCTACATCCGGGTCGCGCTGACCGAGACCGACGAGCGGGTCCGGTCCGCCGTGGCGCGGCTGGCCGAGATGGCCACGGGTTGACGGATGCACGCCTCTTCCGCCAGCGGTATGACACAGGCCGGCCGCGGGTCAGCCGAGACGGCCGCAGGTCAGCCGAAATGACCGCAGGTCAGCCGAAATGACCGCAGGTCAGCCGAAATGACCGCAGGTCAGCCGAGATGGCCGCGGGTCAGCCGAGATGGCCGCGGGTTAACGGCGCAGTCGCGGGGGCGATATCCACAGGCCCTGAGGTGGTTTCCACAGGCGCGTTTCAAGGGCGTCCCGGG
>Ga0209166_10003143_pt1 | contig 12092 bp, 5 predicted proteins | sample Coa_R1_3_FD_187151 | JGI IMG/M metagenome (GOLD analysis project Ga0209166, IMG submission 187151) | Surface soil microbial communities from Centralia Pennsylvania, which are recovering from an underground coalmine fire - Coalmine... | ecosystem: Environmental > Terrestrial > Soil > Unclassified... | reverse complement strand
GGGCTCAACGGCGGAGGCGCAGGAGGAAGTCGGCACGCAAGTGGCCGTGCAGATTAAGGATTATCTGGCGGAGGGGCTGATTCGCAACGCCGTGAATTTGCCGGCGCTATCGGCGGACCAGTACCGGCGGGTGCGCCCGTATCTGGCGCTGGCGGAGCGGCTGGGATCGCTGGTGTCACAAGCAGTGGCAGTCAGGCCGGCGCGAATCCGCATTCGCTACGCGGGCGAGGTGGCGGAAGTCGGCACGCATTTGCTGCGTAGCGCGGTGCTCGCCGGAATGCTGAACGCGGTGCTGGATGAAAAAGTGAACGTGGTGAACGCGCCGGCAATCGCGGCGGCACGCGGGCTTTCCGTGGAGGAGGAGACACGGCGGCGTGAGCGCGGGTTCCCAAACACGCTGGAAGTGGCGGCCCTGCCGGGGAAGACAGGTTCCGCGAAAGGTTTTTCCGCCGAGGGCACTGTTTTGCATGACGGTTCGCCGCGCGTGTTGCAGATAGACGGGATTCCGCTGGAAGCGGAGCTGGCGGGGACGATGCTCTATCTGCGGAACCGGGATGAACCCGGAGTTATCGGGCAAGTGGGCTCGACGCTGGGCAATTTGGGTGTCAATATCGCGACGTTTGCGCTGGGGCGGCGCGACGCGAGCAAGGGAGCGGAGGCAGTCTCGCTAGTGCGGTTGGATGGAGGAGTGTCGGACTCGATTCTGGGAGCCATCCGCGGGATTACCGCGGTCACGATTGCCAGGCTACTAAAACTTGGATGAAATCCTTGATGCGGCGAGGGGAGCGCGTTTTTTGTTTGGCGGACTAGAAGATTTCCCGCTTCGGCGCTTTTTATAAGAATCTAAAATTTGGATGAGCCCGAATTGATAGAGAAATTAGAAGAACTTTCCTTGACAGCCAATGCCCGTTTGGCCTAAAACCTAGGTCAAAGATTGGTGGTTGATTGGTGGGAAGGTTGCCAGGGGTCGTGTTTTTTCGTCGCAAGCCAGGAAATGACCCGGCAAAGCGCCGCACACTAATTGTGCCGGCATGGTGCTGCCCACCTGCGTGCATTTCAAAATTCTAAGTTAGGGTGCGCGAAAGGAGCAGTCCATGAAGTGGGATTTGATTAAGCGCAATATTTTGATTTCTTCTCTAGCAGCTTTCTTTGTGGTTGCGGGTGTGTGGGCGCAGGTCGGTACTACGTCGATTCGCGGCGTGGTTACGGACAAGACCGGCGCTGCGATCGTCGGTGCCAAGGTGACGCTTGTCAGCCCTGCTCAAGCTATTCAGCGCGAGATGCAGACGACTCAGTCCGGCGAGTACGAATTCCTTGCTCTGCCGCCGGGAACCTACACTCTTACCGTGGAGATGGCCAGTTTCCGGAACTTCGAGCACAAAAATATCCAACTGCTTGTGAACTCGCCTGCCACTGTAAACGCCACACTGGAAATCGGCGTCGCCACGGAGACCGTGGAGGTCTCGGCGCAGGCCGTCGCCTTGAACACGACTGACGCTTCGCTTGGCGTTGCGTTCGGCGAAAACCAGGTCAAGCAGCTTCCGCTCGAAGGGCGCAACGTGCCGGATTTGCTCAGCTTGCAAGCGGGCGTTCTTTACACGGGGAATCGCGCTGACATCAACACGGATGTTGACACACGAAATGGCGCGGTCAACGGTTCGCGCAGCGATCAAAGCAACGTGACTCTAGACGGCATCGCGGTGAATGACGCAGGTGGGCATGCCTTCACTTCGGTCCTGCCGGTTACGCTGGACTCCGTGCAAGAGTTCCGCGTCACGACTACGAATTACAATGCCGATCAGGGAAGCTCTTCAGGCGCGCAGGTGGCGCTGGTTACCAAGAGCGGAACGAATAATTTTCACGGTTCAGCGTATGAGTACAACCGCAATACGTACACCAGCGCGAACGACTATTTTGTGAAGGCCGCGCAGATCCAAGGTTGCCTTGGGAGCGGAACCCCGCTGAGCGCCAAGCAGTGCAATCAAGCGCCGAAACTCATCCGCAACGTGTTTGGAGGATCCATTGGCGGGCCGATTAAGAAGGACCGTTTCTACTTCTTTCTGAACTATGAGGGGACGCGGCGCTTGGAGGAAACCAGCGCGGTACGGACGATCCCGACCGACAGTTTGAGAGATGGCGTGGTCTACTACCAATGTGATTCGTCTAGTCCGACGGTGGCGACGGATTGTCCCGGTGGATCTGTAACTGGGATAAGCGGCAATACCTACGCAATACCGGCCCCCGTTACAAACCCGGATGGCTCTGTTACGGCCTACAACGCCCTTAATCACAATCAGATTGCGACGATGGATCCACAGCACCTCGGCCCTAATCCCGCGACCCTGGCCTACTTCAACAGTTTCCCGCATCCGAATGACGGGTCTGTCGGCGACGGGTTCAACTATTCTGGCTTCCGGTTCAGCTCGCCTTTGACGGACACCAAGAACTGGTACATCGCGAAGTTTGACTACAACATTACAAAGGACGCGAAACAGCGGATATCCTGGAGCGGCGCCTTGGCTAACGAAGCGAACCCGCAGGGACAGTACCTGCCAAGTTCGCCTACAGGCAGCCTCTTCGATTACACCTCCGCACAGCACAGCTTCGTCAATTACAACAAGGGGTTTGTTGTCAACTACTCGGGTGTAATCACAAACAACCTTGTGAACAACTTCCGGTACGGATTTGTGCGTGAGAGCGTCGGCTCCATCGGCGACTCGAATCAACCCTACATCATCTTGCGCGGCATCACGCAAGGGGTCACGCGTACCTCTGCTTTCCAGCGTCCGATCCATACGTTTGCGGATGATCTTTCCTGGACGCGAGGGAAGCATACGTTGCAGTTTGGTGGTTCGCTAACCTATATCCGCAATCCGCGCATCAACACCTTGAATTCCTTTAGCGACGGGGTGGCGAATGCTTCCTGGTTGGATACTTCGGGTATGCTTGTGAAGACCGGGTCGCCTTTCAATCCAGCGAATAACGGGTTCCCGGCAGGCGATTCGTCATTTGCGAATTCCTACGACTTCCCAATGATGGCACTTCTCGGGATGGTCAGCGAAGCTGATGCGACCTACAACTACAAGAAAGACGGGAGCGTCCTGGCGCAGGGCGCACCGGTGCAGCGGCACTTCGCGGAGAACGGATGGGAGTTCTATGGCCAGGACTCCTGGAAGGTAAAACCGAATCTGACCGTGACTTTTGGGTTGCGCTACTCGCTCTTTTCTCCGCCTTGGGAGACAAACGGGTTGCAGGTGTCCCCGAGCGTGGATCTGTCTGACTGGTTCAACCTGCGCGCCACGAATATGAAAAACGGCATCCCCTCCAACCAAGATCCACTTATTTCATATTCGCTCGGTGGGCCGTCCAACCCGGGGGGTAAACCCGGTATCTGGAACTGGGACTACAAGGACTTCGGCCCCCGGGTTGCGCTCGCGTGGTCACCGAAAGGCAGCGACGGCCTGTTAAAGAGCCTCTTTGGAGATGGAGGCAAAACCGTTATCCGCGCGGGATTCGGCATGGTATACGACAATATTGGAAACGGAATATTGGATACGTTTGATTCGGCGGGTTCATTTGGTTTGGCGACTAGCCTATCAAATCCAGCCGGGATCGAAACCGCGGCCTGTGCGCCTCGTTTAACGGACATGCACACCATTCCTACGACGGACCTAGGCTGCCCAGCCAACGGCGGCGAACCCGGCCAAATTTTGATACCGGCGCCTCCGGGCACGTTTCCGCAGACTTTCCCCAACACACTGTCCAGCGGTGGATTTGCCATCACCTGGGGCCTGGATCAGAATATCAAGACCCCATATTCCTACACGCTAGACTTTTCCGTCGGGCGAGAGTTGCCGAAGGGATTCTCGCTAGAAGTATCTTACGTCGGCCGCCTGTCGCACCGGTTACTAACGCAGTCAGACCTGGCGATGCCTCTCGACTTGGTTGATAAAAAGTCTGGACTTGATTACTTCAAAGCCGTAACCGCGCTGGCAAAAGTTTACCGAACTGGCCTCTCGACTGACAGTTTTAACGCTTCCATGGTCCCGGCAAACGTTGCGCAATACTGGGCGGATATGCTGAAGCCGCTGCAACCTGGAGACTCTTACGCCACTGGTGCATGCGGTACAAACCCTACGACCTCTGCTGTTGTGGCTATCTACGACCTGTTCTGTGGCTTTAATTTGAACGAGACCACGGGTCTTTTCGTGCTGGATTACTTCGGGGTCAGCGGGACGCAACAATGCGGAACAGCCCCGAATAATTTTTCTTGTAATTCGTACGTTCCCTCTACCGGAACAAATTCCTTTTTCAACTCACAGTACTCTTCTTTGTATGCCTGGCGCTCTAATGCCAATGCAAACTACCATGCCTTGCAGGTGAATTTACAACACAAGATGCAGCATGGAGTACAATTCGACTTCAACTACACGTTCTCGAAGTCGATCGACATCTCGTCTGATGCCACGCGAATCGGTGCATGGAGCGGCCTCGGAGGACAGGTCATCAATTCCTGGGACCCGAATGCGATGCGCGCCGTCTCCGATTTTGACGCGAAGCATCAATTCAACATGAACTGGATTGCAGAACTTCCGTTTGGCAGCGGCAAAATGCTTGCCGGGAACGCCCACGGCTTGCTCGATGCCATTATCGGCGGCTGGCAGTTGTCCGGGCTTTTCCGCGTTACCAGCGGTCTCCCCTTCAATGTGTTCAACGGCTTCCAGTGGCCGACGAATTGGCAGCTGGGTGGCAATGCATTCCTGGTCTCGCCGGTGAATACGGGGGTATTCAAGGGCGCCGACGCTTCCGGGAATACAGTCGTCAGCGTCTTCAAGAACGGTACTGAGGCCATCAATGCCTTTACGAACCCGTTCCCGGGTGAATCTGGAGCGAGGAACCAGGTGCGTGGCAATGGATTCTTCAACGTGGATCTGGGTTTGGCCAAGCGCTGGCGGATGCCGTGGTCTGAGAATGAGAGCCTCCAGTTGCGCTGGGAGGTGTTCAATGTCACCAACTCGAATCGTTTCGACGTGCAGTCGATCGCGCCGGAGCTGGACATCTCTTCCACATTCGGAAATTACACGGGATTGATGACCAACCCGCGCGTGATGCAGTTCGCATTGCGCTTCGAGTTTTAAGGGCGTCTAACTACTTTTAACATGCCGCCGGGGAGTGAACGCTTCCCGGCGGCGTTGTCTTTGCGTCTTGAGTAGCGGTTGCGGATGCTATCAATCCCGCGTAAACTGGACTGAAGTAAGAAGTAAGATTCGGGGCGTAGCGCAGCCTGGCTAGCGCGCCTGGTTCGGGACCAGGAGGTCGAAGGTTCAAATCCTTTCGCCCCGACCACTTCAATCACGTTGAATCAACAAGTTGGTTACGCACCAGTCTGCGAAGCGCTGGCAATTTGAGTCCGTTTGGGTCCAAATTGAAGCGCTTTGACGCTCGCTGCTGCCCGGCGCTGATCTTCCGGTAAAGCGTGCAGGGACACTGCTCGAGTGAGTTCCGATCCTGAGTGACCAAGAAGAGACTGGACAGTTGCCAGGGGAGCGCCCGCTGCATCCAGCAGGGTCGCGTGGGCGTGACGGAGCGAGTGCCAGGTTATTCCTAGCAAAGTCCCACACGTAAAACTGACGTGTGGGGCACGCCGATTCACTCCCTATTTTACGTTCGGGCCACCCGCCCCACCCGCCTACGTCTATTGTTAAGTTAATGCTTATGAGTGCTCCACCCACCCGCCCACCGATCTGAACGATAAACGCTCAGATTGGAAAAACTGGGAAACGTCCCGGCTGTCCCCAGGTTTCCACAGGTTTTCCAGGTTTTCAGGTTTTCCAACGCGGTAACCGTCGAAATGGACCAATTCCCTGGAGCAGCCCATTCGACGGCCAGGGCGTAAGCGTGAAGCTGTCGTCGGTAGAGTACAGCGTGTTTGCTCCGGATTTGCGAGGTTTTGAAATCAATCAAGCAGAAGTTTCCTGACAGCGTCGAGCTTGATTGAATTCGATTCGCCCGTTAGCCAGGATTCACGGAGCGAAAGAATAGGACCACTTCACCGCGAAACGGGTCTCGCGGATTTGCGGGGGATTCGCCGGGGCGATACTGGCGAACTGCGTTCCGACGTTGTAGATGATGTAGAGATCGCTGTCGGGCCGGTAGTTATACCTGAGGCGAAGATTGGCGCTAACGGCCTGCGTATTCGAAGTATCCATCTGAACTAGGCTAGTGAAGGTCAGAAAGCGGTTGAAGGAATAATTTCCTTGGAGACTCGCCAGCACCACGGAGAAATTCCCGTTTGGCAGTGGCAATCGAAAACGATCCCAGGTTTCCATGGCGGAGATTGAGAATTTCGCGGTCGGACGATAGTTAGCTCGTACCCGGAATTCGTTGAGCGTACCCCCGTAGTACCCGCCAAATCGCTCGAAGAAATTATAAGTAAATCGGCGATCTTGCCTCGATCCATACGTCAACTGATGGCGTGCAAAGTGATAGAGACCGTTCGGAAGGAATACACTCTTGTAAATATGAAGAGGCGTTGTGATTCGCTGCGTAAACACATCGGCGATATCATCGTCGGTGTATCCCCCGTTGTTCAAATCGGCTCGAAAAGTTCCCTGCCACTCCTGAGTTTGTACGACACCCTGAGGATCTGGCGCGTGGAGAATAAAACCCTCGAATTGCAATTCTCGGACGCCGCTGATTCTTGGCCTTGCCTTGAAAGTCAAATCTCCATAAGTTTCATTGGCGTTGGTGAGTTCGATAAATCCCACCTCGGGATTGAAGTTCGGGCCAATTTTTCTGCGCTCAAACTTTCCTTCCACCCAGTTTGACCGATAGGATAAGGAAGCGCCAACGTCGCTATTCCCACTCAGGTTTCCGGGCGACTGAGTTCCGGCCACGTGCGCATCGACGAACCAGTCCTTGAAGAAGACGAGACGGGTATCTATGCCGCCCGTTTGATTGAAGGTATCCAGCGGATCGCCGGATTGCTTATCGATCCCCATCACGCCGATATATGAACCGGCCCAAAGAGATTCTTTGAGTCTTACAACGGCATAATTGGCGTAAGGATTGGGCCCACTGGAGCGTGTATCCACATCCATAAAGCCGAACTCCGTGCGACCAATTGTTCCTGTGAGCCTGGCTCCGCCGTTTATGGGCACCTGTTGGCCACTCACGGAATCTATTCCAATCTGGCGGCTAAAGAACAATTGATCCTGGCCACCGATATCGAAATTGAAGACTCCGGCGTTTTCGAGAAAGAACTGGCGCTTCTCCGGAATAAAGACTTTGAAAGGTGTCAGATTGAATGGCTCAAGGTCGACTTCGGTGTCGGCAAAATCAGTGTTGCCTGTGAGATTCAAGACGACGTTGGAGGTGAGGCCGTATTTGAGGTCGATTCCACCCGTCAACGGGAATTTGGGGTCCTGTCCGGTCTGCTTATCATATTGAGCTAGACCGTAGGGTTTCACGATGAAAAGCCTTCCGCTTCCAATGTCTTTGATGCCGCTAAGCTCTCCCGCTTGTGAAACCTTCGTGATGCCAAAAGTTCGCCGGTAAGCGGTCCAAAGATCCTCCTCATTTTTTCGCCGGATAAACCGTTTGAAATTTAGTCCCCAGAGCACATCGAGTGAATGACTAAAGTTAAGTGTCGTGAAGGGAATTTCCACCGTTGCTGTCCACCCGTCAGCAACCGCACGCGCCTCGGACGACCAAACACCGTCCCATCCTCGGTCGAAGTCACCTCCATCCGAACCGCCCTGCTCTTCCACGACGAGACCATCGTTTTGGGTACCAAGGGGATTTATCTCGAAGACGTAACCGTCCCGACGGTCATAGCTTGCATCAATGAGGATTTCGAAATGATCGTCCAAATCTTGACTGACATCGCGGCGTAGTTCCGTTGCAATGATCCGAGAAGGCTCGGAGTCGTAGCAATGGATCCCGAAATACACAGCGTGCCGCGTGTAGACAATGCGCACTTCCGTCTTCTCCGTTGCGGTTTCACCCTCGTGGGGTTCTCGTTGTCGAAAATCCGTGATCGGCTTTGCATCGAGCCACAGGGGATCGTTCAGAGTACCATCCAGTTTCGGGGCGTGGTCCACGGGCACGGCCTCGGCCACGCGTCCTTCCGTCTGGGGATCTGCAGGGAGCCCTGCTGAACGAGGCCGGGCCGCGCTCTCAGATAGTGAGGACATTGCGCAAATGAGATAGGTGCCACATGCGAGCCGGTGCAAATGATGGTGTACATTTCTCACGTTTCCCTGCGCCCCCACGCAGAGCCCATTTCAGTCTTCGAGCGTCAGCAGCAAACTATGACCGGGCACACAAGACGTCCCGCTTTGCCGATTGCTACAGTGCAAATCAAGACCGTGATCCCGATTCGTCATGCCTAAGACTGCTTGGATGCTGCAAATCTTGCCTCGGAGAGCAGTTCACCGCTCCTCCTCAGCGGGACACTAAGACACACGCCGACGCATGGCATGGTACGCCATGTCTGCCCCAACTATCGTTCCTCGACGGGCTGAATCTTTACGAATTGCTTGTAGAGCAGAAGATCGTAGAGAATCTTCAGCGCCCCCGCGACGAAGAAAGGCACATTGATCCAGGAAGTCCGTGCAAACATGAACCCGACGAACAGAGGGCTGAAGGCCGCGCCCGTGGTGCGCGCAACTCCCGTAAATCCGCCCGCGGCAGATCGCTCTTCGACCGGGACGACGGCCATCGTATAGGACTGTCTGGTGGGAACATCCATCTGGCTGATGCTGAAGCGGAGGAGAAGCACCGCCACGGCCAACGAGAGATTGGGCATCAGCGGCACGAGGATGAGAAGAATGTTCGACGGAAGATGCGTGACCACCATGGTGCGGATGAGCCCGATCCGCGACGCAAGGCGAGAAGCAAAAAGAGCGGAGATTCCCGCAAAGACGTTTGCCCAGAAGAAAATCGCGCCAAGCGCGGCTGGTTCCACGCCAAAGCGCAGATAAAACCAATACGCAACGAAACTTTGCAAAACGAATCCCCCCGCAAAGGAATCCAGAGCAAAGAGCCCTGATAGTTTCAGGACAATGTTTCTTGACCTGGCAATTCCGAAAATGTGCGCAACGCTGGAAGAACCAGCCGAGCCGTTTGCAATGGGATTCACTTCCACGGATTTCGAGAGACACAGGAACACGAACGCCAGCGCAACTCCCAAGGCAGCGTACAAGAACACTACGGCGCGGTAGCTTTGCACGTGCGTCATCGTTGTGTGCTGCAACGCCTGCGTCAAACCGCCGCCAAAGAGTGCGCCCAGGGCGGTAGCCAGCGACCCGGCGAGTGTGTACCACGCAAAGACTTCGGTGCGAGCCGAAGCCGGAACGATATGCGAAAGTGCGGCTTGTTCGATCGAGAGAAACGGCCCCACTTCGTTGCCACTGGGACTGATCACTCCGATGGTGCCTGCGATGACGAGGAAGAGCAGGTTGCTGGTCAATGCGAAAGCTAAGCCCGCGGCGGCCATAAGAATCGAGCCGATAATTAGCATCCGTCGCCGGCCGATGCGATCCGCTCTGGTTGTGAGGTAGAGGGAGACGACAACATCACCGGCGAGGGTCAGCGTGAGAACCAACCCGGCCTGGGCCTCCGTAAGCCCGATGCCAATGAGATAGAAAACCAGAATCACGGAGAGCGAACCGTAAGCGAACAAACGTGCAAACCGTGTGACGAACAGAAGCCATCCGTCACGCGTCAGAGTCCTGAGTACAGCTGGGATCAAGTTTGTCGTTGCCATTCGGTGAAAGACTGCCGCAAGCCGCTATCGATTCGTCACGGCCTCGTAAACCACCATTCGCGCAACGGGCTTGCCGTCTTCTTCCTGTTCCGGCGTGTACACGCGGTGCGTTTTGAAATCGACCGCCAAGGTATGTACGGCGTGCTGTACGCGAAAATCTTCCAGTTTCTGGTAGTGGTTCGTGTCGTCCTGGTGGAAAACCGCAATGGCACCGCTGTAGCACGCGACGTAGATACGGCTCAACCCTGGGTCAAACTTGATCACGTCAGGACCGCCCGGCATTTTGAGAAACGCGATGGGCGCGTGCTTGTCCAAGTCGAACACCGTCATCAATTCGTTCCCCTCACAGGACAGGAATGCGCGATGGTGTTCCGGATCGAGCGCCATGCCGTGGTTGCCCTCGCATCTCCCGACCGGATAGCGCCCGACGACCTGGTCCGTTTCCGGATCAATGACCGCGAAAATGTTCCGGTCCTGCAGGTTGACGTACACCTTGCGAGCGACGGGATCGTACTGCGGCATGCCGGTTTCACTGTCGAAATGCAGCGTCTTGATGATTTCGTCCTTGGTCACATCCACAATCGCTTCGGCTTTGCCCCGTTCGTCCGAGACGTAGAGCTTGTGAAAGGGAGCCGCGTAGGTGCTGCCATCCGGTTTGGCTTCTGTCTTCAACTTCTTGACGACCTTCATCTGCTTCAAGTCTACGACGCCGATCGTGTTGTCATAAGCATTGGACGTGTAGAACTTATGGAACTCCGGCACATACTCGACGCCTTCCGCACCGGGCGTATCGCCGATGGTGGCGACGACTTTGTTCGTACCAAGGTCAATGACATATGTTTGACTTGCGGCGAGATGCGCGGAGATCAGGTAGTGGTCGTCCGCATCGATCGTGAGGTAGTCGAAGCGCTTGCCCGGCGGTCCGGGCAGATCGAACTCCGCCACTTTCTTGAGCGTGGGTCCGCTCGCCGGGGACGGGAGCTTTGCGGCTCCCGTCGCAATTAGCAACGCACACAGAAACAACAGCCACGTTCGCATGGTCGATCTCCTGGCAACACGCTTACTTTACGGCGACACGGCTCAGCGCCGCTTTGATCCCGGCGCCCACCGTTTCCGGACTGCCTACGGACCAGAAGTGCATGAAAAACAAGCGAGGCTGTTCGGTGAGCATGTGGCTGTGCAGCGCCGTCACCGAGATATGGTGTCCTTGGAGTTCGGAGAGGACCGGATTGACCTCTTCCGCAATGAGCACGAAATCACCGGTGGTGGCGACTTTGCCGGATTCCGCGGCCTGAAAATTGATGCCTTCCGCTACGCCTGCGGCGGGGGCAATGTTCATCCCGCCCATGCTGATGGCATCGCTGCGCGCCACGCCGTACGACAGCACACCACCTTTGAATGTACCCTTGCGTCCAACGGCGTCCTCCACGGTTTTGACCCATGCCGGCGGAGCGGCTTCCGCCGCGGCTGCCGCGGGCTTTTCGAGAGGCGTCCTCGAAACCGACAATGCCGCGTGCAACGAACTCGCCAATTGCGCGGCGGGCCCGTGCCCCGCGTAGTGCACGTACATGACTCGCGGCGTTTCTTCGAGGAGATGGTTATGCATCGCGGATATCTCAAAGCCGGACGATCGTAATTTCGCGATTACGGGATTCAGCTCGCCTTCCAGCAGAACCAAATCGCCCATCACCATCGCATTGTCGTCGGTTCCGAGAAATGCCGCCCACGAACCAAGCGCGAGGCCGGGCTTGATTGCGAGTCCGTGCACGGAAACGTGCAAATCGGTCCTCGGAAAACTTACCTTATAGACCTCGCCCATTTTCTGACCCGATCGACCCAAAGCCTGATCGATGGGCCCGGCCGTAACCCCTTGCGCGCGGACGAGCGTGGGCAACAACAAGACACACAACACAATCAAACAACGCAGTCTGGTAATCATCGTCATTCTCCTTAACAATAAGTAAATTGCAGAAAGCATACTGCCCCGGGGAAATTCATTTCGGAGCGCCAGACGCGTCCGGGGCAACCGGCTTGGTGTTGACCCGCATGCCTGGCCGCAGTTCATCCGTCCCGCGCGCGGCAACGACATCTCCGGCGTGCAGTTTACCGAAAATCTCGATCAGCTTCCCTTCGACCTCACCGGTTTTGACATTCACCCACTCCGCCGTCCCGTCATGAATGCGAACCACGAACGTCGCTTCCGTCGTCCTGGCGACCGAGGACACCGGAACGAACAGCGTGGCCTCGGAACGACGCACTGGCCAAAGTACTTCGGGAAACATGCCCGAAGCCAAACGGCCCTTCGGATTCATGACATCAAGCT